>Ga0206225_1000016_pt1 | contig 38764 bp, 55 predicted proteins | sample MancosB2_FD_155470 | JGI IMG/M metagenome (GOLD analysis project Ga0206225, IMG submission 155470) | Subsurface sediment microbial communities from Mancos shale, Colorado, United States - Mancos B2 | ecosystem: Environmental > Terrestrial > Deep subsurface > Rock core/Sediment | place: USA...
AGGACTTGTTTCAGCAGGCATTTGTTGATCCAGCGATGATGCAGTATGAGCGCAACGTTCTGCCTGCGATCCAGCAACGTTTTGGGGATGCCAATGCCGGCTCATCCTCGGCGCTAAACCAAGCCCTCGGGCAGTCCGCCGCTGATATCAGCACGATGATTGGAGGGCAAGCGGGACAGTTCTTCCAGCAACAGCAAGGGAATCAGCTGAACGCTATGCAGATCCTGAATCAATTGCTTGGCCAGAGGTCTTTTGATCCGATTATTCAGCAACGTCAAGGCTTGTTAGGGCCTGCGATTGGTGCTGCGGGTCAGGCGGCTGGTGGCTATCTATATGGGAGATAAATCATGCCTATAGTATTACCAGACCTATCAGGGCTTAGCCAAGGCATCTCTACAGCAGGTGGGGCCCTGGCTGATGCACTGCAAGCACGGGCTGAAAAGCGATTAAAACTTCAACAAACCCAATTGGAGCAACAAAAGCAAAGCCAGGGTCTTGAGCTCATTTCCGATTGGGCGAGAGGTTACGACTCATCAAAAAGCCCAACTGAAAACATTGGGACGCTCTCTCAGGCGCTTCAAGCGGCAGGCACAAAAGTTGATCCTGCTGTCATAGCGCCAATTATTAAGGGAGTGCTTGAGAAGGCAGTGTCTCAACAAGGTGACATATTTGGGGCAGAACAACTATTTGGTGGTGGCTCTGGTGCCCAACAACCACTACCTGGACAGGCGCCACAAGCGGGGATGCAACAGCAAGCGATTCCTGGCCAACAAGCTCATGGATTTGGGCAGCAGGTGCAAGCAGTTGATCAGGCGATGCCAGGGCAACGCCAACAACAGCCGCCTATGCCGCAACAAGCAGCGCAACAGCCCCAACAGGCCCCACAGAATCGTCTAGAATCAGCTACTGATAGCCAGTTAGTGCAATGGCAAGCATCGCCAAATAAGATGGTCTCAAAGGCCGCAGAGGCGGAATTCAACAGAAGAGACATCTCGCAGAAACGTTGGTCGGAAGATCGCAAATATGCCTTTCAAAGGGCCAAGCCGTTTTTGGAAAAAATTGGCGAAGATCGGGCGGCACTTCCAAATAAGAAATTGGCCCTGAATGACATTAAATTTGGAGTTGAGAATCGAGATCCTGCTACGCAAACGAAAGATTGGTGGTTACAAGCTTTAGGAAAGGCCGGCGAACGTTTTGTCAGTCCAGAAGGCGTGCTTTTGGAATCGGGTGTCAAATCATACCTAATTTCCGATTTGGGGACGATTTCGGGTAGGCCCAACCAGTATTTAGAGCAAAGATTTGTTGCGTCGTTACCTGGTATTGGCAAGAGCCAATTTGCGAATGAAATGTTGATGGAAAGTTTCGACTCACGCCTTAAAATTGAAGATGAAAAACTTAGAATCACGGATGAATTGACATCCTTTTATGAAGATCCCAAACAACTTGGATTTGTACCACCAAATATTGATAAAATGGTCGATGAGCAACTGCGGCCGATCGTTCAACAAATCCAAACGCGAGAAGCGTACAAATTCCGTGAGATCCAAGAGAAGGAACACGATGATAAATGGATGAGAGAGCAGACGACGAAAAAGGTCGTAAAAGGAACTCCTCTGACGCTGCAACAAATGACGTATTTTGTCGACAAATACGGTAAAGACAAAGCCAGGGAAACGGCTGAAAAGTTAGGCTATACGATTCCTACAATTGAAGAATATCGCAGGTACCAGCAATGACCTCCCTACAAGCGGCGCCACAAGAAGATGGGTCCATTTTTGATTTATACAATGAGGCGGCCGCGGCGAAAGCAGCAGCTTCAGAGGGAGAGGGAGATCAAGATGTACCGTGGTGGAAACAAGTGGGGACTGGCATCCTAAAAGGGGTCGGTGATGTCATGGATATTGGGTCGACGATATCTAATGAAATACAGAAGGTTGTACCGGCGGTTCCGGAATCTATAAAAAGTGCCATGCCCACGTCAGTTTTGGGAGTGCCAGTACAAGCTGTCAAAGATATTGGAGCTGGCATTACAGATGTGCAGGCACAGCCATCTACGGGATTAACTGAAGATATAACTCGACGAGTGACACGATCCGCCCCAGGTTTGCTGGGTGGCCCTGCTGTATTCGCCGAAATGTCACTCAGGGATCTCATGGGTTTGGGTGGCAAGAAAATAGCTGAAGAGCTCGGGCTAGGAGAAACCGGGCAAGCAATATTCGACTTAGGATTTAGCCTGTCACCTAATCCTAAAAAGTACATCGAAACTGGCTCGAAAGTGATAAAAATGGCAGAGGCCGGTCAATTCACCACACAAAAAGAAATGGTTGAGACAGCTAGGAAGCTGGGGATGACAGAAGAGGAAATCGCCCCTCTTGTTCGCGAAGGACCGATTAACAATCTATTGCGCAAGATATCTCCTAAGCGAGGGGCAGCAGAAAAGGCATTACATCGGACAAAAAGCGCGGTAGGTAGAAATTTCAACAACCTTGCCGCATCACCGGAGGCACAAGTTCCAATACAAGGCATGCAAAGACAGCGATTAGTTAATGATCTTCAACAGGGGATGGGGAATTTGCCGGCCGGTGCGCGTAATGCAATTGCAGAAGATGTTCGTGATCTCATGAATAGCAATATGACTGGCGCGGATGTCATAAATTTTTGGGGGGATGTTAACTCATACTTCAAAGAGCATCCTAAATTGCAGGGATTGAAAAATCCATTGAGAAGGGCCCTTTCTATGATATCTCCGGAATTTGGGCAAAATTTTGAAATGGCGAATACGCTGTCGCAACGATTCCGGGAGGTGGCTGGGCAAATGAAGCCAAGCATAGCCTCTGACTTATTTGGAGCGAGCGAAGCCACAACTCTTCTTGGTTCTGTTATAACAGGCAATTTACCGTTGGCGACAAAAGTTGCGGCAACTGTTGGTGGTAGAAAACTCGTTGAAATGATGGTAACGAGTCCTCGTTGGCAGAATCTTCACAAAAAAATGGTTACAACAATCAATGCTGGTCAAATAAAAGCGACAAAACAAATTTTCGACCAAATGATCGGTATGGTCGCCGAATCCTCTCCAGAAGCAGCAGCTCAATTGAGAGCCATAGACATGGATGAGATTGAATCTATTATTAATCGTGGTCAAGAATCGAAAGACTAAGAATAGGGATAAGGACCTTTATTTTCTGGAATTTCAAAGTATTTATCACAACAGTCCTGTGGGTCTCGATTGTTTTTTCGACAGTATTCGTTCCAGTGACGCTGTTCTTTCCGATAAGTGTGTTGTTGCCACAGATCAAAAGGAAAATAAATTATCGGAAGAATAAAAAAGAATACGAATACGCCTATAATAAATAACACTTTCAATCCTTCCTCTTATTTCGTTCTTCTATCGCGCACAGCCTTCCATGAAAATCCGTCATCTCCGAGTGTATTGCTGAAACCTGAGCATCCATATGACGCCAATCAGCTTTTGACTCGCTTCTAGCCCAGAGGAATAACGCTAGCGTCGTTCCTAGGTTTGTTCCTATGATTGCGTATACTTGTGACCAGTCCATCCTGCCGCCTCCACCTGCTCTTTCAGTTCCAAATACAGCCGCGCCAATTCATTGTGTCGAGCAAAAAGCCCTTTTCTACTAGCCTCGTAGCTGCGGCGCATTTCGTCAACCTCTCTTTTTAACAAAGAAAGTTCATCGTTCTCATCTAACAAGCTGAGCTGTTGCGCATGCATATATTACCCATCCTTAATTTTCATGCATTATAACATACAGTCTAATTAGTGTAAAGGTAATTCAAACACCACTATAGAACTTGTTGAAATCAATCAATATTAAATTTCAAGTAACAACTGATTACCCGGCCATGCCCGTTCAGCCATTGAAGCAAACTCACTTTTAGAATTGGCCAACCTCATCACTGCCGTCATGGCTGCCAAGTGTTTATCTAGTGTCTCGTTTCCGATAGGTTGTAGAAATTGATGATGCAAATATTCTCGATGTCCTATCTCTGTGACAGGATTCTTTGTTTGTAATTCGTCAAGGACACCTTCTGGCAATGCCTTGTAGACGTATTTGTTAATAAAATTACCAACACACGAAGGATGGTTTTTTCCAAAACTTCCCCACTTCCACCCGTGAATGCGATAGATTTGTTTGAAGAATTCTGGATGAAAGCGCTTTGTCCAAGGTTGCAGCTCTGGCGAAATATAAGCCTCGAGAATTTTAGTTAACTCGTCACGATCCCTTACGTCTTGGTATCCCGTACTTTCATCAACTAAAGAAATTATTCCAACTGCTGCGAATGCTCTTATTAACGTATCAGCTACTGCTGCCATCGGCATCTGATTGACAGGCAACAATCCAGCATCCCTAGCATCTAAATATAATGAACACACATCAGGTAGCAATGTTGCATCGTAGCCGTATGCAATTTGGTTGCTTTTAGGGTGTACGAATTTTATAGGCTCGGCCTTCTTCGTTAAATCTTTTGTAATCAATGAGATAAGTGATTTAAATGCCAAAAATGCAGGCAGTCGGCCTTCCCCCAACTCAAATTCAACAACTTCCTTAGCTTTTCGCCCACCGTGAGGTTTGGCCTTCCCGAACGCTGCCTGCATACCAGTTTGAGTCAATACCCGTCGCCCGTTCACAACAGCACAAGGTATAACGATGTTACCAATCTTCAACTCGCCTTCGTGTGAGGCCCGCGGAAGCCCTTTTCTTCCTTGTGCAAGTCCGCCGGCCCTAGCTCGCGCAATCCGCTGCTCTTTAGTCATTTTTTTTGCAGCGGCTTTTCCGCCTTTGCTCGTGATCTCTTGTACAGTTGTTAGATTTGGTGTAGACTTTGACATGGCCAACTCCTTTGTTGTGGCGTTTCAAAGATTTCACATGTTAAGGAGTTGGTCGTCTTTTTAGCAAGACAAATGGTTCAATCTACCATCTTCGTTCCGTCACGAAAATGGTCGGACTCTCCGCTACCTTCGTCATTTCTCAATCGCCACACCACCGCCTGTAGAACAAACCTAGTGATCGAGATATTGCGTTTTGTCGCGGCAATTTTCACTCGCTGATGAAGACTATCTCCGACATTGAAAATGATCCGCTTGGGTGCTTTCATATATACCTATATACGAATTTGTTGATAGGCCATTGATTCTGACAAATATTCAGTATACGATGACGCTTCATTCCACAACACCCCGAGGGTACAACAATGGTAAAAAAACAAAGAGTCATCGGTCTAACTCAACCTTTCATTGATCTTTTCCCGAGTCCTATCGTAGTCACGACGGCGCCCTCAACGGCGGACGTAGGGTTTGAGCCCGGTCAAGTTTGGGTCAACACTTCGACAAACGTAGCATATATTTTGACCTCCGTCGTTGCAGGCTCTGCGACCTGGGCAGTGGCCTCGCCTGGCGCATCGGAAGTTGACACTTTGACCGGCGATTCTGGTGGCGCCCTTAGCCCGGCCGCGGGAAATATCACGATCGCGGGCGGGACGAACATTACTAGCGCGGGTGCGGGTTCGACGATTACCTTGAATTTGGATAACGCGATCGTTTTGTCCACTAGCGTCACGAGCCCAATTTACACCGCTGCGGCCGGCCTTGCGATTCGCTCTGCAGGTGCTGGTGATATTACGATGCGCATGGGCGATGCTGTCGGGGCTAATAAAATTAGCTTCACCGATAGCGCTAACGCAGAACAAGCCAGCCTAAATTCCGATGGTCTGCTGACTGCTGCGAACTTCGTCGGTATTATCGGGGCTACCGGCGCTGCTGCGGGCACTTTCACGACGGCCACAGCCACCACATCGGTCACGAGCCCGATCTTTACGACGGGGGCAGGGGCTGGTACGGCAATCCGTTCGGCTGTGGGACAAAACATTACGATCAGAATGGGCGACGCTGCCGCGGTGAACAAAATTTCGTTCACCGATAGCGCAGACGCTGAGGTTGCCGCATTGGATTCCAATGGTGGATTGACTGTCGTAGCCTTTACATTTAGTGGATTGTTGACGGCCTCTGCATCAGCTACGCTAAATACAGCAGGCACTGCTTTAAACTTGGGGACAGACAACTCGGGCGACGCCGTCAATATTGGTACTGGCAACGTCATCCGAGCCATTGGTATCGGTAACGCTGGTGCCGTGGCCCACACTGTGGCTATCGGTTCGGCCTCAGCTGGTGCGATCACTGTAGATACGGCCGCAGGCATCTCTTTGGATTCCGTCAGTGCGTCGAACTTCACCTGCACGACAGGGGTGTTGACACTGCAAGCTACAGCAGCTTCTGTCGATGTGATCTCTGCGGAAGCTGCCGCGGATGCAGTGCTGATTCATGCGTCAGCCGCAGGTGGTGGCGTAACCATTCGTGGTGGGACTCTTGGTGTGACGATTGCATCCGATGCGGATTGCACACCTATTTCTATCGGCGACATCGCTCCTACAGCTACTCGTACGACCACAATTGCTGGTGGGACTGTCGTTACTGCCGCGGTGACAGATACCTTAGATCTAGCTCCAGATGGCGCTACAACAAACGCTGACTCTGTCAAGACTGTCAACGTCAATACTGGCGGAGTGACTACAGGGCAGGTATTAACCAACGTTGCTACTGGTACTGTCACCTCTGGTACGCATACCACAGCCATTGCCTCGGGCAACAGAGTTGCGGGCACGATGGCGTTGAACGTCATGACAGGCACTGGAACCAAGACCGCTAACCTCGGTAACGCCGACGGGTTGACGACGCTGAACATTGATGCGATCACTCTCATCAACGATAGCATCAACGTCAACACGAGCATCAACACCGGTACTTCTACTGGTGCAGTTGCTATCGGTAACGCCCTTTCTGGTGCGGTGACGATTGATTCGGTAAGTACGGTAGAGTTGAACTCCGCAGGTGCTGCCATCGGCATCGGTAACGACGCGAATGCCTTTGGCATCAACATCGGTACTGGCGCTGCGGCTAGAACGATCACCATCGGTAACACACAAGCCACAACGGCTTTGGTGCTGACGGCCGGTGCGACTGGAGACATCACTGTCAACGGTACTGTCAAAGAGATCAACGCTGAGTTCTTGGCGGCGACGGGTGATGACATCACCTTCCAGCAGGCACCTCTTATCGGAAGCGCTTTGAATACGGGCGCCGCCGCGACAGGTGCTACTGGAGACGTCAACCTCCTGATGATGCAAGATGGCGTCATCATGGAGCAATTCGTTCTCGGCGCCGGTCAGACGATCATTAAGCCTGTCATGGATGCCAACGGCCTGTTGGTATCGGGTGATCTAACCGCCACTGAGGGGTACGAGTATAACTTCGGGGCGGCGAGGACAAACTCTCGACATGCGTTCACCATCGGTACATCGGCGGCATTTTTCTTCGAGTGTCAGATGACTGTTGCCGATGTCAGTGGTGCTAACCCCTACATGATTGGCTTCCGTAGATCGGCTGCCAACAACGCCACCTTCGAGAGCTATACTGACTATGCCATGATTGGCCTTAGCCAGCCTGTCAACGAGGGTACCGTCATCCTTAAGACTGAGCTCAACAGCGGTGGCACGACCAATACCAACACGACAGATGCGTGGGCTGACACCGGCACACATACCCTGAAGGTGCTCGTGTCTGCTGCTGGTGTGGTGACATACACCATTGACGGCCTAGCGCCGACAGCAACCGCGGCATTCACGTTTGACAACGCGGACGTTGTCTGTCCGTGCATCATCCTAGTCCATGGTGCTGTGGCCCCTGGCGCAGTCAACCTGAATAGCATGAAGATTGGGTTCCAAGCCTAAACAGTAGCGCTAAAATCTTTACTGCCGCTATAACCAAAGCGGCAGTAAAGTAGCTTTACATTAGGTAGGAGCACCGATGAAGACAAAAAGTATTATCGAATTCGAATGCATAAAGGGTGAGCGTAGTTATCGCCTGGAAATAGCAGATCAGGCTCCATTGGGTGAGGCTTATGCAGCAGTTGCGGAATTTCTTGCTGAAATCACGCGACTCATTAATGAGCATACCCAAGCTGTGGCCCCTAAGCAGGACGAAGCCCCAGAGGCTGAGAAAGTCGAATAAACGGAAGGGGGCGGAAAGGCCCCCTTCATCATGCGAGGTTCTATGGCTAATATTGCAGCTATTCATCGGCCGTTTAAATTTGGAGCTAAGGACCGCCGCGAATTCATCGTTCAAGACTCCGAGGTTGGGCTCAGGTGTATCAACAACACCGATGGCGACCCCATCTTTCTTGGCCGAGCCAAAATTGGGACTGCCGAATCTGAAGACCGTTGGCAACTACGCAAGATCAGTTATGACGCCAATGGTGGAGTTATTTCGGTAGAGTGGCCACAAGATGCGGAAGGGAACGCCTCTTCCGACTATGAATTCGTTTGGAGCGCGGTTGCCGATCTAACGATCACAGGGATCAGTCAAGCAAATCCAGCGGTTGTCACAGTCTCTTCCATCGGATCTTTGCAGAACGGAGACCTAATCGTCATTCAGGATGTCGAAGGGATGACTGAGGTCAATTTTGACGGCACCAATCTCTATACCGTTGCCAATATCGCTGGTGCGACATTTCAGCTCAGTGGAATCAATTCGCTTGGCTTTACCGCATATTCAAGCGGCGGCTCCGTGATTTATGGAAACGTGACAAATCTGACGTACGTCTGAGGATTAAATGGCATATAAATATAATCCGTTTACCGGAGAATTCGACAGAGTCATAGGTCCCGGTGAAGGGATGGCGGCGACATCCTTTGAAACGGATGCCGGCACTGCTACACCTGATGGCACCGGTAAGATCACGGTCATTGGTGGAGAAGCCATTGATACATCAGCAGCTGGGTCGACGATCACTATTGCCGCCGAGGATGCCTCAACGACAAATAAAGGCGTACTGGAGACGAGCACCGATGCCGAATCAATAGCTGGTAGCTCGTCTACAGTCGCTGTTGTACCCACAAGCCTCAAAGCCAAATTAGGCGTACAAACGGCGAACGCTATTCCTTATGGGCAGGGTGATTCCCTCGCCATAGGTTGGACGAGCGCACTCACGAATGGCCAATTAGCCATTGGTTCGACCGGCGTGGCCCCTGTTGCCGCTACGCTGACCGCCGGCCCTGGTATTGCGATTACCAATGGTGCGGGTTCCATTTCAATTCAGCTCGTTGGTGGTGGTGTAGGCTTTGACTCCATCACACCTGATTCTGGCACTAGTCCCGTGGTGGCTGATGGAGCTGGAAACGTCAACGTTGTTGGTGATGGCAGCACAACGACAGTGGGCACCGGTGCCAGCACGATGTCGGTGCAGTTGACGGGGCTGACGAACCACGCCGTGCTTGTTGGTGCGGGCACTACGACGATCACGAAGGTGGGGCCTACGGCAACGGCAGGCCAGGTGCTACAGAGCGCGGGGGGAGCGGCTGATCCAGCGTTTTCGACGGCGACGTATCCTTTGACTACGACGATCAACCAATTGCTATATTCGAGTGCTGCGAATACCGTCGGAGGGCTAGCGACCGCAAACCGTGCAGTGATAACCACTGGTGCGACAGGGATACCTGTAGCCACGGCTTTAGCGACCGACGGCCAACTCATTATAGGCTCGACGGCGGGGGCCCCAGCAGCAGCGACGCTGACGGCAGGTGCGGGCATATCCGTTGTGAATGGAAGTAATAGCATCACTATCAATGCTACCGGCAGTGGGATGGCGTGGGAAAATGTGACTGATGCTACTAAAGCGATGGTAGTGAATACGGGTTATTTTGCCGACAGGGCCCTTGGAGTGACCTTTACATTGCCAGACACGGCGGCGCTTGGTTCCAGCGTGATAATTACAGGAATCCAGGGCAGTTGGACGTTGGCACAGAACGCGGGGGAGACTATTTATTTTGGCACATCTGCTACCACCACGGGGATTGGTGGAAGTTTAGCGAGTACTGACGATGAAGATTGTGTCGAATTGGTTTGTAGGGTGGCGAACACGGACTGGCAAGTGCTTTCGGTCCAGGGAAATATTACCGTAGTTTAGGAAAGGAGATCATTAGATGGCACAAAAATTTAACGACTTCAGTCGCTTAAATATTATTGGGGACTTCACGGACATCTTTGAACAGAGAATCGAAAATGATGGCTCTGGAAATCCACTTTACCTTGCATACAACAAGATTGCAAACGCGCCGACATCTGCAACCACATGGTTTATCAAAAAGCTCACGTACACAGGTGGCTATGTAACGCGCATACAACTTCCCGATGACGGGGCTGATTTTAATTATTCTTGGGATGCCAGGGCAACTTATTTTTCGTAAGGTTATGTGATGCCGTACAAATACAATGCTATCTCGAATACATTTGACGATACAAGTACAGGCGACGTTATTGCATCTGGAGCAATTGGAGACAATCGTGTTGTGCGGGGAGCGGGGGGCGTTTCCGGAATACAAAGCTCAGGCGTTACGCTAGATGACAACGACAATCTTAGCGGCGTCAACACATTATCGGTTGTCGATGGTGCCACAACACGCACAAACCTCGGCCTCGGAAGCGTGGCGACGCAGAACTCCGATGCCGTCACCATTACGGGCGGCACAATAACAGGAATTACAGACGTTGCGATAGCTGACGGGGGCACCGGCGCTTCGAATGCGGCGGACGCAAGAAGCAGTCTCGGCTTAGGTTCTCTTTCCACACAAGCCTCCAATTCCGTCAATATTTCAGGCGGATCAGTAACAGGTATTACAGATATTGCAATTGCCGATGGGGGTACTGGTGCCTCTAGTGCGGGAGCGGCACGAACCAATCTAGGACTTGGCTCAATTTCTGTAGAAAACGCCCCCCTAACAGTAGATAAAGGTGGAACTGGCGCGGTATCACAGACTCCCTATGCAGTTTTATGTGGGGGTACTGCTGCAACAAATCCCTATCAAAGCATTGGGGGTGTTGGCACCTCCGGGCAGGTACTGACGAGCAACGGTGCTGGTGTTGCTCCTAGCTTTCAGGCGATATCTACGGGTGGTACGCTTGTCACAACGTATAATGCTACCGATACACACACATTTAATGCGGACACGAAGCAAGTAGACTTTATTTTGGTTAGCGGTGGGGGCGGCGGAGGGTCTGGAAGACGCGGGGCTGTGGATACTGACCGTTCTGGCGGCGGCGGTGGTTCTGGGGGTGGTGTTACACATACTCAGTTACCTATTGCAGTGCTTCCAGCTAGTGTAACAGTCACGGTGGGTACAGGCGGGGCGGGTGGTGCTGCACAAACAGTTGATTCGACAGATGGCGTAGATGGCGCTCAAGGACTAGCAAGCAATATAGATTCAAAAATATTTAGTTATAATAATACTAATGGTGGTGGAAAAAAGGGGCAAACAACCGCTGGTAGTGCAGGAATTGCTAGTAACTTTTTTATAAATTTTTGGAACAGTGCCTCATCATTTACTAGTACAGCGGGTATAGCTGGGAGCAACGGAACGGCTAGTGGATCGTCAACAAGCGCCGAATCTCCAGTTGGTGGTGGTGGTGGTGGTGGTGTAAATGCTGCGAATACAGTGGGAAATGGTAGTACTGGAAAAAAAATATTCGCAATCGATGGCAGCACAACTTTATTAGCGGGTGGCACAGCGGGAACCAGCGGAGCATCTGGGGGTAACGGAAATCCGGCGTTTACAGCCAACTTGTATTCGCGCGGATTTGGTACCGGTGGAGGCGGTGGTGGAGCTTCAAAAACAGCTAACGCGGGAGCCGGTGGAAACGGTGGTTGGCCCGGAGGCGGTGGCGGCGGGGGCGGTGCATCACTTAATACTTTCAATTCGGGCGCAGGCGGTAATGGTGCAGATGGCGCCGTGATTATTATCGAGTACATGTAAAAAATGGTTTGTCGATGGCAACGAACAACGCAATCAATGCTAACAACACGGATTTTGCGATCACATCAGGTTCCTTTGGGCTAGCACCTCGCGTTAGGCTAACTCCTGGTGTGGAGAATTTATCGATAGCATATTCGGGAAGCGTGCTATCGATTACAGGTGGCGATGGGACGGCCCTTTCAGCGACCAATCCTGGTTACGTCACCCTGCAAAGTAATGGGACACCTGGAAAACTTGTGACCATTACCGTGACGGCCGATCAAGGTTTCATCGATGATACCGGAGCTTCGGAGATCATCGGCAACCGCTTTGGGCTGACGACGGGTATTGCGTGGACACAGGATATTCCCTTCTTTGTTTACGCCGTAAGCAACGACGCTGAAAATGCCGTAGCATTTGTCATTTGCCGATGCCCGCAGGTGAGCAATAGTTGCGCCCTGGCTATCCTGGGGGCGCCTGACGATGCGGTAGCCAACACTCAAGGTTCGATGTTTTCCTTCGAGAATCTGGACGAGACCCTTTATGACACCAACCCATGCTTGATGATAGGCTCATTCCGAATGCGTATGAGCGCGGCGGATGACTGGACGGTTCAAGCCCTCTTGAGCCAGGATGGGATAGGGCGCTACCAAGAAGATAAGGAAATGTATATGCAAACAGGCCAAATGGGGGCGTCTGCGAATACATTTCTTTTGCCTAATGGCGGCACCGCCCCCATCTTCACCGAAAATCTTTATACGTATTGGGTGGAAGCGGCGTCGGGATATGTTTTCTGCCAGGTAGACATTACCGGTGACGGCGGCACCGATGGTGCGGGGGCTGTGAGTGCGTTACTTGCGCTGCCGTATGTGCCGTCGCTAGTAACTAACGAAAGCCCCGCCTGTGGCAGTCTAATTTTGTTAGATCCAGTTAATGGGGCTACATTGGGCACGCTGCAAATTGGTGCGCTCCTTGGATACGGATTTCTGCTTGGGGAAGCCCAAAACGTCATACAGAATGCCGACTACAGCGCGGGCAATAGAGCTATACAAGGAAGTTTTAGGTATCGCATTAATTTTGCTTGAGGGTAGCGATGGTTGAGATTAAAGATCCTGTTCAGGATAGGGATGAGTTTGTACGCCGCGTACGCCGGTGCTGTTTGCGCAAAGATTCTATTAATGATTTTGTCTCTGCGCTTTTGGACGATGATGTCCCGCAACAAAACTATCTAAAGAATAGTCGGCTTATGCAAAAGGCGAAGGTGTACCATTGGGTCACAGCATATGATGCGGCCAAGACAACGGAAGAAAGAGCCGCTGTCGTTGGAACGTTTAACCCAGCATATATACCGAGTGCTGAAGAGATTGCCGCGGTACAAACAATAACCTAAGAGGAATATCATGCAAATTATTGTTAACATTTCTGAATCTGACGTGTTAGCACTGAAGAATGACCTTGTCGACGTTGACGGGGACGCCGCGCCTAGTTCGTGGTTCTCGGGGATGTTGCTATGCTGAAACCAGAAATACTTAAACCAATCGCTTTAACAATCGCTGCGATAGTGATTTTTGTGATCATCATCGAAATCGTTGATGCGTACTATGTACATCAAAATCCAACCTGAGGTAGAACTTTGAAACTGCGCCTTTATGAGCCATTTACCTTGATCATCGTCGGTATTGGTCTATTAGCTCTGATAGCAGGTGTTGCGGATTATTATTACGAGCGGAAAGGGAAAGATCTATTTACTGATGATTCGCCAGTAGAAGAGCTGGCAGAGTCGATTTTGGAAGATGCTACAGGCGTGGAATTTATCGATATCACACCAGATTCACCAGAAAAATGATGAACGCCTCAGGGACGGTTGAATTTAATTTTGATGATTCGTGCAATGGCTGTTTCCAATCTTCCTGCTGCCGAGGGGGAGGGGAGCAACGGTATTGGGTGAACTCTAAGGGTGTGCTCGAACCTTGGAGTCCACGGAAAGCCGATGTGCTGGCGATGGAAATTGCTCACGCGCGATTTGTTGGTGAGGTGGAGCGGAGGATTGTCGATCTAAAGCTCGACAAGGGCCTTGTAATCGCACAACTGGGGCTAGACCTACACAAACCCGAACCAGTGACCAAAAGCCTCGTAGAGCGCATTTCTGAGGCTCTGGCGGGCATTGTAAGGGGATCAGAGGCTCACCCTAAACCACCAAAATGAACCAAATTACCAATTTGGAGTGACATGTATTGTTTACATTGCGGACACCCCCTAGCAACACATGCTCGTTTTGATGGTGCTTGTGACCGTCGCGATCTTTGCGTCTCCTGTCCCGAGGATGCCTCAGAAGAGGTAGAAGAAGCGCTGTTGAAGGCTTTTGAGGAGCGTGAAGCCGAATTCGAAAAGAACAAGCCGAAGTAACAACTACCGATCTGCTACCAACATCTACTTTTTTGGTAGTAAGATACTCCTAAAAATACTCGTAATACTCTTAAATTTCACATCCCATTTCCCCTCTTAAGACTAATGCTATTTAGATCTCTCTTCTTATTCTAAGAGGCTGGGGAAGTGTCGATAACCAAGCTATGTTCCCCGTGGAACACCCTGTCAATAGACTGTCGAGAGGGTATGCACAACTCGGGATTTATCGACGGCGCGGTGGTGGTCACTTTGAGTTATGTGCTGGAATGTTCAGATTATAAACGGCTTGTGAACATGTTGTGGATCATTTTCGTGGCGCCACGAAATAGGTAATCTTATATTTACTTCTGTTGAAATTGAGCGTTGCAAGCCAGACACCGCCAGCAGGGTTGTGGAGGGATGACCGTTCCATAGTATTTTGAGGTTATAAGTTAGTATTTAAATAATTATTTGGTGGCTGCCGCCTCCATGCCACAACAATAACATCATCGTCAAAAAATCCGTCCTTGTTTTCCCACGATGTGCCTGTCCACCAGGCCGGTAACTCGCGCGCGTCCCCACACCTGACAACTACTAACTCGTAACGGACCGGCAATCGATCCATCGATCGCCAACCCCTGATGTATTTGCCTTTAACGTATGGTACATCCATCACTAGAACGGGCAATCGTTGGTCTGCGGAATAGGATCGTTTGGTGTCGGAGATTGTGCAGCCAGGTAAGCGTCGAGGGCGGTAATGACCTGGGTGGTAAATGCGTCACTGGTGTCCCTGTTGGGGATCCGTACATAGGCATAGTAAGCTTTCTTACCATCTTTTTCATACTGACGGCTAGGCATGCCGATAAATCGTCGGCCGTCCTTTTGGAAAATCTTCACGTCGCGGACTTCCAACCAATCGTTGACTAACACCGTACAAGACCCCAGAAGAGCGCCCTTGTTAATTTCAGGGAGAAACCTTTTGTATTCACTGACCGTTATGCTCATTCGTTTTCTCCCTCGTTAAGTGTCCCGGATTTGAAGTGCAACATCACGCCGCCGTCAGGCAGTTTATACCCCGTTATAGTGCGCTTTCTTTTGGGTACTTTCAACGAATTACTCTCTTTGGGCACTTCGTTAGCGGGAAAAACCGGCGCAGGGGGTTCTCCCTTTGCCGGATTGTTTGATTTCTTACTCATTGGATTGTTTCTCTATGCGCAGAGTCCAGACTTCGCGCGACGGTTTGCGGTACCTGTCGAGATCCACACCAATAAGCTCAGGGATGGAGGTATAGTCGACGGACCCTTTAGGCATCGATTTAGTGAGTAAGACGCCCTCACCACGAGAGGATATGCCCTCGGCATCGGCAATGAGCTGCGCCTTAAGGATGTCTTTTTCTGCGGTCAACCCTTTGACGATCTCGTCGATCTCCCGAAGGCGGCGGCCGGCGTACGCCCATCGCTCGTTGCCGTCTTTTTGTTGGTAGTCACGATCTGTCAGCGGCGGAGGGGTTTTGGTCGTCACACACTCCCAAAATTCACGCTCTTTAGCAATGAGCTTCTCAATATAAGCGTCATCTCTATGCACAACGAGATGTACGCCATTTTCCCCATCGTACGACCAGTATGACATCTCGGGCAATCCCGTTACGGCCAATTGATGCTGCAACTGTGGGTAATAGCACTCAGGTATCTCGCCTCCGACGGCAATCGCATGGGTATATGCTCCCGGGCACTTGATCTCGACCGCCCCTTCGCCATCTAAACTTAATCCGTCAAGACTAGCCATCATAAACGATTGCGTTGGATGATAAAGGACCTGAGGGAATACATCATAGCCCACCTCTTTTTCAAAAGCTTTGCGAGCAACAGGCTCCATAGCCTTCCCGCGCTCCATCGCTGAATTTGATGGTACCAACTCGCGCAATCCTAATTTTTCCTCCCATAACTGATATGGCGTCATCCATGGACTTGTCTCCATGATCACCGCGGCATCCGAGGAACCAATAAAGTTTTTGCGATTCTCAAGCCATGCTTGCGTTCCTTGTACGTTTTTATTCACAAACTTCTCCATTTACGTGTTTCCATGTTACACCTTTTATCGCACACCAGATAGTGCGAGATGTGACTCCATATTTTTTTGCCAGAACAGTGCAACCATGTAATCCGGATTCATATAGCTTTCGTGCCTCATAGACATTTTCTTTTGTTAGTTTTGTTCGTCCAGCCTTTTCGCCATGTGCAATGTTCTGCCTGCTTTTGGCAACCATATCAAAATAATTATCTTTAGCTGTGCCTAAAAATAAATGATCAGGATTCACACACCGTCGATTATCACACGAATGACAAACAAATAACTGTTCATCAAAATCACCATTAAATAATTTATATGATAATCTATGCCCCGCTCGAGCGCGACCATAACCCACTATTTGCGCATAGCCTGTAGATCTGAGTGATTTTTTCCACAGCCAGCAATTAGTGTTTGATATTTCTATATTGTCCATAATTTTTTTTCGCAGAATATCATCATAATTTCGTCTAGAATTGGTAGACAAACAACCACAAGAGCGCGTATGCCCAGTTGTAATATGATAACCATCTGCAATAAAATGTTTTGAACATATACACTTTACAATCCATCGCGCACGACCACCGCTATCTCGATGGCTAAATTTCACAACAGTCAAACCATTAACATTTTTTCCCGTCAAATCATGTCTCATGTTCTCACCAAACGGGTAATTGTACACGTGATGTAATATGTCATCTATTCCGAATTATTGCCAGATATTTCGTCTGTTACACAATGGGCACTTGATAGAGCGTTGCAGCGTGCCAAAATTTTGTCAGCAGCCTCAATGTCTAAGTCAGAAAGTGTAATCCCTTGCTTATCAAGGTATTGCTGCACAAGCGTTTGATACTCCGGGTGCTCACCCAATCGTTTAGTGATAGTGGCCACAACTTCTGATGAAAGGGAGGCAGTTTCCGTTACAACCTCAGCACTTTCAACAAGCACAGCATCTTGTATCTCTCCTTGGACGTAACTACCCTTTATCACGTCGGGAAATAATTGCCGAGCTAATCGACTCAAAGCCCTCGCAAACAACATGTCCTTTGGATATTTAAGCCATTGGTTGGCGTATATACCAGCCTTCTTGGCGTCCTCAATCGAAAATTGCTCGACCCAGGTATCGCCGTTGTCGGCCCTCTTGCCATGCAGGATGCATACGGTATCATCACTGCGCTTGTCTTTAGTAATCGAGTGCCCGGCCTGGCGGATGAGTGTGTTCATCATCAGCGCCGACATTTCGACCTTCCCTTTGACAAAGTACATCCCGCCATTCAGCGCCTGAAGGGGATCAACACCCACAGACTTGGCCATCTCAACGATAGCGTATATACCCTCTTGCCCCACCTTCCTATAATGGGGGCTCTGCAACAACATGCTGCAAAGCTTCTGACTGTTCTGTAGCTCGACTATCGAGCTGTCTATTTTTGCGATCTCGTTCATGATTTTCTCCTTCAGGTTCAAGTTCTTATTTATTTCGTCCGTGCATAATATCGATGATCGCCCTCTGGTACCCAAGGTGCCAGTGGCGCTCTTTAGCTCTTTCATCCGACCGCTTGGCAATAGCCATCATCGGTGCCGGTATCAATTTGATGTCGAGGTAAGAGCAGATTTCGTCCAGACAGGCCTCGAGGGAATGAACATCCCCCGTCTTGTAGGCCGCTTCTACGATCCCTTGAACCTGATCCCTCAGATTGCTGACGAGGTCGTCTTTTTCCTCGCATTGATCGCACGAGTCTTTATAATCATTCTCGTCGCAACTATCATACATCGTTTCCCAGTTCATCTTCATCTCCTGGCTTCCGCCATTTTTGAGTTTCCGCTCGTTTGTAGTCCCATCATACTTCTCGCCGCTTGCCTCTACAACCTGCTGGGTTTGGTGGCCCAGTCACCAAGGAGCGGCTCGCTTTGATGGCCCCATTGTAGCACGACCTATGTATTTTAAACAACATAAAAATCATCAAGTGCTAAAAAATACCAGTTATGCTATAATAAGCCTCAACACGTATATACAAGGCCACCTATGCAACTGACACTCTTCGACTTGCCGAACAATAACACCCCAGGACAACAACAAAATCTCCGCGACTGGCTCATCAATCATAACCTCTCCCACCAGGATTTTGCCGATAAAATAGACTGTAGCCGCTCTCGACTCGCTGTCATCATCACCGGCCGCGTCATCCCAGGTAAAAATCTCGCCAAACGTATATCAGATGCCACAAACAACGAAATCCCCATCGAACGCATCCGCGACGGCTCAGCCCTCGGCTACCCCGGCCAACGTAAACGCGTTAAAAGAAAGATTGTACATGACGACCACATTCTTAGGCTATTATAGTGAAAGGCGTACAAAAGGCGTACATAGAGAAAAAGTTGCTGTGCAGTCCAGGCGAAACCCTAGAGGAGTTGATCAACAACCTCATGAATACCCTACTCCCACGCGAGGCCAAAATATTGATGATGCGCAATGGATTTTGTCATGACAGCGATGGGGGCGGACAGCCATGGACACTAGCCAAATGCGGTATCCATGTTAACCTCACACCCGAGTACGTTAGGCAGCTAGAGCGCAAAGCCCTACGCAAGTTAAGACATCCATCGTGCCTGGAGGTCATGGCAGAGTACGGCATCGCCGCAGCTATAGACGCCATCAAGGGCCGACAAGCCGCAGCAGAGAGAGAGCGTGAGGCTCAAGAGCAGAGGATCAGAGAGAAGCCAATTATAGACACCCGTATCGTATATACCAGACGGCCAATATGGTGCGTACTACTCGGAGAGGAAGGCAGCTACCGCCTCGAAATCCCCTGGGTATATAGGGACTCGATGGCACCGATTACAAAAGAGACGTATGATAGATGGCTAGCTGAGGCGATAGCGGAGAGAAAGGTATGTAAACAAGGATGACTCAGGAAACAAGAATGGTTAACGTAGATAATAAACGATGTCCCGACTGTGGTGTTGCGCACGGCGAATACCATCTCGACAGTTGTGATTGCGTACGATGTACGACATGTGGAGGCCAGCGGCTAACATGTGAATGCGAACATTTAAAGGTGCAATGGCAGGGGTGGGTGAAGCATGTCAATGCAGTACATGACATATCGGAGTGGCAAGCCGAAGTACGGGAATTAGGCAACTCAATAGTTGGATGTATCGAAAAATTGGATGAATTGCAAAAACGTGTTGGGCTCGTAGAAGAGCGCGTGATAGCATTAGAGGCGCCGGATTATGATTGATGATGTGGGGAGAAAGTATGAAATTTGAATCGCTTAACGATAACTCGCCCATAGGGTCTATCTACCTAAACGAAGAGACCGGTGAGGTGTGGGTATTAGTTGACAAGGTGGGCACTACGGCAACATGGGTGCCTGCAATGCCCATGACAGAATTTGACAGTAAAATGCCAAATCCATCTAACGACAAAAACCTTTCGGTTTTTGATTTTTAACAGGAGGGTCCGATGCCTAACGACATTGACACGCAAGAAATTGACAGGGGCTGGTTTATCGAGAAAACAACACGGTATCGTGATGACTCGCCATTCGTCAATCTAAAGGGTTGGCGGCCAGTAACGGAGATGGCTCTCAAAGATCATCTCGTCGTGGTCACTGATGCCAACCACAGCGAGTATTATTTTGTTGCGTCCAACGAATTGATTAAAGCGCAGATGCGATACACCAAAATCAAAATAACGGACGATAATTTGGTATCACCCACAGCGCTTGAGTTAGAGGCGCGCATCAATCTTGCCAGGTTTTCACAATACCACTATGTAGTATAGGACAATCATGCCTGAAGATATCTGCCGCGTGAAAAGGCGGGGGGATTTCTCCCCCCAAGCGATGTCGCTTCTTGGTGTGGTCTGCTCCGCTGAGCTGAGATATGCTTGGCTCGGGATGGCTGAGCTGGGCTTTGCTGAGCTTGGCTCCGCGCAGCTAAGTGCCGAAAGGTTACCAGATTAGCGCAAAAATGTAAAGAGGACCACAATGAATGACAAATACCGAAGATGCGAGGGCTACGACTGTCCCCTTCGCAACGAGTGTGTGAGGCATATAGCATCGAAAAATAAGTACGCCCACTATTTTACCGAGTGCCACCACGATGGTACTAGTTGCCTATATTTTTACCGTAAAGCACGCTCGAAGCCGAGGGAAGGGAAAAAGACAATGCGGAGTTTCAAGGATTGATACAATTGCTTGACCATGACAAGGAAATAGTTGCCCTCTGGTACGAACTAGCCAAAAGTCAGGCTATTTTGCAGCGCATGCTAAACCGCGGTGGCGAGGGCTTGATTGACAAAAGCGATCTGAGGGAGTGCGAGTGCGAGGCACTAGCTATTGTACAGAGACGATTCCCAAGCTTGGGGGTACACTGGAAATGATGACAGGTAAGGATTGATGATGACTGACAGTATATTCTCTGTGTTTTATTATGATTATTTAAAAGGATGGAAACCTATCACTGAGATGGTGTTGCGTGATCATTTGGTGGTAGTGACAAACCAACACGCAGACTACTATTTTGTGGCTTCCAATGATTTGGTCGAGGTGCAGAAACGTTGGAATCCTGACGGGATAAACATGGTCGAAGCAGCGGTAACAGCAATAGCTGCCAAGGTGATGTTAACCAACGATTGGAAATACCACTATATAGTGTAGGCTAGTAACAAAAAAAAGAAGGGAAACCATGTTATCATCAATCATGCTCGCCGCTAGGGATGCACCCATCAGGGCGGAGCTCGCGGATAGTGTCGCCATGGTGCGGCAGCTGCGCTACACACTGAGTGTCACCAACGATCCGAAACAATGGCGTGTTGTTGCCGACGCGATTGATAAATATGTGAAGAGGGTGGCGATTTTAGAGGCAAAATTGTCACAAGGAGGACGACGATGACAAAAATAATCAAACGCTATTTATTATTTTCTGGGCAAACATACGAAGAAGCTGGTGGCTGGAGAGATTTAGAAGCGACGTTTGACACGCTAGATGAGGCGTTGTCGGCGCAAAATGTTAACGAAGCTCAAAGCTCACCCCACAGATGGTATCACATCGTTGATGTAGCAACGATGGAAATAGTCAGTAGTGGATAGTAGTTGTTTCATGCGGTACCTGACAGGGATCGCGACCTAGTTATTTCGGGCCGTATTTGGGCGGACTGGGGCACCTGGTCCGCTCTTTCACTAGGCAAATTTTGCCTACTTAGTCAATTAATAACGGAGTAATAGATTGATGACCGTAGAGTTAATATGGGAAGGTAAGAAAAATGAGAACAAAATAGCCCAACATCATCTTATATCAAAAGAGTTGTATGGGGATCAAACATCAAGTAATTTACTTGTTCATGGGGATAATCTGCCGGCATTACATATCCTTGCCTCTGACTACACTGGCAAGATCAGATGCATCTACATCGACCCGCCCTACAATACGAAGAGCTGCATCACGCACTACGACGACAGCATGGAGCATTCCCTATGGCTCAATATGATGAAGGAACGGCTAGTGATCCTCCATCGGCTTTTGAGGCAAGATGGCACCATCTGGATTAGCATTGATGACGATGAATGCCACTACCTGAAGGTGCTATGCGATGAGATTTTCGGCAGAAAGAACTTTGTCGCTAATGTGATTTGGGAAAAGAAAAACTCAGCATATCAAAAAGCCAATCGAATGGCGAATGTGCACGACCATATGCTGGTGTATGCAAGGAATGTGGAGATATGGCGCCCAAATCGTTTGCCAAGACCTATTGAAATGAACGACCAGTATAAGAATCCCGACAACGATCCTAGAGGGCCTTGGACAGCTGGCGATCTCTCAGTTGGAATGACAAAAAAACAAAGACCTAATCAATACTACGCCATTTTGGACCCGACTTCAGGGCGTGAATTTTGGCCCAACCCCAGGAGAGTATGGTCGTATATTCCTGAATCTATGACCAGGCTTATAAAAGAACATCGCATAATTTTTCCTAAGAGCGCGGATAAGCGTCCATCGCTAAAACGCTTCTTGAATGAATTACAAGAAGGTATTCTCCCGACAACATTTTGGCCTATCAATAGTTGCGGAAGCAATTCTGAAGCAAAGCGAGAGGCCGTGCAATTCAACGCGTCCGATGCATTTTCGACTCCCAAGCCCGAACGTTTACTTAACACTGTATTGGAGATTGCTACCCAAGAAAACGATCTAGTACTTGACTGCTTTGCTGGATCGGGGACTACAGGTGCTGTTGCGCATAAGATGGGGCGTCGGTGGATTATGATTGAAATAGGCAAACACGCCGTAACCCATATCATTCCTCGACTAAAGATGGTCATTGATGGTTCCGATAACGGCGGCGTTACGGAGATGCATAACTGGAAGGGCGGGGGTGGTTTTGGATTTTGTGAGTGCCGTTTAGGTTCAGCAGATCACTAGGCAAATTTTGCCTACTTAACAAATATTTTATCCTAGGATTTCCTTGTTTAGAAATTCAAAGTAGGCATAAGCTGTAAAAAAAAGATGGCCCCCTGTTGGTTCAGGGGGCCCGGCCCTCTCGGCCGATTTGGTGACCAGTCTAGATTGCCTAGCTGGACCCACGAGACCACTGACAACACGATGAGAGCGTGCGTCCGATCTATGCGTACTATAACAACATTCCCTTTTCTTGTCGCCACCGCATCCATGCGGATGGCATTTTTTTTGTCCACAAATCTCACTTTCACGGAGTAAAACTTATGATCAACGTTAGAAATATATACGATGCCACTAATAAGCGCAACTCGCAATCTTTCTTTCAGGAGGTGACGCAATGACACTCTGTTTTGCACATCGTAAAGAAGACCCCTTTGTCAGGTTAGACAAACGTATGGTAATGGATAAGGGGCTCAGTTGGAAGGCAAAGGGAATCCTTAGCTACGCCTTCTCTCGGCCAGAAGACTGGCAGTTTTATAGAGCCGAAATGATAGAACACGCGACCGACGGAAAAGATTCATTTGACTCTGGTATCATTGAGTTAGAAAAGGCGGGTTATTTACACCGCGAGAAGAAACAAAACGAATCCGGTAGGTTCGATGGGTTAGATTGGCACTTCTTCGAAGTACCCATCACAGATGAGGAATTCAAAAAAAGTTACCAAGGCGGATTTTCCGCTTACCGGTTTTCCCCGAGGTCGGAGAAATCCGCCTCTACTAAGAAAGAAGGAGAAGAGACTAAGAACAACAACAACAGTCCGGAGGTTGTTGTTTCTTCGGCTTCGCCAAAGGAACCCCCCGAACCGGAAGCCGCCGAAGTTGTTGTCATTCCTATCCTTGACGAACTACAAATCCCCGATGCCATGAAGATCAAGCTGTCTGCCGAGATGGACGACGCCAAGGCTGCGCAGCTGGTGAAGCGCATTAAGGCTTGGGTCGGTAGAGGCTCCGATGCGCTCGCCTGCAATACGATATTGGCGCAATGGGATACGTGGGAGGATAAGACGAGTAAAGAAGATCTCGTAGTGGTCAATCGGGACTGGGCAAAAAGGAACCTAGCCCTTTATGATGGTCGCCCTGTCGGTAGGTATCAATGCTGGGTGCTGAACAAGCATGTAGAGTTTTGTGGCCAAGGTAGTGTTTGTCAGCCGAAGTGTTTCAACTATGAAAATAAAGATTTTCAAGCTTTGGTAACGGATTTTATGAAAAACAATTTGAAAAACGGGAGCTAACCCAATGTCCCCGCTACCGCCCACCCCTCCGCCGCCCGTCCAGGACTACGGCTGGCCGCCAGCTCCTAAGCCGCCGACTCCGCCAAATACCCCAGGATGTACACAGTCAAGCGCTGCTGCGATAACGCAACCTTAACCGCCAATGACACATAAAGACCAACAAACGCAACCTGAGCGATTACAGAGGCTCTCATGACAATTATGCGCCACTATCATTTGTCTGGGGTTCCCGTCGCCAAGGCGCGGCATCGGACGGTCCGCTATGGCCCCGGGATGCGCACGTACGACCCCAAGGTTGACGATGCGACGACGGCTAAGTGGATACTCAAGGCCCAGGCGCGCGAAGCTCCTTTGGATGGGCCTTTGCATGTGGCGCTAGAATTTTATTTTCCCTCACCAAAAAAGGGCAAACGTATATACCATGTGACTAAGCCTGATCTCGACAACTGCATAAAATTCATTTTAGACGTTGGAAACGGCATCATATGGGCCGATGACAAGCAGATCGTCGGGTTGTCGGCGATAAAGTCGTATGGTGATCCTCGGACGGAAATTGTGGTAGAAGTCGTCGGCGAGGAAAAAGTATAACTGGTTTATAATATGGAATTTTCTGTTAAGTTTTTGTTCATGGATGGTGAGAAGCTTGAGGTGCAGATTCCTGATGAGAACGTTAAGGATTTCGTCGAGGCGTTTGGCCGTGGTGAGGTATATTTTGACAAAAACAGGCTGATGGGCGCATGGATTCCCATCGATAAAGTGAGATATTTCAGTGTGGTGAAGAATGAAAAGTGACTACATGGAAAAGGTTGTAGGTTTGGCTGTCGCTCGCAACATGTTGGATCAAGTCCAGGAGCAAGTCGCCCTTTGGGAAAAGAATTGGTGCGACGCTATGGGTGTTATTCCTGTTGAGGAGGACGGGTCAGGTAAAAGCATTGACTGGGTGTTCTGTTGCGGCTTTTTCGCCGCGCTCGAAGAGATAGAAGCTGCGATGTCGACGTTATCTCAAGTGGCGCCAAAAGAGGCGTGGAAGCAAATAATCAAGTGGGTAGAGCGCGAAAAGCAAGAAACAAAAGAGCAGTTAGATAATATGGTTGAATAGTCACAAAGGGGTTGTGTTGTGAAGTGGTCATTAGAAGCTCGCCGAATTGATGGTCTGTCTAGCTATGATAAAAACCCTCGTCGCCTCACAGAGACACAGCGCCATCAGTTGGCGACAAGCATCGACAAGTTTGGCATTATAGATAAGCCGGTGCTAAATTTTGACGGGACGATCATTGGAGGGCATCAGCGCATTGCGGTCTTGCGTGACAAGGGCGTTGAAGTCGTCGATTGCTGGATACCCGACCATAAGCTTGAAGAAAAAGAAGTCGAAGAGCTGAACATCCGCTTAAACCGCAACAATGGTGAGTGGGATTTCGACATCCTTGCCAATGCCTTTGATATTGGCAATCTTCTGGAATGGGGTTTTGAAGAGTCGGATCTAGGTTTTTCAAGAGAAGAAAAGCCTAAAAAGCCCATAAAGCCAACAATTACCCTTGAATTTGCTGACAAAGAAACCATGTTAAACTATATTGCCAAATGTGAAGAAATAGCTGTCATATCATCGGCGAAGTTGAAAATAAAGGGATGATCGTTTGATGCCAAGAGGAAAGGCGCTTGATAAAGGGTGGATAGAAGAGCATAAAGAAACTGTGCGTAAGTTGGCATCGTATGGGTGTACTAATGATGAAATCGCTGATGTGATAGGTTTGCCAAAGGGGTCGCTCGAAAGGCCATATCAGGCCATGCTTGACGAGGGCCGATCAAAAATCAGGGCGACGTTGCGCAAAACCCAGTTAGAGCTAGCCATTCAGGACAAAAACCCGACGATGCTCATTTGGTTGGGCAAGCAACTTCTGGGACAGAGGGAACCAAAATGGTCTGTAGAGCATTCCGGACAGATAGAGTTCCAAAAGGTCATCTATAGTGGCAAAAGTAGTAAGGATTCCTGATTTTGACCCCCGTCCCTATCAGTTGCCATTTCTACAGGCTATGGACGAGGGGAAGAAGCGGGCTGTTCTCTGTTGGCATCGTCGCGCCGGTAAGGAGATCGTATGCTGGAACTATATGATCCGAGAAGCTTGCTGCTCGCGGGTGGGTACGTACTGCTATTTTTTCCCCACTTCTCGCCTGGGAAGGCGTATTTTATGGGATGGTGCGAACAAAGACGGGAAGAGGTTCTTGAGTTTTATTCCGAGCGAACTGATCGTTGGTGAGCCAAATAGCGTTGAGATGAAAGTTGAGCTGAAAAATGGCTCCATCATCCAAATAATGGGTACAGACACCATTTTGAACGTCGGTATCAACCCCGTCGGCTGTGTTTTTTCAGAATTTTCCCTACAGGACCCTAAGAGCTGGGACTTCATGAGGCCAATTTTGCGTGAAAACGACGGATGGGCGGTACACAACTTTACGCCACGCGGGAGAAATCATGCGTATGATCTATTTTGCATGGCGAAAGACAACCCTGACTGGTTTTGTCAGGCGCTTACCATCAAAGACACAGGTGTCCTCACTGATGCCGACATGGAGATCGAGCGCCGGGAAGGGATGAGTGAAAATCTCATTCAGCAGGAATATTTCGTCAACTTTACTCAGGGTGTTGAAGGCGCATACTATGCAAAATATCTTACGGAAGCTGAGAACGACGAGCGTGTTACTAATGTGCCTTGCGATCCTTATGCTCCCGTTGATACTTACTGGGATCTTGGTGTATCAGACAGTACAACTATCATCTTTGCACAAAATATTGGACAAGAGATCCACATCATCGATACTTGTACTGCCGATGGGGAGGGGCTTGATCATTATGCCCGTTTACTCGAACACAAGGCCAGCACGAACAAATGGCGATATGGGCACCACTGGGCTCCCCATGACATTCAAGTGCGAGAGCTGGGATCTGGAGCAAAGACGCGCCTACAGATCGCCAGAGATTTAGGCCTGAATTTTGAGATCGTGCCAAACCTGCCGATTATGGAGGGAATCGAGATGACGCGGGCGATGTGGCATAGATTGTGGATAAATAAATCTACTTGCACCTATTTTCTTAAATGCGTAGAAAGCTATCATAGAGTATATAATGAAAGATTAAATGTGTTCAGCGATAAGCCTTGCCACGACTTTTCGAGCCATTTTTGTGACAGCCTTAGATACATGGGTATAGTGCAAAATAAGGCGAAGCGGGCAAGGATGTCGGAATCAGAAGCACACGAGATGGAAAGAAACTACGCACTAAAATACTAGAATTTGCGGCCTTAGGCCGCGGCGCGGGCTGATCACCCTAAGCTGTGCTACCACATAGCCGCCGCTTCCTATCCTTGGTAGAGGATAGAACCAACGATGGGAAGCGATGGCATTCAACGACGATCGTTCAGCGGTACAAGCATTCGACGAATACTATGACGAGGCGTATCACGCTTGGAGTGCCTTTTTTCCTGAGGCAGAGCGTGACCTTGACTTTTTTCTTGGCGACCAGTGGGATGCTGCCGAAAAGCGCGCACTGAAAGTGCAGGGGCGCAATGCCTATGTCTTCAATAGAGCGCGATCTGTAATCAACCTGATTACAGGTTATCAGCGTCAACATCGCCTGTCATCCGTTGTCGTACCCGTTGAAGACTCCGACCAGCAGGCCGCTGACCAGCGCTCGGCCGTACTCATGCACGTTATGGCCATGGGTGACGCTTACCGCACAATAAGCGACTGCTTCGGGGGTGCTGTCAAAACAGGGTGGAATCTCGGCAGTATCTGGATAGACTATCGTGATGACCCCATCAACGGCGATATCCGATTTGGTAGAGAACCGTGGAATAGCTTTCTCCTCGACCCCCATTTCTCGCGTATCGACCTTAGTGATTGCACGTACATTTTGCGGCGCAAGTGGTTGGCCCCTCAGCTTGTCAAATCGCTCTTGCCTGGTCAAGAGCGAGAAATTGACCTGATGGCCAAGGTGGGGTGGGATAGAGATGATAAATTTACCTGGTTGCCATACCCTCGCACGCCTGATTCTGGTCAGAACATGGCCTACAGCGAGATGTATACGGTCGACTGGAAGACGCAGCTCATCCGTGTCGACATGGAAACCGATGAGTGGTTTGACTGGCCCGGAACACGCGCGGACTTTGCAGCGCTGAGAGAGATCTACCCCAATTTTTCACTATCCCAGCGCAAGCGCAAGGAAATCCATCGCAACATCATCGTAAATGATGTGCGGATGCGCGAGGACGTCAATCCGGATGGACTTGATGAATACCCCTTTGCATTATTTATAGCTACTTTTGAGCCGGAATCCAGTCAGTACGATATCAGGGTCCAATCCGTGATGCGCCCGATGCGTGATCCCGCATCAGAAGCTAACCGTCGCCGCAGCCAGATGACGGATCTTCTCGACAGCCAGATTAATTCTGGATGGATTGCCGATGAAGGCGCTGTCATTAACCCTAGAAGCCTCTTTCAGACATCGCAGGGCAAGGTTATATGGCGCAATGCCGACGCGAAACCGGGAGCAATTGAGAAGATCCCGCCCGCGCAGATCCCCCCCTCCATGTTCCAGTTGCAGCAACAATTCGACGCCGACATCAAAGAGGTCGCCGGGGTCAACGACGCGGCCTTCGGTGTGATGGAGTCGGGAAGTGAAAGTGGCGTGCTGACAATGTTACGTCAGGGCGCCGCGCTCACTAACTTGCAAGATCTCTTCGACAATCTGCGGTTTTCACAAAAGCAACTCTCTCTATTAGCGCTGAAATTGATTCAGACCTGGAAACCTCAAAAAATCAAACGCATTTTGAACAAAGATCCTGTCGAGGGTTTCTTCGACAAAGACGCGACGAAATACGATTGTCTCATCCAGGAAGGGGTGCTCACTGATACGCAGCGGCAGATGTTCTTCCGCCAGTTGGTCGAGCTGCAACAGCTTGGCGGCATGATTCCTCCCATGTCCCTCGTCAAAGCCGCGCCTATCCAAGGCAAGACGCAACTCTACGAAGACATCCAAGAGCAACTTCAGCAGCAACAGCAACAGGCCCAAGAGCAGGCAAAGGTTCAGAACGCGCTACTCAGTGCTCAAACCAACCTGGCGACGTCGCAAAGTCTGCAACAAGTTGCTGGTGCAAAAGAGCGTTTCACCCGTTCGATCGCAAATCTTGGTTTGGAAGATGAAAGGAGCTCTGAAGCGGTACAGAACAGAACTCAGGCCGTGCTTGATCAGGTCAAGGCCATCAAGGAGCTGGACGCCATTGACGTGTCGACGGCAAGGGAAGAGCTAACTTTGGCAGCTATGCTGCGCGAGCAAAATCGTGCCGAAGAAGAGCAAATGAAGGCCGATAACGTCACGCTTTCTGCCACTGCCGCCGGTATGCCGGGTGCAGGGGCCAATCAAAACCCCAATGCGGAGGCATCCAATGCCCAAGTACAACGATAACGAGCGCTACATGAAAGACATGAAAGGCGGTCTCGGCTCCAAAGTGATGAAAAATCATGGCAATACCAAGGCTATCGATGCCGATAACCAAGATTTTGACATGAAACGCATGAGCAAATGCCCTATGGAAATGAAAGGGCATAACAAGCAAGCGTTCGACTACAAATATTAAATAATTTCGGTGTTAGATGGCGCAACAACTCGGTGAAACCGTCCAGGAAATGATAAAAGCTGACGATCAGGCTGTCCAAGACATCCTCAATCGCAGACCTCAAGGTCATTTCTGGATAGTGATTCATCATCGCCCGACAAAGATGAAGATGAAAACAGGCGAGTACGTCCTGGTTCGTCTAGTAAAGGATTACGATAAGAGACCTCAGCCCCAATTGGGGACCATCATTCTCGAGGTGATGGACGGTCGGATTGTCAAAGAGCAAGTTAACGTACATGACCAGCCCATCGATTTGGAACGATTGTCGCCTTTGTTGGGATTGCAAGCCCAACCTGGGTTGCATAAACGTCCCGATATCGCAAGGGCTTATGTCTACAACAATTTGTAGCGCCGCCGGCTGAAGGGCGAAAGGAAACACGTGGAAGACCAAGTGCAAACGGGCGAAGTAGCGGGTGCCGCCGATCCGGTAGATGCGGTTCAGGAACAGCCTGGCGTAGAGCAACAAACGGAAATGGTTCCGGTGTCTGCTTTACAAGCCATCAGGCGTGAAAAACAGCAACTACAAGAGCAGATGAAACTAATGCAGGATCATGTCTCTTTAATTCAGGCTAACCAGCACAACGCGGCGAAGGCCGATAAAATGCCGGAGTTGTCTGATGACGATGTGCTGACGGTAGGTGAGGCCAAGAAATACATTGGCAACATGCAAAAAAGCTATCAGGACAGCGTCGAAGAGCTGCGTATCCAGCAGAAGTATCAAGATTACAACGAGGTGGTCGGTAAGTACCTCCCCGATGTGATTACTAAAAATCCAGCACTGAAGGCGACACTGCAAAACGACCCTAATCGGTATGAACTTGCATATTTCCTGGCAAAAAACAGCGATGTTTATCGCGATGAGCACAAGAAGGCAAAGAAAAACAGCGATGCCCAACGAATTGTTGAGAATGGCCAGAAAGCTGGCTCTTTATCGTCTGTTGGCTCTACAGCTTCTAAAGGCTATACAGGCAATTACAAGAGCATGTCCGATGACGAGTTTCGCAAGGTCGCCGCCAGAAATCTGGGAAGATTTTAACCAGAAAACTGAAGGTTTAACATGGCCATTACTGATGTAACGGTTCTATCCCCAGCAGTGCGGGACTATTATGATCGTCTATTGCTCATGACGGCATACCCGCAGCTGATTCATACTAAATTTGCACAAAAACGCGTGCTCCCTCGTAAAAGTGGCGACACAATCGTTTTCAGACGCTATGCGCGCCTGGCTACAGTGCCTATTCCTCTTGTTGACGGTGTGACCCCTCCGGGTGCTCCTCTGTCTGCTACGGACATCAAAGCCCGCGTAGATTTCTACGGGAACTTTGTTACCATCACCAATCAGGTCGAGTTGACCGTAGAAGATCAGGTGCTGAACGAGGCCGCACGGCTCCTCTCGCAGAACCTTGGCCAGACTATCGACGAGGTTACTCGCGATGTCTTGGCTTCTACAGCATCGACCGTTGCCGCTTCTAACGGCACTAACGGTAACACACCGACAGAGCTGACGAAGGCGGATATTGACGCCGCTGTCATTACTTTGTTGGGCAACGATGCCGAGATGATCTCTGAGGTTGTTGTTGGTAGAGACGCCTTCGCTACTTCCCCTGTTCGCCCTGCGTTTTGGGGTTATATTGATACGGCACTTCTCGACGACCTCGAGGCGGTAAGCAGCTTCGTCAATACCTCGAACTATGCTAGTCAACAGACTGTTCTAGAGTCCGAATGGGGTTCTACGGGCAACGTCCGTTGGCTTTATACAAGTGTCGGTAGTGTTTCTACAGCCGCTACACCTGTATACGATAACTTCATCGTAGGCAAGGAAGCTTATGCTGTTGTTCATCTTGGTTCTGAGGCTGGCGAGTTCTACGTGGAACAATTGGGTTCTGCCGGGTCCGCCGACCCTCTGCACCAAAGGGGTACTGTGGGGTGGCAGCAGCCGTTTGTCGCGAGAATTTTGAATGATTCGTTTATGTTGAATTTGCAAAGTACGCATACATGATACACATTAAATAGGTAATGTGTTAACCTCTTGGTGTACCAGGAGGTGTAGATGAAAATATGTACAACGTGTAAGCAAGAGAAAAATGAGTCCCAGTTTAGCAAAGACAGTCGGCTTAAAACGGGTTTGCGATCTCAATGCAAAGAATGTCATAAAAAGACAATCGATGTGTGGAGAACAAAAAACTCGGAAAAAAGACGCGAGTCTTGGGCGACTTATTACGCTGTTCATAAGGATGAACTTTGTGAAAAAAGTCGAGCGCGATCAAAAAATATTACAGAGGCTCAACGAAATAAAAAGCGGGAGTATTGTAAACAATACTATCGCAAAAATCGTGAAGCAATTCTGGAAGATGAGCGTGTTAAATGGCGGATTCGTTCACAAGAAGAAAGGGAAGCTGATTTTTTACGTCAGCGAGAATATTATGAAAAAAATAAAGAGGAAATTCAAGAGCGGGCCAGAAGACGTTATCAAAACTTTTCTGATGAACAAAAGAAAAATAATGTTCAAAGGACAAAGAATTGGAGGCAACATCATCGCGAAAAAGCGAATGCATGGTCGGCCGTCGGTAATGCCATTCTTAAAGGAGAACTTGAAAAGCCTATTTATTGTGAATTGTGTGGAGTTTTCGAAGTGAAGATTCATGCGCATCACGCAGATTATTCTAAACCTCTGGAAGTTTTGTGGCTTTGTCATGATTGTCATATGAAATTACATGCAGATTCAAGAATCATGAAATTAAATCAGGAGAATTAAAATGAGTCAAATTAGTACGTTTACTTGGACCAACGCAAACCCTGCGGTTGCTCATAACATCAACACGGGTTTTACGGTGGCGGAGATTACGACAGTCGACACCACTAACGGCGGAAGCTGGTACTGGTGCGATCGTATGGCCGCGGCGTCATCGATAGATGTCGATTCCGGAGCATATTCGGCAGCTAACGGCTTTACGGCCTTGTCACAGAGTTCGGCATACGGTGCGACCATCACTGGTTTCACTAACGCCAACCCTGGTGTCATCACCGTCAACGACACGGCAACTTTTGGCTTCGCAAACGGCGATACCATCAAAGTTGAACGTATAGCCGATGATGGTTCAGGCACAAGCCTAAACCAGGATTATGTCATTGCGTCCTTCACGGGAACGGCAATCACAACAGGGACTAACACCACAGGTTATAGCGTGTATGTTAGCGGTGGTAGGGCTAGCCGAGTCAGCGATACCGATGGCGATGCTATCCCGACAGAGAACTTTTCAATTCGCGGCATGACTGTTGGCACGACCCCTGTGGGTGCTGCCAGCGCGGTAATGGTAGCGGTTTGCAAGGGTAAAGAATCAGTAACCTAACGGTGGCGACCTCTCCGGGGTCCTCCTTCCGGGGAGGTCGTGCTTAACTTAAGGAAGTATTATGGCTATTGAAGCGTCGAATCTCGCGATGGACAAAAAGGATCGTAAAAAGCAATGGGACGATGAAATCATCAGCTTCGAATTCATGAACCTCGAAGAACCTGGCGTGCCCATAAAGTTTGTTTTCGGCAAAATGCCGCGTCCACAGAAATACACCTTGTTGCATGGTGGCAAATATAAGCTGCCGCGCACCGTCGTGAACCACATTGAATCACGGCAAATGCCCATTTGGAAATATACTCCTGATGGTGAAGGGCGGATGGCAAAGAGGTTAACGGGCTATAAATCTCGTTTCCAGTGTAGACAACTTTTTGAGTAGGTCGGTAGATGGCCCAGTGGACGCTTGCAGATATTCGACGGAAGACGCGCCAAGTGTCTGGGCGTCTTTCTGTCATTGAACTAGCCAATGATCAGGTCGATGACTACATCAATAGGTATTTTCAATTTGAGTTTCCCGCCGAGGTTAAACTCAATCGAAATTACACGTTGCATGAATTCAATACGCTGGCTGATGTCAGGGACTATGACTTCCCTGATAACTATACAAATTTTGTTCCGGAGGCGACGGTAGATCGTCGTGTCGTTAGCTTTTATCAAAGCCCTGATGAATTCTATGACCAAAACCCTGAATTCGTTTCTCGGTTTTCGACATGGACTGGTGATGGAGCAACGGTGGCGTTTTCGAATACTTACTCCAGCAGCATCCCAATAGTTGCTGGGTCTGTCTATATTGACGACACGGTAGAGTTGTTCGAGGATGACGCCGCTGGTGTGCTCACTGGTGATCAGGGGGGAACGGGGACAGTAAACTATACGACCGGTGCGGTATCGGTCACATTTAATACAGCGCCGACAGATGGGCAGGTCATCCAGACCAGTTTCATCCAATTGGCCACGGGATTTCCGACGGCAGTGTTGATGTTCAACAATCAATTCAGGTTTTCTCCCGCGCCTGACAAGGCCTATCGCTTCCAGATTAAAGCGTGGTCTTTGCTGTACGTGAAGCCTGTAACAGGAGTGAATAAGACGACATTCACTCTGCCAGACGACAAGCCCTTACAAGAAGAGTGGGGGCCTGCCATCTCATATGGAGCGGCGCGCCGCATTGCGTCGGATTTCGGCGAGATTGACCGTTATCAAGAGCTGACGGCTTTATATAAAGAACAAATTAACTACATTCTTAAGCGGACACACATCGATTTAGAGTCGACGCGTGCCGCTCCGATGTTTTAGGGGGTATCATGGGTTGGGATGCGACAAAACCGGGCGATACGGTCAAAATTCGTTCCATAGCTGGCGAAATACGTACTAATTGGGATGCGATTGAGCAGGGGCTAGATGCTGGTGGTACGGCTCTAAAATACTATACTATTCAGTTGGCAAATCGCAGTTTAATAGTCCCTCCGGTTGCCGCAAACCCAACCACTGATTCAACCATATTTCACCATTTTTCTAAAAGTGATGGTGTGAACGTTGAATGGTATACGAAGTCTCCAACGGGAACAGTAACGCAGATGTCCCGCGGTGATCCTGTGGTCGCGGCCAGCGGCAGCACATACCTTCCAGGAGGGCTTCTTCTCAAATGGGGGACGGCATCAATACCAGCCGCTGCGGGAACAACGGACGTAACATTTAATACGCAATTTACTACGGCTGTCTATTCGGTTGTGGTTACTGAAAGGACAACATCTGCAAGCACGGACCGATTAGGATCGATTAATGCAGCCTCTGGTTTAGACAAGTTTGTTTGGCGAAACGCAACAGCATTAGCGTATACAATCCATTATATGGCGATAGGTGTATGACACCATATTCTCCGTTTCTCATAGCACCTTTTCAAACGGGCCTTGATCTAGATGTTCAACCGTGGCTCCAACCACAGGACGCTTTTGGTTCTATCATCAATGGTCATATCCATAATGGGGTGACGGAGAAACGGGAAGGATACGAGAAGCTCGGGCATCTCGTGCACAAGAACGGTGTGGATTGGAACATCACCGGAATTGTCGTAGGTGCCGGGGTAGTTACTGTTAGTCTGAATGACAATACTGGATTGACTACCGGTGATGTTGTTGAATTTCGCGATGTCACCGGCATGACGGAGCTAAACGGAAACCGTTATACGATAACTGTTGTCATAGCGGGTGTCGGCGGTACGTTTACCCTAGATAACGTCATTGGAACGCTATTCACAGCATGGGCCGCTGGCGGCGGCGTTTATCTGGTGCCGGAAGATCGTGTGATGGGCATCGAACGCTACATCACGAGTGGTAACACTAAAACAATGTTGGCCTTCGACACCAAAAGGGCCGCGACGTTTAATACATCTTCCAAGCGCTTTGATCCGATTGACACCGCAGACATTATGTCCGGAGCGGATACGGATTACATCTGGGCAGCGAATTGGGCCTCCACCGCATCTACAGCAGCATCCACGCTCTATCGTCTCTATTTCACCAATGGGAAAGCCCTTGCCGGAGGTTTGGACGGTATTCGATACTTCGATGGTGGCACAACGACGACGAGCTTCGCACCCGTTATCAATGGTGTGACGACCATTAATGGTGCAAAGTTGCTCTTCGCGTATCGTGAGAGGCTGTTATTGTTGGCAACACAGGAAGGAGGTACCCTATATCCACAGCGGCTCAGATGGTGCCAGGCGCAAAATCCTAGCGCGGCGAATGCCTGGGATGACAACGTTGCCGGTCGTGGGGGTTTTGTCGACGCTCCGACGGGCGATCATATTATCAGTGCCCGATTCGTTCAGGATGGGATCATTGTCTTTTTTACCGACAGCGTTTGGCAGTTGCGGCCAACATCTGATCCGGCGCTACCATTTCGTTGGGATAAGATTAACAACTTTCGCGCTTGCGATGGAAAAATGACCTCGGAGCAATATGACAGGGTCGTCATCGCCGTAGGAGGACGCGGAATCACAACTACAGATGGCACAGATACTCGCCGAATTGACGACAAGATCAAAGAATTCGTTGCCCAGAACATCAATCAAGGGCAATTTGGAAAAGTTTTCACCAGGCGTAGCTTTTCCACACGCAGAACATGGTTGCTTTATCCCTACAAAGAGAGCGATGAGGCCGATGAATCTCTGATTTATGCTGAAGAGTCAGGGGCGTTTTCGATCTATGAAGTCGGAATGAATGTCCTGGGCTATGGTGGTGCGGCTTCTGACCCGACCATTGCTGATTTTGATGACAAAACGATAGCAGATTTTGGCGATGATACAATATTAGACTACGCATTCGACGAAGGGTCGGAAATATTCTTAGGCGGTGATCGCTCGGGTGTTGTTTATGTCATGGAACAGGGCGGCGATGATGCTGAAATCTTGTTTTCGGCTACGATTCTCGACGTGACGCCGGCAAACCCTGCTGTAGTGACGATGACAGCGGATATCGGACTATCGGATGGCGACATCGTGACCATCTCCGGCATAGCCGTCGGCAGTATGGTTGAACTCAATGACCGATCGTTCTTTGTCACGTCCAAATCGGGCAATACATTCGCCCTCCTCGGAGAGAACAGTGTAGCGTACGCAGCCTACGTTGCCGGTTCAGGTGGCGACGTTCGCTCAATCACAGCGTCAGATATTGAGCTTAAGTTGTTGTCGGCTGGTTGGAACCCGTTCATCAAGGAGGGACGGCGTGCACAATTGGGATACGTCGATCTTTTCGTAGACAGCCATGAAACCGCTGCGATGGATATTGATTTTCTGATCGATAACGACCCGTCACCTTATTTGACATCACAGATAAACCTACTTCCTCCTCTAGGCGAATTGGCCAGTGTAGCAGATGTGTCGCGCGCTAATCCTGCGGTTGTCCTCACCGACGCCAATGCGCTCAATGAAGACACACCCATTTATATTTATGGGGTAACTGGGATGGGTGAGATCAACGGTGGCCCGTATACGTTTACCATCGTCAATAATTTCTCTATCAGCCTCGATGATGTCGACAGCACCAACTTCGGTGAATATCTGAATGGGGGGGTTATCACTATTCTACCATTCAGGTCTACCAAGGCGTGGAAGCGGGTGTACTGTGGAGGGACCGGATATCAGCATCGGATGAAGATACGATCCAAAGGCCGTGATCGTGATGTGCGTATCCATGCGTTTATGCCTTGGTTCCGTCCAATAGGGAAGAGGACAATATGACGCTGCCACTGACGACGACGTTACCTCTTAGATCGGAACAGATCGAGACAGGGGGCAAAGAACTGGCCTCATATCTCAACGAGCTCATCGATCATCTTGAAGATCAATATGAGCAGGTTGCCTACGCAGTCAACGGTGATATTAGGCAAGATGTCGACACTGGCAGCCGGCAATTTTTACCTACCATCAGCGGCTCGACCATCGCCGGAGTTGGTACTTATACCAGGCAAATCGGCATCGTCCTTCGACAAGGCATCATGGTAGATGTTTGGTTTGATGTGGCATGGACAGCTCACACGGGAACGGGTAATCTCATCCTTAATTTGCCTTATCTCGTCGCGATAAATGCCGGCAACCCCTTCGTTGGGGTTTGCAACACAGTTACTATTGGTTTCACCGGCTTCGTCACCTGTTCAGCGGTCCCAAATACAAGACAATTGCAGTTTATTGATTCCCGAACAGGGGCGGCAGCCGTAACCATCGGCATCATTGCCGCCGCAACAGTGAGAGGACATATACGCTATGTCGGCCAGCAGTACGAAAGAACCTGAGATTGACTTTTCTAAGCTGCGCTTCGTGAGAATTTTCACACCCGTTCACATTCCAAAGGAATTAATTGAGCAGGTACGCGAAAAGGAATATGATGTAAATGACTGGTATCGTTATCTAGAGATCGTTTGCATACGGCAGACAAATGAGGGGCCACAGTTGAATCCCCTCTGCCTGCTCTACGTGATCGTCGACGAGTTAAACAAAGTGGTCGGGATGTTGTGGGCGGAGATTGATACTCTCAGCAAAATCCTTGCCATTCAAACGTTCTCGATGGATAAGAAATACTGGCTGAAGGGCCAAGCGGTGACGCTTCTGGCGGACAAGGCCAAAGAAATCGCAAAAGAGTGCGGATTGAAAAAGATCAGATGGGCATCATCCTATCCAAAGCACTCGGAGCGCTATGGTTTTCATCGTAGCAAATCAGTGCTGATGGAATGGATAGTAGAAGACAACAAGGAGAGTCAAGATGGGTTCGATATTGCAGGGCAGCGCGAAGTCAGTGGGGTCAGCGCCCTTGATGACCAAGGAGCAACAGGGGTTTCTCAATCAGTCGTTACAGGGACTTGGGGGGCAAGCCAACCAGGCTCTGAACCAGTTTCTGCAGCCATATGATCCAGAGCAATTTCAGAATCTATTTCAACAAGCGTTTGTTGATCCGGCGATGTTGACGTATGAACGTAGCGTGCTACCGGGCATTCAACAGCGTTTTGGTGATGCTAATGCCGGTTCATCTTCTGCGCTGAACCAAGCCCTTGGACAATCCGCCGCGGACGTCAGCACGATGATCGGTTCCCAAGCCGGGCAGTTCTTCCAGGGACAGCAGGGCAATCAGCTCAACGCTATGCAGATCCTGAATCAATTGCTTGGCCAGAGGTCTTTTGATCCGATTATTCAGCAACGTCAAGGCTTGTTAGGGCCTGCGATTGGTGCTGCGGGTCAGGCGGCTGGTGGCTATCTATAT
>Ga0206225_1000017_pt1 | contig 38234 bp, 38 predicted proteins | sample MancosB2_FD_155470 | JGI IMG/M metagenome (GOLD analysis project Ga0206225, IMG submission 155470) | Subsurface sediment microbial communities from Mancos shale, Colorado, United States - Mancos B2 | ecosystem: Environmental > Terrestrial > Deep subsurface > Rock core/Sediment | place: USA...
ATCTATTGAGAATTTTTCCTTGCAGAGAGAAACAAGACTCTCAGCTGCGGAAAAATTCTCAAAATCTAAACCGTTTTTCTCCTCGACAACACTAAACTTTATTCTTGAACGATCCCTTACACCCTCCAAGGAGCCTGGCCGGTGGCCCAAAGCGATTCGAGAAGCTGCTGCTCTCGCAATGTATCCATGGGCTGCCAGAACCCCTCGTGAAAATAGGCCATTAACTGCCCATCAGCGGCCAGCCTTTCCAAAGGCTCTTTTTCCCAACTCGTTGAATCGCCGTCGATATAATCCAATACCTTCGGCTCCAGAACAAAAAAACCACCATTGATCCAGCCTTCTTGGGCCTGGTTTTTTTCCGTGAATTGAATCACCCGATTGCCATCCAGCACCAGGCCGCCGAAACGGGCGGAAGGGCGAACCGCCGTGATCGTGGCGAGCTTTCCATGTTTTTTATGAAAGGCAATCAATGCTGTGATATCGACATTCGACAATCCGTCACCATAGGTCAGCATGAATGTTTCATTCTCTACCCAATCGCGCAGGCGCTTGATACGGCCGCCGGTTTGCGTCGCGATTCCTGTATCGACCAGATGAATCTCCCAATCCGGCTGCCTCCCACTAAGAATCTTTGTCTGACCGGAAGCCAGGTTGAGAGACAAATTGCTATTGATCGAGATGAAGTCCAAAAAGTACTTCTTCACTACCTCCGCCTTATACCCGAGAGCAATGACAAACTCGCGATGGCCAAATGCGGAATAGATATTGAGGATATGCCAAAGGATCGGCTTTCCCCCGATTTCAACCATTGGCTTTGGCAAATGAGCCGTCAATTCTGCGAGTCGCGTTCCTAAGCCTCCGGCTAAAATAACGCTTCTCATTGAATAGCCTGTGTGATTCGATCGGTATGCTTTATTTTGTATAAGTTGACTTGATAATTTCAAACAAGCTAAATGAAAACCATAAGTTAGTTGATATAAATCTATGTCGTACAAAGAAAACATTCAAAAGTATTTGATCAAAAATCAGACACTCAAAACCAGCCGCATCAAAAACATCGATAGCGTCTTTCTCATCAATCTGGATCAAAGGCCGGAAAAACTCGAGCGGGTGCTCGGCCAACTCGAGCCCTTCAATATTGACCCCAATCGCCTTCCGGCCATCTATGGATGGACTTTGCTCAATGCCGTTTATGAAGATGTCGGTTTCAAACTACAGCCGGGCATGGAGTGGAAAGGGTCAATCTTCCTCCGGCAATCCGGTTCCATGCGAGTCAATCAGGCTTGCTACGGCTCCGCCATTTACTACCCGCGTATGTCACATGGGGCCGTCGGCACCTACATCAGCCAATTATCGGTTCTACAAAATGCCTATGATGCCCATTTTCAGACGGTTTGGGTATTAGAAGACGACGTGACCGTTCAAACAGATCCTCATCAACTGTCAAAATACATCGAAAAACTGGACCAGCTCGTCGGCCCTGATGGCTGGGATATTCTCTATACCGACGACGGCACGCATTTTGAGCCCTTCACGCCCGGAACTGTCTGGCGCCCCGACATGCCCGACATCAACTTTGATCCTTTTTATGAGTACAGCCCCGCAGGAGCTGATTTTTACCGCATCGGCGGAAGGTGCCAGGCCCACTCATTCATCATCCGCCGCAGCGGCATCGAAAAAATCCTGAATTTTGCATTTCAGCACGGCATCTATCTGCCTTACGACGTAGAAATTGCATTTGTCCCTGGCCTTCGCTTTTTTAACTTGAAAGCAAACGTCGTATCGGGCGGTACACTTTCGAATTCCGATACGATCCGGAGATATTTTTAATATGAGCGCGCCGCTAGTAACTTGCCGAATATTCGGTCAAATGGGCAATCAGCTATTTCAAATCGCAACAACGCTCGCTTTCGCCTGGGACCACGGAGCTATCGCCGTGTTTCCCGAGCTGCATAAAAAAGAAGACCGCATTGCCTATAACCGCGACCGGATTTTCCATCGCCTCAATACATCAATGCCGCCGCGTCCTTTCATCAACGGATTCAACGAAAAGAATGCATACAGTCCTTTGCGAATTCCTTTTAAAAAGGATTTAGTTTTGTGCGGCTATTTCCAATCCTGGAAACACTTTCATCACCATCGCGATCAATTGCTAACCACTTTCGCCCCTTCGGAAAAGATCCTGGACAAGCTGCATCGCAAATACCAGGATCTTCTTGAGCTTCCCAATACCGTCGCCGTGCATGTCCGAACGCACAACAAAAAACTGCACGATATCAAGCTGCATCCATTCATGGGATTTGATTACTTCCAAAATGCCATGGATTCATTCCCTGAGGATGCTCAATTTGTCGTTTTTTCCGAACGCATGGGATGGTGCAAGAAAAACTTTCATGAGAAGTGCATTTTTATCGAAGGCAACGACGGCATTGAAGATTTTTTCCTCATGTCGATGATGAAACATGTCATCATTGCCAATTCGTCGTATTCATGGTGGGCCGCTTATCTCAATCAAAATCCGAACAAAATCATTGTCGCCCCCCAATCATTCGTCGATCCCGTTCCCGATCCTCGTTTTCCCGCGAAACAAAACAATCTGTTTAATAATGAGGATGTCTATTTTCCCGACTGGAAACTCATTCCCGTTAACTTCAGCGAGCCTTACCCTTTTGACATGCCTGACTTTCCCACTCAATCAGTAAATAACGGTTGATTTAATACTTCTGTTTATTAGAATTCAAACTACATAAATTAATAACCGAGGAAGTTAATATGACTCAAAAAACTGCTCTTGTTTGCGGAGCCGGCGGATTCATTGGATATCATTTGGTCGAACGCTACAAAAAAGAAGGCTACTGGGTTCGCGGCGTCGACATTAAAAAGCCTGAGTTCAGCCCATCGACTGCCGACGAGTTCATTCTGGCTGACCTGCGTTATCCGGATCAGGCCAAAAAGGCATTATCTTTGAATGGCATGGTATTTGACGAAGTGGCTCAATTGGCAGCCAATATGGGCGGCGTCGGTTTTATCAACTCCAACCATGATGCAGAAATCATGCATGATTCCGCCCTGATCAACCTTTCGATGGCCGAAGCCTGCCGCCAGGCCAAAGCAAAAAAGGTTCTGTATACATCGTCGGCGTGTGTTTATCCGGAGCGCAATCAACTGGATCCCAATAATCCGCGATGCTCAGAAGATTCTGCCTATCCTGCGGCGCCCGATACGGAATACGGATGGGAAAAGCTATACAGTGAGCGGCTCTATCTGACGTATGGTAAAGAATACAAGATGAACGTCAAAGTCGTGCGCCTGCATAACATCTATGGTCCCGAATGCACCTGGAAGGGCGGGCGAGAAAAAGCGCCGGCGGCTCTATGCCGCAAGGTGGCCGAAGCGGTGGAGGGCGGCACGATCGAAATTTGGGGCAAGGGCGACCAAACCCGTTCGTTCCTCGATGTCGACGAATGCGTAGATGGCCTCCGGAGGATCATGATGGCGGATCATCCACTGCCTGCGTTGAATTTAGGCTCCGAAGAAATGATCTCGATTAACGATCTGGCGCTTTTGATCATTCGAATCTCCGGTAAAAAACTGACTCTCAAAAACATTGCCGGTCCCGAAGGCGTTCGAGGCAGAAATTCGAACAACACATTAATCCAAAAAGAATTGAATTGGCAGCCCTCGAAAAAGCTGGAAGATGGTATGCGCAAACTCTATCCATGGATCGAAAAACAGGTACGTCAATGAATATTCTGGTCACCGGTGCAAGCGGCTTTTTAGGCCGCACTTTTTGCCCATTTTTGAAAAAAAAAGGCCATAGAGTCGTAGAAGCTTCGACGAAAAATTGCGATCTGCTCGATCCATCATCTCTCGATCAGTTTAATGACGAGCGTTTTGATCAGATTTATCACTTAGCCGTCTGGACCCAGGCGGGCGATTTTTGTCTCACTCACGCCGGCGAGCAATGGCTGATCAATCAAAGGATCAATACGAATACGCTCGATTGGTGGCAGAGGAAGCAAAAACAGGCCAAGCTCATCGCCATTGGGACCAGCTGCGCTTACGATCCAACGTATCCCTTGGAAGAGAAGTATTATCTATCCGGAGTTCCCATCGAGAGCCTGCTAGCCTACGGAATGACCAAAAGAATGCTTCTTTGCGGCCTCATGACCTTCCAAAAACAGTTTGGGATGGATTATCTCATGGTGATTCCATCCACTCTATACGGCGTGACGGGCTATCACAACGACGGGAAACAGCTGCATTTCATTTTCGATCTGATCCGGAAGATCTTGCGCGCCCATTACTACGGAGAAAAGGTCGTCTTATGGGGCGATGGGGAACAAAAGAGAGAACTGGTCCATGTCGACGATTTCATCGAAGTGATGTGGCAGCTGGCCGCTCTACAGAAAAACAAGGCTTACAATATCGGCGAAGGACAGGAACATTCGATCAGGGAGTTTGCCCAGATCATCTGCGAAGAGGTCGGCTATCCATTTTCGAAAATCGAGTTCGATACAAGCCGATATGTCGGCGCCAAATCAAAAGTGCTTTGCAACGACAAGCTGAAAACAGTTCTGCCCGACTATTGCCCGAGACAGCCCAAGGAAGGGGTCAGGGAAATTGTTAGCTGGCTCTCTCTAAATAAAGATCTGCTATAAGAATTCCATTATGTACGCTATTTCAGTATTCGGTCTCGGAAAAGTGGGGCTGACGCTAGCCAGTTGTTTGGCCGCAGCGGGACACCGGGTGTTGGGCGTTGACATCGATACAGCTCGTGTGGCTGCGATCAATGACGGCTCGATATCGACAAATGAACCAGGAGTCATGGATCGGTTACGGGCTGGCAAAGATCGGTTTTTCGCTACGACATCCGTAGAGATGGCTGTCCATTCCACCGATCTCAGTATCATCATCGTACCGACCCCCAGCAACACAATGGGCGGCTTTTCTCTCCGATTTATTTTGTCCGCCTGCGAAAAGATTGGCCAGGCGATCAAAACCAAGAATGGAGGACATGTCGTATCAGTGATGAGCACGATTTTCCCGGGTTCCAGCGAAGGATGGATTATCCCGCATCTAGAACAGGCTTCGGGACGCAAAATCGGCCATGGGCTGGGCTATTGCTATAACCCATCATTCATTGCCCTGGGCAGCATCGTTCAAGGGATCGAGCGAACAGAATATGTCCTGATCGGCGAGGCAAACACGGAGGCAGGGGATTTATGCCTCGATGCTTTACTGCCTGTCGTTGCACCGGGAACGCCTGTCTCGAGGATGAGCCTGATCTCAGCAGAAATCACCAAGCTCGCCTCCAATGCATACGATACGATGCGAGTCTCATTTGCCAATCAGCTAATGGCAGCCTGCACTGAGATCAATGCGCAAGTCGACCCCATCACCGAAGCGATGGGACATCACATCGGAACGCGCTTTTTTAAAGGTGCGGTCCCATTCGGCGGACCTTGTTGGCCCAGAGACAACAAAGCTTTCGCTCTTTTGCTGGAGTCGATCGGATTTTCTGCCAAAATCCCTCGATCGATCGATCAGTTCAATCAAGAGCATGGCAAATATCTGTTTCGAAAAATCGCCGAGAGGGCTCCTTCGGAAAGTGTCATCGGAATCATTGGTCTGGCATATAAGTCAGGCACTGAATTCACTGAAGAGGCATGGTCGCTGGATTTGATCCAATCGCTGATCAATGAACGCTATCAAGTCATCGCCTGGGATCCTCTGGCTAGCCCAAAAATAGCGGGAATGCGTATGGCTGCATCGGGCAACGAATGTATCAAAGAAGCGGCCATGACAATTCTGATCCAACCGCTGAAAGAATTGAGCCAGCTCGATTGGTCGCTGGCTCAAACCAAAACCATCGTCGATTGCTGGCGTTGTCTAAACACTACCCAACAAGCATTAATCGGGAATTACATCGCCTTAGGACAAACCCCCGCCCCTTCCTGGAAACCTCCGCATATATTCATCGCCTGAACATTCTAAGGGTAAATTTTCAAAGAGGGGATCGGCGACACAAACTTTCCTCCCTTTTGAAGGAACTCTGCTTCTCTCGTCAAAAATTCGCTCATGAAGTGATAGGGAAATGCAAGAAAATAGTCGGGATTCATATCTCGCGCTTCCTGTTCAGAGATAATCGGAATCCCAGTCACCGTGGTTCGTCCATATTTCATTGGATTTCGATCCGCTACGAAAGGAACCAGGTCAATCCCGATTCCATAATAAGCCATAATCGTATTGCCTTTCGTTGATGCACCATATCCAATGACTTTTTTTCCCAACTTTTTTTGGGTCTTCAAAAACGAAATCATATCGCGTTTGTTATTTTCTACATTGGCAGCAAATATCTCGTAAATTTTGGCCTCGTTTAAATGGAGCTCACTTTCCATTGTTCTCATTTCTATCACATTGAGAGTCGGCCGAGCCATTCCAGATTTTTTAATGTATAGCCTAAAGCTTCCGCCATTTACATCATTGCATTCGACATCTTCCACTTCGAAGCCGGTTCTTTTTAAAATATATTCCAAAGATTGAAGGCTGTAATATTCAAGGTGTTCAGAACAAATTGTATCGAAAGAGTTTCTTTCCAGCATGAAAGGAAGATAACTCAATTCAATAATCCATATCCCGTCAGGTTTTAAAATTTTATGGACATCTTGAGCAAACTGAACAGGATCTTCAAGATCGTAAAACATAGCGATGCTGGTCACAATATCAGCCTTCTTATCGCCCATTTTTTCTGTATACGCTTTTTCAGAGAAATAGGTATTGATGTGAAGATCGCAATTCTTTGGCTTAATATTTTTTGCCGGATCAATTCCTATACGAAACAAAAAATCAGGATAGGCACTGAGAAGCGTTCCGTCATTCGAAGCGATATCTACAACGATATCTCCTTTTTCAAGAGGTTTTCTTAAAAGCGCCTGATCAACGATCGATTTTAAAGCGTCTTTCATGGACTGGTTGACCCCGGACAGATACCAGTATTCTGTATACATATCATCGGAGTTAACAGTATGTCTAAGCTGGAGAAGACCCGACTCTTTATTCAACGAAAGCACTACAGGAAAATGCCCTGGAGGGCGTTCTCCTGATTTGGGAAAGCAGGAAACGGGAATCTGATCTAAACGCAGGACATCGATTAATTGACCATTTGAAGCACGACATGTTTTCCTTTCCACTATTTTCATCCAACACCCTCGAATTTATAAAATATTATAAAAATCGATGATCATCAGACATTTTTTAATATTTGACGAATCATCGGAAAAGCAGCAATGATCTCCTGAATGCCCTCTTCCAGAGAAACGCAAGGCTTCCATCCAGTCTTCTCCAGCTTTTCATTGCTGACGAAATAATCACGCTGATCGGGATCTGATCCTATGCGGCTTGCGTGAATATAAAAATCAGGTACATAGGTTTTAATCTTTTCGCATAGCTCTCTTTTATTCAAATTTGCACTGGAGAGCCCAACGTTATATGCCTGCCCTTTCATCTGATCAAAGTGTTCGATGCCAAAGTGAAATGCTCTGGCTACATCGCGAATATGAACAAAACTTCGCTTGAAGCCCTCTTCGAATAGTACGATGAAACGATCGTTGCAAGCTCGAAAAGTAAAATCATTGACAAGCGAATCGATACGCATCCGCGGCGAAATGCCGAAAACAGTGGCTAAGCGAAATGAAATCGCTCGGCCCGATTCTAAAAGGCGCGTTTCGCTTTCGACTTTTAATTTTCCATAATGCGAAAGCGGGTTAAGAGGCAGGCTTTCCGTACAACAACCCGTTTTCTGGACACCATAGCTACTATTGGTATTCGGAAAGAGGATCTTTTGCGATGAGGTAGTATGTTTCTGGATCAAAGCAATGGCATCGCGATTGATGGCGGTTGCCAGAAAAGAGTCTCTCTCGCAGGCCGGCGTACCGACAATCGCTGCCAGAGGAATAATAATATCGGCATTTTTTACTTCCTCCTGAATCAGTGTTTCATTGCAAACATCCCCGAGGACAAATCGAAACGATCTATCAGAAAAACAAGGCATTAGAGAAGTTTGCTTGAAATTGAGATTGTCAAGGGCAATAACAGAAAATCCATTTGCCAAAAGGTAAGGACAAAGCACCGATCCTAAATACCCAGCAGCACCGGTAATCAAAACACGTTCTTTCATAGATAAAAACCACTAATATCTAGCTTTTATTAAATAGTGCCACCCTAAAAACCTTTCAAATAAAGAGGGTGGCAGAACATTCCATGGAAATCGCTTCTTATAAATAAATTTCTTATATTCACTTATTTTATAAGGAAAAATATGACGTTTTTTACATGAATAAACATCAAAGGCTGATAAAAGGTCGTAAATTTCTGATTTTGTGAATGTTAATGCAAGCGGACATCCAGCTTGCGCTTCGGGTTGAGCCAAGCCCAAATGAATCATCAAATTTTTTGTGCTATATTTTGAATACAGCATCAGACGGAACTCCCCGCCAGGTTGAATTATCTTTTCAATTTCTTGAATAACTAAGGAAGGATAAGGCGTGTGATGGATCACACCGAATGAATAAACCAAATCAAATCGCTGATTTGGAAAATATTGCGATAAATATTCCGCGTTACCCTGAATGAACCGGGCAGTGAGACCGAAAACCCGAAACCTTGTTTTAGTTATCTCAAGACTTCTTTCAGAAAGTTCTAAAATCGTGAGTTTTGCACCAGCCCGTGCAAAATTGATCGAATCCGACCCAATCCCGCAGCCGATTTCAAGAACCTCTCGACCTTTCCATTTAGAAAATTCAGCAAAATCAGGGATATGCGATTCTACAAAATATCTACGCCGTTCCACTTCATCAAAATATTCTTTAGTACCGAATTCTTTGTTGCTATGTTTTATGTTGCACGGCTGACAATCCCAAAACCTTTTAATTTCTAGTATTTCCGGTTCTTTCATAAAATAAATCTTTTTTTACAACATCAATTACTCGATTTAAGCTTAACATAACTCAAAAAAATAAAAATTCCAAAACCAATCTATAATTGTTTTGCCAATTTTCGTTGATTGTTTTTTACTATTCAGTAGTTTTAGAGGTATATAATTTAATTGGTCTGCTGATGAGCAACTTATGAGAATTGCATGCCGCATTTTTCTCACCAAACTGTCGACAAATTATAAGTGATTGAATATGAAGACCCCCGTAAACTGCTTAACAACCAATTCTTGTGAAGTGACTGGTTTTGGAAACAATTTTATGTTCCTCATCACAGCCTATGCCTTAGCTAGGCGTTTTGGATGCTATTACACCCATACTCCTTGGAAGAACCTGCTCTATTCCACGACTCTCCAATATGGATACGATGAAGCAGGGGACAAAGAAATCAACAACTACGTAACGAACTGCTTATTGCCTGCAGACCACACGATCTCCATGTATGGCCAAGTGCGATATATCAACAACACCAAGGCCGAATGCTATCCGGCAGAGCCCCCAGGCGAACTGGGAGGCGAGCATACAGTCAATGTGCTCCCTTGGATAAATCTTGAAAATTCGATCGATGGGTCCGATGCAGAATATATCAATGCCCCCGCTAACATCGATGAAATCAAAAAAATCCTGTCTCAGCCGCTTCAAAAGAATCGGGTCGTTCGCATTTTTGGAACCTTTGGAGATCTTTGGCTCCTATCCAGAAGCTTTGATCATGATCCCTCTCTCATCCTGGATATACGGGATGAGTTAATAGAACATTATCGCAAATCTTCTCAAGTGCCGCCGACTTACTTTCGTAAAGATGAAATCAATATAGCGATTCATACGCGCCGGTATTGTTCTCCGCCCGATGACGAAGCATGCAATACTCCGGAACGGCTGCTTTTTACACTGGGCAGCGCCATCGACCAGTTCTTTTGTTCGATGATCAAAGAAATTAGCCAAAAATTAAATGGACATGCTGCTTGTTTTCATTTTTATGGGCATGCGCAAAGCGCATCCGCCAGTGCAGAGTATGACCATTTCGCCGATTATTTGTGCGATCTGAAAAATCATCGTATCGAGGCGCATATCAATGAAAGGCCCACAAACACACTCCATCACTTCATAACAGCTGATATCCTTTACATGGCCAAAAGCACGTTTAGCCTAAGCGCGCATTTTTATTCAAAAGGGCCCGTTCTCGTTCGACAGGGGTTCCTGGAACAAAACCCCTGGAGCGGCCGATTATTCCCACATGTACATAGCGTAGATCATGACGGAAAATTCGATGAAAGAATCATCACCCAGCTGTTGGGAAGCAAAGAAATCAAGCATTCTTAAAGGCATTCTGCCGAATCATTGGAAAAGCAACGATGATCTCTTGAATTCCCTGTTCCAACGAAACGAGAGGCTCCCAGCCCAACTTTTCCAGTTTTTCATTGCTAACGAAATAATCACGTTTGTCCGGATCTTCTCCCACGCGAGCCGAGTGGATATAAAAATTTGGAACAAAAGATTTAATCTTTTCGCATAGCTCTCTTTTATTTAAATTCGCGCTCGACAACCCGACATTATATGCTTGCCCCTTCATTTGATCAAAGTGCTCAATACCAAAGTGAAATGCGCCGGCAACATCGCTTACATGAATATAATTTCGCTTAAAGTCTTCTTCAAACAAAACGATGAAATGATCTTTGCAAGCTCGATATGTAAAATCATTGACCAGCAAATCGATACGCATTCGAGGCGAAACACCGAAAACAGTAGCCAAGCGAAATGAAACTGCCCGGCCGGACTCTAATAGAAGCTCCTCACTTTCAACTTTCAATTTGCCATAATGCGAAACAGGGTTGAGAGGCGTGCTTTCGGTACAGTAGCCTGACTTCTGAACGCCATAACCGCTATTGGTATTCGGATAAAGAATCTTTTGTGATGGAGAGGTATGTTTCAGGATCGATAGAATCGCATCGCGATTGACAGCGGTGGCAAGAAACGGTTCCCGATCACAAGCCGGCGCTCCAACGATCGCGGCCAAAGGTATGATAATGTCTGCTTTTTTAATCTCCTCCTTGATCAATGGTTCATTACAAACATCTCCATGAATAAACCGAAATGATCGATTAGAAAAACAAGACATTAGCGATGTTTGCTTGAAATAGAGATTGTCGAGAGCAGTCACAGCAAATCCCTGTGCCAAAAGAAGTTGACAAAGCACTGAACCGATATAACCTGCTCCGCCGGTGATTAAAACACGTTCTTTCATAATGAAACCCTTATTTTTAAGTCGGTTTTATTTAGGAATTTGGACCAGTAAGACATCATTATGCAGATATCCATCCAGATACGATATTTTATATTGTGGATTGATCATTTGAATCTTCTGTAAGATGTCTTCTAATGCAATGTAATCAAAATCAACAGAGCCGAATAGCCGCACATGATCGACTAGAATCGTATGGGTTTTAATATTATGATGTTGGATCGCATCAAGCTCTTTGATGATCGGAATTTGGGCCTTATTCTCGATATTCGCTATAGCTGAATAATGCCCATCCAGCCAAAAAGTGGCCGGAGCCTCGATTTTATTCAAAAGCCCGGGTAAGACATTCAAGGGTTCTCCTTCCAGAATCATTACGCAGGAATGATGAGTAAAACGATCGCAACAACGATTATAAAATCGATGAATAGGCTCAATAGCATAAATCCGTTCGAAACATTTTTCATCGAGAGCTCTTTGAACGCCCTCTCCATCAAAACAGCCCAATTCAATAAAATATTTATTTGGAAAAAATAAACTAGATGGCATCATAAAAACTCAAATATTTCTTTACCACGACGGGTGATAACAAATAATAATTAATTCAATCATCTCAGCTTATATCTTGCTTTTATTAAATAATGCCATCCCAAAAATCTTTCTAACAAATAACTTGGTAAAAAATTCCACGGAAATTTCTTTTGATAAAAAAACCGTTTGTATTTTTTTAGTTTATAACAAAAAATATGTCGCTTTTGACATGAATAGACATCAAACGCAGATAATAATTTTATAACTTCATCAAAATATTCTTTAGAACCGATAGCTTTGTTGCTATGTCTTATATTGCAAGGTTGTCGGTCCCAATATGCTTTAACTTCTTGAATTTCTAATTCTTCCATTGATGCGGGCTTTTTATTTTTTAATATTTATTAATTTTTATTTTAAAACAACACCAAACCGCCACGTCAGATAAAACTTTAATTTGAGCCTCCCTTTTGCAGTAGACAAACAAATATGGTTGATAATTTTTTTATAATTTCGCAAAATCTAAATTATATTGTTTTCATCTGAGTTCTAAATATGATCCAAAAAACAGCTTTGGTTTGCGGAGCGGGCGGATTTATTGGTTATCACCTAGTGAAACGCTACAAAGAGGAAGGCTATTGGGTACGCGGGGTTGACATTAGATATCCCGAATTTGGAACCACACTAGCCGATGAATTCATCATCGCCGATCTTCGATATCCCGACAAAGCCAAACGAGCCGTTTCATTGAAGGAAAAATCACTGACTGCCTGTTTCGACGAAGTTTGCCAATTAGCAGCGAATATGGGTGGAATCGGTTTTATCTCGCAAGACCATAGCGCTGAAATTTTGCACGATTCTGCCATGATCAATTTATGCGTCCTCGATGAATGCCGCAAAAGGAGGGTCAAAAAGATCCTGTATACTTCATCTGCATGTATATATCCGCTGCGCAATCAAATGGATCCTGCTCATCCGCAATGCTCGGAAACATCCGCTTATCCTGCAGATCCTGACACAGCGCATGGATGGGAAACTCTCTTTGGCGAGCAGCTTTATCTATCTTATATAAAAGATTACAACATGGATATTCGTATCGTTCGACTGCACAACGTGTTTGGGCCGATGGGGCCGTGGCGGGGAGGACGAGAAAAGGCACCCGCCGCATTATGCCGCAAGATCGCTGAAGCTCCCGAGGGTGGATCAATCCAACTTTGGGGAAAAGGGGATCAAACTCGCTCCTTCCTCGATATCGATGAATGCATAGAAGGGCTGCGAAGAATCATGCTCGCAAACAAAACTCTTCCGATTTTAAATCTGGGTTCTGACAAAACGATCACAATCAATAACTTGGCTCTTCTCATCGCGCGGATCTCGGGCAAGCAAATCGAGTTGCAGCAAGTTCCCGGCCCAAGAGGCGTTCGCGGAAGAACTTCAGACAACACATTAATCTTAAAGGAATTGAATTGGCAGCCCTCCCAAGAATTGGAAGTGGGATTGCGTAAACTCTATCCCTGGATCGCTGAGCAAATCAAACAGCAATTCAATGTAAAAAAAATTCCATGAGATTTCTTAATTGAATCCACACAAAATGTTCATATGAAAGATAATCCTAATCATCTTACCGTTATTGGCATTGGACGCCTTGGCATCTGTTTTGCACTATGTCTGGAAAAAGCCGGCTATCACGTTTTAGGAGTCGATCTTTCTTCCGATTATGTTTCCAAAATCAACGCGAAGACGTTCATATCTAATGAGCCCAGCGTCACTGAATTTCTGAAAAACAGTCAAAATCTGAAAACAACGACCTCTTTAAAAGAGGGTCTGGACTTTTCCGAAACCTGCTTCATCTTTGTTCCGACCAATACAATACAAGAAGTTCAATCCTATGACCATTCGATTGTATCAGAACTTCTGTGCACGATTAACTCTCATGCTGTTTCAAATAAACATCTTGTCATCTGTTCAACGGTGTTTCCGGGATACATACCAAACACCGCCCGTTCTTTGATCAAAGATTGCAAAAACACATCGATCAGCTACAACCCGGAATTCATCGCTCAAGGAGATATCATCAAAGGACTCCTCAACCCGGACGTGGTTCTGATTGGCGAAGGATCGAAGGCGGCGGGGGATCGTCTGCAAGTCATCTATCAAAAATTCTGCAGGAACACGCCTAAAATCGCGCGCTTGTCGATATCCAGCGCAGAAATCACCAAATTAGCGGTGAACTGCTACATCACAGCCAAAATCGCCTTTGCGAATCTGATCGGCGACATCGCGGACGAAACGCCGGGCGCTAATAAAGATGAAATTCTGAAAGCCATCGGCCAAGACCAAAGAATCGGTTCGAAAAATTTCAAAGCGGGATACGGCTTCGGCGGTCCTTGCTTTCCAAGAGATAACCGCGCTTTAGGCAATTATGCCACTCTGGTCGGCATCAATCCTCTCTTCTTCCGCTCGACCGATCTGACTAACGAATCGCATGCCGAATTCATGGCCAACAAGCTCATCCAACAAAATCTCGATCGATACGTTTTCCGGGATGTTTGCTACAAACCTCATTGCCCGGTGCCCATTATCGAACATTCTCAAAAACTCGTCGTAGCAAAGAAAATAGCTGAAAAAGGAAAAGAGGTGACGATTGTAGACAAAGAAAACATCATTCAAATCGTGCGCAAAGAATATAAAAATCTTTTCAAATACGAAATAGATAATAAATAAGCAAACTTTTGTAACATTTCTTTGGGGACTAAAAGATTATGCAACGAACTATCTCTCAAACCCCATTACGCATCAGTCTTTTCGGAGGGAGTACTGATTATCCGGACTATTATTTACGCAGGCAAGGGGCCACGCTAGGAATGACGATCGACAAATATATCTATGTCGGTCTCAGCCCGATCAGCCCGTTTTTCGACCACAAGATCCGGATCAGCTATTCAAAAATCGAGCTGGTGAACTCCGTCGATGAGATTCAGCATCCAAGCATCAAAGCCTGTTTAAAATATAAAAACATCGATCTTCCCATGGATATTCACATCATCGCCGATCTGCCGGCGAAAACAGGACTGGGCTCTTCCTCCGCCTTCACGGTCGGGTTCTTAAACTCCCTATATGCCATGCAGGGGATCAAAATATCCCAACAAAGGCTGGCGGAAGAAGCCTGCTATATCGAACAGAACGTGATCCAGGAAAGAGTGGGATCACAAGATCAGTTCCATGCCGCATTTGGCGGATTTAACGTCTTCCAATTCGATGCTTCCAGAATGAATGCCCGGTCGATCATTATCTCACGGTCGAAAAAAACCATTCTCGACAACCAATTGCTCATGTTTTATACCGGACAAACCCGTTTTGCCAATGAAGTCTTAGAGGAGCAATTGGAAACTACCAAAAAGCTGGAAAACGACACTTATTTGACACGAATATATGAGATGGTCTTCGAAGCCGAAGATATTATTTCCCAATCTTCTGACGGCGAAATGCTACGGCTGCTCGGCCGATTGCTAGATGAAGGCTGGAACATGAAAAAAAAGCTATCCAGCAAAATCTCCAACCCGGTCATCGATCAATATTATGATGCCGCTCTTTCCTCCGGAGCCTATGGAGGCAAGCTGTGCGGCGCCGGAGGCGGGGGATTTTTGATCTTCATGGTTCCCAAAGACTCGATAGAGGCAGTGCGCAATACACTCAAAAACCTTCTTGAGGTTCATTTTTTTATGGAATCTCAAGGTTCAACGATTATCTACATGAAGGATTAAATGCTCGACGCAATTATTCTCGCAGGAGGATTGGGAACACGGCTGTCTCAAAGAGTCCCAGATACGCCCAAAGCCCTCGCGCCGATCCGTGGATTTCCTTTTCTTCACTACCTTCTATCTCAGTTATCGAATAGCCGACATGTCTCCAAAGTTATTCTGGCTCTCGGACATCAGGCCGAAGCGATTCAAACTTGGATTTCCCAAAAACACTTTCCCTGGAACATTGAATGTTCCATCGAAACCAGCCCGCAAGGAACAGGAGGCGCCCTTCTACTGGCTTTGACAAAAACAGAAAAAGAAACGCTTCTCGTTCTAAACGGCGACAGTTTTTGCGATGCAAGCATCGATGATTTCTATTCATTCCACAAAAACCATCAATCCGATCTCTCCATCACAACGATGGAAGCCAATGACACAAGCCGATATGGATCGATCGAATTCGATGCCAATCATCGTATCCTGCAATTTAGAGAAAAATCAAAATTCGCCGATCGGGGATGGATCAATACCGGAACCTATCTCATGGAAAAACAACTGATCGCATCATGCGAGACCAAGAAATGCTCGCTCGAAAAAGATATATTTCCTCGATTCCTCGAGCAAAAGATCTTCGCGTATCCTCATCGAGGCATTTTTATTGATATCGGCACAACCGAATCATACGAAGAAGCCCAAACGATTCTTGGGGCATCTATTAACCGGAGCCTCAAATTTGCCAAGTTGGTTAGAAATGAGCCTGATGCTGAAGAATAGAAACCATGGTGTCTACAATGTGCTTTCCAAAGCGATCGGGAGACGAAAACGGCTCAAATTGAGGGCTGTGCAGATAGTTTTGAATTGCCGTCAAATAAGCTTCGTATCTCGTCTGATCGATCGAATTGAGAAATCGATAGAGATCATCATAAGAAGAAAAGTCCCGTCGATCGATGAAACAATCTTTCGGAACATAATCAGTGATATTGTCTGCCCCCCAATAGATCGGAACTGAGCCAGAAAACATGACTTCAAAAATCCGTTCCGTAATATATCCGACTTGATTCTTCATGTTTTCAAAACAAAAACAAAATTTATAATCCTTTATTAATGTAATTTTATCTTCATTAAAATACCCCCTCCAATTGGGAGTTCCTTCCCATAAACGGCCATATAAATCAAATTCATCGCTATTGGCAAAAAATTGAGCAACTTTATCTCGCTCAGAATATAATTCGTTTGGATATGGAGATTTTAAATGACTTTGTAACATTACGCTAAATTTTTTATCTGCAAACCCTGGAATGTTTTCTACCATTTTATCTCGCGCCTGAAAATGATAGAATTTAAAATACGTCCGATTATCTACAAGATTATCAAACATAGTAAACATCGTTCTAAAGAAGCGTTTCAAATGCGGATTATAAACCTCAGGCCTAAATACTGGCGGCTCTTGAATAACTAAAAAACATTTGCTGTTTGAATGTTTAAGTATGTTTTGTAAAAACGGGGTGCTTATATGAGTTATAGAAAGAATTGCTGCTACATCTGAAAGTCCTGAGCCATCGGTTGTAGTTTTAAATTTAAAACCTGCTTTTTCAATCGCTTTTCTAATTCCGATATATGGTTTTGCCAAATCATCTCTACGACAAGTCGGAACAAAAAACAAATCATCCCCTTCATCGGGAAAACAGACAAAGATTGTTCTTCCGCCACCATGATTATTAGACAAAGAAAAATGACTCATACTATCGACCTATAATATGTAATTATTATCTAACCTTAAAAGAATTGTGTTATTCGAAATAAACTGGCATTGACCTACGTAGACCAAAATGCTACCCCCTCAGCAACAAGGAAGCTAAAGAACTAATTTTTTATTTTCTTTATAGACCTTGTTTTAAATTTTCTGAACAACTAATAAAATAGTATGATTTAAGGCGGCTTTTTATGACACCTCATAATATTTATATTGTTTTCATGGCAAATTATGATGCGCGCGAAATTTTTTACACGCTTGCCCCAGGACAGCCGAGATCTTTTGATCATATACTCCGTGAAGAAATCGAAAAAGCCGGTTTTAATTTAGAATTTTCTTCGGATGCATCGGATCTCGAAGATGCTGCTGCCATTATTTCATGGGAAATCAACGATGCAATTTTAAATAACATTATAAAACACCCAACCAAAAATTGTGTTTTATTAACGTTTGAACCTCCGATGATTACTCCTCATTACTATCATCCGGCAATAAAACAGTACTTTGGAACAATTTACACTTCTACTGACGATCTCGTTGACAATGAAACGTATTTTAAACTACACACTCCTTCGCGTTCGCATCTGAAAGTGCCGGACAGCCTCCCTGAATTTTCACAAAGAAAATTATGTGTGATAGTCGCTGGCAATAAGACCATAAACCGTCGTGAAGAATTCTATTCTCAGCGGCGAAAAGTGGCTACTTTCTTTACAAAAACCGGTGAATTAGACTTATATGGATTTGGCTGGCAAGGGATGTCCTCTTGGAAAGGTGAAGCAGGAAATAACGATAAATGGAATGTATTACAAAATTATCGATTTAACATTTGCTACGAAAACTCAGGGCCTGACGGATATATCACGGAACGGCTGGTGGATGCATTTACTTGCGGATGCATACCGATCTATCTGGGTCCGGACAATACGTCGAATTATATTCCGAAAGACTGCTACCTAGATATTCGTGATTTTAGCTCGTATCAAAGCCTCTATTCTTTCATGAAAAATATGGACCAGACAACTTATGATTCATATAAGGCCGCCGCGCGTAAGTTTCTGGAATCTCCTAAAATTCAATGTTTTTCGGCCGAATACATCGCAAAACGGATCGTCGAAAAAATCGTTCGAAATTTATCCAATTATTAAGAGAGCCGATAAAACGTATCTGAAAATGTTCGATCTCTTCCATGAACAATATCGTTCAATGAATTATAAAATGTAATGTCCGGAATATAAGGAAGTTCGGTGTCATAAGGCCTAAATATTCCGTTTGGAATAATAAAATCTAAAATTTTTCTGATACCATTTTGACGGATAATCATGGAATGGGCTTGGCATCGGCCGCCATTTTTAATAAAATCTTTCCCGACACGCTTATTTTCCAAAAGCGCTTGAGTCATTGGTATGCCCGGCCGGCCCCAACTTCCTCCGCCCATATGTGCCAACACATTCGATGAAGTAAAACAGTCGTCATTATCTGTATAGAGAATGTCCCAAACGTCGGGACCGACTAGTTCATCCAGCTTGTCGATACTCTCAGTCAAATTGTGTGGGTCATTCTTAACCGTGACATCATCTTCGAGAACCCAAATTGTTCTATATTGCGATTGATAAGCATCCATTAGAATCGATAGATGACTTAAATATACCCCCAAAGCGCCTGCGGCCATTGTATGATGAACACAAGTTTTACCAATGCATGATAGAGTGATCAACTTAGGTACAGCTCCACCAGGGACGGGAGAAAAATGAACAGGGCGGTCAAATGAAGTCGAAGGTAGAACTTTCAGTCCAATATCATTGAATGTTTCTTGAGACAGATCCCAACCATAAATCGCTGGAAAACGATGAGGGAAAATGCCATATCGCGAAAATTGATTTAGTATTCTTATCAACCTGTCTTGTCTTTTATCTAAATTTATCAAATAAATAAAATCGACCCCCTTGATTTGAATTTTTTCATTTTTAATCCCAACGCTTTTTAAGTGTCGCAAAATTTTTGATTTTTCTTTCATTTTTTTTCTCTAGATTTTTTAGGCCTGTTTACAACATAAAATAGGGCTCTTACTTTTAATAATTACTACTTTTGTTATTATTATGAATCAACACCTAAAGCTTTGTAATATGCCTGCATCGTATTTAATATTTGATCCTCTTGGAAGCCATTGTTATCCAACGTTTGATCTTCAAAGTGTTTTTTATCCGTGTCTCGGATGTCTCACAAGAAGGTGCAATTAAATTAAGAGATTTATTTAAAAATAAATATCCATCGCTCAACTTCGAACTTCTTGTTATAGGAATGAATGAAAATTTTCACGAGCCTTGGGAGGAGGAAAAAATTCGTAATTTTTATAGTCAGGCAGAGATAAATCGAGCTCTATATAAACAAGTACTTCTAGGAATCTTAGATGAATAAAAAAACAGTATACATTATATTTATGCCTGGCTACGGCGTTGACGGTTTTTATAATTATTCACCTAAGTATGGAAAAAGTTTCGATTATCAATTGCGTGAAGAAATTGAAAAAGCCGGTTTTAACGTAAAATTTGTTTCCGATACATTTGGCTTAAAAGATGTTGCAGCAATTATTTCATGGGATTTAAATCAACCTTTATTGAACAGTCTCGCTCAACATCCTCCCAAGAAATGTATTCTATTAACCTTTGAACCGCCAGTTGTAGCCCCAAGCTACTATCACCCCAATTTACAAAAACAGTTTGGAACCATTTTTACATTAATTGATAACTTAGTCGACAATAAGACATATTTTAAAATATATTTAATGACAAGCCGATTGAAAAGGATTGAAAACGTAGCAGACTTTTCTACCAAGAAGTACTGCTGTTTAATTAATAACAATAAAATGTACCACCATCCTGGTGAACTATATTCTGAACGAAAAAAGGCGATTGCCTTTTTTAGCAAGACGGGCGAGTTCAACTTATATGGTGCGGGTTGGGCAGGAATTTCATCGTGGCGAGGGGAGGCGAGAGATGATGCAAAATTTGATGTGCTTAAAAATCATAAATTTACCATTTGCTTCGAAAATATGACGCATCAACGCGGATACATTTCAGAAAAAATCATAGAAGCTTTCGCTGGGGGGTGCGTGCCGATCTATTTTGGGGCAACTAATATTGAAGATTACGTTCCTAGAGAAAGTTTCATTGATTTCAGAAAATTCCATTCTTATCAACACCTTCATGCTTTTATGAAATCCGTCGACCAAAATTCCTATCAGTCATATCTGAATGCTGGCGAATGTTTTTTACAAAGCCCTCAATCGCTGCGTTTTCATAGCGAAAACATCGTGAAAAACGTGATGGACAGAATCCTTTGGGCTCAAACATAAATCGATTCATATGCCAGTCGCTATTATTACAGGCTCTTGCGGTCTCATCGGGTCCGAGGCTGCTTTCTTCTTTGCAAGCAAAGGATTCGAGATCATCGGGATCGATAATAATTTTAGGCGTTATTTTTTTGGCGAAGATGCGTGTACAGATTGGAATAAAAAGCGTTTAGAATCAAAAATTAAAAATTACACGCATCATAATACCGATATTCGATCCCTCGAACAAATTGAAAAAATATTCGCCTATTATGAAAAGAACGTTCAGCTTGTCATTCACTGTGCAGCCCAGCCATCCCATGATTGGGCTGCAAAGGAACCATTCACAGACTTTTCTGTGAATGCGGTAGGAACATTGAATCTTCTGGAAATGACCCGGAAACATTCGCCTGACGCCGTTTTCATTTTTACCAGCACCAATAAAGTCTATGGCGATACTCCCAATCAGTTGCCTCTCATCGAATCCGAAACTCGTTGGGAAATCTCTACAAATCATCGTTTTTTTTCAGATGGGATTGACGAATCGATGAGCATCGATACATCGACGCATAGCTTGTTTGGTGCTTCGAAAGCCGCTGCCGATCTCTTAGTCCAAGAATATGGGCATTATTTCGGAATGAAAACAGTTTGTTTTCGAGGTGGCTGCCTCACTGGGCCCTCCAGTTCTGGTGCACAATTGCATGGGTTCTTGTCATATCTCGTCAAATGCGCAATTCAAGACATTCCCTATCAAATATTTGGGTACAATGGAAAACAGGTCAGAGACAATATTCATTCATATGACTTAGTGAATGCCTTCTGGCACTTTTACCGAGCTCCACGCTCTGGAGAGGTGTACAATATGGGCGGCGGGCGCTTAAGCAATTGCTCGATGCTGGAAGCTATTTCCATTTGCGAGCATCAAACGCAAAAACCCCTTAGCTACCGATACATGGACGCATCGCGCAAAGGGGATCATATTTGGTGGATCAGTGATTTAAGAAAGTTCCGCTCCCATTTTCCATCCTGGGAATTGACCTATTCCGTCGAAAAAATCATTGCAGAGATCTTTGAAGGTCAGCGGAATCGTCTGGATTAATCTTTCCATTTATGAGGAATGACTACCAATTTCGCTCGCATTTCAGGATTTTGGGGGACAACGTAATGATAGTGATATCCAGAAAATGCACCATCCAATTTGCTCTTAGCAAATTCATAAGAACACTCCAAATATTCATCGGAACCCGATTGCTTTCGATAGCTATCATAAAAAACATCTTTTCTCCCGGGCACCTTCACATCATCGATGACGATGATACAATGATCTTTATGCGTTTGCCCGATTTCTTCGATTTCATCCAATAATGGCCAATAGTCATTCCAATGCGCATCCAGATAACATAATAGCCGCTTCTGTTTTAATGTCGGAAGAATATGTTTCAGAACATCTTGTGAATTTCCAAAATAGTGATGAACATTGGTCAAATCTTTCAGAAGCTCCTTTCCTTGTTTAAAACGATGTTCCGAAAGCTCAATTGTATGAACCTCGTTAAAATTCATTGCGAAAAAGCGAGTAGTAGATCCTTCAAATGTACCGGTTTCAATCGCAGTATCAATTTGATAATAAAGACTGATATACCGGAAAAACAACCCAACCTCAGGCGAATTATTAAAGGCGAAACGACCCATTTGATAAGACAATGAACTTAGATTCCAAGTCCAATGATTCTCTGGATTTTTCTGAATCTTCGGATCTAATTGTGCAAAATCCAAAATATGCGGCAATGTTAATGAATTTTTAGAAATTTCATTATTAATCATCTCATTTACCTGTAGTTATGATTTTCTATAGTATGTATCCGAATCGGTTCGATCTCTTCCGTGCACTGCATCATGCATCAAATTATATAATTTTAAACCTGGGACAAAAGACAATTCAATATCGATTGGCCGAAATAGTCCATTTTTAAGAAGAAATTCGACAATTTTTTTAATTCCGCTTTTTCGAATAATCATTGAGTGGGTTTGGGTTCTGCCTCCAATTTTCACGAAATTGGAGCCTACCTTGCGATGTTCGATCAGCGCGTTCGTCATCGGCATCTCAGGTCTTCCCAGATTACCCCCTCCCATTATATCCCGCACGGTTGGCAATGAAAAATGATCATCATTATCCGTATAGAGAAGATCCCATTCTGAAGGACCGACTAAAGCGTTGAGTTTCTCAATATATACTCCCAGTTCCTCAGGAGGATCATTGATAGTAAAGTCATCTTCAAGAACCCAAATCGTCTCATAACTAGAATGATAGGCATCGACCAAGACAGATAAATGGCTCAAGGAACAACCCAGTTGTCCAGCGGCCATCGTATGATGCACACATGTTTTTCCAACTTTTGAAGGGGTCATCCATTCTCCGATAGCGTCGCGGACCACAGGCCCAAAATGAACCGGACGATCGAAGCTCATCGAAGGAAGAATCTTCAACCCAATATCATTGAATGCTGCTTGAGTGAGATCCCAGCCATAGATTGCTGAAACACGGTGCGGCAGAATCGAATAACAGGCGAATTGATTCAAACAGCGCGACAATCTATCGGCCCTTTTATCCAAGTTAATAAGATAAATAAAATCGATGTTTTTAATTATATTTGTTTTGGTTTTAGTGTTAATTTTTTGTAAATGTCTTAACACTTCCTCACCGCTTACCATAGTAACAACCCAATTTATCTGTTGAAAAACTTGAACGCACTGCTTGCCGCAATCCCACCCCTTTAGGGCTGGGTCTAGGCAAGCTATTTTATGAGATGCGGTATGCGGCTTTAGCCGCACCGCCTCCTTAAGCTGCGTAAAGAATCTCCTCCTTTCAAGGAGGAGATTCTTCAATGGCAAAAAGTCTTATATATCAGGAAAACACAATTTTAAAAATTTTTATTTAATTCTATTAATTTACTAGACAAGTTATAAACAAGGGAGCCAATCGCACAATCTATGACGAATCAAAATGCATTAAATGACAAGTATATCAAGCCGATCGTCACACCCAAATTTTATGGGCAGCTGGGCAATCAGTGCTTTATCATTGCTGCGACATTGAGTTACGCATGGGATTACGATGCCACGCCGATTTTCCCTGGACTCCATAAGAACGAAGACCGCACTTCCTATAATAAATACCGGATATTTTTCCAATTGGATACAACCCAAAGTCCGAGACCGGTTCAAAATATTTTCCACGAACGCTTCTGGTACAGCTCGGATCGAATCCCATTCCAGAAGGATCTAATATTAGACGGATATTTTCAGTCCTGGAAACATTTTCATCATCATCGAACTAAACTTCTTTCAATACTCGCTCCATCAAAATTCACTTTGAATACATTAAATGATAAATATAAAGATCTGATTACTAATCCGAAAACAGTTGCAGTTCATGTTCGTACTGCCGGAAAATACAATCACGATCAAAGATTCCATCCTTTTTTAGGTCTCAAATATTATCAAAACGCAGTCGATCAATTTCCAAACGATGCTGTCTTTGTCGTCTTTGCTGATCGAATCAACTGGTGTAAAAAACATTTTCCTGCACTAAAGCGCAACTTTGTATTCATCGAGGGTAATGATGGAATAGAAGATATGTTTCTCATGTCAATGATGCGACATAACATCATTGCCAACTCGACATTTTCATGGTGGGGAGCTTACCTTAATCAAAATCAAAATCAAACAGTCATCGCTCCGGAATTTTGGGGCGGATGTCCTCAACCGCCTCAGCACCCCCTCAAAGAACTGATTCTTCCTGAGTGGACAATTCTACCAGTTCCTCCATTCGACCCTTATCCGGCTGATATGTACGACTATGGAGAAAGTCAATCATGCTACAAACTAGAATAACCGAGCAGCTCCAACCCTTTGTCAGTTGTCAATTTAAAGGACAGCTTGGCAATCAGTTGTTTATCATTGCAGCCACCCTAAGCCATGCTTGGGACACCGGCGCTATTGGGCTTTTCCCTGGGCTGAACACAAAGACCAATCGCACATCGATCAATAAAGAACGCTTATTTTTCCGGTTGAATGACTCTCCGCTGCCCAGACCGATTCGACATACATTTCAAGAAAAATTATGGTTTCGATGGGAAAAAATTCCAGCGAAACCCGATCTCATGCTAGATGGCTATTTTCAATCCTGGAAGTATTTCAACCATCATCGCGATGAGGTTTTATCGGCATTCGCACCTTCCTCATTCACTTTAAATGTACTAGACCAAAAATATCATGATTTAATCGATCATCCAAATACAGTATCCATTCATGTACGAACAGCTGGAAAATACCTTCATGCATCAAAAATTCATCAGTTCATAGGTCTAGAATATTATCGAGAAGCAATGGCCTTATTTCCTTCCGACACAAAATTTGTAATCTTTTCAGATCGAATTAATTGGTGCAAGACTCGATTTGCATTAACACACAAAAACATTTGTTTTATTGATGGCAACAACGGAATTGAGGATCTGTTTCTAATGTCGAAAATGAAACATAATATAGTCGCAAACTCTACATTTTCTTGGTGGGCGGCTTATCTAAATCAAAACCCCAATAAAAAGGTCGTTGTTCCCAGCCTTTGGTATGGTGAGCCTTACCCTACTGACACGAATGATCTATTCTATCCCGACTGGAAGATCATCTCATTAAATCACATAGAACCCTATCCAAAAGATATGTATGATTACGGAGATACGCAATCCTGCGACAATGCAGCTTGGGATCAGATCGGCAAAGCGAGACGCCAGTTCTGATCCTAGCCAATTGAATCAACTATGTAAACAATCTGGCAGTCGGTACCCTGACGATTGCAATGAATTTCTTTTGCAGATACGGAATATTTTTCGCACATCTCCTTCCATGCCAAGCTTTCACCGCCTTTATATTCTTCAGTCGCCCCCCAATCATCAAATGAAACGATTGTCGATGGCACGATCAGGTGTTTTCTTAACATAAAATCTAATACTTGGATGGTAGAAATATAGAGATCGACATCTATATCTACCCAAAAGGCAGGTCGTGGATTAGTATCCATAAAACTTTCTGTAAGAATTTGCTCAAAGAATCCTATATGCCAATCAATTGATATTAAATTGTCTGGTAGCGTTGCTTTAATTTTATCGATAATTTGATGAGGAGAATCTTTTTTGTAATTTTCTATGGCTTTTACATTGTAAGCTCCTTTAGAATGACCGGAAAGTCGAGGAATTCCTTCTTGTTCTTCTGGAAGACCTTCAAAAGAATCAAAAGCAAGAATCTTTTCGGGACTCAAATGATAAAATCGATACATTTCATAAATCCAACGGAGAGACGTACCGTTAAATATTCCGAATTGATAGTTATATTTTCCCGAAATGTCGATCTTGTTGGCTGCTAAAAAGGTAACGCAAAATTCTCGATATGATTCTGCACTCCATACAAACGTCCCATTCGACTTTTTTCTTCTCGTCAGATGAACCATTGGTCTAACCTTTTAAATTTTTAATTATTAGCATTCAATTTTATTAACAATAAAAACTTTGTGGCATACATAGTCCGGAGACCCCTCATTTTCATAACGATAACAATGAATTTCTCGTGCTGTGACGGCATATTTCTGACACATCTCTTTCCACGCTAAGCTTTCACCGCCCCGATATTCATATGTACATCCCCAATCGTCAAAAGAGACGATTGTTGTAGGAACGATCAAACGATTTTTAAACATAAAATCCAGAACCTGGATTGAAGAAATATAAAGATCAATATCCAAATCTACCCAAAAAGCCGGTTTAGGATTTGTTTTCAAAAAAATCTCTGTAAGAACTTGATCGAAAAACCCTATAGACCAATCAATAGGAATAAGATTATCAGGAAGTGTAGATTGAATTTTTTTAATAATCTGTTGAGGCGTATCATCCCGAAACTGTTCTATTTCTTTAACATTATATGCACCCTTACAATGATTTGAGGTTCGCGGGATTCCTTTTTGTTCTTCCGGAAGGCCTTCAAAAGAATCAAACGCTAGGATGCGTTCGCAAGGCAAACGATAGTAGCGGAACATCTCATAGATCCACCGCATGGTAATGCCTGAATAAATCCCGAACTGATAGTTATGTTTTCCTGAAATACTAATTTTATTGTTTAATAAATATGTTACACAAAATTCTCGATATGATTCATTGTTCCAATAAAACCCGCCGTTATGATTCTTACGTTTCATCGTTATAACCATTGCATCACACCTGCCATTAATTTTTACAACATTATGATTCTCAAGAGATTAATACTATTACCGTAACATTAGTGGTGTCGCTGGAACAGCACTGAAAGGCATACGATACATTGACAAACATCATTCATTAAATCTGTTTTTCCGTTTCTGAGAAATTATCCATACAAAAATAATGGCTTAGGTTTGGTAAATTTCTAATCAACTCATGCTGACTAAGATTAAATGGTTTTTCTTGCAATCCAAATTGTTTAAATTTGTCAAGCCACCATTTTCTGCTTTTTACAGTTCTGTGTACCGGACATTCTGTAAAACCAATACAAAAATAATAAATCGTGTCGGTTTTAGAATGGTTTTTAATGTTCCTTAACAATACATCAACATCATCTGTCTTAATGTGTTCAAAACATTCCCAAGACATTATAACGTCGAATAAAACGACTTCACAGCTCTTTAATAACTTAAAATTCCTCCCTAAATCACATACAAAATAATTGTTAGGGTTTTTTTTTTCCATGAATCAGAATATTTGATATACAGTGGATTGCCATCAATTCCTATCCCAAGATGTTTATCCTCTAAAAAATCTTCGATAGCCTCTCCACCGCCACATCCAATGTCTAAAACATTCAGTTTTCCGGGCTTTAAATTATAAATTTTTTTATTAAATGCTTTATTTCTCGAATTATCCAGCGGAGGTGTTTTTTTAAAATATTCTTCAATCCCACCTAAATGTTCTTTTGTAAACTCATAATAACAACTATCACAAACCTCACAACTATCACACATTATCTCGATTTTCGTTGAATCTTCTGTCATTTTAGGTCACCTTCACTTATTTCACTAAAATCCATTGTTTAGCCATTTTAGTTTAATGTCAAACAGCATAAACGCTTGAAATAATAAGAATATAGACAAACAACCTGACGGGGCGCTAGTATCTTCACACCAATCTGCTTCATCATGGCGCTAAGGAACTATGGGACACATATTACAGCATAAGCACTGTCAAAGATACGTTTTGCTTCGTGAAGTCGTCTCTCGGAATGAGGCACGTTTACCATAGCAGAGTATGATCCACCGCTTCCGTCGGCATCGCCTGGTTCTCCACTTCTGCTGTTGGGATCTCCACCGCCAGGTCTGAATTTGGGTCGCTTTAGTATTTTTCTCAGGCGGGCAATCTCATCTTTCCGATGTTACAGTTCTAAAATATCATCCATATAATCGGAATGCTGGTGGAATTACAGGCTCACGATTCGCAATATTCCGAGTTGTTTTTTTATATTCTGACTTTAGCTTTAAAATCGTCAAATCATTTTCTCTAGAAATCTCATCAAGAATATCGACATAACCCCAATTTGAACCGTTATTGTAATTATCTAAATTGGCCGTAAAGTTCCAATTAATGCAGCGTTCAATGTCGTATTTTTTCCATTCTATAGGAGGTCTATCAAAATAACTTCTATTATGATCAACATGATATCCTTTGTCAATTACATGGAATCGTTTCGTAATTTGATATATGCGATGTAAAAACCTTGAATCCAAATGAGTACTGGCAAATTTTATCTTTTCATCGTAACCCGTAACTATATCAAGTAAGTGTCTACTGCAAAGAGTAAAATCTCCACTAGCTGCAGTATGTGGAGGGCCTCCAGCATGATCAAAGTTTTTCCAAACCTGCGGATTTTCCAAGATTTCTAACCCGTCATCAGAAGAAACTATATGATTTACTAGTTCAGGTTGATTATTTATCGTCATACGATGATTTCGAATAACATCTAACTCTCCAATTTTTGTAGAAGCTAAAAATTCTAAGGTTTTTTTACCAAATAACAGATCTGTGTTTGTAAAAAGAACAAACTCGCCATTAGATCTTCGCGCTCCAACATTTTTAGCAAAAAACTCATGAAGTTGAATGTTTTTGTTTTCAGATAAATAACAGTTCACTTCTGCATCTACCACCAAACACTTTACAAATGGAAAATTGCTTTTTATAGATTCGGATATAAACGGCTTATTCTCAACAGGATTCCATTCAACAAATATGTATTCATGTTCTATCCCATAATATCTTAGCCACTTAGAATTAAACCCTAAATGCCAAAACACACGCTGCTGAAAATTTCCACCATAATTGTCGTTTCTGCCCGTAAAGACTATTGATAACATTTTATCTCCTGTTTTTAATAGTTACTTGCGCTTAACGTTTAAATTTTTCTCATTTATGTATTGATAAAGTCACATTGATGAACTTTTCATATAAATACAACAAACGATAAAACACATCAATAGAAACCAGGCTAATACATAAAAAAATCGAGCCATCGATCAACGACGACTTTCCAGGTGAACTGATCATCGATGAATCCACGCATTTGCTTTCTTTCCGCTAAAGTGATTTTTTCTGCACTTTCCAGAGCGGTGACAAGCGCTGTGGAAAATTTGTCTAACTGAAAGCAGCGGCATCCATATCGCACCGTCTCGTCCAGAGCCCCCCAACTCCGCACAACAGGTACAGCACCTGCATATTGGGCGCGCAGAGCTGAAATGCAAAACGTTTCCTGTTCTTGAGTACTGGGGAAAAGCCAGAATGACGCCCGATTATACGCCTCGTTGATCTCTTTATGTCCCACGCGGCCATGCTCATAAACATCTATACACAAACAACCTGAAAAATCGGTTTTCGGCGTTGTCGTCAGCCACTGTTTTTGAACCCGCCTGCATCGCTCAGCTTATTCAAGCTGAGCTGCTTCGGCGCCGGCAAATCCTGGCTCAAAACCAGGGCGCCTTTCAGGCCGGTTCGCTTCGCTCTCCCGCTCTCCCCACTGCGATGGTCCACAGGACCATCTCGTGCGGTCCGCAGCCTTGCCCAATTCCCGATTTTTCAGGTTGTTTGTGTATAATTCTTTTAGATCTGATAATTTTGCTTGCAGCTCCTCTTTAATTGTCGGAGATATATTAGCCAAGCCATAATAAATATCGAGCGTTGCGCGGGGAAACCGATTTTTAGTTTTCGACCATTGATCCAACAGCAACTTGAAGAACTCCTCCTTGAAAGGAGGAGATTCTTTACTCCGCTTAAGGAGGCGGTGCGGCTAAAGCCGCATACCGCATCTCATAAAATAGCTTGCCTAGACCCACCCCTAAAGGGGCGGGATTGCGGCAAGCAGTGCGTTCAATCCCAAGGCATAGTTGGTGGCATAGATACATGAACAGAGATTCTCTCTTTCGGTGATGGGCGAAAACTGCGACGGATGGATGCCATTTCCAAAGATCGTTTTGAAGCTCTCGAAGGGAGGAATTGATTGCACAAAATATTCTCTTTGCCATTGCGATAGCAAAACCCCATCATACGAATCAATCTGCCTTTCGGTCGCTTGTACATTATAACCCTGAATCCATAAATAGACATTGTCAGCGACCTCTTTCAGCTCAGGCCCCAATTGAGACAAACACTTGGTAATGCCGATATCCAGCTTTTCCACTCGAAAGCGCGAAACATCTAAATATCGAGGGTTTGCTGTTGGGTTGAATGGAAGGAGCCGTGAGAAGGATTACCATATACCAGGACTCGATGGACGCGATCGGCCGGCTCTTTCGATACATATATTACGGCTTCCTCAGCTCCAGCAATACCAGAATCAATACTATCTCGGATCCCATCACACTAAATGTCATTCATCTAACGGACTTTCAAATTTAAATTTCTAAAAAAGGCATTGTATTCAAACTTGAAGACCAATTCAAAACCTATACTTTCCATCATACTTACAATCTCATCATACATAGCTTCTCCTTCGTAAGAATAAGCTTTTTTATGTTTGACTTCGGTATAAAAGTACTTTGTAATTTTAAAAGCACCCACACCTCCTTGAATAGTTTCTCTAGTATTTCCCTCAACATCGCACCAAATGCAATCAATTTTATTAATTCCATACCTGTTAATTATTGTATCTAATGTTATATAAGGAACCTGTATTTTTTCATAACTTAACCAAGGACATTCATCATAGGTTTCTTTAGTTGGTAATCTTGCCGATGATCCATCATAGTGAGGTCTTCCCAATTGTGGAATGATTCCAGTTTCTATATTGAAAATTCCGCTCTCTTTATCTTCATTGGAAATAGCAGCATGTATTAGTGTCACTCTTTTATCGTTTTTTATACAGAAATTTCCTATAGTTCTTGGATCGGCCTCTACTGCAAAAAACCTATCATCATTTCTCATCTTTCTCAAAAAACGAACACTATCCTGACCATCTCCAGCGCCTAATTCAATTACAGTTTTTTGACCTACATCACCTATTATACTCATAATTTCTTCTACATCAATTCCTTGCGATTGAGTACGGTCTTGCATTTTAAAATTCCTTAAATTAAATAGTTTCTTGATCGACCCTATCGTATCTTAAATCCACCAACTTCGCAAGTTTCAGCGAAGCCATTACTTGTAACTTAACAAGAAATTCAACAATCATTAATATTATGCACACAAAGCAGCAACCATTTACATTAACAACGCTTTACTTACCTTTTTCGCATCCACATTAAAATTATGATTCGACTCGTCAGTTAAACAAGGAAGAATAAAGTATTTAAAATTTAGAGCCGACGCAATGTTATATAACGAATTCAATTCATTTGCCGCGCAGAACTCAATAAACTTGGTCTGTTCAGGACTAAATAAAACGTGATAATTGGCACCTCCATGGGGAGCAATAATAGTGTGAGCATTTTGAAAAACAAAATACCGTTGTCTAAAATTGGGATATTTCTCCAGAAAAAACTCCACAAAATTTAAACCTTTGTCGCGACAATAATTTATTACCATCTTCTTTAAATCTTCGTGGTTTAACACATAACGACTTTGACTAGATCGATCCGTTCTCCTAATCAGTATTACGTTAGATCTGTTACTATCTTTACCTTTAATGAACTGGTTTATTCCATGATAAAAAAAGTTAGGCCACCACCAACAAGGCACTTCATTATTTGAACGCAACACTACAAGCGATTTAACGGACATAGTCTGTTTATAATATGGCCGAAGAAAAATTATTTTATTTGTAATCCCCATGAGTTTAATAATGTGACAAATCTGTGCATTTCGCTCAGGAGATCTCAATGAATGCATTAAAATAGCTGTTTGCGGATGAGATATTAAATATTCTCTGCCAAAATATATAATAGGCAAACTGTCCTGCAATACGTGTTGCCAAATAAATCCAAAACAGTTAATAGCCGAAAATACATCAGAACAATCATGGTTGCTAAATGTAGTTTCATTTAACACCTTAATCTGATCGCCTTCGCCCGAATAGCCAACACTAGTATTTATATGAAAAGTTGCGTTACTATATTTTTCGATTCGAAATTCTGAAAACGGCAACTGAAAAACCTCTCCGCGATGAAATCGTGGAAATGACATCCTTCTTTCATTAAAGTATATATGCGATGTTACAGATGCCCTGTCCAACAACAACCGATCGTCTTCATCAACTGTATTAATTAACTTATCATAGTTCCGATTAAACGAATCATTTTTGAGTATTATTTCCATAATTACCTCATCATGTACTTACAAAATGCTCTAACCAGCGATCGACAACTACTTTCCAAGTAAATTGCTCGTTAATGAACCCGCGCATTTGCTTTCTTTCTTCTAGTGTGATATTCTCTGCATTTTCCAAAGCTTTCACGATCGCCACAGAAAACCTCTCTAACCGAAAGCACCGGCATCCATAACGAGCTGTCTCATTCAGCGCCCCCCAACAATGCACGATGGGGACAGCTCCAGCATACTGTGCCCGCAAAGCAGAGATACAAAATGTTTCAGGTTCCCGACTGCTTGGAAAAACCCAAAAAGATGCCCGACTATATGCTTGATTGAGCTCTTCATGACCGACTTGGCCATGCTCAAATACATCGAGTTCTTGCAGCGCAGATAATTTCTCTATCAATTCTTTTTGAATGTCGGATGATACTCCGCTCCAGCCATAGTAAACATCCAAAGTGGCTCTGGGAAATTTGTTCTTAATTTCCGGCCATTGATTCAGCAGCACTTCCAAGCCTCGGGCATAGCTTGTAGCATAAATACAGGAATATGGGTTTTTTCTTTCAGTGATTGGAGGAAACTGAGCAGGATCGATGCCATTTCCAAAAATCGTTTTGAAGCGTTCAAAGGATGGGTTTGACCGCACGAAACAATCTCTTTGCCACTGTGATAGCCATAATACCCCATCATACGAATCGATATGCTCTTGAGCGAGATTCATATTATAGCCATGAGTCCATAAATAAACTTTGCTTGCTATTTTTCTAAGCTCCGGTCCTAATCGGGGCAAACACTTGGCAATCCCAATATCAAGCTTTTCTTCTTTAAAACGAGATATGTCTAAAAATCGAGGGTTTGCTATCGACAGGGAATGAATTGAATCTGGCTTTGGATTTCCATAGACGATGACTCGATAACCACGAGCCGCCAGTTCCTTTGATACATATATAACAGCCTCTTCAGCTCCCCCCATGCCCGAATAAATACTATCCGGATCCAAATATTCGGGAAGCTCGGATGCTACAATTCCTATTGTTTTAGTTTTCATATCCATTGTTTATCATTAATTTGGTTATTTATTATATCATTTTTGATCTTCATGACAGCTCATTCGCGATGTCCAGCCATCGCGCAAACGTCAGCAAATCCGTGTTTACTTAAAATTTTACTTGTATCTTTATAGGACATTTTTTAAGATTTCACCTCTTCTTAAGAAAAGAGCTGTTGGACCAAAAACCGCAATTTTGAGATGAGCAGGGTAGTATGATCTTTCGACATGCGATATGCGATTATAGGGCTTGTAAACGAGCCGATTTTTTGAGAGGTCAAAAAATTCATAACTAGGCGTAAAATCGCCAGTTGTTATGATAAGTCTAATTATCATGATATAGGAAAATGATGGGCTTGCTGCAAACACATACATCTTCTTCGACCATGATTCAGGCTGTGGTCAGCCGAGACGAGGCGATTTGGAAGGAACTATCCAAAATCAGTTTGGTCGATGCCTCGAACCGGTTTTTGGAATCTTTGTCCGGAAATACTCAGCGGGCATACCGCGCCGCCTTCAACTCAATTTTCCATCTACTGGAAACGCAACGGCTCTTCGATCCGCGCAACAACCTGCAAACATTCGCGCTCTCGAACCTCGAATATCTGCTCGACGAAATCCGCAGCAAGCTCGTGGGGTCCGATTCCACGAAGCAGGCCCGAGCCGCCGCTTTTATTGCTCTCACACGATTCCTGCAGCGCTCCACAGGCGGCTTGATCCGCAAAGTCGTGCCGCGTAAAGAAAAAAGCAACCCCACATTCCGCCAGGTGCGAGAAACTTCTCTGACGAAAGCATTGAATCGCGTTCAATGGACCCGATTTTTGACATTTTTGCAGCGCAGCTCGTACCGCGATTATCTCGTGGCTAAGACAATCTTGCAGGGAGCCAAACGGGTCGGAGAGGTACTGTGCGCCCAAATCAGCCAAATCGATTGGGCGCTCAATCAGATTACATTTCGGCAGTTTAAGTCCAAAACTCTTGAGAAATACACGGTCATCACCTATCCCGCTGCTTTCATTCAGGAGTTGAAGGAATATATCGGTGAGCGCAAAGAAGGGTTTATTTTCACCACGCGCAATGGAAAACCGCTGACACAGCCCCACCTCTACCGCTCATTTGCCAACGCCGGGCTGCAGGCGGGCATCCCGTTCACTGTCCATCCCCACGTTCTTCGCGCATCCGCGATCACTTACCTTACGACGCAGGGCTACAGTGCCGACCAAATTCTGCGCGTCAGCGGCCACGCCGACACCAAGCTGGTCCGCTACTACGACAAAACGCCGATCGAACAAAACCCGTCGCAAGATATCAGTCTTATTTAGCTCGTGTAACGGTTACACAAATCAGATTTTTTTAAACAGGTCTTCAAGCGTTGCTTGATTTGTGATTATTTCCTCGGAATACATGGTTGGCTTAAGCCCCATGGTCGTTATCATACAGAAAAAAAGTTGCTTTTGTGTTTTCGTCTGTTTCCGAAATACTTCCATTTTCTTTAATATTTCTTGTGCATAAGATTTGTCGATAACGAACGGTTTGTCCGAATATTTAATTTCGCAAAGAGTAATCGCTCCGTCCAATCGATCAAAAAGGAGATCTATTTGAGCTCCCTCCCCTTGATTGGCTTTTGGGACAAATCGCCAAGTCCCCGCAGTCGCCCCCGGATCGATTTTTAGCGCTTTCCGGATTTGATTAATATGCTTATAGCAGGTTGATTCAAATGCATATCCTGCCCATGTCTTCCAGCTCGATTGATTAGACTGAGATAGCCAAAATCCTTCATTGATTTCTTTTTTAGCGATCGATTTCAAATGAGGTTCGATCCATCGCAGATAAAAGAGGCTATACTCATCATCCATCACGTAATACACTCCTCTATCCTTATGCCCATAAGGGACAAGACTTGTGACAAAGCCAGCTTCTTCCAATTGGTGGAGTCGATCAATTGTGCCACCCCCATTTGGTAGCTTAGATAATGCAATGAGATCCGCCTGTCCTATGCCATAACGATGTTCTGAGATAAATCGAATCAATTCTATGTATGGCTTTGGATCTTCAAAAAGCGATTCAAACAGACGTTCAAATTCATTCACTAAAGAACCATTTTGCTGAAAACAAAGTTCATCAATGCATTGATGAGCCGAACGTCCCTTTCTGATCAAGGACCAATAAAGAGGAACACCTCCAAGCACTGTGTAAAGATCTAAAATTTGTTTGCGATTGAGTTTGATCTGATGTTCTTTTAGATAACTGTCTGTCTCTAAGAGAGAGAATGGCTGTAGATGGATGGTACGAGTCACCCTGTTATGAAGACCGCCTTTATTATTGATGATGTTGTTAATGATCCACGAAGTGGAAGATCCGCAGATAATTAACTTAACGCGCCTATCAAAAACCCAATATCGATTCCAATAAAGCTCTAAAGCTACGAGTATTTTTGAACGAGGTGTTGCCATCCAGGGGAATTCATCAAAAAAAAGAACCACAGTCTGGTCTTTAGGCACCTCATTAATGGCATCGGTCAGATCTTCAAAGGTATCAAACCAATTTTCCTGCGGGACTATGGACGGGCTTTGATAAAACGCTTTTCCAATTTGCTTTGCAAATTCCTTTAATTGAACGTGGGCAGGCCCCTTTTGCACGCCTGTTACGTGGAAGAAAACGCACGGGATGGAGCTCATCAGGTTTTTGATGAGATAGGTTTTGCCCACCCTCCGCCGGCCGTAAATAGCAATAAACTCTGATTTTTTGGAGTCAATCAGCTCCTGCAGCAATTCCTGCTCTTTGTGACGCCCTGTGATTTTTTCTGGAGCATCAAAGACACCTGCTTTTTTCTTCATACCACCCCAAGTAATTTTTTTCCCGCCACCAATCACAGGTGCCTTATTTTCAAAGACTTGACTAAACACACCCTGCTGCACGATGTTTGTTTTAAAAAAATTCTACGCGTCATGTATAAACCCATGATTTTAGCGCGGCGTTTCCGAGCCTTAAACGTCGCGCGAAAAATACAAATTCTTGATTGTTGCGCGGACTTTATAGTGTCACAACACCGCGCGACAACGCAAGTCCTTTTTATACACAAACAACATGAAAAAATATGATGTAGTATGCGGCTTTAGCCGCACCGCCTCCAAAAGCTACGTCCTTTAAGAGTCTATTGACTATTAACCTGTAATCGAATAATTATTAGAGTATAATCGACAAAAAGGACGTTATGCTCTCGTATAAAGATTGCCGGACGATCTTGCTGAAGCGTCTGGCGGAACCAGCTCCGTGCAGAATTCAATTATTGGTCGGCCCACGTCAAGTCGGCAAAACGACTCTATTGCTGGAATTGAAAAAAAAATTCAAAAACCGGGCGTTTTATGTGGCTTTCGACAGTCCTGAAGCGTCTTTGTCCGGCTTTTGGGAACGATTTTGGCAAAACGTCGAGGACAAGGCTGACAGTGGGAAAACCCTGATCGTCATGATCGATGAAGTGCAGGTTTTTCCCAATTGGTCAGTCCTACTAAAGGCCAAATGGGATTATCTCATTAAAAATAAACAGCCTATCCATATTATCGCTACCGGATCTTCCTCTCTTCAATTATCGACAGCTTCTCGAGAAAGTCTGGCCGGTCGTTTTGAACGATTGGTTCTCACTCATTGGATGCCTTCCTTTTTTTCTAAGGTTTTTCGATTAACTCCGCAAAAAGCCGTCGATCTTTTCATTAAATTGGGGGCTTATCCTGGCGCCTTCCGATACATCAAAGATTTTCCTCGTTGGAAAGCGTATGTACGAGACGCCATTGTAGAACCCGCTATCGGGCGCGATATCATGGCTTTAGCGCCGATTCGCCGTCCTGCATTATTACGGCAAATTTTTGCGATTTCTATTGCATCACCCGCTCAAATCATCTCTATACAAAAAATTGTTGGGCAGCTTCAAGATTCTGGAGCTATTGAAACGGTTGCTTATTATCTTTCTCTTTTAGAAGAAGCTTTCCTGATCGCTGCTATTCCCAAATATTCTACGAAGGAAATCCGCATGCGAGCCTCACCGCCCAAAATTATTGTGCTCAGCAATGCCTTGATGACGGCAACGGATCAAACAGATCCCCCTGAATCTAAATCAGAGCCTGAGCGTTTCGGAACATGGGTTGAAAATGCTTGCCTCGCCCTGGCCTGGAATGCCGGACAAAAAGTAAGATATTGGAGAGAAGAGCCTTATGAGGTGGACGGGGTCATCGAAGGTTCTTGGGGAAAATGGGCGATCGAAGTCAAAACGGGTCGCGTTATACCAAGCGATTTGCGAGGCCTGTTAGAATTTAATGAACGTTTTCCTGCCTTTCGTCCTCTTGTTTTATGTGAAGAAACGGAACTTAAAAACATCAAAAACATGCATCTTCAGGCAATGACCTGGCAGCAATTTTTGCTTAAAGGCCCTCCCGGCGTTTCTACAACTAAGGGATCGCTCAAAAATAACCTTTAGTGTTCTCGAGGGAAAAATCGATTTATCTATTGAGAATTTTCCCTTGCAGAGAGAAACAAGACTCTCAGCTGCGGAAAAATTCTCAAAATCTAAACCGTTTTTCTCCTCGACAACACTAAACTTTATTCTTGAGCGATCCCTAACCAAGTTGTGTAATTTTTTATATTAATTGCTGTGTTATTTAAACATAACGATTAAACTCAACTTTGTACATTTTTAGGGCCGCCTGCCTCGCCTATTTGCCCTCTGACGTTCGACCTCTGGTCGAACTAGGCGTTAATTTAATAAGGAAGGGGATAGTCAACCCCTTCCTTATTAAATTAA
>Ga0206225_1000018_pt1 | contig 38056 bp, 30 predicted proteins | sample MancosB2_FD_155470 | JGI IMG/M metagenome (GOLD analysis project Ga0206225, IMG submission 155470) | Subsurface sediment microbial communities from Mancos shale, Colorado, United States - Mancos B2 | ecosystem: Environmental > Terrestrial > Deep subsurface > Rock core/Sediment | place: USA...
TCCCGCTCGTCGCGATCGTTCACATTTGCACCTCTCTAAAGCCACCAAATGCAACACTTATTTGCTTACGACGCCTTAGTTCTACTTTCTGATTTTGCGGACGACTTCGGTCAGGCGCTCGATACAGGCGTCGATTTCTTCGCGCGTGTTCATCCGGCTGACGGAGAATCGCAGCGAGGATCGGGCGATAGAACGGCTCATTCCCATTTGCAGCAATACACGGGACGGCTCCAGAGCTCCCGATGAACAGGCGGAGCCGTGGCTAACAGCTACGCCGGCCATGTCGAGATGGATGAGAAGTGTTTCTCCGTCGATCCCCGGAAAAGCGAGATTCGAGGTGTTGGCGATGCGCGGACCTGCGCCGTTGATTGTAATGTCGGGAAACTCGCGAATCAGGCTGATCTCCAAATGATTGCGAAGGTCCTGGAGATGGTGGGTGATGTCGGTCTGCTTTTCCTTGAGAATTTGTATGGCTTCGGCCAGGCCTAAAATGCCAGCGAGATTTTCCGTGCCGGCCCGCCGTTGATACTCTTGTCCGCCGCCGGTCAATAGAGGGGTCAGTTTTAAGCTGGAGCGCGCGATCACACCGCCAATTCCTTTGGGAGCATGGAATTTATGCCCGCTGAAGGCGATAGCACTGACGCCGGGAGGCATGGGAAGCGGTTCTTTGCCGATATAGGCCACAGCGTCGAGGATGAGGGGAATTTCTCGCTGATGCGCAATACTTGCGATTTTTTCGATGTCGAGTTTGACTCCGGTTTCACCATTGGCCGCAGATAAAACGATGGCACTCGTATGGGGAAGAATAGCTGCTTCAAGTTGTTCGGGAAGGGGAGCGCCCCAGGCGTCGACGGGCAGATAAGTCACCGACACTCCTGAATTTTCCAATGACTGAACGGTTTTATAGACTGATGCGTGTTCGATCGATGTCGTGATGAGATGCCCCTTGGACCGGCCGCCAAATGAGCCGCGGATCAGCATATTGATGCCTTCCGTGCCGCCGGAGGTAAAAATAAGTTCTTCCGGTTTGGCGCCAAAAAATGAGGCGATCGAGCGGCGGGCGGTGTTCAGCAGGGATTTGGCCTGTTGGCCAAAATAGTGGATGCTCGATGGGTTCGCCGGCGGGCCACTGAATTCGGCAATCATGGCCTTGAACACACGAGGATCGAGAGCCGTTGTAGCGTTGTTATCGAGGTAGAGCCGTGCCATTATTTATGAGGGGTTCCAAGCTGTTGTTATTGTAATTTAGGGCCACCTCTTCAGCTGCCGAAATCATTAAAACGGTGATGTTATCACCACCGCCCATTATTTTAGCGCAATCAATCATTTTTTGAGCTGCTTTGTCCATCGAGCGAGAGTTTCGCAAAATCTTTTGCAGCTCGTCTTTGGAAACGGCATCAGACAAACCATCGCTGCAGAGGAGATACAAATCCTGGGGATCATGCTGAGAAAAGGAAATCTCCGGATTCGCAGCTCGAGGGGTGCCTATGGCGCGGGTGATGATGTTTTTAGGCGGCGTGGGCTGCTTGGGCCTCTTTTTTGAAAGCCAGCGAGCCAGTAGAGAATGATCGCGGGTCAGCAGTTCCAGCCGGTCATTGCGAAAGCGGTAGATTCTACTGTCTCCGACATGGGCGTAATAGATGATTGAATCGGTCCATAACACACAGCAAATGGTCGTCCCCATTCCATGGAGTGATTCGCTGCCGCAGCCCATTTTGTATACCCATCGATTGGCTAGTTCGATGGATTCGCGCAGTTGATGTGAGTAATCGATTTTGTCTTCAAATTGCCGGGTGGTTTCCCAGAGCTGGCGCATTGATTCGCAAAGGATCTGCACGGCTTCTTTCGCCGCAACATCTCCCGCCCGCCGGCCGCCCATCCCGTCGGCCAGAACAAAAAACCCCCATTCCGGTTTGGCTGCCCAGACATCCTGATTGATCAATCGGTTGAGGCCGATATCAGATAAGCCGTAATAATGAAGTGAGGACTGCATCGAGCATCCTTGTTAACTCGACTTTGTACATTTTTAGGGCCGCCTGCCTCGCCTATTTGCCCTCTGTCGTTCGACCTCTGGTCGAACTAGGCGTTTATTTAAGAAGGAAGGGGATAGTCAACCCCTTCCTTCTTAAATAAACGCCTCAGAGGGCAAATCCATCGAGGCCTTCGGCCCTAAAAATGTACAAAGTCGAGGTTAAGTTCCCAAAAAGTATAAATTAGCAATACTTAACGCGTTAAATGCCGCATGCAAAATCATTGATGCGAGCAAGGATCCCTGTCTTTCATACACATACCCTAAAAATATGGAGAAGATGAAGAGAGATCCAATGATCGGGATATTGCCCAAGCCCTGTTCGTTGGAGTAATGAAAGAGCGCAAAACAGGCTGAGGCGATCAGAATGGCCGCGGGTGCATTGAAATAGCGGCGTAAATATGTTTGAAGAAACCCTCGAAACAGAATCTCTTCGATGACAGGAGCAAAAATGATGATCGAAAAGATAGCCATGAAAAAATAGAGCGGTTTTCCAAATGTCATTTTGAGGAAGAGAATGATGAGCTGATCCGGAAGCTCGAAAGTGTGAAAAATGAAATAAACGGCCAGTTCGAGAAATTGTCCGGCAAAAATGACGACGGGGAATGCGATGAGGCAAGCTGCAAGAGCAGTGATTGCGTCGTTTTTCAGAGGATTATCGGGATTGCGGCGCCAAATCGTTTGCCGGATGGGGTGGAAAATTCCCCGTGAGAAAAGCCAGATGCATGTAATGGCTGATGTACTGGTCAAAAATGTGACCCAGGTCCCGATGCCGATGCGGTCTTGCAGGCCCCATTGAATGATCAGGTGGGTAAAAATAGCCGGCAGGAAGAGATTAACGGCAAAATAGATAACGAAAGCGATCAAAACGAGTAGAAAAGGCGGGGGGCAGATCGGTGGGGGCGAATTTTGCCAGCGAAAAAAAAAGCCTTTGCGAAAGGCAATCCACAATATCACAAAAGATACAGCGGCGGAGAGAATCGCTCCCTCCACCTCTGATGTGAGCGATGTCATCGGCTCTTCGCCAAATGAATGTATTCGCCAATGCGGGTGGCAAGTTCCTCAACGATTTGAGTATGAGCGATTCCCAATGGGGATTTGCTGTACTCATCCGTTCCCCACACGGCCACGGTGTAATCCGTCGGAAGAAGGGTCTTGGGAATATAATACGAATCGCGGACGAGTTCCTGGAGCACGATTTGCGGGGTGGTCCCTCGCAAATCGACAACCCGGATGCGGACGCCCATTTTTAAATCGATCGATGTTTCAAAGGGAACTTCCTGCACTTTTTTGTTGCCTTTGGCGATCGCAACGTTTTCATGTTCGGCCAGTTCCAGAAAAACAACAAATTCGTTGGTTGGAAATTCGCGCTTCATCCAGGACAAATCGGGACTGAACGGATTTTCGGTATAGGCGATGTTGTCGTTTCGAGAGACGAAGATCGATCCGCCCTGCGAGAGCCGGCTAACGAACATGGTCGTAAGTTCTTCGGATAAGCTCCAGGGAAGGTCGAACGACGTGGCATCGATGACAGAAGCGACAGTCACTATCGGCTTGGCTCGGCCGTCTTCATGGAAGCGAGTCAAATCGCTTCCTTTGTGGCTGCAGGCAGTCAAAGCGAGAGAAAAGGCAAAGGCAATCAAAAAGCGCATGAAATCCTCACTAAATTCCAGTATATGAACTGTAGCAATCAGCTCGATTCTTTTCCAGCGAATATGCCATTGAGAAAAATATCGTCGCGAACATCAGAAAGGTTTTTCTCTTTTCCAAAAGCATAGGAATCGATTTCTTTGCGGATTTGATAAAATTGGGATTGATTTTCCTCGAAAGTCCGAGCGATGAAATCGAAGACATTTTCTTTTCCTTTTGTGGAAATTTCCATGCCGCACCGATGGAGAAAACGCCCTCGATCATTTTTTAAATCGGTTTTCGCGGGGTTAAAAAAATACATCGGTTTATTGAATCGGAGAAAATCATATCCAATCGATGAAAAGTCTCCGAGATACGCATCGCTCATCGACAGAAGGGGGTAAATGGGAGGGAAGTCTTCCAGAAAGAGTACTTGCGGATGGTCTTTGTATTTTTCGCAAATCAGGATGGTTTTCGCGGGGTGCTGCTCGTAAAGATAGGGATGGAGCTTGATGAGAAGATTAAATGGCTGTGTGATTTGATCGATCAAAGAGGCGCATTCGTTAAAAAAGGAGGAAGGGTTTTCTTGGCAATCCCAAGTGGGAGCATAAAAGATCGTTTTTTTTCTCTTGTCCAGTTTTGAAAAAATTCGGCTGTGTGCGAGCTCTTGATAAAATTTTTGATGTTCAACAAAAAACGAATAGCGGTAGTTGCCTGTGGCAATCGTTTGGTGGATCTTGTCGAACATGCCGGTGTCTTTGAGAAGATCCAGCATATGATCTCCGTAAACCAGAGAGATATCTTCAGGATTGTGAAGCTCTTTTGTCAGGGTATGGCCCTTGTCGGAGTTTCCATGCGGGCAGTAGACGATGCGCATTTTTTTCTGACAGAAAAGGGGAAATAATTGAACCAGCTCAATGGCCCATAATTTGCTGCTGACAAAAAGAATGTCGAAGTTCGATGCGAGGTATTCCAGGGAGAGCTCTCTTTCTTCCATCAGAGTGGTTTTTACCTGAGGATAAAAAGATGATGCTATCTCAAGGGTTTTATCGTCTGAAACAATGAGGGGAATCTCGAGGATGGCAGCCAGAACCCCCAAATGATCGAGGACATTGCTAGGCCGTGGATGTAGAGCGACGGCGCGGTGGGGTAAAGTCTTTTTCATACATGGAGGCCCCTGCTTGTGATTAATAATAAGGTTCTCGTTTCTGGTTCTAAGGGTGGCAAATTTGAGTCAAAAATGGAAGTAAGTTGCGCAATTTTCATAACAACCTAAAAACAAGATGCTTGTACGTAATCGTTTGCTGCTGTAGACATTTAGGAATGGTTTGCGCCGATAGCAACAATGGCCGAAAAGGGAAGCAGTTCGATGGATTCATTCAATGGAAAGCCTTTTTGCGGCTCATTCAGATGGTGGCGGTCCCAGCAATCGGCCGTATTGACGATGAGCCTCCATTTGTTCGCGGGAGGCAGATAAACAAGAGCTTCTCGAACATCGGCATTGAAGGCGGCATAAATGGGCGTATCGCTTTTGAGAGTGAATGCAATGAAGCGCGAGTGGGTTTTCCAGTCGGGGCGGTGAGGAAGGTGGCCATGCCACTCGATGTCCTCGTCCTCCAGGAACCATTTTTTTCTGAATACCGGATGCGATTTGCGAAAACGGATCAGGGAAGTGACGAATTCCTGCATCGAATGATTATGCTTCAATACATCCCAATCAAACCAATTGATGTCATTGTCCTGGACGTAAGGATTGTTGTTGCCTTTTCTCGTGTGCCCGTATTCATCTCCCATGAGAAACATCGGAATTCCCTGCGATAAAAATAGCGCAAGCCAAAAATTGCGCAGCTGGCGCTCCCTCAGCTCGTGAATCTCCCGATTTTGCGTCGGCCCTTCAGCGCCGCAGTTCCAGTTTTCGTTATGATCGGCTCCGTCCCTGTTGTTCTCGCCGTTTTCGATGTTATGTTTGTGCTGATAGGTCACTAAATCGCGCAGGCAAAAGCCATCATGCGCCGTGATGAAGTTGATGCTCGATTGCGGATTAGTTGTTGGATAGGTCGGTTCGCTGCCGCAAATAGAGGCGGCAAAGCCCCCTGTTTCATGATCCGTGCCTTTGATGAAGCGACGCACATGATCGCGATAGGATCCATTCCATTCAGACCAGGAGCCCCATTTGTGGAACTGACCGACCTGGCTGAGACCGGCTGCATCCCATGGTTCGGCGATCAGCTTGACGTTTTTCAGAACCGGATCCTGATTCATGGCCTTGAGAATGGGCGGATCTGCCATTGGATGGCCAAACGAATCGCGGGTCAAAATGGATGCCAGATCAAACCGGAATCCATCCACTTTCATCTCTTGTGTCCAATACCTGAGACTGTCGATGATGATTTTCTGGCCCAAAGGGCCGTTGGTCAAAAATGTATTGCCGCAGCCGGTGTAATTGGTGTCAGCCCCATGTTTATCCTTGATGAAATATCCGGCAGAGTCGATGCCCCGAAATGAAACGGGATAATCGTCTCCTTCGCCCGTATGGTTGTAGACGACATCGAGGATGACCTCGATGTTGGCCCGATGAAGCTCTCGCACCATCGTTTTGAATTCATCGATGGCTTTTTGCGGATGGGATGCATAGCGGCTTACAGGAATAAAAAAACTGATCGGGTTGTAACCCCAGTAGTTGATGCGCGGCAGTTGCGTGGATGAATAGACTTTCGGGGAGTGGGTTTCGTCGAATTCATAGACAGGCATCAGCTCGACAGCGTTGATGCCGAGCTGTTTCAGATATTCGATTTTTTCAATCAATCCGGTGTAAGTCCCTTTGGATTGGACCTGGCTCGATGGATGCATCGTAAATCCGCGCACGTGCATTTCATAGATGATCAGATCTTCCAGAGGAATGCGGGGATTGTCGACGCCCTGCCAGTCAAATGGCGTTGGAGGCGCAATGTCGCACAGATATGGATTTCTGCGGCAGGCAAAATCTCCCCAATGACAGCTCCCAGAAAACGAGCGGGCATAGGGATCAGCGAGAAAAACTCCGCCGTCGATGCGATAGGCATACGACCCATTGGGCGGAAGCGCTTCGACGGATACATGCCAAACGCCGTCGGTCGGTCCGCGCATGGGGATTTCAACAATAGGTGTCGCTGCCTCAGCAACGAACAGACATAGATCGACTCGATGGGCTTTTGGAGATGCGAGGGCAAAATTGGCGCGCTGATCAGAAAAAGTAAGCCCCAACGGTTCCGGGGAGCCATCGCCTGATAAGGTCGGAGTTTGACTGCGAGCCACGATGAATGCCTGTTTTTTATTTATGTGTATAAGTTTTATTTTAATATCAATAAAAATTGTTAAAAAATCGTTGTTTGTGCTAATGTTTAAATATAGGCGCAACAGGCTTTTTTGTGGCAAATGTTGGAAATCAACGCGGGAAATTCCTTGCCAGCTTTCCAGGAAAGATTTATAACTGTTGCAGTAAAAATTGAACATTTTCTCCGTTTGCAAGATGAGCCTGCTATAGTATTTGCATTTGCAAACGGATGCACAAAATTACATTCGTGGAGGACTGCATGTCGTTTGAGAACGCCAAGGCGAATCTAAGAGAGTTCGGCAAAGAGCTGAATCTTGAAGGATTGCTTTTTGATGAAAATAATACCTGTATTCTCGGCATTGATAATGCCTTTTCATTGCATATCACATATGAACCCAACTCAGATCGTCTCTATCTCTATTCGCCCATCCTCGATGGACTGCCAAAAGATGATAAGATCCGCCTGAAGCTTTTTGAAAGGCTCTTAGAAGGATCGATGCTGGGCGGCCAAATGGCCGGCGGTGGTATCGGTGTGGCTCCCAAAGAAGAATTGATATTGATGCACTGTGTCCTGGATATGGGATTGGGCGTCGATGGCAATGCCTTGCGCCGATTTGCGCCTTTATTCGTAGAAACTGTTGAAAAATGGCGCGAGATCGTCACCAAGATTTGTGCCGGTGAAGATCCAGGACCTTTTCAATTCCCCGTTCCCCAGCAGCAGATGCCATCGCAAATGTCAGCCAAGCCGGGCGAGCGTTTCATTAAGATCTAATTTCGATTTATGCGGAGCGCTGGCAACGGTGCTCTGCGAACTAATTTTCTCACAATCGCTTCGACAGGCTCTGCAAAAGGCGCCTGATTGGTTTCAATGGCATTTTTTACCTGTTTGACGCTGGACATGACCGTTGAATGGTCCCGATTGAATAGGCGCCCGATTCCCTGAAAAGGCATTTCGAGCAGTGTGCGGCATAAAAACATCGCGATCTGGCGCGGCTGTGCGAATTCGCGCATCTGGGATTTTCCCGTCAAATCTTCCGTTCGGATACCGAAATGGACCGCAGTCTGTTTGATCACTTTATCGATCGTCAAAACCGATTCCGATTCTTTTTCCAAAAGATCTTTCAAAACCCGCTCGACATGAGGGATTTGAAGGTTTTTGGGGCATCTATGCGCGAGAGCGTGAAGCGCTTCGATCGATGCGTGGCTTTTGCTGGTAAAACGCAGAAGAAGAAAATCAATGAGTTCAGTGGAAGGGGACAGATCCAGAAATTTAGATTTTTGGTTCAGGATTTGCTTCAGTGCGGCCGGATCCGGAGGATGGAGACTCAATGAAATGCCCCATTCAAAACGGCTGATCAGGCGCTGTTCGATATCCGGGAGTTGGCCGGGTGTGTCGTTGGCGCTCAAGATGATGGGTAGATCAAGGGTATGCAGAGAGTTGAAGGTGTGGAAGAATTCTTCTTGCGTGGCACTTCGGCGCGCCAGGAGATGAATGTCGTCGACGATCAGCGCGTCGATGGCCCGGTAAGCGTTGCGAAAATCCTGCATATGGCCCAACCGGATCGCCTGGACGACATGATCAGTAAAGGTCTGCGCGCTGACATAGAAAACCTTCTTGCCGAGCGCTTGCAGCGAGAGAGCAATTCCCATCAGCAGGTGCGTTTTGCCTGAACCGGATGGGCCGGAAAAAAATACCGGATTAAATCCGCATTTTCCCGCGCGGGCGATTTCATTGGCTGTTTCATATGCGATCAGGTTGGCGCTCGATGGCAAAAACTGATCGAGGCTGTACTCCTTTTCGAGTGGATCGGGATTGATTATAAAAGTCAGCTCGGCTGTTTGCTGTTTAGAAATGATCCGCGTTTTTTCGAAATGAATTTTGATGGGGCGCTGATTGTTATTGCAGAAATTAAGCGGCATCAAGGGCCGGATCTGCTCTTCGAACCAGGACTGCTGGAAGGGCGTTGCCTCCAGAAAAATATTGGCGGCATCAAATCGCACGACCTTCATGGGTCTCAGCCACTGGGCCACTACTTCAGGGCCCAGTTTCTGTTCCAGCTTTGACAGAAGATCATCCCAAGCTTTCATTTTTTCACAGTTAACGCTTCTTCTTTCATTTTTTTCGTCAAATACCATTGCTGGAGGATCCCGAGAAGCGTGGATGAAATGAAGTAGATGTTCAATCCCGAGGGAAATCCGTAAAACATCACGGTAAAGACGATCGACATGATATTGCCCATCATTTTTTGCTGTTTTTGGGAATCCGACAGGTCCTTCTCGTCCTTGGGCATTTTCGATGTCATTTTTTGCTGCAAGAACATGGTCGCGCCCAATATGATCGGGAGCAGGTGGAATTCATTTCCGATCATGAAGATCGGATAGCCCCAGCTAAAAAGAACGTCCGGCGCGGCCAGATTGTCGATCCATCCGGGAATAAACGATGCCCCTCGCAGCGGAAACGTCGATTTGAGCAAATAGAACATTCCGATCAAAAACGGCATTTGCAAAAGCATTGGAAAGCAGCCGCCGAAGGGATTGATGCCCTCTTGGCGATAGAGATTCATGACCTCCAGCTGGCCTTTTTTTGGATCTTTTTTAAACCGGTCCTGAATGGCTTTGACCTTGGGCGCCATTTCCTGCATCCGGACGGTCGATTTGATCGACCAGTTATTGAGCGGATACATCATCAATCGAAGCGCGATCGTCAGCAAAATGATCGAAAAACCCCACGAGCCGGATATGGTATAAAACAGCTTCAAGAGCAAATAAAGAAATTTTGAGAAGGGCTGGGAGATAAAAGAGAACCATCCCTGGATGCTTTGCGCATCCGCGTAATCGGGATTATATCCTTTCAGCGGGTCGTCATAGAGTTCGTCCAGTTCTTTTAAGAGAGTGTCGTCGAAGGGACCGGCAAAAACACGAAAGGTCTGCGCAGCTCCGCTTTTTAAGGGCAAATAGGTCGAGTATCCCGGGAATTTATCCGCCGGATAGGGTTGGTAGGCGGCGTCGATGACCGTCATGCGGGTAGGCACCGTGGCGCCAGGGATTTTTGCCGCACGGTAACCGGAGGCGATATCAGTCAATGGATCCATGATCAGGCCGAGAAATCCATTCGAATTGCTGATCCAATGCGGCGATACGGAAGTGACGATCATGACGGGGTTTTTGTCAGACAGATCGATCGTCTCGACATCGGCTGTATTGTTGCGCATGATCTGGTAGCGGAGCATTGGGCTGAAGCTGCCGCTGAGCATTTCTGCTTCCGGCACTCCGGAAGAAAGCCATAATCCGCGCGCGTCGCCCTCGATTTGTATGCTCGCTTCAAAGCAGTAAGGACCATTTCGCTCTTCCGGAATAGTAAATGTCTTGATGATTCGGCGCTGGGCCTGGCTCGCTTCAAACTGGATTAGATTTTTTTCAAAGCGCGTGACCCTGTATTCCAGCGATGATATTTCGGAATCGTCGCTCACGATGTTCATGGCGTAATACTGAGGATCTAGCAGATGACGGACAGTTCCGTCCGCTTGATAGATGGAGCGGCGGAGCAGAGGATAGTAGCCGCCGATCGTTCCTTCGGATATGTTGGAAGAACCCGCTTGATAGGCCGGCTGCGATGGAAAATGGGCATTGGCCGGATCGTCTTTCACGATCAGGCGGTCAAATCCGATCTCTTTGACAAGGCTTTTGGATGTTTTTCCGGTTTTCAGAGGCAGGTTGATTTCGGCCAGACTTCCGCCTCGCGATGAAAATACCAGCTGCTGATATTCGTTTTCCAAAACGTAAAGTTGTTCCTCGCCTTTCGCTGTATTTTTCGCTGCCAGTCTTTGGGTTTGCTGCACAACGGGGGCTTCCGTGGCCACTTGTTGCGATGTCTGTTGTGGCGCCGGCTTTGAATCTTTGTTGCCCCACTCGAACCAGGCTTGAATGCCAAAGAAGGCAAGGCTGACGCAGGCGATGAAAAGCAAAGAGCGTTTGTCCATGATCAAATACCTCTAGGTTCCGACCACTTTATCAAATCGATCCAAACATGGAAAGGGGATATGCATTGCAAATGGTTTTGAATAAATTACTATCTTTTGTTAGCATGCGATTAAGCAGCAAATAAACTTTGGTTGAATTTAATTATTAATATCGAAGGTGTGCATGTCTAAATTAAAATCTGTGTGTTTGAATATGATCGTGAAAAATGAGAGCAAGGTCATTCGGCGCTGTATCCATTCGATCCGGAGTCTGATTGATTATTGGGTCATCGTGGATACCGGTTCGACGGACGGAACGCAGGAGATCATCAAAGAAACTCTGAAAGATATTCCCGGAGAGCTTTATGAGCGTCCCTGGAAAAATTTTGAGCATAACCGCAATGAAGCGATGCGGCTGGCGTATCCAAAGGCCCGATATCTGCTATTTATCGACGCCGATGAAGTATTAAAGGCACCGAAGAATTTTTCGCTCGGGACGCTCGACAAAGATATCTTCCTAATCAATGTCCAGCTTTCGAGCGGAACGATGTTTACCCGTCAGTTCATGATCGGCACGCGCATTCGATGGTTTTGGAAAGGCGTCGTTCATGAGCAGGTATATACAGATGTCAAGAGCACGACCCATCGCTTTTTGGAAGACGCCTATCTATATGCCAGCGATGACGGAGGGAGAACAGGCCAGGATTCCAGCGTAAAATTTCTCCACGACGCTGAAGTGCTCGAAGAGGCTCTCAAAACCGATCCTCGCAATAGCCGCTACGTGTTTTATCTGGCCAACAGTTATTCCCACGCAAAAAAACTGGATCTGGCTTTGCAGAACTATGAAAAAAGAGTTATCATGGCAGGCTGGGATCAGGAAGTCTTCTATTCTCTCTATTGCATCGGCCGGATCCAGAGTGAGATGAATATGCCACCCGAGGTATTCATCAATAGTTATTACAAAGCGTATCGCTATCGGACGACTCGAGCCGAGCCGCTCTTTTGGATCGCACATCACTACATGGAAATCAAGGACTACGAAGCTGCGTACGAAGTTCTTGTCAAGGCGGTCGAAATTCCGCTTTCCAAAGACGCCATGATGGTGGAGCACAGCATTTATGAGCATGCTTTGAAATGGATGTTTGCCGACTGTCTATTTTCATTAAAAAAATACGAAGAGGCCGAAAAAATATATCAAGAGCTTATGGCCAAGCCCAAATTGCCGAAAGAAGTTCGCCCGGTCATGATGCAGAATATGAAGCAGATTCAAAGATATCTGCAAAAGACCAGGAAATCGGGTGAACTCCCGGAGCTTGGTTTTTAGATATGGCTTTTTACATTTCTGGTTTAAAGCTGCATTCCGTTAGAGGAATCAATTTGGTTCGATTCCAGAACTTGAATCCTAAGTAAAACATCATAAAAATTGGCAATCCAATATAAGTTCCGATCAAATTGTCGAGGTTGACATTATGAAGGATCCATGCATCGAATTGTTGTCCCGCGATGACGAAAACGCATAAAACGAGCGCAAAGATCGAGCCAAACGGAAAGCCTTTGGCAAGATAGGGCAAGTCGGAGAGTTTGCGGCCTTGCGCCAGGTATGCTTTGCGGAAGCGGTAGTGGCAAAGCGCGATGCCGAACCATGCAATAAACCCGGTTAAGCTCGAAATATTTAATAGCCAGACAAACAATTGCCCGCTTCCGACCTGGGATGACAAAAATACGGCTGCGCTAATAATTGAGGTTAACACTAAAGCAGCAATGGGAATGCCATGTCTTTTTGACGTGGTCATTAAAAACCGGGGTGCATTTCCTTCTCGGGCAATATGCCACAATGTTCGGGCGGCTGTGTACATGCTCGCGTTGGCTGCAGAAAGAATCGCTAGCAAAATCACAATCGTCATGGTGACCTGAGCAAAATGCAAGCCGGCCATCTGCAAAATAATCGTAAAGGGGCTGGCTCCGACATTGGTGGTGCTCGCGACAATCAATAGAGGGTTGTTATAAGGAACCAGAAAACTGATGATACCCATCGTCAGGATGTAGAATATAACAATCCGCCAGAAAACATTGCGTACTGCTTTCGGAATGCTGGTCGTCGGGTCTTTGGTTTCTCCGGCGGTGATTCCAAAAATCTCCGTGCCCTGGAATGAAAACCCCGCAATCATCAATACGCTCATAAAACCGACCCAGCCAGAATGAAACGGCGCGTCATCGATAGTCCAGTTGGTCCAATCGAGGGGTTTTTGATGTCCGACGATCCCTAAAATCACGAAGATGCCGATCAAGATAAACAAGATGACGGCGGCTACCTTGATGCCTGAAAACCAATATTGCATCTCGCCGTAAAATGCGACGGGTACGATGTTCATTAAGACAATCAATACGAAAAAGATCACTGTCCAGGCGAAAAATGAAATCTCCGGAACCCAGGTGTGTATGATCAGCGCTGCGGCAGAAAGGTCCACCGCTGTGGTCACAGCCCAATTGAGCCAGTAATTATACGACATCGCAAATCCAAAGGCCGGATCAACGAAGCGAGTCGCGTAGTCGCAAAAACTGCCTGTTGTGGGAAGCAGCGTGGACATTTCGCCCAGGCTCGTCATTAAAAAATAGACCATCATGCTCATGATCAGGTAGGCAAGTAGAGCACCTCCGGGCCCCGCCGTATGAATGGCGGTGCCGCTGGCGACAAAAATGCCTGAACCGATCGAGCCGCCGATAGCGATCATCGCGATATGACGCGCGCTAAGCCGTCGATGCAACGAGTTACATTCCATATAAAATCCAGTAAAAAAATATATGCAGAAAAGTCCCCAAAGAAATGGACGACTCGAATCGATGCGAAGGGCTCCACGCATTGCGTGACAGTGTTAATCCTTTCGCAATTAACACTACGGAGCTGTCTAATAATAAACTGATATGATTTCGGCGCTTATCTCCTGGACACTGCTTCCATGGCGTTGGGATGCCTCGACAGTGCTTGTTAGTAAGCGCACCTCTTCTGCGGTCACTGATTCTACGTAAATGTTGGGATTTTGTTCAAAATATTTAAAACCTGGCACAAAAAAATAGAAGCCGCTGCATCAATTTAACAATTCTTGACCATAAGTTAGGGATTAGTTAAACTTGTCGCTTTATTTAAAGGAATGATTTTATGGCGGCAACTAATCAGTATTTGCAAGATAATTTACACTATAGACCTCTGAGTGCACATCTTGGAAGGGCAACCGTTTGGACAGCCACTGAATTACAAAAAAACGCATCTGATTCGGCATGGCATGGAAGGATTGTCACTGTCCTCTCAAAAACTATTGTAGCCGTTGCCGCGCTCGCTTGCATACCTCTATCTTTAATTGAATTAGTAAGCAGCTTCGTTTTGGCATCAATCGCTGGTTGTTTCAATAAAATCCTTTTTGATAACAGGAGCGAATTCCTGCAAAAGCATACGCTTAAGCTCCTCTCTTTTTCTATACATAGCGCGCTCGGAACGGTAGCTCTTGTGTTCTTGTTCTATAAGAACTGCCGGGGGCTTAACTTGAAGTGTCACACCCTTTCAGCAGTTGTCGATCACAGCATCCATCTCGGCATAGCGATCTTTGTTCAGGCCACATATGGAGCTTACTTAGACCGCCAGGCGGGAAGGGATGAAAAATTATTTGCTACTCGAATCATCAATTTATTCAGAGACAGTCATCCCAGATTGATTCAGGATCTCAGGAGACAAATTGAACGCGATGCAGGAATTCTCCTTTCCGTCTTAAGAGAAAGGATTGTAAATGCACCCGCTGTGAGCACCTATCTCGGGCAACATCTTGAAGCGCGAAATTTCATAATGACTTTTGACCTTGGCACGTTTATCTCCTCCGTAGAATATCGCCGGCAGGCGGTTGGAATCGTTGGAAGTGTCCTTACCGATTTACAACTGGCCTCTCCGATGGGCGCCCAACAGTGGGATTTAAACCAACATAGACCCGATGAATCGCGGTATCAAGATCATCTTGCACAGCTCATCAAAGAAGCATTCCTCGAAATTCATAACAAACCCGATCTTTGGCACGGTTTAGACCAGGAAGAACTGCCGGGTAATGAACTTTTGGAATGTATGGATGCGACTACATTTACACCGCTTGCAGCAGCGGCGGCCTATCGGGAAATTCTTGAAGATGGGATGTATTGCCCTGAACAGTTTGACGGCAATCTCGCTCAGTACAACGGACGAAGAGAACAAATTATTGAAGCCAAACAGATTGTTGGAGGGTTAACCCAAGCTCAGAAAGATCAGCTCTACCAAAAAATCATTAGAGGATCCGATTACAATGTCGATAATCAATGTATTCAAGAGGCTTTTTTGAAAATCAGCGCTTTGGCCGCGCCTATTAATCAGGGCCCTTTGATGACGAAAACGGTGATCAATATGGAATTCAATAACAGTGAGATTGTTGAGTCGCGCAAACTATTTCAAACCGCATACCAGGAAGCTCTGAGCGAAATTTAATATTCCGACTGACCTTTGCCGTGCTTGCTCTCCAGATTCGATAGAAACTGGGCAAACAGATCGGTGTGGCGTAAGTTGTCGAGCCATTCGTCGTCGATCATTTCTTCAATGCTCGGCAAAGCGTCCGATTTTTGCGCCTTGCGAAGAAACTCCATCGCCTCATCGTAGCGGCCTGTGACGGAGTAAAGGCAGGCGAGATTATAAAAGGCATTGATATTGCCCAGCTGGCCGGCCCTAATGAGCTTTTGTTCGGCATCGGCATAGCTTTGCTGCATCGCCTGGGCATCGATGGATTGCTGAGCGATCATGATGGATGCCAAACCCCATTCCAGCCAGACTTCCTGATCTTCCTCATCCTGCCTTAGGGCGAGGCGGAAGTGGTGAAGCGCGCGTCGAAGATATTCAGCTTCCGAGGATGATTCGCCGAGGCGCATAAAACACAGAGCGATGTGGTAGTGTATTTTGGGTGTTTCGGGATCGAGCAGCAGGACGTGCAAGTATAAATCGATCGCCCGGACATAAAGGTTGTCGTCGTCAGCCCCTTCTCCCAGCCATTCGAGAGCAACGGCGTATTGGAAGAGCCATTCAGGGTGGTGGATCAGCGCTTCTTTTTGATTTTGCAAAATCATCTCATAGAGGCTGATCGCGTGGTCGAGCTCTTTTATATCATCGTGGAGTTCGTACGATGTCAGATAGGCGTTGGCAGCATCAAATATCAGAGATGGGCACGCGGGCTTCAAATCGATCGCTCGATTAAAAAATCGAACGGATCGCTCGATGAGGTCCAAATCGTCCGTCAGGTTGGCCGCAAAGAAGTGGGTCAGGGCCAAAGCATGCCAGATCTCGGCATGCGTGCGGTCTAACGACAGACCGTACTGAAGTTTTTCAATGGCATATTCAAAGTAGTCCGGATCTTTGTAGTACTGGCCGAAGGCGATCATACACAGCCCATAGGCATGCCAAAGATCGGGATCGTCCGGGAACTGATCGGTGGCCCGCAAAATTTTGTTTTCCGCTTCGATCAACAGATCGAGGCGGTTGGATTGTACGCCGAGCTCAGATAGTGATTCGACCCATTGGGAGAGGAGCAATGGGTTTTCGGGTTCAATGGAATGGCAGCGGACACATTTCTCTATCCCTAAACATAGTTTTTTTGCATCGCGGTTCTGTTTTCCTGATTCGCCGAGAATTTGCGCCCATCCCAGCCAGATTTCGCCCTCTTCAGGTGTGATTTTGCTCAGGTGCGAATAACAGTCGGTGGCTTGCAAGACGTAATTTTCATCCAGCGTGTTGATGTAAAGCTGGGAATAGGCGCTGGCCAATGACATCCACCCATCGACATATTGATGATTGGCGTCGACGGCTTTGCGTAAATGTTCGACAGCCTGCAGGTAAAGCCGTGAATCATTGATGAGAAGTCCCATTTGCAAATAGGCATTGCCGCAGTCCTTCAAAAATTCCGCAGGCAGATGATCATGGCAGTTCATAGATGTCTGGAATGCCTGGATAGAGAGGCGGATATCGACCGCTTCGCCGGAATTTTGAGCGAGCTCTGTCCACACCAGGCCATAATCCCAGTAGAGCTGCGCAATCGCTATTGGGGGGACGGCTCTGCTGTATTCGATGGCGCGCTGGAGTTTTTCTTTGGCCTCGAGATAGTAATGATGCTCGTTATAGGCAATGCCGAGCTGCAGCAAAACACTTCCCCAGCTCGACCAGATTTCAAAGCGCTCCGGGCTGAGCTGGGCGGCCAGTTTGAAGTAGCGGCTGGCGATGAGAAGGGTTTTTTCTTTTTCCTCCCGCATGCCGTAATCAAAAAAAGCCCTGCCTTCCCGATACCATATATTAAAATTTTCAGGCGCCAGCATTGCGGCTGTCTCAAAATGCCCCAATGCAGATAAATCGTCGTTCATCAGAGCGATTTCGCCACGGGAAAGATATTGATCCGCTAATAGCAGCTTCTCCTGGATCGGCAAATGCTCCCATTGCTTAGGGTCGCAAACTGTCAGCGTGCCGCTGACGGCTTTGCGGGGGAAGAAGCGGCTGAGGATCTTTCGAAAAGCGCTGAGTTCCTGCATGGCTCTCGGAAGTTATGATAAGGAGCGGATTATAGTGAACCTGATTTTATTTGCCCAGCAAAGCTGTTATGTAGCTAATGGTTAGTGGTTTGAAAAACACTATCAATGATAATTTTTATTAATATCTTCGGTGAGCTGTCTTCGATCCGGTTTTAGGTTCGCGCTTGATGGAAGATCGAGAAGCTCTATGGGAATTTTGTGTTTAGGCAAGCGAGATGATAGATACGAGAGGATTTCGCTTTTCGCAGCGCTCGATTGGATCATAGCCATCGGTTTTGCACCGAATTCAGCATCGTGAAGAGGAACCACGACAGCCTGTTCGACGAGTGGGTGCGAAAGAAGAGCGCATTCGATTTCTTCGGGCTGGATGTTTTCGCCGCCGCAGATGAATTGCAAATCCTTGCGTCCAGTGACGGCAAATCCGAATTCTGGAGAATAAATACCCACATCGCGCGTCGCAAACCAGTCGTTGATTGGATGATCAATGGGATAGCCATATCCGAGAAAAAGAGGCGCTCCGCGTACGAGTATTTCATTAGGGCCCTTATCCAAAAGTTTGGCTTCGCGTCCGGGCAAGGGAGAGCCCAAAAAAGGGATTTGCTGGCGCCAGACCGGATTGGATGTGAGAAACACGCAGGAAGCCATTTCGGTCATTCCATAACTGAACCAAAGATCCAAGCCTCTGGCGATGGCTTTTTCATAGAGCGATTGCGGCATGCCGGCGCCGCCGATGATGAAGCGCGTGGAAATGGAATCAAAATCGGTTTGCAGCAGGCGATAGAGCTGGGTGGGGACCAGAGAGCCGAACGTCGCGCGGGCCGTCAAAATGCGGTCCGGATACGGAAGGCTTTTATCGTCGAAAACGATCGTCGCCTGGCTGATCAGCGATCGTAAAACAACTCCCAAGCCGCCGACGTGATGCAGGGGCAAGGATAGAAGATAGCGATCACCGGGTTGAATCGAGAGAGCGTGTGAAACCGTCTCGGCGCTTTCGAACAGCTGGCTGAGCGTAAACGCGGCCCACTTGGGTGGGCCGCTCGATCCGGAGGTGGGTATGACCAATGCCGGCGATGAAAGATCCAATTCCCCCGGTTCATCATCTGGGTTGGCGAACAGGTGGGAGCCGTCGTTGATGATGAGGCGAAGGGGAAGAGTAGAGAGTAGGTTGTGCTCAGCAATTTTTGGCAGATGCGGAGGAATCAGCACGGCGATGAGGGATCGGCGCCAGGCGGCGAAGAGCAGGCAAATTGTTTGCCAATTCGGGTGCGCCGTGATTGCGATCAGATCGCCCGATTGACAGCCGCTTTCGCCTAATGCGTTGGCTGCGCGCGCCGCCATCCTATCCCAATGAGGATAATTTCTTAAAAGACAGGGTCGGCGAGCCATGTTCGGTCCAATGGAGGTAATCGATCGGATTTAAGCATTCCATTTTCAATGGTAATGGGAAGAAAATGATGAAGCAATGCGCGATATGTGTCGAGGCCTACTGCGATTTTTGGATTGTAGAGCGATTGCAGATGCGCGATATGCAAAAGGCCGACAGCGCTTTCAAAACTCGAGCTGAAAACGATTTTTTTGCCCTGCTTTTGTCCGAAGGCAATGAGAGAATCCAGCCTGGATCCAAGCATTGTGGGTTTCAGGATCAGCGCGTTCAGGTGGGGAAGCTGCAAATAACGCTCGAAATCTTTTTCGAGCAGCGTTTCGTCGAGAGCGATGGGCATTGCAGGCAGAGAAAAAAGATCCATCGGATTTTGCACGGGCTCTTCGATATATTCGATATGAGTAGTGTTGATTGATTTGAAAAAAACGTGCGCTTGCGAAGGGTTCCAGCAGCGGTTGGCGTCGATGCGCAATCGGACGGATAGTTCCTGGAGCTGGCGAACGAGTCGAATAGCATCTTCGATGCGATAGTGTTTGACTTTGATTTTGATGGTTTGATAGCCGTCTTGAACGGCCTGCAGAGCTTCTGGCCAAGAGGTAACCAGTGCGCAAACAGGTAGGCGTGGAAACGATAGGGGAAAAGGCTGGTGAGCGCATCGAAGAGCAAATGCTGCACTCGGTGTCAAGGAGCCCGTTTGGAATGATTGGAAGGCTTCCATTAGCGTTTCCGGGCTAAAGCCCGGTAGAGGCGACGCCTCGCCCCATCCATCGCTTGTTTCTACGATCAGGCCCTCTCTAGTGGCGAATGGAAGGATTGATGAGCGGAGTGGAATGCTAAAAGTGTAAATATGCATAGCTGATCATGCAAAAAAGGAGTGTGTACAAGAGTAAAAAGAGGGCGGTGAGTGCGAGTGCGCGGTTGAACAGCTTGCTCGAAGCGCAATCCTGCCCCTTCAGGGGCAGGTAAGCCGAGCTATTTATTTTATCGGGCGCTTTTAAGCGCCCGCCATTAGCTGTCGAAGAATCTCCTTCCTTTAGGAGGGAGTTCTTCAAATGGGCCTCTTTATTAAAAACGATCGCCAGAGGCTCAATGGCGAAGGGGACGATCAGCCAGACGGCCAGAAGAGATTTTGGCAGAAATAGGGGGGTGATTAGGGCTGCCAAGAGGCAGACGGCATATTCAATCTGTCCGAATCTCTTTCCAAAGCGGGCAGGCAACGTCAATTTTTTGGCTCGGCGATCCTCATCGATGTCGCGGATATTGTTGACGCATAAAATAGCGCAGGAAAGCGATCCCGGAATGATCGATGCGATCCAGGCATCGGAGGGGATCGTGTGAAGCTGCGCCAGAGCCGATCCGGCAGTGGCAATGGGTCCGTAAAAAGCGAACACGAGAACATCGCCGAGGCCTAAATAACCGAGAGGGCGCGGGCCGCCGGTATACAAGATCGCGCACAGCATGCAAAGAGCGGTCATGGGCCAGTAATTCAATCCGGCGCGAGCCAATAGGGGCAGGGAAAAGCCGGCTGCCAAAATCAGAGCGATGATCGCGGCGCGCAGCATGGCCGCTGGTGGCAGCGATTGCAAGTGGATGGGGCGGATGGGTCCTTTGCGCGCCGAAGTGTCTACTCCTTTGATGACATCGAAGTAATCATTCGCCCAGTTGGCGGCGAGCTGCAGACTGATCGAAAAGCCCAGGCAGAAAATCAAGACCCAGCAGGAAATGGGCTGATACATGGAGGCGATCGAGGTGCCGATCAGAACGGGGCTGATCCCCGCGATCAATGTTTTGGGCCGCGCGGATTGGATCCAACTCCTAACTGCGCTTCGGAAACGCGGAGAAATCAGGAGATCGTTTTTCAAGGAATGCATTGCGTCCCTCTTGTCCTTCTTGGGTCATGTAGAAGAGCATCGTTGCGTTGCCAGCGAGCTCCTGTAATCCGGCTTGTCCATCGCAGTCGGCATTGAGGGATGCCTTGAGGCAGCGAAGTGCAATTGGAGAAAGCTGCAGGATTTCCTGGCACCATTGGATGGTCGTCGATTCGAGTTGTTCATAGGGAACGATGCAGTTGATCAGGCCCATTTCCAGCGCTTGTTTTGCATTATATTGCCGACAAAGAAACCAGATCTCGCGCGCCTTTTTTTGGCCCACGATCCGGGCCAGGTAGCTCGCGCCGTAGCCGCCGTCGAACGAACCGACGCGGGGGCCTGTCTGGCCAAAAATGGAGTGATCGGCCGCGATGCTCAAATCGCATACGACCTGTAGGACGTTGCCGCCGCCAATCGCATAGCCGGCGATCATGGCGATGACAGGTTTCGGGCAGGTGCGTATCTGGCGCTGGAAATCCAAAATGTTGAGCCGATGCGCTCCCTCTTCATCCGCGTAGCCGGCATCGCCGCGCACTTTTTGATCGCCGCCGGAACAAAAGGCATCTTTTCCCTCGCCAGTCAGGATAACCACGCCAATTTTCGGATCATGGCGCGCCAGATCCAGAGCGTGGGCCATTTCGTCGACGGTCAATGGCCGAAAAGCATTGCGCACATGGGGGCGGTTGATCGTGATTTTTGCAATCCCGTCGTAGAGTTGGTATTTGATGTCGAAGTAGGTTCCGCAGTTTTTCCATTCGATCGGGGTCATAAGAAACTCGCGACTTCTTGAGGGGCTTCATAATGCAGAGCATGGCCGGCTGACGAGATGCAACGGGCTTGCGGCCAGTCGGCATACAGCTCACTAAATTTATGATCGTTTTGACCATACAATAAGCGCCAGGGGCGCTGGAACTTTAATAACCGGTCGCGGTAGCACTCCTGGCGCCCCAAGCTCCAGTTTAGCATGGCTGTGACCAGTTCTTTGGGCCGCTGGGTTTTTCTCATGGAGACGATTTCCTGGATAAGGACAGGTTTACTTTGCATGGATGAAAAAACCGGCTGTTTGTACCAGGAAAATAAAAATTCATCAAAAGGAAGAACCAGGATTTTTTGCGCCCAGACCCGGTCTGCCTGCAGGCGCTGGATTTTTTCTTCTTCGCTCTTCAAACCGCTATGCGTCGACAAAAGCGTCAATGTATGAATGCGATGCGGGTGGTTCAAGGCAAAGCGCATCGCCAATCGTCCGCCCATCGAATAGCCCACCAAATCGACCATTTGCGGTGGAAGCGCGCTGGCTAAAAGATCCTCGATTTCCATGGTCGTCCACGGCGTATTGCCATGCCCTGGCAAGTCATAGGCAAGGCAAGTTCGTCCCTTTAGATGGGATACGACCTTTTTCCAATCCTGGCCGCTTCCTAAAAAACCGTGTAGAAAGACGATCGGAGGGCCTTTTCCTTTTGATAATATTTCGCAATGCAAAGCCGATTCCTTTACGTATGAATGGAAGCCATGCAATTTTGCAGAATTTTTATTTCTATGCCTGCATTTTCTTTATGAGACGTAAACACTTCAAGTACAGTCGGTTTTGGATGTCTGAATAGATCTTCCCAGTTTAGTAAAGAGGATTGGTAGGTCAGGTTGAACATTTTGGCGATATTTTCAAAGTTGAGATGATGGCTCATGGTATAGAGCTGATCGAAATGAACAGGTTCGCTGGATACGGGAAGGCGTGAAAAAATACCGCCGCCGTTATTGTTCGAGATCACTAATAAAAATGGCTGATGGACCCTTCGCAATAATGCGATTGAATTGAGATCGTGAAGAGCGGATTGATCGCCGATGATCGCCATCATCGGGGCGTTGGTGTGAGAAGCTATTCCCGCAGCTGTAGCGATTTGACCGTCGATGCCGGAAAGGCCGCGGTTGGCAAAAATGGACCTTGGCTGGGCCATAAAAAAATGTTCAGCATCGCGGATTGGCATGCTGTTGCCGAAAAAGACCGACCAGTTTTTCGGTAGATGCTCAGCGAGTTTTCGCATCATATCCGCTTCTGTGAACGGATGCTCGGATAGGAAAGTATCCTCGAATCTCTTTTGAATGAGCTGATCAATGCTCTGGCACTCGTTGAGATAAAGCGTATCCTGGCGGGGCGGGCATTGCAGCGCCTGGCAAAATAGAGACGGATCGGCGCAAATTCGGGTGGGGCGAAGATGGAGCGGATCGATCCTCTCGATATGAGAATCGATGTGCATGGAAGCAACATGCACTTTATTCATCCATTCCAAAAGTGCTTTGGAGATGAATGAGCCACCGAAATGAATCGTCAGATCGGGCGGCGGCAGGAGTTTGGATCGAATCGCAAAATCGTGATGGATGATTAATTCGTTGGGCTTTTGTTGAGTGCGGGCGGAGGAGAGCAGATCGGCCATGATGGGCCATTGAAGCTGCTTGGCCAGGGCGAAAATGGGCGCAAGATTCGAATTGGGAGGCAATCGCCCGATGAGAATCAGGCCGCGGCGTGCATCTGAGATCATTTGACGGGCTCTTTTGACGGCTTCCGGATCGGGTGAATGGCGGGGATGAAAGATGGGTTGGCTTAGGCCGTTTGGAAGTTGCTCAGGCATCGAAAAGAGAGGCTCGCGAAATGGGCCGTTCAGATGCACCGGCCCCATGCGCATGGCCTGAAACACGGCCTCACTGGCCTGGGAGCGAATGAAGTTTTCGCTAGTAAATTCGTCGGGACAGGGGAGGTCGGCCTGCCAGAGGACAAAATTATTAAATATTTTTGTCTGATTGGTGGTTTGGGTATGGCCGCAGCCAAGATGTTCCGGTGGACGGTCGGCGGTCAGAATGATCAAGGGGACGCGGCTATGATGCGCTTCCATCACGGCGGGGAGGAGATTGCCCACGGCAGTGCCGGATGTGACGATCAGAGCGGCTGGTTTTTGTTGGCTTAGGCTGAGGCCCAGGGCATAAAATCCCAGACCTCTTTCATCGAAATGGACTTTGATTCGCGCCTGCTTGTGGCGGGCGGCAGCCAGCGCGAGCGGAGTGCTGCGGGAGCCGGGGGCAATGCAAAAATCGCAAACGCCCTGCAAAATAAGCTGATCGATCAGGCAATGAGCCCAGGTGCTGTTTTTCATAAAAGTTCGTAAAAAAGAGAAAACAATACCCGATGACGCCAAACAGTTCTATCTATACTATACGAGCCATTCCCGATGTGCCTCTTCGACGATATTCGAAAATATCCCGAATCTCCTCGAAGAATTCATATCGGGAATGGCTCTATACAGCTTCCCCATAGAATAGGCTGATCAATTGCGAGAGCTTGTGCTCGGATTCATCCCACTCTTTCATGGGGTCAGATCCTTCGACAATCCCAGTTCCGGCAAATAAATGGGCCGTCGATCCCTGGATCAGGCAGGAGCGGATGCCTATGGCGATTTCAGCATCTGAATCGGATGTCCAGCCAATCGGGGCCGCATAAAGACCGCGAGCGAAGGGTTCCGTAGCTTTGATGAATGACAGGGCGTTTTGGCGTGGATAACCGCCTACCGCCGGGGTGGGGTGAAGAGTGCGAATCAGTTGCTCATCTGTCACGTCATCAAAGATCATTGCGCTGATTTGCGAATAGAGATGGGCCAGGCGAGGCGTCGTGCGGATGGCGCGAGCCGTCGCTTGCGGCGGCGATTGGCAAAGTGGTGAGAGCACATCGAGGATCTGGTTTTGAACGATAGAAAATTCACGAATATCTTTTTCGCTAGTGAGCAGCTCTTCCTGACGCGCGAGCAATCGCGTTCCAGCGAGGGCGTCGCATTCGATTTTTCTGTTGGATCGCCGATACAGCATTTCCGGCGTGGCGCCGAGGAAGGCGCTCGTTGGCGTGGGTTGAAAGAGAAAGACGGTTTGATGCGGCCCCTGCAGCGATTGGCAAAGTGAGAGGGGATCGATTGTCGATGAGCAAAAAAGAGAGACTCTTTTGGCCATAACGACTTTCTCAAAGTGTTTTTGGCCAATGGCATTGAGCGCCTGTTCGATCTGGATCTTCCAACTTTTGGAGGAATGAGACGATTCTTTTTTGAAAACGATCGGACCCTGTGGTTGGGGAAGATCTTGTTTGCTTCGGCGGCCGATCACTTCGAAGCGAGGTGTGATGGTCAAAGCGTGAGGAAAATCCTGCCATTCGACCGCATCGGTTGGAGTAAAGTGGCGAAAAGTGAACGCACGCCTGTTTGTTGGACCGTCAAAGACTCCGACCGCGGCGATGGTGGTATCTGAGTTTCTGCTGGACCAATAGATCTTCGGATAGAGCGTTGATGTGCGTAAGAATGAAAATAAATCCATCGGATCTATTTTTCTCCGCGATAGAGAGTCACGCAGCCAAACAGCAGCTGGGTGGCTTGCAGATTTTTCCAACCTGTTTGCCGCATCATCTGAAGAAATGCTTCGCCAGAGGGAAACGCTTCGATCGTTTGATTGAGATAACGATAGGCGGCCATGTCTTGGGACAGAGTGGCTCCGATCAAGGGCATCAGGCGGCGCAAATAAAATAGATAGAGATTTTTGATCCGGCCGCGGGGCACCGAGAATTCAAGGATCAGGCAGCGGCCGTTCGGTTTGGCCACTCGAAACATTTCCGTTAGGGCAGTCAGTGGATGTTTGACGTTGCGAATCCCGAATGAAAATGTACAAACGTCGAACGAGTGGTCGGAAAAAGGGAGTTCCTCGGCGTCGCAGCACTGAAATGAAATGGTTGAGTCGGGGATTTTTTTTCGGGCAATTTGGAGCATTTCTTCCGAGATATCGATGCCGATGGCGCTTTTGATGGGAGCCTTTTTATTCAATAAAGCGGCGATCTGATCGCCGGTTCCTGTGGCTAGATCGAGAAGAGACAGCGGACGGCCTGTAGGCAGATGGCGTGCGACAGTGCGCCGCCAACGCATATCCAGACCGAGCGAGATCAGCCGGTTGGTTCGATCGTACTTCTGGGAGATCCGGTTGAACAGATCGAGGACATGATTATCGCTCATTCAGGATCAACTTCCGTTTGATGGGGAAAAATCCGAATCTCGCCAGACAGCCTGCGATTCCAAAAAACAGAAGCTTGCCCTGTTGGAAAAAAATGGGGTACAGATCGCAGCAGCCAATGAAAAGGAATGCAATGAGTGCGCTGGCCAGCAGCCCCGTTTCAGCGAGGTGCTCCTGCGCCCGCCAGGCTGCCCATAAAATCCAGCCGATCCAGCATAAAAATAAAATCATCGCCGGAAGGCCGATTTCGGCAGCGAGCAGAAGAAAAATATTGTGGACAGATGTCGATGTTTCCTGGGACGGATCGACATCTTCAGGCAAATAAGATGGAGCTCGCAGGCTGAATTGTCCATATCCTACGCCGATTATCGGATGTTTTTCGATCATCCGCACGGCGATATTTTGATAGAAGGTGCGCACCTGATCGGAGTTGCGGGCTTGCGATGTGTAATTAACGATGCCGCCTCGATGAAAAATCTGCTCAGATAACAATGTTCCGACGATCAGTCCTGAACATAAGATCAGCGATAGGATGGCGCGCATCTCGATGGGTTGACGGAGCCGCATCCAGATGAACCAGACGATGGTACCGATCGCATAGGCAAAGAGCGCCGAGCGGGAAAAAGTAATGCCTAAAGCAAACAGCTGGATTAGATAAGCCGGCGCCAGATAAATGCGCAGCTTGCGATGGCAGGTAAAGAGGTAAACCGTAATCAACAGGGAAACAGCTAAAAGGCCGCCCAATGGATTCGGGTGCGGCATGGTTCCCATGGCGCGAAAGATGCTTGAGTCCGCGATCCTGTTTGTCCATTGGTCCAGCAGCCATCGATGGCCGTTGGGAACGTTGATGATGGCATTCAAAGGCTGTTCGCCGATGATTCTCAGTCCCAAAGAGTGCTGGGAAAAATACTGCACAATGGCAAAAAATGATTGAACGAGCGCGGTCGAAAAAATACTCCAGGAGGCAATGTTGAAGAGCTTTTCTTTGGAAATAGAGCTATGTGCCAGAAAGAAAAAAAGCGAGAGCGGCGTTAAAAACTGGAGCAGCCGGAGATAAGCGAGGGGATAGTTGATAAACGGTGAGGCGATGATCGAGATCACAGCGCAGCAGAAGATGATCAAGAGCGGCAGCGCGCCTTTTTCGCGATCATAATGACGGATCTTTGTCAGGCCGAATGTTAAAAAAACGAGTCCCAAAATATCCGACAGATAAAAGTAGATCTTCGGATCATAGCCTGAAGGAAGCTCCAGGCCATGGGGGACCAGCGTCAACGAATAAAAACGAAAGAGCTTATCGTATTTGTGCTCAATCGGAATCGCGAAAAATAACAAAGCCAGAAGGAAAAAAAATATAATCCGGCTTTTTCTACTTAGTTCTGCCATGGCGTTTTCTATCGATTTCCAAAAGATAGAGCTTGCGCATGCGGATCGAATGGGGAGTGACTTCGACAAGTTCATCGTCGTCAATATAGTCGATCGCCTGTTCAAGCGTAAATTTTCGCTTCGGAGTGAGGATGATGTTTTCATCACTGCCGGAGGCGCGGACGTTCGTGAGCTGCTTGGCTTTGGTCGCGTTGACAATGAGATCGTTTTCACGCGAATGCTCGCCGACGATCATGCCCTCGTAAACCTCGTCGCCGCTCGTGACAAACAGTGTGCCCCGGTCTTGCAAATTGAACAGCGCGTAGCCATTGGCCTTGCCCAAGCTGTTTGCGATGAGAACGCCGCGCAGGCGCCCGGCAATGTCTCCTTTCCATGGAGCAAAACTTTCAAAGATCGATGTCAATATCCCGAGGCCGGACGTGCGGGTGAGAAAGTCGTTGCGATAGCCCATCAAGCCGCGCGTCGGAACGAGAAACTGCAGGGTGGTCAGGCCGTGCTCGGATGTCGATAGGGAGCGCATTTCTCCTTTTCGCCGCAGCAAATCGTCGATGACCATTCCAGAAAATTGTTCAGGAACTTCGACATGGACCCGCTCCATAGGCTCCATGACGGTGCCGTCGACCACCTTCGTAATGACGATGGGCTTGGAGAACGAGAGCTCGTAGCTTTCGCGCCGCATCGCTTCGATAAGAACCGCCAGATGAAGTTCGCCGCGCCCGCAGACGCGGATCGCGTCATCGCGTCCCTCAATATCTTCAATCTTCAGCGAGATGTTGGCTCTTTTTTCTTTGAAGAGCCGCTCGCGGAGCTTGTTCATTGTGACGTGTTTGCCTTCGCGGCCGACCATCGGACTTGTGTTAATGGTGATGTCGATCGAAACCGTGGGCTCGGCCAATGTAATTGGAGGCAATTGCACGATTTGATCGGAAGAGCAAAGAGTATCGCCGATGTCGATTTCGGTGACGCCCGCCAGCGAAACGATATCGCCGGCTCCGGCGTCTTCGAGCTCGACTTTTTTGAGTCCGAGATGACCCTCGATTTTTGTGATGCGGTGCTGGGTGTGGTTGCCGTTGCGATCAACGCATGTGACGGTGGCCCCTTTGGAGATTTTCCCTTCCAAAATCCGTCCCGTCGCGAGCCTGCCTAAATAATCGTCATAAGCGAGCGTGGCCGCTTGCATGAGGAAGGGCAGTTCAAGGCTTCCTGGCGGAGGCGGACAGGCTTCAAGAATCAGATCGAATAGAGGAAAGAGATCTTTGTGCTCGTCCTTCAGGTTTCTAATGGCAAAACCCTGCGATCCCGAAGCGTAGATGTAGGGAAAATCGAGTTGTTCATCATTGGCGCCGAGTTCCATGAAGAGATCGAATGCCTGATCGAGCGTTCTGTCCGGATCGGCATGCGGGCGGTCGATTTTATTGAGGACCAATATCGGTCTTAAACCCATCTTGAGCGCAGCGGACAAGACAAAGCGCGTTTGGGGCATGGGCCCTTCCTGGGCGTCGATGAGGAGCAGTACGCAATTGACCATGCCGAGAACGCGCTCGACTTCACCGGAAAAGTCCGCGTGGCCGGGAGTGTCTATAATGTTAATTTTATAGTCATGGTAATATACTGAGGTGTGTTTAGCAAAGATAGTAATGCCGCGTTCCCGTTCCTGGTCATAGCTGTCCATGACTCGTTCAGGGATTTTTTCGTTCTCGCGGAAAATGTGGGACTGCTTGAGCAGATTGTCGAGAAGAGTCGTTTTGCCGTGGTCAATGTGGGCAATGATCGCAATATTGCGTATTTTCTTTGGATCAAACATGGGTCAGTTGGTTGGGGGTGTTCGTTACTACGGCTAGTTTAATGAATCAACTATTTAATTGGTAGATATTTCGTAGGTTGCGAAATAATCAAAAAATGGGTAATGTTTCTTACCGTAACCTTTCCCAATCTGGAACGGCAATGACCAATGATTGACTAGTGCGCTGCTGTGCAAGCATTTGCGGGCAGTTTTTTCTTTTGAGGCGTTCATGGAAACTCATGCCAGCAAAGTCGCGGATGAATCAAATTATCCTCAAGGAAATCTCGAATCCAGGACAGGGCATCTCGATGATATCCTCAAAGAAAAACTTGAAAAGGCCTTCCATAAGCAAACATCCAAAGTCCGCCTCCACGACCTCGCCAAAATCGCCTGCGAACATTCTCCCATTGACTTAGCCTACGCGGCGTCCCATTTACCCCCCAATGTGCGTCCGGTTTTGTATGAGAATTTGCCGAACCGCGAAGCAAAAATCAAGTTCGTCGTCAATACCGATAGCGATACGCGCCTGATCTTATTTCGTTATTTAAACGATCTGGAGTTGAAGAAACTCTTTGAAAAAATGCCGACGGACGAAGCGGTATGGACGATCGAGGATATGTCCGAGAGGCGCTTCCGCCGTTTGATGGAGCAGCTCGACACCAAAAAGGCGAGCCGGATCAAGGAGCAAAAAAAACACCACCGCCATAGCGCCGGCCGTCTGATGACGTCGGAGTTTTTTGCATTCAAAATGGATATGACCATCGGCGAGGCGGCCGCCTACATCCGCGATAACCCGCGCATTGATTTTCTCAAGGGGATTTTTATTCTCAATCAGGCGGGCTGCAGGGATACGTTCCGGCACGGAACATGATGATCAATCCGCCGAATATCCCGCTGCGCCAGGTCATGCGCTCCATCTTGCATAAAGTCACGGCCGACGCTTCGCGCGAGGAAGTGATCGATATTGTCGAGCGCTATAAAATCTCCTCTCTTCCCGTCGTCGATATCGATAATTATCTCATCGGCGTCATTACCCATGAAGACGTCGTCGAGGCGATGGAGGATCTGGCCGATGAAACGATCGCGCACATGGCCGGTACCAAAGAAAAATTTACCTCCCACGACTCGGTGATGAAGCGCTTTTTGACACGGTCTCCCTGGCTGCTCGCGACGCTGCTGGCCGGGTTGATCAATGTGGGGGTGATCTCCTCGTTTCAAAACCACATCCTGACATTCGTCATTTTTTTCGTGCCCCTGATCACCGGCATGTCCGGCAATATCGGGCTTCAGTGCAGCACTGTATTGGTTCGGAGCATGGCCATCGGCACGCTGTCGGCCGCAGGCACGCGCCGAGAGACCATCATCAAGGAGCTGGGTAGCGGCATATTCACCGGAGCGATATTTGGGGTGGGGTGCGGCGTCATCATCTATTTTATCGATTTGTTTGGAGGCAGCTCGCTCGGCATCGTTCCTCCGTTTGCGGTCGGCGCCATCGTCGGGATCGGCCTGCTCGGCGGGTGCATCGCCGGCACGCTTCTCGGTGTTTTCTCGCCGCTCTTTTTTGCCCGCATTGGCGTCGATCCTGCGATTTCTGCAGGCCCCATCGTTACAGCTTTTAACGATTTTCTATCGCTGACGATCTATTTTCTCATCGCTTGGGGAATCAGTTCTGCATTTTTGATTTGAGAAGTTGATCCAGCAATATCGTAATATATTTTTTAATCACCTGTTCTTTTTCCTTCAGGAATTGTGTGCGGTAGCGCTTGATTTTTTGATCGATCTCGACTATAGTTGGGATCGGTTCATATGAAGCGAACGCCGAAGAATTACGACGGGATTTTAACGCCGGCCAGATCGATCAAGGATTTGCTGCCGGAGATGCTGGTCCAGATCCAGAAGAACAATGGCGAAACGGATAGAAATATTTTGAGTGCCTGGCCCGATGTGATTGGACCGAACCTGGCGAAAATGACGCAGGCTGTATCATTTGCGGATGGCGTATTGACGGTATTAGTGAAGAGCTCTACGCTCTACAGTTTGCTCTGTTTGCATGAAAAACCGCATCTTTTGCGCAAGCTGCAGGAAAGTTTCCCGAAAACCCAGGTGCGGAACATATTATTTCGCATAGGATGAAGTAGGATATGACGACGATGACAGACGATAAGGAATACAACGCAAGTTCGATCACCGTATTGGAAGGACTGCAGGCCGTTCGCGAGCGTCCGAGCATGTACATCGGCGATACGAGCTCGAACGGATTGCATCAGCTGGTGTACGAAGCGGTGGATAATTCGATCGACGAAGCGATGGCGGGCCACTGTAGCTTGATTACGGTCACCTTGCTGGCCGACGGCGGCGTGGTCGTGGAGGATAATGGCCGCGGTATTCCGATCGAAAAGCACGAAAAAGAATCGGTCAAGCAGGGCCGGACAGTCACAGCCCTCGAAGTGGTTATGACGATCCTTCATGCCGGCGGCAAGTTCGATAAATCAACATATAAGGTGTCCGGCGGATTGCACGGCGTCGGGATTTCTTGCGTCAACGCCCTGTCCAAAAAGTTCGTTGCCCAGGTCTTTCGCAACGGGGCGGCTTATGAAATGAGCTTTGAAAAGGGCAAGCCCGTTTCCGCCTTGAAACAGATCGGTAAGACGGATTTGCGCGGAACCAAAGAGACATTTTGGCCTGATGATTCGATTTTTTCCGTCACGAAATTCGATTACGATGTTCTGCAAAAACGCCTGCGCGAACTGGCTTTTCTTAATCGCGGCATCACGATTGTGTTTCAAGACGAGCGCGATCCGAATCGCGAGGTGGTCCGCTTTAATTACGAAGGGGGCATTGCGTCATTTGTTTCCTATTTGAATGAAGGGAAAAACCCATTATTTCCCAAGCCGATCTACATTCACGCCAATAAAGAAGGGCTGGATGGCCCTGTCGACTTTGAAGTGGCGATGCAATGGAACGATACGTACACGGAATCGATTTACTCCTACGTCAATAATATCGCGACGCGGCAAGGGGGGACCCATTTAACCGGATTTTCCACCGCGCTGACGCGTGTTTTGAACAATTTCATCAAGAACCATCCCTCGCTCAAAAAGGATAATATTACGGTGACCGGCGAGGATATGCGCGAAGGGCTGACGGCCGTCATCTCGTGCAAGGTCCCGAATCCGCAATTTGAAGGTCAGACGAAGCAAAAGCTGGGCAATAGCGAGGTCGCCTCCATCGTCCAGCAGATCGTCGGCGAAGATCTGACGATTTTTCTCGATGAAAATCCCGCGATTGCCAAAATCATTTCGGAAAAAGCCGTCATCGCGGCGCAAGCCCGCGAAGCGGCGAAAAAAGCCCGCGAGCTGACGCTGCGCAAGAGCGCTCTGGACTCGGCGCGGCTGCCCGGCAAGCTCACCGATTGCCAGGAGCGCGATCCGGCGCTGTGCGAGATCTACATCGTTGAGGGAGATTCAGCCGGCGGTTCGGCCAAGTCGGGCAGAGATCGCCGCTTTCAGGCCATTTTGCCCATCCGCGGCAAGATTTTGAACGTCGAAAAAGCGCGTATGCAGAAAGTGTTGCAGAACACCGAAGTGGGAGCAATGGTCTCTGCTCTCGGATGCGGGATCGGCGTAGATAATTTTAACGCTGCCAAGCTGCGCTATCATAAAGTGATCATCATGACCGACGCCGACGTCGACGGCTCTCACATCCGCACATTGCTGCTCACCTTCTTCTATCGACACATGCCGGCGCTCATCGAAAACGGGTTTGTCTACATCGCTCGTCCGCCTCTGTATCGCGTCACGAGAAAAAAAACGAGTCAGTACATCCACTCTGAAAAAGAGATGGACGAGTACATGTTGAAACTGGGCATGAGCGATTTGGCCATTCGTCCCTTCGGTGCGAAGGATTCGCTGGAGAAAGAGCGCGCAGAAAAGCTGATGGAGACGATCGTCGATTTCGAGGGGTTCATCGGATCGATCGAGCGCAAGGGCGTCCCATTCCGCGATTTTCTCGCAGCCCGCACCGAGAGCGGTCTATTTCCGCGCTACCAGGTCTCGATCGGCGAAAAGACGCAGTTTGTCTATACCGAAGAGGACTTGCTCGCCCTGAAGAAAGATAACGAAGATTTTCAGCGAAAAACGCACGAAGAGACTTTGGCATCCATCCCTCCGGAAGAGGTGACGGAAGAGATGAAGGCCTTTGTTCCCAAAACGCTGGCGTTTGTCGAGCTGTTCGATCCCCACCGCTTCGCTCTCTATCATGACAAACTCAGCTCGTTTGGGATCCAATTCGATCAGTATATGGTTTCCTCTGGTCCCTTGTTTGATCTGATCGAAGAGGGGAATAAGACGACGACATACCATACGCTGCGCGAGTTGATCGATGCCGTCCGCGTCAATGGGCGCAAGGGCGTCGAAATCCAGCGATATAAGGGCTTGGGCGAGATGAACGCCGACCAGCTCTGGGATACGACGATGGACCCGACGACCCGCACCCTGGTCCGCGTTACGCTTCCCGACGCCATTGCCGCCGACCATATGTTTACGATGCTCATGGGAGAAGAGGTCGAACCTCGCCGACGCTTCATTGAGCAGCATGCCCTGTATGTGAAAAACCTCGATATTTGAGAGACTGATTTATGTCCTATACGAAAGATGAGATCATTGTACCGCGCAATGTCGAAGAGGAGATGAAGGAAAGTTATCTCCGGTATTCGATGTCGGTGATCATTTCCCGGGCGCTCCCCGATGTGCGCGATGGATTGAAGCCGTCGCAAAGGCGCATTCTCTTTGCTATGCGCCAGCTCAACCTGACTCCCGGAGCCAAACACCGCAAATGCGCCAAGATTTCCGGCGACACGTCCGGCGACTACCATCCCCACGGTGAAACGGTCATTTACCCCACTCTCGTGCGTATGGCGCAGGACTGGGTCATGCGCTACACGCTGATCAACGGCCAGGGAAATTTTGGCTCGATTGACGGAGATCCACCGGCGGCCATGCGTTATACGGAAGCTCGTCTGACATCAGCGGCCATGGCTCTGATGGAAGATCTCGACAAGGATACGGTGGACCACATCCCCAACTATGACGAGACGAAAACCGAACCGACGGTCTTTCCGGCGAAATTCCCCAACCTACTCTGCAACGGTTCTTCCGGGATTGCCGTCGGCATGGCCACGAACATTCCGCCCCATAATTTGGGCGAATTGATCCAGGCTACGCTGCTCGTCCTCAATGATCGCAATACCACGGTCGACGACATCATGAAAGTGATGCCTGGTCCGGATTTCCCGACAGGCGGCATCATTTGCGGCTATCGCGGAATCAAGGAAGCGTTTCACACGGGCCGAGGCAAGCTCATGCTCCGCGCCCTGATGCGCGTCGAAGACCAACCCAACGCTTCCGGCAAACAGCAGATCGTCATTGATGAGGTTCCGTACAACGTCAACAAGTCGCGTTTGATCGAACAGCTCGCTGAATTGATCAACGACAAGGTGCTGACGGGATTGTCGGACATCCGCGACGAATCGGACAAAGACGGTTTGCGCCTTGTGCTGGAGCTCAAGCGCGGCGAAATTCCCGACGTCACGATCAATCAGCTCTACAAGAACAGCGATCTGCAAATCACGTTCGGCTGCAACATGCTGGCACTCGAACACGGCTTGCCGCGGACGATGAACGTCAAGCAGATGATTTCCGCATGGGTCGATCATCGCATCGAAGTGATCCGGCGCCGCACCCGATTTGAGCTCAACCGCGCCGAGGCGCGCGCCCATATCCTCGAGGGCTATTTAAAGGCCCTGGATCATTTGGACGAGGTTGTCAAAATCATCCGCGCCAGCCATAGCCGCGATGCGGCTCGATCGGAATTGATGATTCGATTCGATCTGTCGGAAAAGCAGGCTAATGCTGTTCTCGATCTGCGCCTCTACCAATTGACGGGTCTGGAAGCGGAAAAGATCGATGCCGAACACAAAGATCTCTTATCGAAGATCGCCCATTACCGGGCCATTTTGGCGTCCGAAGCGATGGTGCGCGATGTGATCCGCGAAGAACTGGAAGAGCTGCGCAAGAATCAGAAATCCGAGCGCAAGACCAAGATCGTCGCCGCTGAGGGCGAGTTCCAGATGGAAGATCTGATCGCCGATGAGCAAGTCGTGATCACGATCTCCAGCGACGATTATATCAAGCGCATGCCCATCGACACTTTCCGCGAGCAGCGCCGCGGCGGTCAGGGCGTGGTCGGCATGGAGATGAAGAAAGAGGCCGACACGCTGAAGAATATCTATGTCGCGTCTACCCATGATTTTCTGCTTCTCTTTACGACTTTGGGCCGTTGCTATTGGACCAAAGTATGGCAGATCCCCGAAACGGGCCGCCGCACTAAAGGGCGTCCGCTCGTCAATCTGCTGGAAGATTTGAAGGAAAATGAAAAAGTCGCCGCCGTTTTGCGCGTGCGCGATTTCAACGAAGAGGGCTCCTGCATTCTTCTCGCTACCCTGAAGGGCGTCGTGAAGAAGACCGAGCTGTCCGCTTTCAGCAATCCGCGCAAAAAAGGCGTCTTTGCCCTCGATATCGATGAGGGAGATGAACTCATCGCGGCCCGCATGACGCGGCCGGGATTGCAGGTCATGTTATTTACCCGCAACGGCATGGCTGTTCGATTCGAAGAGACGCTGGTCCGCTCGATGGGGCGTACGGCGCGCGGCGTTCGAGGCGTAACTCTGAAGAATGAAAAAGACAAAGTGGTTGGCTGTGAAGTCGTCCATCCGGAAGATTCGATTCTTGTCGTCTGTGAAAATGGCTACGGCAAGCGATCGAAGGTCGATGATTTCCGCCAGACGAATCGCGGCGGCGTTGGCGTGCGATCGATTATCACTTCCGAGAGAAACGGCATGGTAGTCGCCGCCCTCTGTGTTAAAAATGAGGATAGCGTATTGCTGATGTCCACATCGGGCCAGGCGGTGCGGATCCCGATGCGCGATGTTCGTGTGATGGGCCGCTCGACGCAAGGCGTCCGCCTTGTGAATATCAAGGATGAAGATGAAGACGTCGTCGTCGGTGCGCAGAAAATTGAAGCGGTGGTTGAAGAGGTATAATGGCACAGGTTTTAAAACGCGGCCTATTTATCACGTTTGAAGGGGGAGAGGGGGCTGGCAAATCGACCTTGATCGATGAGGTCGCCCGTCAACTCGCCTCCGATGGCTATCACGTCGTCAAGACGCGCGAGCCCGGCGGAACGCATATTGGCGAGCACATTCGCTCGCTCTTGCTCGATCACGCGCAAAACCGCCCCTTGTCGGCCTATGCGGAGCTGTGTCTCTTTCTCGCGGCCCGCGCCCAGCAAATTGAAGAGATCATTGCTCCAGCGCTTGAGGCGCGCAAAATCGTACTATGCGACCGGTTCAATGACTCGACGATCGCCTACCAGGGCGTAGCGAGGGGCCTTGGCGTGGAAGAGGTTTCTGCGTTTTGTCAATTCATCTGCCATGGCATCCAGCCTCAATTAACTTTGTATCTCGACATCGATCCGGCCGTGGGATTATCGCGCGCGCGGCGCGATCAGCCCCAAATCGCCGGGGCGAGGGGATACGACCGGATTGAATCCGAAGGTCTTGTTTTCCATCAAAAAATCCGCGAAGCATTTCGAAAGATCAACGATCAGGAAAAGGGCAAACGCCGGTTTGTGATGCTTGATGCAACGCAGCCTCTGTCTATTCTCAATACGCAGGCTATCAAGCTGATTCATGCGCTGTTGAAATAATTGCAGTGAAAATACTTCGTGTGTGTATCGACTTCTCTGCGAAAAACGAATGTCTCAAATTTCTATTTGGTGGTTCGTTGACCAAGGATGATGTTTCGCAACCAGTGAATCTTCTGGTTCGTTTGCCTCTAGAGGGCTATTTTTAGTTCCTCTGTTGCCGCATCAATAATAAGTGGATAGGTTTTTATTCCAGAACTTCCTGATAATTGTTGAAGGTTAATTTTGTTATAAAAAGCTCTAAATTCTTTATCTTTTGCTTTCAGAAAGTTCAATACAAATAGTCGAATACACAGCTCAAGAGATGGGGATATCTTGTTTTTTTTTGCCTCCCATTTTAAAACTGCGACATGGCTAACCCCGAATGTTTTTCCAAATTCCGTTGAGGTCATCTCTAAATATTTACGGATGTATCGAAGCTCATTTGCATTTAAGGCAATTGGTTTGCGAAGAATAGTTTCCAGAACAATACGCATGAGCCTGTTCATGTTGATATCGAGACACCAAACACCGGCGGCCTTTTTCATGGGAACGTTTATTAGCTTTACCGGCACGCCCAACCCTCTGTAGATAAAAGTTTTTGTTTTTCTTTCGGGTTCTTGTTTTTTCATTTAATCCTCATCACAGTAATTATCACCATTTCGTCTTCAAATGAGATAATAATCCTTATGTTAACGTTTTCGATTGTTCTTCCGCGGATGGCGTATTTCCACATCTGCCTTTTAACATCGAAAAGATCTTTGCATTCCTCTCGAATTCCTGTTTTTAGCGCATACAACACATCTTCTAAATTGATTAGGCGCAAGTTTTGCCGTTGAAGGGCATGGGCGCTTACAATATATGTTCCCTTTTGAACATGGTCCTTAATTTTTCGAAGCAGTTCACTGGTTTTTAGATCGGCGCTCAATGCTTTGTTCCTTTACCTTATTGTAAGATACTTACATTATAAATTCAAGACTTACTTAAGTGGCATTGGTTTAATGTATTAGGTGTATACACTCCGATTTAGTGCTAATCTAGAACGCTCTGGTAGATTTCTTGCGCCCGCACCCAGCCTATTGAAGAGATCATTGCTCCGGCGCTCGAAGCGCGCAAAATCGTACTATGCGACCGGTTCAATGACTCGACGATTGCCTATCAGGGCGTAGCGAGGGGCCTCGGCGTGGAAGAGGTTTCTGCGTTTTGTCAATTCATCTGCCATGGCATCCAGCCTCAATTAACGTTGTATCTCGACATCGATCCGGCCGTGGGATTATCGCGCGCGCGGCGCGATCAGCCCCAAATCGCCGGGGCGAGGGGATACGACCGGATTGAATCCGAAGGTCTTGTTTTCCATCAAAAAATCC
>Ga0206225_1000019_pt1 | contig 37009 bp, 33 predicted proteins | sample MancosB2_FD_155470 | JGI IMG/M metagenome (GOLD analysis project Ga0206225, IMG submission 155470) | Subsurface sediment microbial communities from Mancos shale, Colorado, United States - Mancos B2 | ecosystem: Environmental > Terrestrial > Deep subsurface > Rock core/Sediment | place: USA...
TGTATCTCGACATCGATCCGGCCGTGGGATTATCGCGCGCGCGGCGCGATCAGCCCCAAATCGCCGGGGCGAGGGGATACGACCGGATTGAATCCGAAGGTCTTGTTTTCCATCAAAAAATCCGCGACGCCTTTCGAAAGATCAACGATCAGGAAAAGGGCAAACGCCGGTTTGTGATGCTCGATGCAGGGCAGTCTTTGCCTATTCTCAATACGCAGGCCATCAAGCTGATTCATGCGCTGCTGAAATAGAATGAGTTATCGTCTTCGTGTTCATAGCGCTTAAAATAAGTCAGAGTGCGTACCCGTTCGGGCGAAATAGATGTGTTTATCATCTTTCTTGTAAACGAGCAACCAATCAGGCTCGATGTGGCATTCCCAATACCCAATAAAGTTGCCTTTCAGCTTGTGATTTTTATGCTTTGCAGCCAAAGGCTTTTCGTTGATAAGATTTTCTATTAAATCCTTGATCTTGGAAATATCTAGACCGCGTTTCTTGGCCTTTTCAATCTCACGTTCAAAAGAACGAAGGTACACGGGCTTCAGCATTTTTTAGATCCCCAGTTTGCGGAACATGTCTTGAGCATCTTTAGCTTCAACTAAATCTTTCCCCTTCTCAATGCTCTCGATGGCTTTGAGAGTCGCGGCGTTCGGCACGTTCTCGCTATAAAGATTCCCGTGAATCCAATCAGACACAATTTCGCGCATACTCTTGCCTAAAACGGCAGCTAGAGCTTTCAAACGCTTGTGATCCTCGGCAGGAATATCTACCGTCATTCTGAATAAGTTGCTCTTGCTGGACATAAGTACCTCTCTATGTCTTCATTTTCCCAGATTTAAAGATTTAAGAGAATATGTATTTAAATAAACATGTAATCATCTCTATATCAATGTGTTTTGAAGTTCAGAACGCGGTTATCGTGGAAGATGGGTGGCAAAGTATGTGGTTCATGGGAAGAATTGGGGGACGATCTATGCGGAACTGTGTCTCTTTCTCGCCGCGCCCAGCATATTGAAGAGATCATTGCTCCAGCGCTCGAAGCGCGCAAAATCGTATTATGCGACCGGTTCAATGACTCGACGATTGCCTATCAGGGCGTAGCGAGGGGCCTCGGTCTGGAAGAGGTTTCTGCGTTTTGCCAATTCATCTGCCATGGCATCCAGCCGCAATTAACGTTGTATCTCGATATTGATCCAGCTGTGTGATTGTCGCGCGCCCGGCGCGATCAGCCGCAAATCGCAGGGGCGAGGGGATATGACCGGATTAAATCCGAAGGTCTTGTTTTCCATCAAAAAATCCGTGACGCCTTTCGAAAGATCAACGATCAGGAAAAGGGCAAACGCCGGTTTGTAATGCTCGATGCAGCGCAGTCTTTGCCCATCCTCAATACGCAGGCGATCAAGCTGATTCATGTGCTGTGGACTAGTACTTCCTTTTCAAATAGACTCTTACGCACTTTTTGAACAGAGGAGGATACCATGACGACACTCAGTCTATCAGATTTCAATACAAGGCTGGAATTGCTTGATGGTAGGATGGATTTAGCTCGAGAATTTGTGAAATTGAGAACAAACCTTTTCGAGGGGTGCGGTAAGACTTATGCGACCGGTTCAATCTGGAGAAACTAATAAATGACCTCACAGCTAGTCAATTTTATTGCTGATGCTAGAGCTGCAACTTATGCTTCTGGCAAAAAAGCTGAATTGGGTGAAGGAAAGCATTATTTCTTTGAGAATGGTGAATTCGCATATCGAGACATTTATTATGACCAAGCGAAAACATTTCAAGGGCAGGAAGTTGTATTTAAAAATAATAAACCTATCTGGTCTTTTAGTTATAGAGGTTCTGTTGAATCAGACGAAAGAGCTCACGGAATCTTTTCTTTTCTTCGTCAATCCTTAAGAGAACTCAAATTGACGGCTCGACTTCATACTGTTTGCAGCTCTTCATCTGGGAAGTGGAATTACCAATGTAGTGGCTTAGGTAATTTTGAAGAATTTTCCGGTCAAGAGGTTATTGATTATGAAGGGGTAAGAGTATATTTAATGCAATACTTTGGGGGAGACCTTATCTAAACTTGCTTCAATCTTAGATCTTCAATTCCGATGTCACGGTTGAAGTCAATTCGCGCTGACGAAACTGGTTGATTTTTTGGTAGAGCAGCTGACCTGAATAGTAGGAAGAAATTACGGTCCAACACGCCGCCTGAATGATCGAGGCTGGATGTCTCATCGAAATAAACATGGCGATTTCGCCGATAAACCTTAGTGTCAGATCGGATAGAGAAATATTTTGCTGGATTTTGATGTTGGCAATGACCACTTTTTTATAAAGTTCTTCCTGGGAAGTCTGATTATTTTGTACTTGATGAAGGTGAGAGACAAGATGCTTCCATGTGTCTTTGTCGATGCATCCCTGCACAAATGAGGCATATTGGCTGTAGTGATTTAGTTCGGTGTGCGGCGCAAAATTTGAAAAAAAATCGGCTAATTCATTTTGAGCCAGGCTGACGCGTGCAGTCCGTCTTTCGATAAAAAAATAAATGACATCCAAAAAGATACACGTGATGAGGCAGGGTAAGCTAATTGGACGCAAAAAAGCATATATTGTTAGCGCCGCTTTCGATGCGTTGACTAACATCAAGGTGGCGGCGCAGCAATTAATAAGAATCAAGCCCAGGCTGGCGACGACAAAAGTCATTTTGATAAAAGCGGCTATCCCCATAACAGGGTTTTGTTTTTTAAATGAAAAAACAACATCATTCATCAGTTTGTTGCTTTGATCGAAATAAAAAGAGCATGCGAATAGCCCTGAGTAGTTTAAGGCGGTGAATGCACCGTTGGTTACGATGGATGGAATAGTGGAAAATATAGAACCCAAAAGAAAAAAAACATCCAAGGTCGTAATTGAAATGCTTTGAGTCAAATCCCCATTTTTTTTCCAAAAATGGTTCTCTTTAATCATCTGGAAAAAGGTGCGAGCCGGATTGTTTCTTATATCCAATCGATTTCTTTTGTTTTGTGGATCATGGACAAGAGATTTTCACGGAATTGTCCTTCAGAAACAAGTATTTTCGGGATTAAAAAATCTGCTGCGCGATAGTGAAACCCTATAAAAGAAATTTGAGGAAATAATTCACTCAAAACACTAGCTGTGGATTCTAGATGTTTTTTCTTGTCATCGATCAAAACGACACGATCGATATTCGGATAATTTTTCATTAGTTCTTTGAGTACGCTGCCCTTGGTGTTGTTATGGCCGCAGGCATAGATGATCCCATCTATTAGGGCAGGATAATCTTCGTAAGTGGGCGTCAGTGAAGAAAATTCCGTATTGACTTGTGAATGATTCGAGAAATCGATGCCCACTTTTTTGAGCTGAGCGTATCGGATCTCATGAAATTTTCGAATACTTTGATCGAAACGTCCCTTTTTAGCAGATGTCATTGCCAATATGGGAATGTTTCGGGCTTGCATTTTTTGGATCCATTGGACGCAGGTCTCTTCTATGATCATGGCCGGCTGCGCGGTGATGGAGTGGTTGACAAAGTGTTTGACCGCCGGAGGAATGGAATCATAAAGTTCTCGAACGACATGCTTATAGGTCGAAAAAGCCTTGGGATGAAGGAGAGGGTCTTCCGGAACGATTAGAGTCGAATCGACATCGACCAGGATCAACGTTTTCGGGTTAAAGTGATCCGAATAGGAATTGATTTCGGAAAATGAATCAACCGGAATGATTTTGTGCGGGCCGTCGATGTTTTGCATTTGTCCACACGCGCCGTTATGGTCTTGTCCCACACTGGGTCGTACGCAGGCCTGAATGCCCGCTTTTTGTAGTCGGCTGACCCACCTATTCGCATCGTCATCCGTGCAGCTTTGCAGATTCATTCCTGTCACCGGATTCCAGATTCTTACTTGCACAACAAAATTCTTTCCTTTTATTAATTGGATGAGTTTTTCGAGCTGATCTTCCGAATCGGTGATTCCTTTCAATAACAAATAACTGATCCGAACAGTGCCGACGGGGTTGATTTGGGCGTATCGATCGACGAGATTGATCAAATCGGGTACTGCAACAGATCGGGCTGATGGCATTATTTTTTGACGGACGAGATCGTCTGATGAATGAAGAGAAAGATATAGGCCGAATGATCGTTTTTCCTCGATCAGTTTTTCAATCCCTTTTGAGAGTCCCACCGTTGATAGGGATAGTCGAATATCGCCATACATGTTCCTGAATTCTGATAGCGCTCCTATCGATGCTTCATAATTGGCAAGAGGTTCCCCTTGACCGGCTAATGTGATTGTATCAGGCTTTTCTTTGGGTAAGGCGTCTTGAACGATCAATTGCGCCTGCCTCACGATTTCATCTTGCGTAAGATCGCGTTTTTTTTTCGTTTGTCCAGTTCCGCAAAAGCAGCATCCCATGTCACATCCTACTTGTGAGGAAAGGCATAATACTTTTAACCCGTCATGATAGGAAAAAAATAAAGCCTCTATCGAAAGGCCATCTGCGGTTTTAAACCGATATTTAATGCTCCCATCTTTAGCTTCTGGCGTGCGAAATTCGATTTTCATAAGCATTGCTCTTAGTAAAATTGCTCTTAGTAAAATAGATGAGCGGGTTCATCCATAATAAAAAAGACGTAATCTTCAAAGACTTTGGATGTCAGAATAAAACTTTTGAGATTTTGTTCTATAACTTTTTTTGGCTGGCGATTGACCCATTCCTGGACATAATCATAGGGATAAAGATGTAGCATTTCAATCGGTAGTAAGTTGTTCTGTAGCGAATACAGAATCTCATTTGAAATGGTTTCTCTCAGTGATAGATCGTCGCTATTTTTTAACAATCTTTCCTTCCAATCTGTTCGATCGGCCAGCGGCTCGTCGATATTCATTTGGGGCGTTTGCAATTCTTTGAATGATTCACTTAACGGTTGTGTTCTTAAGTTCCTATATCGATTCAGAGCTTGAAAAATCCATCGCCCCTTCAATGGTTTTGGCCCAATTCGGGCGTTAGCAACTTGGCCGCATGCCAGCGGCCTCTCGTTTGAATAGAGCTTGCTCAGCGTTTTTGTGTAGGTTCCATGCTGCGAGAGCATCCAAGAATAATAGTTTACCAGATCGGGGCGTAAAAACTCTAACAAATTCTGACAGCTGCAGCTGGAGTTGCTTTTCAGAATTGTTTGAATAAGAGATATCTCATAACTTATTCTGGCTAAGGCTTTTGGCGGCATGTAAAAGGGAAGGTGATTGCAATGATAACGATCGGAAAAGCCAGGGTTTTTACGGAAGATCTCCTCAATTGTCTGGTTTTGTTTTTCCAGCATGGATAACCAGGTAGAAAGAAAATCCTTCGGATTGAGATCGATGATTTTTTGTCTAAGTTGTAGGTTAATCGGCTGAGTCATCAGCGGTTTGAACAAAAATAAGACGTTTTTACAGCCGCCAAAGGGTTGAATCTCGGCAAATCCTTGTGCGTTTCGGGCAACCCGAAAGTGAAAAAACATGGCATCATTATCAATATTGACGAGTCTTTTCGACTCAACTGATTGAAGAACTCCTCCTTGAAAGGAGGAGATTCTTTCTCCGCTTAATGATGCGGTGCGGCTATCGCCGCTTACCGCGCCATCAAATAGCTTACCTAGACCCACCCCTGAAGGGGTGGGATTGCGGCAAGCAGTGCGTTCAACGATAAAATTTTCCATTTTATGATCGCCGGGAATGAGCAAAAGATCTGTGATGAAATGGCATTGAAAGTTAAGCAGATCCAATTGGTCCAGCGAGTCTATTTTTTCGTCGACTCTTTTGATAAATGTATCCAACCGTTCTCCATCGATCTTTCTTGAGATTTGCAAAAGGTGGATCTGTTGTTCATTTTTGGTTAGATATTGATAATCCTGGTGCTGTTGAATAAAATCTTCTTCTTGTTCATTTAGAACGCTTTGTAGCACTTTTTCGTCATCGCAGATTTGAAATCGCAGCACGTTTACGTTTTTGATAAAAACAAAATCGCTTGGTGCGACGCCATTGATAAATAAGAGTCTGTGAAAAAAGAAAACGGCGGTTTCCATCATGGGATCAAGCGACGGCAAGGAGAGATCGCTTTTAAAAAACAGATTGTGAACGCAAACGACGGGGTGATGCCCGCGAAAGGACGCATCGGTTCGGTGCATGCGCCCGAAGGAATCGATGGAGAGCAATTTCCTTGCCAGCGCCTGTGACACCAAAAGCGAATCACCGCGACTTGAAATGAACTCTACGCTTTTGTCTGAAGGATCTTCATCATCTTGCTGTTCGATTTGAGTGAGTTGATCCCAAATCATCTTGCGGCTTTCCTCAATCGATCGAATGGACTCGGTCCAATCGCCCGATGCAGCTGCCTGAAAAGGAAGATAAAGAAGAAGCCATGATAAAAATTTAAATTTGAATCGTCGGCGCATGGTGTGGAATCCGTTCTGAAATAGTTGAAAAGATCATTGATGGATCGATTCGATGGAGAATCGATAAAAATTGGGGGGAAAATTTTTCATGGCAACGTTCAGTGAATAAATCCATCGAAACAGATTCTTTCGCAGCCTCTTCCCAGCAATCTTCAAAAACATGGAGGAATAATTGATCTGACAAAGACTCCAGTTCTTGCGCCTTTTCTAATTGACCGGTGCGGCGCAACTGGCGGTTGTTTTCATATAGAAAACCCGCTGCGCCGCCGAAGCATGCGGGATAGCGTTTTTGCAGTTGGTTGTTGAGTTTTCGGAAACGCTCGATCCGCGCACTTTGGGAAGGATAAGAATAGTAGCTGAGACTGCCGCACCAGACCAACTGGTTGTTTTGGGAGAGTTGTTGATAGGAATAGGTTCCAGGGATCACAGTCATTTCGTGGAAAAAACTACGAAACTCGATACGGCCGATTGTTTTTAAAAGATGTGCGTTGCTCTCTATGTCTGCATCGGTCGACCAGGGCGTGATCATCATAAATCCATATGAATAGTCGATTCCGATGGTTTGCAAAATCTGAATACCCTTCACGATTTCATCCACTTTGATGGCTTTATGCATTTTTTTTAGGATATGCTCGCTACCTGATTCGATGCCGAGATAGAGGCGTTTTAATCCGACCTGATTCAGCGCTTGTAAGAGTTTTTGATTGGGTACAATAGATGAAATGCGCGTGTCCATCATGAAATGGATATTTCGTGGGGACTCTTCGAGAATCTTTACCAACCTTTCGGCCCTCTCAGATGTTCCTGGGGCGATAAAGTCTGGATCAACGAAGCGGAACGATTGCAATTTCGGGTATTGTGAACAGAGGCTGTTGATTTCCGCTACGATATGATCCGCTGAACGTAGACGGTAAGATTTGCCGGTGTTTTTACGCAAAAAGGGCTGAACGGCGCAAAAACTACAGTTAAACTTGCATCCGCGCGTTCCTTCCATCATCACTTCTATTGTCTCACCATCTCCGGTGGCGAGATAACGATCAGGAAAGGGGAGAAGGTCTAAATTCTCGATGAGTGCTCTTTTAGGCGTAGAGATGGTCGCGCATTTTTCCCGATACGCTAAACCAGGAATATCGCGCCAGTCGCGCTTCGCTACTAATCGATCGATCAATTCGGATAGGGTCTCTTCCCCTTCTCCTAGAATAATCGAATCAATCATTGGAAATTTTTCTAACGCCTGATCAGTGAGAAGAGTAGGAAAGTATCCGCCCAATGTAATGTGAATTTTCCTACGAGCGGCCCGGATCAATGTCGCTAATTCCTGCGACCAGGGGGCGGCTTCATCCACACAAAGTGACATTCCAATCCATTGGGGATCGATCGCTTGAATCTGCTCAAAAGCCTTGGCGGGTGTAAGACCGTGAAAACGCCCATCGATGATGTCGATTTGGCAGTCTCGATGATGTTGCCGAATATAGGCGCTTAAATATGAAATACCCAGATTCGAAGTGGCAAAACGCGCCTTGCGATAGTTGCCGGGCACGTTAGGGTTTACGAATAGGACTTTAAATCCCATAGGGCTTTTACCAGTTTTGTTACGTGTGTTGCGCGATTAAAGGGTCCCAGACTAACGCGAACGGCTCCGTCGGGGAGGGTGTTTAAAGCCTCATGCATCAACGGGGCGCACTGCAAACCAGAGCGAACGATCAGCTGATGATTGATTTCCAAATACGATTCAATCAGGGAGGGTGCTATATCTTTGATATTAAACGAGATAATCGGTATCGATCCATTATTATCTGTGCCATAGAGGATCAGACCCGGAATTTTTAGCAGTTCATATCTCAGATGTTGGGTCAACTGCTGATGGTGGGAACGGATTTCATTTTTTTTTACTGATAACCATTTCAGACTGCTGTTCAGAGCGGATAGTCCTAAAAAATTAATTGTTCCAGCCTCGAATTTGGCGGGTGACGTTTCGGGCTGATCTAGCGAGGACGCCAAAAATCCGCCGCCGCCTTGGACGAAGGGGGAAACGAGATCGGGATTTTTTATATATAGAAATCCGAGGCCGGTGGGACCTAGCAGGGCCTTATGACATGTGCCGGCTGCCATGTCGATTCCGAGCGATTCGAGCTCAAGGTCGATATGACCCGCTGTTTGTGTACAATCCAGGGCGAAGGCGATCTTTTTTTTGCGCGCAAACATAGCGACTTCATTTAGAGGGATGAGAGAGCCGATGACATTGGATGCATGCGAAAAAATTAAAAGTCGAGTTTTTGGGGTTAATAGCTTTTCAAGATCAGCTAAATTGAATTGGCCTTTGAGATCGCATTTCCATACGTCGTACGTAATGTTGGCCTTTTTCGATAAATGATGAAGGGGACGAACCACGGCATTGTGATCGTAACTTGATGTTATGATGTGATCGAATGGATTTAAAAACCCCGAAAGTAGGGTATTAATTGCATAGGTAGCGTTGTAGGTAAAACTGATTTTGTTGGGATGGCCGATCCCCAAAAACTGACTAAGAAGTTCCCTTGTCTCATATACCATCTGTTGGCCCCTTTGACTGAGCTGATGGTTGCCTCGGTTGGGGTTGGCGCCAATGTGCAACAAATAGTCTTGCATTCCCGCCAGCATGCAGGAAGGTTTGGGGTGTGAGGAGCTGGCGTTATCGAGGTATATGGGCTTCAAGGTAGCTCTTCAGTTGGGTCTTGTATTGCATGTTTCGGTTTACAATCTCAGGGGCTTGATATTGTTCCCAATTGCTCAGATGTGGCTCTCCTCGCGCGTGGGTAATGAGTGTTCGCAGATAATGAGGAGGAATTGGTTTGGAGTTTAATAAAAAACAAAACCGATCATGCTGGTTATGGTAGAAAATATATTCGCCAAAGCCATGAAATTGTTTGGGAAGATTGTCCAGTTTTTTGATCTTGAGAGGCGAGTATTGATCCGCCAATGCTTTGACAATGTCGATTTGGGCGGGCAAAACATGCAGGTGCATGTGCACGCAGAGCGCACCGTGAGTGGCTGCGCAAATCCCGGCCCGTCCGTGTTCAAAACTGATAAAATGGCCGAATTGTTCTTTCGTGTATTGTGTGAGCACATCGGCCATGTCTTGAAGTTCTTTGATTTGGTTGATGGTCAGCTCGCCGATGCATCCATAATGCTTTTTCGAAAGAACCAAGACGTGACCTACGCAAATCGGAAAGGGATCAACGACAACGCGCAAATTTTGCGTTTCATGAACGATGAGATCAGGTTGAGGATAACAATAAACGCAGCGTATCATTTTGATGTCATTTAAAAATGACGCATTATTTTAATCGGTCAGTAAATATTTTGCCAACAGGATTTATTGAGAGTCTTGTAAATAATTTTGAATCTATAGTATAGTTCGCGAAATTTTAGCCGAGTTTTTGCATGGATCTCAATATCGTTCTGGTGAATCCCAATCTCTACGGCGATCCCTGCGTTCCTGGGTCATATCGAAAAGCGAAAGTGCCGTCTGTCAGCTTGGGACTAGCGGCGTTGGCTGCCTATGTGGAGTCTCATTCCAATCATCGGGTGTTGATCATCGATGCAAGAATTGAGGGGCTTGACCCGATGAGCGCCCTTGATCAGGTGAAACAACTAAATCCCGCTCTTGTGGGGGTTTCTCTTTGTTCTCATGAATCCACTGTCTGGAGTATTTCTTTTCTCAAAATGGTCAAGGAGTGGAAAAAAAGCGTTCATACAACATTAGGGAATCATTTTGCATCGCTATTTCCTCAGATGGCTTTATCGCAAATCGAGCACGCCGATTCTATCGTAATCGGGGAGGGTGAGGTTACCTTTCTCGATTTGATCACCCATCTGGCCGACCAGAAGGAGTGGACTGGTGTGACTGGTTTAGCTTATCGAGGGGATCAATCTCAGGTAATCGTAAATCCAAGACGTAATTTCATTGCTGATATTAACACGTTACCGGCTCCGAAAAGATCGCATTTGAAAAATGAGGGAGATGAATGTGAGCTCGTTGTCGAGGGAAGTCGAGGATGCGCATATCGGTGTTCTTTTTGCACGATCGGCCCCTTTTATGGTCTTCAGCAAGGTCCGTTGCTCCGGCAAAAATCTGCGCAATCGATCTTTAAAGAACTCAAAATTCTTTGCGAACGTTATCCCAAATTAAGAAGAGTTCGGTTTGTTGATCCTGAGTTTTTTGTTGGTGTTTCCGGATCCACGAGAATCCGAACTTTGGTTGAACTGATCCAATCGAACCTATCCAACCTACAGATCTGTATAGAAAGCAGAGCCTCTTCGATCATCCGCAACGTTCATTTGCTCGGATTGCTCAAATCGGCAGGTCTTGTTCGTGTAAACATGGGAATCGAATCGGGGTCGCAGCGGATTTTAAACAAGATGAATAAATGTACGAAGGTCGAGGATAACGTCGTAGCTACGAGCATTTTGCGTGAACATGGCATCGATTACAGCTACGGATTCATGATGATCACACCGTGGGCGCTCGATGAAGATATTGAGCAAAACGTCTGTTTGCTGGAAAAAATCGGCAAGATTGAATTGCATAAGTTCTTTCATGAATTAACATTGATTCCGGGCACCACAGCATTTGAAGAATTGCAGCAGCGAGTTTCATTATCCTGGAAGGGCGATTTACATTATTACACTTATACCACCCAATCGCCACGGATCGAGCGATATCGGAAATTGGCATCCACCATGGAAAGGCGTTACAATGAATTTTTCAAATCAGCCTCATTTATTTATGAAAGCATACGGTCCCACTTACTGGCCGATCAAAGAGAATTAGCCTTAGTCATAGAGAAAAAATCAGATCTGGTTTTTATGGAGATCTTTCGTTTCTTTTGGCAAAAAGCCTCTTTCGATATGCAGGAAAGCGACTATGGTAGGCTGACTACAAGATGTTTTGAACTCTTCGTTCCGCAACTTGAAGAGCTAATCAAAATGATCGATTCCGCTCTTGCTTTTCCTGTTCCTTCCCATTTACTGCCGAAATATGCCACGAAATATCAAGTTTAGCGGGAGTTTACAAGTTATTTTGACGATATGATGCAAGATTTTGATTCGCAATCGATTATATTATTGAGTGTATTACCCAATCGGCTAAGCACGAAAAAATATAATCGATTGTGGCTCAAAAGATTGCGTCAGATCGCGCAAAATAACTTGTAAACTCCCGTTAGGAGACGGTGATGATCGCAGATGTGAATTATATCTTGGTCGGTCCATGCGGCGCAGGGAAAAGCACGATCATGGAATATTTTCGCGATCGCGGTTTTATGCCTATTTCCACTAGTAATCTGATCAGAGCAGAGATGCAAAATGGCGGTCCTCACGCTGCTCTTATCCAACACTGCGCTGTTACTGCAGATAACATCCCCGACGATATTGTCTTTTCTATCGTTAAATCCGCGTTGCACGCTCGTCTGGATCGATGTTTTGTGATGGAAAGTTTTCCCTACAACCTGGCTCAATGGACCTATTTGAAAGAATGGCTCTTTATGCTAGGTATTTTATCTAAAAAAGTTCATTTTATTTATCTCGATTCCGATCTGAAAACAAGTGTAGAGCGCTTGGGTGGTCGATTAACTTGCTCAAAGTGTTTTCGGGTCTATCAGCTTCGTGTCCTTCCTCCGAAAACGAAAGGTAAGTGCGATGCATGTCACGGACCCTTGATTACCCGTGAACAGGACAATCCTGAAACCATTCGCAGGCGCTTCGATCGCTTTGAAAGCCTCACGAAACCCATATTGTTAGATGCCGCTCGTTCTGGTTATCAAATGGTTACCATCGACGCCAAACGCTTTTGGTCTGCAGAGCCTTTTTTTCAGGAATTAAGCCGTCAGGGGGTGGGATTGCGGCAAGAAGTGCGTTCAAGGAGGAGTTCTTCAATTGAGCCATCTGGTGAATAACCCTCGTTTCGAATAGAATCTAAAAGCTATGGATTTTCCCGCAACGCTGCTCGGCAACGAGCCCATGAAAGCATATCTTTCCCGCGCGATTGCCTCTGAACAATTGCATCATACGATGCTATTTAGCGGAAGAGACGGCATCGGCAAATTTCTCTTTGCCAAAGCCCTGGCTCGCGAGCTTTTGGGGGCATCCCATGAGCGGATCGAGCGTGAGAATCACCCCGATCTTCATGTGTTAAGGCCCGAGGGCAAGAGCGGAACGCACTGGGTCGATCCGCTTCGCGAAATGATTCAGGAGGTCCATAAGCCGCCATTCGAAGCGAAAAAAAAAGTATTCATCATCTGCGATGCTGAGCGCATGCAGCCCCCAGCGGCCAATACTTTGTTAAAAACACTCGAAGAGCCGGATCTCGATTGCCAGTTCGTGTTGTTGACGAGCAGCCCTAACGAAATTCTGCCTACGATTTTATCCCGATGCATTCATCTCTTTTTTCAGCCGCTTACAAGAGATCAGATTGCCCAATTTCTCATGCAGCGCCATTCACTCGATGCAACCCGCGCGGCAATGTTGGCGCGTCTGTCCAATGGATCTCTGGGCCATGCAATTCGCCTCTTGCAGGATAACCGCAGCGAAAAGGCCGAACAGATTCTGTTTGACGCTTTGCAGGAAAAAATCTCGAAAGTTCAGGCGATCGAGCAGATCGATGCGCTCTTTTCTGAATTGGAAGGACTCGAGTTCCAACGGCAAGCCGAACATCTCATCGCATCCTACTTGATGTGGGCGCGCGACCAGGAATTAAAACGGGCGGGCGGCGACGAAGGGTTGCTCTATTTTCCAAAATCCGGCCCCGCCATGCCATTGGCTCTCATCGATGCTGAAACTAGAGCTGCTACCGCCCAGCTCGCCATTGAGCGCAATATTAAATTATCAGCCTGTCTCGATTTTTTGTTGTTAACCAAAAAAAAACTAGTTCCATGAAAAAGTTAATTCTTGGTTCCCAATCCCCGAGACGGCGCGATATCTTAAGTTTTTTCTCGGTTCCCTTTGAGCAAGTCTTTTCGGAGTTCGATGAGACGCAAGTGCCGTTTCAGAATGATCCCGCCGCATTTGCTTGCGAAGTAGCAGAACGCAAGGCGATCAGCCTTGCGGAGCGGTTTCCGGATTCTACGATTTTGACGGCCGACACAATCGTTTATCGCGATGGAAGATTGTTTTTAAAGCCGGAAAGCATGCAGGAAGCTCTTGTCATGCTGAGCGAACTGGCGGGTAAGGAGCATACCGTCTATACCGGCGTGTGCGCTCTGCGTGGCCGTTTACGATTTTCCGAGGCAGAATCGACACGCGTTATTTTTCACGAACTCACTGATATTCAGATTCGTGCATACCATAAACAATTCAATCCCCTCGATAAAGCGGGGGCTTATGCGATCCAGGGCGGCGGCAGCATCATTGTCAAAAGAATCGAAGGCTGCTATTACAACATTATGGGGCTGCCGCTCAACACAACCCGGCGCCTGCTCGCCAAGGTAGGGATCGACCTATGGGAATATTTAAAGTCTGTCTGATTGCATTTTTTTGGGCCGCAGCGCTATGGGCATCGAGCGGCTCGGATTCTAAACATCACGCCCTTTACAGGATGCAAAACGCCGACATCGAATCGGCCATCTTGGAATATCAACGCTCTTTTGCCGAGTCTGGGCGCCATGACTTTGAGGTGCTGCAACGAATGGGGCTCGTATTATTTCAGCACGGGATTCATAGCGACGATCCTGCGATTTTTACGATGACTCTCTTTGGCGCAGGTCTTTCGGGGGCGGCCGGCGCTTTGGACATTCTGGAAAAAGGCCTGTCCCACCCTGATCCGCAAGTCCAGATGATTGCCCTGCATTTCATCGCCAAGATCGAAGATGATCAGACCGACGAGCTCCTCAATCGCGCCATGCGCTCCGATTTTTTATCGACACGGATGGAAGCCGCGTTTTATATGGCTCAAAAAAAACATCCCCGCGCAGTCGGACAGATTGAAGGCTTGATGGTCCGGCTACCGCCCATCTTTAAGCCGTTGTTCCCATCCCTTTTTGCCCTCATCGGAACCAGCGATGCTACCGCTTCTCTCAAAAGGCTCCTCGATGATATTGATCCGCAAGTGCGTATCGAGTCGATTCTCAATATCGCCCGGCTCGGCCGCGACGATCTGTTGCCCTTGCTGCGCAAGCGCTTGACTCATTGCAACGTATCCGAGCTGGAGGCGTGCGCATTCGCTATGGGCGCGCTGAAGGACAGCTCGAGCATCAATCGCCTTAAAAAACTCGCACGATCTTCCAGCGACAACGTGAAGATCGCTGCGATCCTGGCTTTGCAGGAGCTCGGCGATCGCAGCTGCGTAGCGATTTTGGAAGAAATGGCAAGAGAGCCAGTTGCAAAACTCCAATTCGGGCCCAAATCCGCGCTTGCTTCGCCGGATTCGATTTCTTGCAAAGAGCCTATGCCATCTTCGGATATGTCTCTTTGCGAGAAAATCGAACCGGCTTTGCAATCATCGAATTTGGATTGCGAAGCGAGTGTTACAACTGGCTCTAGAGGGCTTAATGTATACGCGATCAGCGCATTGGGTATGATTACGGGGACCGAAGAAACTCTGGCTCCTCTGGCGCTATCGAAGGATTTGTCCATCCGCATCAACGCGGGGATTGCTCTGTTGCTTAGGCGCGATGCGCGATGTCTCAATGCCCTGGAAGATATATTGATCGCAGATGCCCGGGATCTGGCGTTTTATCCGATGCCGTCCGTCGGGCGGACCATGGCCGTCTGGAAAGCGGTCCCTTCTGCGGAGCTTCGCAGCAAGGACCCGACCATCGACCTGAGTCTTTCATTGTCAATGCGCGAGCAAATTCTGCGCGAGACGATCTATCTTCCGCCGGACGCTTTTTTTCAACTGGCCCGCCGCATCATGGAACGTCAGCAAAACGATCTTATACCTTGCCTCATTTCGCTATTGCAGGACCTTCGCACCACGGAGGCAATCGATGTATTGAAAGAGGGCTGCGCCCAATGGATGGCTCCGCTCGTCAGGGATTATTGCCATCTCGCGCTCTTTAACCTCAAGGAAGAGGGGCCGTATAGCGATCATATCAAACATTGGATCATGCATCAGAAAGACGCTGAGCTCATACGCCTTCGGCCGATGCTTCCCTGGAAAATGCGCCTCGATGGTGATTATACGGTGACCCCCGAGGAGACTTCCCGGCTTCTGGTCGAATCGTTTCTTGCCGTCGCCTCTGATCGCAACATCGATTTTCTCGTCGACGCTATCTTGCGCGGCAATCCCCAAAACCGCTATGCCCTCTTCGGGTTGCTCATGCGGGCCACAGAATAGGGTTTTTATAAATTAGTAGAATTAAAGTGGCTAAAATGATAATTAATAATTAAAAAGCGTTCACATTTTAAATGATGGTGAAATTGTGGGTGTATCAAGCGGGATATTGAGGTTCTTTCAGTTTGTTTGCCGGTTTAACTTTGGAAACTTCGAAAAAGAGGAGTTTAAAAAGTTTCTCCGCATGGGACTCATCTTTGCCCTGATCATCGGAGTCTACTGGACATTGCGCCCACTGAAAGATGCTGTATTTATTCAACTTGTCGATAAATTACAGCTGCCCTACGCCAAAACCGTCTCTGTTCTCATCCTGCTGCCTTTGGTCATGTTTTACACCAAACTACTGGAAAAGACCTCGAAAGAGAAAATGCTCGTCATTTTGCCTGTCTTTTACGGCATTATGGTTCTTTGTTTTGCTTTGCTCATGCAAGTATTTCAGTCTCCGGCAGAAGCAATTGCTCAGCGCTCCTTCTTTTTTCTCGCTGCAACCCGTTTCCTGGGATATTTCTTTTATGTCTTTGTGGAAAGCTTTGGCTCTCTCGTCGTCGCCCTATTCTGGGCCTTTTCTGCCGATACAACTGAGCCTACATCAGCGAAAAGGGGATTTCCCCTCGTCGTCACATTAGGACAGATCGGAGGAATTGTATTGCCTTACGGCGTCGGCGGGCTTCCGTACCGCCTAGGACATTCAACAGACACTTTATCCATGATCATCTTGTCAGTTCTGCTATTGGGAATAGTCCCTCTCGTCTACTATCTACTACGAGCGACTCCCAAACATCTTCTCGTCTCTTTTCATGGTGCGAATGAAAAGAAGGAAGAAAGAAAGCAGGAGCCTGGATTTTTAGAAGGGTTAAAGCTGCTTCTCGGGCATCGCTACCTGCTCGGCATCTTCGCCGTTAATTTTGTCTACGAAATCGTTGTGACGATCTTTGATTTTAACTTCAAAATCGCCGCCGGCAGTGAATATTCCGGCGTCGCCCTCAGCAACTACCTGAGCGTGTATGGATCCAGCGTCAATACCGTATCCCTGATTTGCTTACTCCTCGGGATCAGCAACGTCACCCGTTTCCTGGGCGTCGGCGTTGCCCTGGCTGCCATGCCGGTCATTGTGGGCTGTGCGCTTGCCGGGTTTCTCAGTTTGAACTCATTGGCCTTCCTTTTTATCCTCATGGTCGGATCCAAGGCGATCAATTATGCGCTTAACGGTCCTGCCTTGAAGCAGCTTTATATCCCCACAACGCCGGACGTCAAATTCAAAGCCCAGGCCTGGATTGAAACCTTTGGTTCCCGCACATCCAAGCAGGCCGGATCGACTTTCAACATGTCCCTGGCTCCTCTCCAGAGTGCCTTTGGCGATTTGGCCGGCAAGTCGCACTATCTTTTGCTCAGCGGCTTTCTCTGCTTTCCTCTGTTAGCCTTCTGGCTGATCGTCGCGATCTTCCTCGGACGCACCTTCAAAAAAGCCATCAAGGAGAATAAGGTGGTCTGTTGATGCGGAAATAATAATTATTAGTGTACTATTTTCGTGGCAATAGCGATTTGAGGGTATGTCAGCAAAAATATTAAGATTCTTCCAGTTTATTTGTCGTTTTAATTTTGGAGTCTTTGAAAAAGAGGAGTTTAAGAAGTTTCTCCGCTTGGGAATGATCTTTGGCTTGATCATCGGAGTCTACTGGACATTGCGCCCTCTCAAAGACGCCATTTTTATTGAACTCGTAGACAAATTACACTTGCCCTATGCCAAAACCGCTTCTGTTCTTATCCTGCTTCCTCTGGTCATGTTTTACACCAAACTGCTTGAAAAAACCTCGAAAGAAAAAATGCTCATCATTCTTCCCGTCTTCTACGGGATCGGGGTTCTTTGTTTTGCGTTTTTGATGCAGTTTTTTCAGTTTCCCGCAGAAGCAATCGCCCAGCGTTCCCTCTTTTTCATTGCGGTTACTCGCGTGCTGGGCTACCTCTTTTATGTGTTCGTCGAAAGCTATGGATCGCTTGTCGTCGCTTTATTTTGGGCGTTTTCTGCCGACACGACAGAACCGGCTTCCGCGAAAAGAGGATTTCCGCTCGTGGTCACATTGGGGCAAATCGGGGGGATTGTGCTGCCCTACAGCGTCGGCGGGCTCCCATTCCGCCTGGGACATTCGACCGACACTCTTTCTCTGTTTATCCTGGGAGCTATGCTCTTTCTCATTGTCCCTTTCGTCTATTATTTATTGCGAGCAACACCCAAAAGCCTTCTTGTCTCCTTCCATGGAACCAATGAACGCGACGAAGAAAGCAAGCAGGAGCCCGGTTTCCTGGAGGGGTTGAAGCTGCTATTGAAACACCGCTATCTGCTCGGTATTTTTGCTGTCAATTTTGTCTATGAAATCGTTGTGACCATCTTTGATTTTAATTTCACGATCGCTGCCGGCACTCAATATTCCGGCGTTGCACTCAGCAATTACCTGAGCGTTTATGGCTCTAGCGTTAATACCGCATCACTGATTTGTTTGCTGCTCGGGATCAGCAACGTCACCCGTTTCCTGGGCGTCGGCGTTGCTCTAGCCGCCATGCCGGTCATCGTTGGCGCTGCGCTTGCCGGGTTTCTCAGTTTGAACTCGTTGACGTTCCTTTTTGTCCTCATGGTCGGATCCAAAGCGATCAATTATGCTCTTAACGGACCTGCCTTGAAGCAGCTCTATATCCCTACGACGCCGGACGTTAAATTCAAAGCACAGGCCTGGATCGAAACCTTCGGTTCCCGTACGTCCAAACAGGTTGGCTCTACGTTCAACATGTCTCTAGCGCCCCTCCAGACCGCTTTTGGCGAGATCATTGGCAAGTCGCACTATTTTTTCCTGAGCGGAATTCTCTGCTTTCCTCTTTTGGCCTTCTGGCTAATCGCCGCCATTTACCTCGGCCGTACTTTTAAAAAAGCCATCAAAGAGAACAAAGTAGTTTGTTAATATTGGTTTTTGTTATGGCTTGTTTTGTACACGTAAGCTCATGGAAAGCGTATGAAAAGGATGCTGTTGTTTGTCAGTCTGCTATTTATGATGCCGTGGACTTTTTGGGGAGCTCTTCCTCAGGTGGCTCTTGTCGTTACGGGTGGATCGATTGTTCAGGTCAACGATCCCAAAACCGGCGCCAGTGTTCCAGCTCCTTCCGTTGACCAGATCCTGAACTCGATTCCTGAATTGAAAAAAATCGCCAATATTACCGTGGTTCCTTTTTCCAATATCGATAGCTCGCAAATGACACCTGAGCTGTGGGCTAATTTGAGCCAAACTGTCAATCGGCTTTTGAAAAAACCGGATATTCGCGGGGCCGTGGTCGTACATGGTACGGATACCATGGCGGAGGGTGCCTATTTTCTGGATCTTACGATCACTGAAAACAAACCTGTCGTCTTTGTTGGATCGATGAAAAATGCCTCTGATCCTTATTCCGACGGACCGTCCAATCTCATCGATGCAATCTATCAGGTATGTTCCAATGAGGCTCATGACTGGGGCGTGACAGTAACGATGAATAATTACATCAATTCCGCGCGATATGTTGAAAAAAAGCAAAGCGTGAATATCCAATCCTTTAACTGCGGCGACAAGGGAATTCTCGGCTATATTGTCAATCGGACGGTCTACCGGATTAATGAACGCCCCAAAAGGAAGATTTTCGCCATTCCGAAGACACTGCCCAAAATCGTCGTCATTTATGATTATGCCGGATCGGACGGATCGCTTTTGCGCTATGCTGTCGATCAGGGTGCTGAGGGAATTATCGTCGAGGGATTCGGTTCTGGCGATGTCAATGTCGCTATGTATAATGCGATTCTATATGCGATTAGCAAGAGGGTTGCTGTCATTGTCACTACGCGCGTTCCGGAAGGCGGCGTATTCCCGTTCTATGGCGATATCGGCGGTGGATTCACTCTAAAGGAGGCGGGAGCAATCGTAGCAGGCGATCTTCCTGCCTGCAAAGCCAGGATCTTGCTGATGATGACCCTTCATTTGGTTAAGTCAGATCATTCAAGGCTTTACGACTATTTTCTCACTTATTGAACGCACCGCCTAAGGAGCTGTCTAACAATAAATTGAACCATTTGGCTAGCGTGAAAGCTCCGTAGAATCGACGATCGCAAGTTGATCCGTATTAATGCAATACGAATCAACTTGCGATCGTCGATTATACGGGCTTTGACGCAGCGAAATGGTTCAATTTATTGTTAGACAGCTCCTGAAGTAATTTTCCTTGTTAGAAAAACGTGACCGCTTTTGAACGCACTTCTTGCCGCAATCCCACCCCTTCAGGGGTGGGTCTAGGCAAGATATTTTATTCCTGCGGTAAGCGGCTTTAGCCGCACCGCAACCAAAAGCTGCAGAAGAATCTCCTCCTTTCAAGGAGGAGTTCTTCAAATTTTCAATGGAATTTATCGCCCATAGCGGTTATGTGGAAATAATAAGAACATTATTATTTTCGCGGAGCCAGAATGTCTCAGAAAAAAGATGAATTCGAACAGATCAGCGTTAGTGATGCCCTTGAACAGTTCAAGGTCAATCCAAAACGGGGATTAACGACTGAGGATGCCGCTGCGCGGCTGCTCCAATACGGCGAAAACGTTTTACAGGAAAAAAAAGAGTACTGGTGGAAAAAGCTGCTGGCGTTTTTCTGGGGTCCGATCCCGTGGATGATCGAAGCGGCGGCTCTTTTGTCGGCTATACTTGAGCGCTGGCCCGATTTCATCGTGATCATTTTGATGCTGCTAATCAATGCGATATTGGGTTTTGTCCAGGAGCACAAGGCTGGCAACGCGATTGCCGCCCTGAAAGAACAACTGGCTCTGCACTGCTTTGCTTTGAGAAACGGTAAGTGGCAGACGATTGAAGCGGGAAAGCTGGTGCCAGGTGATATCGTCAGCGTGAAGCTGGGCAATGTGATTCCTGCGGATGTGTTGCTGATCGAAGGGGAGTATCTGTCCGTCGACCAATCGATTTTAACGGGAGAATCTCTTCCCGTTACCAAAAAAGTCGGCAACGTCATTTTTTCCGGCACGATCATCAAAATGGGCGAAATGGTCGGCGTCGTGACCAAGACAGGGGATAAGACCTTTTTTGGCAAAACGGCCATGCTGGTCGGCACCACTCAAAATAAATCCCACTTTGAAGAAGCTTTCTTGAGAATGGGAAATATCCTGATTGCCGCAACACTGCTCATTTGCGCGATCATTCTCGTTGTCTCCTTCTATCGCCTGGAGATTCGCCATATCACGACCGAGTCCATCGGAGGGATCATTATCTTCTTCCTCGTTCTGGTTGTTGCCGGGATTCCGATCGCCTCGCCCGCTGTATTTTCCGTCGCCATGGCGATCGGAGCGCATAAGCTGGCCCGGATGAAGGCGATTGTATCCAGACTGTCTGCGATCGAAGAGTTGGCATCCATGGATATTCTATGCTCGGACAAGACCGGGACGCTCACCAAGAATAAGCTGACTGTTGGTGGGATTATGTTGTTTGAGGGGAAAGACGACAATGAGGTGCTTCTCATGGCCGGCCTGGCGTCCAAAGCTGAGAGCAACGACGCGATTGATGAAGCGCTCTTCCATAAGATTCGCAAAGAAGAGCTGGAGCCATTCAAGATTGAAAAATACACCCCATTCGATCCCGTCCGCAAACGCGCTGAATCCTCCGTTCGGGCGAGCGACGGCTCAATGTTTGATGTCATGAAAGGAGCCCCGCAGGTGGTGTTGCGCCTTTGCTACTCGGATGATAATCTGAAAAAACAAGTTATGGAGGGCGTCGAAGTCTATGCCAAAAAAGGCTATCGCACACTGGGCGTTGCCCGAACGGACGCGCAGAAAAAATGGCAATATCTGGGGCTCATCGCTCTGCTTGACCCTCCTCGCGCCGACACTAAACAGACCCTTGAGCAGATCCAGGGGATGGGCGTGGAGATCAAAACCGTAACGGGAGATCATGAGAGTATCGCCCGCGAGCTGTCCCATACGCTCGGCCTCGGTACGGAAATCATTTCCGTCGACAAGCTCTACAACGAAAACCTCTCCGATGTGCTGCGTGAGGAGCTGATTGTCAAGGCCAATGGATTTGCAGAAGTCTATCCCGAGCATAAGTTCGAAATCGTAAAAACGCTGCAGCGCAAAAACCATATTATCGGCATGACTGGCGACGGCGTCAATGACGCCCCCGCACTAAAGCAGGCGGATGTGGGTATCGCCGTCAGCAATGCGACTGACGCGGCCCGGCAGGCCGCTGATCTTGTCCTGACGGAGTCAGGCTTGGGTGTGATCTGCCACGCCATCGCCGAGTCCAGGAGGACGTTTGGCCGTATGAAGAGCTATATGCTCTATCGGATGGCGGAGACGTTCCGCCTTTTGCTGTTTTTGCTGTTGGCCATGCTGGTATTTCAGGAACACCCATTGACGGCGATCATGGTCATCCTCATCGCATTGCTCAACGATATTCCTATCATGATGATCGCCTATGATCATATGCGGGTTCACTCCCATCCCATTAACTGGAACATCAAGGAGCTCCTCACGATCTCGATTGGGTTTTCCGTCATTGGCGTTATCTCCACTTTTGGCCTTTTCTGGATCGGAAAGATGTATTGGTTCGCCCATATCGCCGATCCACATCAGCAGTTCAGCTATCTGCAAACTCTGGCCTTCATGGGAATTTTGTGCGGAGGCAATCTCACGATTTACCTCACTCGCAATATTGGGCCGCTGTGGCAAAAACCACATCCGGAGTGGAAGTTTTTCCTGTCGACGATTGTCTCGCTCGCCATCGGTACCCTAGTCTCGGTTTATGGTCTGAACTCGGGTGATTTCGCGGGTCTTGGCTGGAAATACGTCGGCCTCGCTTGGGCCTATATTCTAGTTTGGTTCGTTTTGACGATGTTCGTAAAATCCCTTCTCTATCAGATGATTGGATATAAGGAGAGCTATCTCGAGCGCTTTATCCACATGGTCGACAAGCCGCTGCATCCCGAGTGATCAGGGCCGCGGGTGGAATGTCTGGAAGGCGGTCTTCACATGGCTATTGGCCAGATGTGTATAGCGGTCGGTCGTGCCGATATCTTCATGCCCCAGCATGTCCTGAATCAAGCGCAGATCCGCGCCATTTTCCAGCAAATGGGTGGCAAAGGAATGGCGCAGCGTATGAGGCGAAATCGCCTTGTCGATCTGTGCTGATTTCGCATATGACCGAATCCGCGACCAGACGCTGATCCGGTGGATCCTCTTTCCCTTTTGGGAGATGAACAATGGCGCATCCGGATCATCGACCTTTCCGCGGAAATGGATGAGATAATGATCGATCGCCTCGATGGCCCTCCGGCCAACGGGGATGAGCCGCTCCTTGCGCCCCTTGCCCTTCACTTTGACGAACGAATCCGAAAGGTCGTTGATTCGCAAAGAGCACATCTCGGAGACGCGCATGCCCGTGGCGTAGAGAAGCTCCAGAATGGCTTTGTCGCGCGAGCCGATGAAATCATCTGTCTGAGGCTGCGCGAGAAGCTGATCGACCTCCGACATGGTCATGACCTCGGGGATCAGCTGCCACATCTTGGGTGTTTCGAAATAGCGGCCCAAATCAATCGGGGCCAGGCCCTCTTTCTTTAAAAATCGGTAAAAGACCTTTACGGCGACGAGCGTGCGGCAAATGCTGGACGTCGCATAGTTTTTTTCTCTTAAACGGGCTAAAAATCCATAGATCGATTCTCCGGTGGCCTCGCAAAAAGATCCACAGGTGCCTTCTTTTAGAAAGCTGGCAAAGTGGCGCAAATCGCGTCCATAGGCTTCGATCGTATGGGCTGATAAGCCCTTTTCCGAGCGAATGTAATCGAGAAAATCGCTAATCACCGATTCATATGGATCCATCAATCTCTATCCTATCGAATGGTGATTTTATCACTCTTTAACTCGACTTTGCAACTTTTTAGACCCGAAGGCCCCGAGAACAAATATCTCGAGGCCTTCGGGTCTAAAAAGTTACAAAGTCGAGTTTAAACGTTTTGGACTGGATGTATTTCCACGCTGTCAATTGTTTCATGGTCAGATGGGGTAAGATCGCCGGCCTCATTTTCTTCGCTCAGCGTTTTTCTGATTACTTTTTCATATACAATAAGGCTGCAATCTGGCGAATCAAAGTCGCCCTCTATTGCTTCTGTGATTTCCATGCAAAGCGGCCATTCGCTAAATAATGGAAATTGTTCCTTAAACTGTTGTTGATTATAACAACGAAAATCCCGTAAACAGCCGTGTAAATATAAAATATCGTCTTCACCCACGATGCCTAGTCGAGTCGGTTTTCCAAAAAAGGTGAACTCTCGGAGATGGGCCAAAAGTCTTGTAATAAAACAACGATTGGCGATTTCCACATCGCTATTTTGATAAAAATCCTGCAATATGCCGGTGATTTCAAATCCAGTGCAGCGATCAGTTAAAGTTAGATCACGTGCTAAACATCGCTGGCGTGCGGCTTGCACAACTTTTTCTGAAAGTTTGTCGAGAGTCGTTGACGCTTTCATTCCGATTGATCTCACTTCTCGCGTACCCCAAAAGTTAACGCCAACATTCGTGTTTTTAAGCATTTCATGTACATTTTCCAATTCATGGGAAATGTCGCGGGTGTTTATAAAGTTTTGTAAAGACATTGTCATATGTTTTGACCTCTAATGCTAACTGCACCGGGATTGGCGTTGAGGTATTCAACGAATCCATTGGCTGTAAGAATTGAATTATTTGGACCGCTGATCATTATACCCGATGCCGGCAGTTGATCTTTCATCCAATGCACACAATTTAAACGATCCGCGTTGAGCTTGAGATTGTCTCTGATCGATCGGGTTAAAAGAATTGGCGGTACCACCCAAAGGGTTGTGCAAAAGTACGTTCTTGCTACAGTGGCCAGTGCGGCCATTGCCGTGCTGGCAGGAGTTAGGTAACATCCGATACTCACGATCACAATTAGGCATTGAGAAGCCACTTTGGTCGCAGAGGCGGCTAAAGTGGCTGTGGGAGCTATGGCTGCACAAATATCTTTGGTCTTTGCAAATGGAACATAAAGGTGTTTTTTTTCTGCTTCTTTAATTGGTATGAGCATTTTTTCAACGTCAATTTTTGGTCGCGGCCACGTTGGCCCATTGATCAGATTTCGGATCCGTTTGTTTTCAAGAATGTTGACCCGCGCTTCATTGGGTTTTCGCTTTCTATCGACCGGATCGTCTTCATTAGCTTGCGTCGTAATGTGCGCAAAGTTTCGAAATTGTCTCCCGTCTTTCACGCCTTCATAGGCAATCAGCGCATGACCGCTCGATGGAATAATCCCCTTTTCACAGCATCTACAGCTATAGTCTTTGGCGCTTACGACAGTAACGGCCCAATGATCCTCATCTAATACTACAAATCGATCGAACAGGCTCGTGAATAGAGACGCTGATGGCTTCCATAACTTTAACAATGCGACAGATTGAATTTTGTTATCGGGATATAGCGTCAAGACTACAGTGAAAAAGTTTGCGAATTGGGTCATTTCTTCGATGTTTGCTGCATCAGAAATCGGGGCATTCTGCAAACATTGTGTGACCCCATCCGCTGCATCGCCGATCTCAAATCGCTCGGAGCTCTTATTGGAATCAGTATAAATTCCCCAATGTGCATCGAGAATTTTTCTGGCTTCCCGATCAATTCTCCCAAACAATGCGACTTGTACGTCCGCTGCTTTTAAATACCGGTCGTCCCTGAGTACGGCGATCTTATCCCAGCTAAAAATAGGTAAAAATGAGGAAGCGATGATCGCCTCTTTCAGATGTGTCTCGATAACACTATGGTATATCTGGATCAGACGGCATGCGGACGCAGTATCGTAAGAGTACAGATCGAGATGCCCTTCATTCATCTCACCGTTCGACTTCGATGAGAATTTCAAACGATCCTGATCTTGATGAACGGATACCTCAGTCTGGTGAATGGTCCAACTTGCGACGACCGACATATACCTCCAGTTTGGAAATTTTATGGTAAATATTATAGCTAACTGGGTTGATTTTTTTCAAATATTTATTATTACGTTTTTTTTGAATGTTGAGTAATTCCGTGTTTAATTTTGGTTGTGATAAATTTGTTATTGTTTATTCTGTTGTATGATAAATGTTGGGTAATTAAATAATGAAAACGATTTGTTTAAACATGATTGTGAGGGATGAAAGCAAGGTTATTGAGAGATGCTTGTCGTCAGTGAAAAATATCATCGACTATTGGGTGATTGTCGATACGGGATCGTCTGACGGAACGCAGGCGATTATCCGTCAGGCGATGAAAGATATTCCCGGAGAGCTTTTTGAGCGTCCCTGGATCGATTTTGCCCATAATCGCAATGAGGCGCTTGGGTTGGCCCGCGGCAAGGCCGACTATACGCTTTTCATCGACGCCGATGAGCAACTCGTATTGACGAAGCCTTTCGATAAAAATCACTTGAGTAAATCGTTTTATGTGATCAAATCAGTTGGGTTGGATACCGAGCATTTTCGCATTCATCTCGTCGATCGCCACCCGGGTTGGAAATGGGATGGCGTCGTCCATGAATCCGTGATCAATTCTCAAGAGATGGAAGGCGGCGCTTTGCATGATGCCATCATTGATTTCCGGCCCAGGGACGGCCATCGTTTTTCAGATCCGAACAAGTTTTTGAAAGATGCCGAAGTGTTAGAAAAAGCGCTGCAAAAAGATCCGGCCAATGCCCGATATGTGTTTTATTTGGCCCAAAGCTATTTCAATGCCAGAGAGTTTCCTCTGGCTCTCAAAAATTTTGAAAAACGGGTGTCGATGGGCGGTGAGAAAGGGGAGGTGTATATTTCTCTCCTATGCATCGGATATGTTCAGGATCTGCTAAAAATGGACGATGACAGGATTATCGGCAGTTACTTGTTGGCATTTCAATATAACAGCTCGCGGGCGGAACCTCTCGAGCGCCTCGGGCAATTTTTTTATCAAAAGGGATGGCATTTTTTGGGATACTTGATCGCGCAATACGCCTTGAGCATTCCCAGAACCACCGATCTGAGCGTCCATGCGTTTCATTGGGTCTATGACTACTCATTGCGGCTTCTTTTTGCAGACTGTGCGTTTGCGATCAATCGGTTCCAGGAAAGCGCGGATGCTTACCGGCAGGTATTGAAAAGCGATCAGCTGCCTGCTGAGTTGAAAGAGCGGGTCAACAAACGATTGGCGTTGTAACAGTTTTGAAGGAGGAGTTCTTCAAAGAATCAAAGGCTGCTGCAGACGAAGGGAAAGAAATATTACCACAGAGATAAGAACCACAGAGACAATGCGTTACATCTCCGCTCTGTGGTGTCTATCTCTGTGGTTGTAAAAATATAGCAACCGCTTGTCTATGAAAAATCATGGATTCCTCTGCGGTTTTGTAATTGTTGGTTTTTTACAAGATTAGTTTTTATCCACGAAAATTTCCATGGCCTGGGATGCCTCGTTCAGTTTTTCGCAAAACGAGGGTAGATCTTTTGGATCCAACACATTGAGATGAGTCATTAGTTCGCATTCGATGCGATCGCTTCTCGATGCGTTCGTGCTAAAGGTAAAAGCCTTATGCTCGATCGTATCCGATGGGGTGTCAAGGCTTCCGCCATGCACCTCGATCGTTTCCCTGGTTCTAGCATCGGGCAGTTTTAAGGGGCAGCTCCGATCCATATCGATGGGCTGGTTGATATAATCGGAAAGAAAGCATGGAATGTATAGGAAGCTATTGCTTTGTGAACTGGATTTCCAGGGGTTTTTCAAGCGCAGCGTTGCTGTAGCCATCAGCTCGTTCGCTTCGCGGTTGTCGTCAATCTTAAACGGCGTTATGACCTTGTAATCGTCAAATTGGCTCGTGAACCCTTGCAAATGGTATTCGGAGAATTTGTTTAGCCCCCTTTTTTTCAGCATATAGCGCGAGAAGTTCGCTTCTTTTCCCTTAAAATGAAGGTTGATTTTCATCTCGACGTCAAGACCTTTCCGTATATCAAAAATGGTATGGCTTTCGATTTCCGGGAAGACGATCGGCATGGAAATTTCATCGAGATCCTGGGTTTTGTCCGAAATGACCAGACCGGCTCCGTAGGGAAAATCCATCTGCTCCAATCCTCCGCCCTGATACATCACGGTCGGATCGATGTAGAAAGTTTTTCCTCCGCATTCCAGCCGTACAATCACATGATTGAAGAACATGGGGCTAGGAAGGTGGTTTTTCAAACTGTCTTGCCGTTCGCTATGGACCAGGCATGGGTCGGACGGGAGATCGAGAAGAGCGAGAAACGCGCGCAGAAGCTGTGTTTTGCACTTGCAGTCGCCAAAGCGCTTTTTCAGTGTGACCAATGGATCGGCCGGTTTTATTTTTGAGATCCCTTCTTCCATCCCCAGATAGCGGATCTCATCCTGAACAAAGTGAAGCGCTTTGACGGCCCGTTCCTCGGGGCCTGATGAACTGGTTTTCCAGGTGTTCACCAATTGAATCACTTCCGGATCGCGATCAAAAGCGGGGTTAAGAGGGTATAATAGAGCTTCTGTGGAAGCAACTTCATTCCAATCGCGGTATTCAGTGACCTCCAGTGTGGCTCTGATCGGATATCCCGGAGGCAGATCGCTCTCTTTTTTGTAGGGCACGCAAGGCTCGATGAGCCATGAAAGTTCCTCATCGCTTTCTTTGTAGTTGCAATCGAAATCCGTCGGGTTGATCTGCGTACGCAATGTCTGATGGGGCGCTTTGACGATCCGTCCGTAGTATTTTTCCCATCGCTGCTGGAATTGGAGGGGAAAATAACACGAAAACTTGTCGATGACAGTCGCTTTTGTCGAATAGGAATATTCAAGCAGATCTCCTTCCCGAATGTCTTCCAAAAACAGAAGGGCAGATAGTTGACCGTCATAGATATTGTCCTCGAGCTCTTCTTCGCGCTGAATGATGCGAATTTCGTTCATATCCAGTTTGTCGATCCATTTTCCCTGGCGGTAGACTTTGCATTCATGGATGGTCAGTGCCTGCAGCGCCGGATCGAAGGAGATTTCCAGGTTGGAGAGATCGTTTGCATCGAAAGCATTCCAGATTTTGAATGCATGGTGGATATAGTCTGTGTCTGAGGCGATGTCAACCTGATTGTCTATTAAAAGATTCGGATTGTTCGGCTCATCGAGACTGAAGGAATTTGACGGCTTGCTAATAGATATTGGTTTGATCCAGAAGGGGATGGGGCTTTGGTATAATGTGACATTGATTGGGGAAAAAGTGTTGGTTTTCCCTTCGACATAGTAGTGGTATTCGGTCGCTCTCTCGACAGGATATTGATAGGTGGCAACGTTGGGACAATCAATCATGGTAGTTTTTAGCCCTGTTCTAAATTTGGGACAACCAAATTAGTTGAAGAGAGTTCCCAATAGCAAGCTAATTATGCTTCCTGGACGTGGGGATGGGGAATGATTTTGATCTTTTTGACCGACCGCTCGTTGGAGCTGATCACTTCGAGATCGAACTCATCGTGCATGAGCCGCCAACCCTTGGCCGGAATCGTGCCGGCGCAATGGAATACATAGCCGCCGATCGTTTCATATTCCGCATGAGGCGGAATTCGAATGCTCAGCTGCTCTTCGATGTCGAGAATATTCATCTTGGCGTCGACGACCCAGCTCCCGTCAGGGAGCGCATAATAGGGCTGGTCTTCGCCGATATCGTACTCGTCCTCGATCTCGCCGACCAGTTCTTCCAAAATGTCTTCGATGGTGACAATCCCTTCCGTCCCGCCATATTCGTCGACAATGATCGCCATGTGGATCTGCTTATTGCGAAATTCCTGCAGAAGATGGGCGATCTTTTTATTTTCCGGTGCATAAATAACCGGTTTGGCCAGCGATTCGATGGGGGAGTCCAAAGTGATTGTGCCGGCCGGTGGATCTGTATAAAACTTTAAAAGATCCTTGTAGAGAACGACGCCGACGATCTGATCGAGAGAATCGCGGTAGACGGGAATCCGGCTGTATTCCTGCTTGGACAGCATATGGCCGGCCTCGCGGATCGAAGTTTCGGTATTGAGACTGAAAATATCGACGCGGGGCACCATGATTTCCTTAGCCACCCGCTCTCGAAAATTGACAAATGAGCTGATCAGCTTTTGATCGAATGGATCGAGATGGTGCTGCAGTTCGGATTCGCGGATGAGCTCCTTGATCTGGGCGCGGGTGGGCATGAATTCGGCTGCCTCCTCATCTGCCTGCACCTTCCGGACGATGCCATGAGTGAGATGGAGCAACAGGCTGACAAGGGGAAACGCGAGTAAAAGAAAGAATGAGGAGAAAGGAGCGCAGAATTTCAGGGTAAAACGCGGCCATGCGCTGGCAATCAGGCGGGAGAGGAAGTCGCAGATCAGCCACAGGCTGAGAAGAGTGCTTGCGGCCAGGATCAGCGGAGGCCAATCATGCGAGGAGGGGGCATCGCTCAATAGCTCCCGAAAATAGGGGACTGAGGTCGTTAAATAGAAAAAACCGCTCAACGTATAGAGTAGCTGAAAAATGTTTTTACTTTGCCCGATCGCCACATGAAGGGTGTCCCATTCATGGCGGGGAAAGAAGCGCCTGAGCAGCGGCTGAAAGAAAAAGAAAGAGCTTTGCAGGATCTCCTTCGATTTGATCCGGCCCAGCCGAAGGATCGAGGCACTCAGCATCGTCATAAAAAGCGTGCCGAATAGCAAAAATAGAGTTGGCAAGGGGCTTTCAAGTAGAAAAACGGAGATCATCAGGTTCGAGCTCGGCAATAAATTCTTTAGAATAAGACATACACTTTTTTTCTTTTTTCCGCATGATCCGTCGCTGATCCGGCATTAAATCGCCGTAGCCCAAGAGGTGCAGGATGCCATGGATGATGTATAAGGCAACTTCTTCGTATGGATCCGCTTGGGTGGGTTCTGTGTATACCGCTCGTGATTGAAGAACTCCTCCTTGAAAGGAGGAGATTCTTTCTCCGCTTAATGATGCGGTGCGGCTATCGCCGCTTACCGCGCCATCAAATAGCTTGCCTAGACCCACCCCTGAAGGGGTGGGATTGCGGCAAGCAGTGCGTTCAAAAATCGGTTTAGGCAGCGTCGGCTTTGCGTTGCCTTTGTGTCTGCCTCGGTCGCCCAACTTATATAAGTTGAGCTCCCTCGGCACCGGCTTTGCCTGACACAAATTCAAGCAGCCTCCTTGCCTATTCCCGATTTTTGAATCTCTCCCGGTATAGCGAATGGCTGTTTTGGGGCAAACGAAGATTTCGCCGAGGGTTTCCTTGTCGATCGGGAATGTGATGCAATCGGTGGGGGTGGGGTCGTTAAAAAATTCGCGATGCAATTCACAGATTCTGCGTTCAGTGACAAAATAAACCGAGATCTCTTGGCACGCGGTTTTTTCATTGTCAAGAACACAGCGGACCAACGCACGAACAGCGATCGGCGATATCTTTAGATCTTTTTGTCGATTGGATACGTGGACTAAGATCTTCGCCGATCTGCTGCAGTTCATTAGTTAACGGGTGTCTTCGGAAGGCCGGTCACTTTGATGTTTTTTCCATCGATCCATCGGCCGAGTTTGCGCAGAGCGTCGACTCGCTCGAATCGCTTCAGAACGTTGCGTTTTTTGACAGTTTTACTGGATTTGCCGTAGCTGGAGTGTCTGGTCATGAATTAGGCCCGAATGTTAGGAATTTTAGGAAAAAATCGAGTCGCGGTTCCGTCAGTTGGAATTGCGTTTTCATGTGGTTTAAATCCGAGAGGCAGGTCGTTTTTTTTGGGTCCGGTCTTCGGGGATGGGGGAGCGGGACGGCGTTTGGAGATTCGACGTAGCTTCCCCTGTTTGCTGGTACGGGTCATAGAACTCACCTTTGAAAATTCAGGCTGTAAGTATATGGTTTTTTCTCAATATTATCAAGAATCAGATGCAGCGCCACGGGATTCGATGAGAAAATGGGCTTGTTTATAGGAGTCGTAGCGGGTGGCAGAAAGGTTTTTTTTACTTTGCGAGCTCGTATCCTCGAAATCGTAAATAATGCGAAAAGGCCCTTCGATCAGGAGGGGGGTGGGGCATAAATTGAACACATATCTCGCGTCATTCAAATTCTTTTTTAACTTCGTCAGGGCGATCCATTCCTGGCACTCGGCATCGTGGATAGCGTGAGGCAAAAAGATTTCAGGCGTATGGTTCCAGAGTAGTTCGTCGACATAGGCGAGAGCTTTGTCTTCTTCGGCGAGAACGAGGAAACGTTCTTTTCTTAAAAAATGATATTGGGCCGTTTGGGCGATATGCGCTATTTTGGCAGCCGGGTCGCTGACCTGAAAGAAGACCACACGCGGTGTTTCACTGTTTGTCATGATTATCCGGAACAATCATCCCGCAGGAAACCAGGAATTTTACCGTGTCTTCGTTCGTCATGTCGAGAGAATACACATCTTTTTCTTCGACCAGGAATAAAAAGCCGGAAATAGGATGAGGGGCGGTGGGGGAAAAGATGGCCTTAAGAGGGACATTGACCTTCTCCTGGCATTCATGAGGAACGTTGCCGACGACAAATCCGAGGCTGTGGTTGGGGTAGTCGGGAAATGGAATCATGACCGGGCGCTGAAATGCTTTTTTTCCGTCCTGCGAAAAGATGGCGGAAAAGACGTCGCGGCTAACTTTAAATACCGTTTTAATGAAAGGAATTTTTGCCATGACCGAATGAGTGGCCCGGATCATATTGCGGATGAAAATCCAGCGGGCAACCACGCCGAGAACTAATGTGAAAATACACAGAAGAATCAATGAGATCAGCCGGGAGATAAAAATATTCACCACATGCGGAATGGACACGGATAGCGCCATTTCAAATTGAACGAGCAATTTCTCGACGATGTGAACGAACGGCGTTGTGAAAAAATCAAAGAGAAACACGACGATCCAGATGGTGAGAGCGACGGGCAAAAGAATGATCATCCCGGTAAAGAGATATTTTTTCATGGCTCAATTTCCTTTGCCGGCTCGGGCGGAACCACGCCGCAGGAGACGACGTATTTGAGCGCGTCTTCGCTGCGCATGTCGAGATAAATCAGATCCTGGCGCGGGCGCATGATGAGAAACCCCGACGTGGGGTTCGGCGTGGCGGGAACAAAGATCGTGATCATATCCGGGTTGCTTCCGGCCTTGCTGCAGGTCTCGGGGGCGTTGCGGGAGATCAGTCCCAGAACATAACTCCCCTTGCGAGGAAAGGGGAACATCACCACTTGCTCAAATGATTTTTTATCCGAGGCAAATAGCGTCTGGAAGATCTCTTTAGTCGTTTTATATACCTTTCTCACGATCGGAATTTTGCTAACAATCCGGTCGCCAAGTTTCATCAGCGCTTTGAAAAAGAATCGTTGCGCCACCATGCCGATTCCCAACGTAAAGAAAAACAGGAAAACCAGAATCAGCAGCTGGCTGATGGTTCGGATGAGTTTTTCGGACCCGATGGGAAGCAAGCTCAATGGGTGCGTCACGATTCCCATGAACGGTTGGGTCAGCAGATTCACGACAAAAATCACCGACATGACGGTAACAGCAAATGGAAGGAGCGTGACGAGTCCGGTAATAAAATATTTTTTCATTTACGATCATCATCGCGAGTTGTTCGATTATTTTCAAATTATCCTGCAATGAAATGATCGTTCTGTGGAACGGTGGTCGGTGTTGTCGGGGTTTGGAGGAGATTATCGCGTAGCTCATTGATTTTTATAGTGCGCTCTATTGAAATTTCACTGGAGTCGTGTGGATTGTTTATTTCAAAGAACCGGAGTTCCTCAATCAGTTCATCGCGGCTTATAATTGAAATGGCCGCCTGATGCAGAAAGATGTGGGTAATTTTATTCTTCAGAGTCTCAAAAGCGTTATTGGTTAATACGGGTTTACCCGGAGGAAGAAAAATAGATTCAAGACCCGGAGGCGGAAAAATAGATTCAAGAATAGATGTTGCTGTTGTCATTGTTCTCCAAAAAAAAACGAAAAGATTTTAACTTGGTCTCTGATTTTTTTTCAAGGAAGAAAATCTATTAGTTCTAATCGGTAGGGCAATAGTGCATCCGCCCCTGCGTAATCGACGCCGATTCTTTTCGATGCCTGGATGAGCGAAGAAGGAATTTCATAGCCCAGATCGCTAATTACCAGAGGCGGCTTGTCTAGCGGCCACCCGTTGCACTCTTTCGTGATGCCGAGCGCCTGGCAAAGAGCGCCCGGACCCCCGCAAAGGGTGCGATCCAAATCTTCTTTTTTTCGGCGCTGGAGCATTGTGTCGATGCCATGTGTCGGCAGGATCGCGCGGATGAGAACCGCATGAGGGATCTCTTGCGTCGCAGTGACGGCATTGAGCAGATAATGCATTCCATAGCAGACATAGACGTAAGCGCAGCCGCCAAGGGCATACATGGTTTCAGTGCGGCGGGTTCTTCGGCCGTTATAGGCGTGGCTGGCTTTGTCGGATATGCCGGCATAGGCTTCCGTCTCAATGATGATGCCCCCGGTCAAAGGGCCAAATTGAGTGAAAAGCCCCTTGCCAATGAGGTTTTTGGCAATTTGGACGACATCGGTGCTGTGATAAAAAGAGAGAGGCAGCGGGTTCATCGTCTGCGAGGGCGTTTGGGGGACTGCCCGGCGATCACCCAACGAGCCTGCTGGCGGATGAGATCGATCTCCTCGATGCGCACGGATAGCGTGGCGCCGCACGTATACGTCTTGCCGCTGCGCGAGCCGCGAAATGACAGCTGTTTGGAGTTGAATTCAAAATAGTCGTTGCCCAGCTCGGAGATGTGGATCGATGTTTCCAGATCGAACTCGGGGATTTCAAAAAAGAGCGCAAAGGGTTTAACGCGGGTTACGACGGCAAAATAGCATTTGTTCGGATCTTCATCATAATAGCGCGCGGCGAGGCGCAGCTTTTTTAATTGAACAACGGAACTTTCAGCGCGGCATGATTGTCTTTCTTTTTCAGAACAAACCTCCGCGATCTTTGTAAGATTGTCATTCGGATCTTCTTCATTGACGAGCAGGCGTTGGATGATGAGATCGGTGTAGCGGCGAATGGGACTCGTAAAGTGGCAGTAATGCTCCAGCGCCAGGCCATAATGGCCGATATTGTCCGGTGAATAAAACGCGAGCTTCATGCTGCGGATGAAACTCACCGAAAGCTGCGGCGCCAGCGCGGAGTCTTTCGCTTTGAGAAACAGGTTTTGAAGATCGGCCACAGTTGGTTGGGCGGTAAGAGTAAAGCCCAGTGCGCGGGCGTAGTTATAAAAGTCTTCGAACGTTTCGGCTGACGGTTCGTCGTGGATGCGGTAGATCAGCTCCTTGCCCATTTTGAAGAGGTGCGTCGCCACGATTTCATTGGCCTTCAGCATGAACTCTTCGATCATCTGGTGGGTGATGTCGTACTCATGCCTTTCGATCCTCTGCGGCACGCCCTGCTCATCGACGATCACGACACCCTCCGCCATGGCAAAGTCGATGCTGCCCCGCTCGGAGCGCTTATGCTTTAAGAGATGGCACAGATCGACCATCCGATCCAAGAGTGGTCGGAAAACGCTTTTTTTCTGGCCCTCCAGGACAGCCAATGCTTCTTTGTAGGTGAAGCGCTTGCGGCTCTTGATACAGGTTCGGGCGATTTTATAGTCGACGATATTGCCCGCGGGATCGAACTCGGCCAGAACCGACATCGTCAACCGGTTGACTTTGGGCTTCAGACTGCATAGCTCATTGGACAGCTCGCCGGGCAGCATCGGCACGCAAATACCCGGAAAATAGGTGGAGTTGCAATGCAAAAATGCATTTTTGTCCAAGTGCGATCCCTTTTTTACGTATGCCGCCACATCGGCGATATGAATGCCGAGGTGGTAATGCCCGTTTTCATTGCATGTCAATGAAATGGCGTCGTCGAAATCTTTGGCCGTATCCGGATCGATCGTCACGCACTCGAGCTCAGTCAAATCGAGCCGGCCCGATGCGTCAACTTTAGTGGCCTCTTTCACAATTCCAACAGAGATGCGGGCGGCTGCGGCTTTGCCAGATCGATCCTCTTCCTCATCCATAGCGCCTTCGGCTATGGATTCGTCATTCGGATCACTTCGCTTCGATCTGGCTTTGCCTCGCTCGCTCGCATCCTGTGTCGGAATTGTGAAAAAGGCCACTTTCTTGGGGAATGATTTTGCCTCCAAGATCGCTTCGCGAGTAAATTCATGGGGCAGCTCGAACTCTTCGATCGCAGCAGTGACATCGCAGGAAGGGTCGGTGATGTGTCCGATGAGGCGGGTGAGGACGGCATCGACGGATCCGTCTTCGCAATTCCAATCCAATACTTTACAGGTGATCCGGTCACCGTTTTTCAAGGTCTCTTTCGGCTGAGTTCGGACATAGACTGTTTTTTTTGAGCCCAAAAGGGGAGCGTAGGCGATATATCGATCGCCCTCTTTTTCCGTCACGATACAGGCGAGATGGGTTCGGCTGCGCTGCAAGATGGCAATCACTCTTCCCTCGGGTCCTTTCGCGCTGATCTCGGTGATTTCCACTTCAACGGTGTCGCCGTCGACCGCATCGCGGATCGATTGTTTGGGAATGAAGATATCCTTGCCGCCATCTCGATCGTTTTTGACAAAACCAAAGCCTTTTATGGCGTGTACGCTGATAGTTCCGGTGACCAAATCTGCTTGTGGCTTGTTTAGCCGGAAGCGGCCGTTTTGCAGGGCGAGTTCTTTTGATTTAACGAGTGAGTCCAGAGCTGTGCAAAAAGTAGTGTGCAATGGCTCGGGGATGCTGAGTTGGGCGCAGAGCTCTTCGGCCGTCATCGGGCTGTAGCGCTTGCCTTGCATGAATTGTACGATGTTCTTGGCGAAATTGCTCTCGATCCGATCGGAGCGCGACTGAATTTTTTTCTTTGTCATGATTGATTAGATATTATCATAAATGGATTTTACCTAAGAGTAAAGCAACAAATTCTTGCAGAAGCTATCCGTTCTGCAAACTTAAAAAAAACAATATAAATAACTCCCCCGAGAACAAATATCTCGAGGCCTTCGGGTCCAAAAAGTGGCAAAGTCGAGTTAAAGACCTGATCGTTACCCACAAGTTCCGTTTCCAGAGGGAGGCGAGGCAAAGCCAGATGGAAGCGTAAGCGGTCCGAATGGTGAAGCCCATAGCTGAAAGCAGCTATGGGCGAGACAGAGGATCCATATGG
>Ga0206225_1000020_pt1 | contig 36922 bp, 31 predicted proteins | sample MancosB2_FD_155470 | JGI IMG/M metagenome (GOLD analysis project Ga0206225, IMG submission 155470) | Subsurface sediment microbial communities from Mancos shale, Colorado, United States - Mancos B2 | ecosystem: Environmental > Terrestrial > Deep subsurface > Rock core/Sediment | place: USA...
CACGATCGATGAAGCGGAAGCGATGTACTGGGCAACGGTTTCGAAGGCGCTCCAGGTTTTTTTAGAATCGAGTTCCTTGTGCATTGCAGCGAGCTTTTCGATCTTTTTTTTGTCGATCGCCATCAAGCGCTCCAACGCGTTATTCGTATCGCGGTCGCCGAAAGTGCTTTCGCTCTTAATTAATTTTTCCTCCTCGGTAAAGAGATCGAGGATGGGTAGCATAAAGTGTTGATCCGGTTTGACTAGTTGAGGCCGGAAAATGGAGGGGGAGATGTTCTCAGCGCGGGATGCCGGTGCGATCGTGCTGCGAGAGTCAATCGCCGGAGCCGCTGGGACTGTAATGGGAGAGTAGAATGGAATCGTCTCGATTCGACGATAGCTCGTACTTTCTATGGCATGAGCGCGGGGCATCGATTTCTCCATTGTTCTTTTAATAATAAAACGACCTCGTGCAAAGGATGCTCGAGATCGGTTGTGCGCTCTTCAGCTTTCAGCAGAGCCAGAGCCGCATCGTCTGTCTGATTTAGCGAATGAGCGCATTGCGCGGCATAAAAATGCGGATAAGGGTCGAGTGGGTCGAGCAGGGCGGCCATGGCCCATGCGCGCTCAGCCTCGGCGAAACGGCCGCTTTCCTGACACGACGCTCCCAGGCCAAACCAGAACCGCTGATCTAGCGGGCTGCGGGCGCACAACACCTGAAACACTTCGGCTGCTTGCGAAAGACTGTTGGCCTGATACAAGGCATAAGCATGCGCATAAAACGATTCGCAATCGATTTTGGGCGCGACTTTTGCCATTTCAAGCAGTCTTTGCATGATTATTACCTGGTCTGTTTGCTGATGATGTGTTCCTTGAGCCGGTCGTCGTGTTTGATGATCATTCTTAGCGATTCCATGATGGAATTCATGTCGTTGATCGTTACCTGGATTTTAGTTGAGAATATATTCTGCAGTTCGGTTTTGAGCCGGTCGCTGTGCGAGCCGATCTGAGCCTTGATCTCGTTCATGCGATCGGGAGAGATCTTTTTTTCACTTTTCTGCAGTAGATTGATTCCGTATTTTTCCAGATCATGGGCGATTGAGATGATTTCATCGGACAGTTCCACTTCTTTATCGCCGACAGTTAACTTGCCGTTGAGATCGATCAGCTGGCGCATCTGGCCCTGGATGTTAGATCCCTCTTCGGCATGTCGATTGAGCTGAACGTGATAATCGTGCTCTCTTTTCAATCCAAGTTGCAAGATTTCCCAAGCCAGATTGGGAAATGTATCCTTGGCGACTGAATTGGTTTTGATATCCAAAGGCGACGCGACTTGGGTGTCGGTCGAGTTAGGTTCCCGTACATCTGGTACGTTAGTTAGTGTTTCGAGTGGCTCCATTTTATTCCTCCAGGTTATCAGCCGAACGTCTTTATCATAGAATTCGGCTTTCTTTTTCGCAATACCACAAATTATTTGAACTTAATGACTTGGCATATTTTTTTTGAATCCGTCATGCAAATCAAAATTTAACAAGGGGGATTAGCGTAATTGAAAATAAGATTTTTAGTAATTCAAATTCCACTTGATGGTGAATTTTCCCTGCTCCTGCACTTGCTGGGATTCGGCCTGGAAGATAAAGCCGTTGGTCAGATCGACCTCAATGCCGAGATTGGTGCTGCCGCCCTCCGGCCCCTGGCTGACAGAAACTAACACGCCGCGAGTGACGTATTTGCCGACCTGCAATGCGATCGATTCTCCGCCATCAGGGCCGATCGGGGTAGCGACGATTCGAAGGCGGTCGATGCCGAGGGAGCGGCGCGTATTTTCAAAAACATTCGATGCGCCGCCGGAGAAAGTTTCCAGCGAATTGACGAGCTGGGCGGCTTGCAGGGCATCGATTTGAGAAAAATCCTGGCCAAAAAGAAGGTGGGCCAGAATCGATCCCATCGGCAGTGCCGGCGTTGATTGGAAAGAGATTTGCGGGCTGTTGATCGGACCTTTGAGGCGCGCCAGGATAGTCAAATCCTGCATAACCATCTGGCCGGCCAAATTCAAAAAGGGCATTTCGTGGGGACGTCCGCTGAATGTGAGCGATCCTTCCGACAGTTGAAATGACCTTCCCGCAAAAGTGAATTTCCCCTCCATCATTTCGAGCTGGCCTTTGGCTTCGATGTCGGTATAGGTTCCGCCCAATTGGAAATTGCCCTTCCATTCGGAAGATAGGCCGCGGCCTGTTACGAAGATGCCGTTGGGTGCATAGACATGCAAATCGAGGAAGATCGGATACGGCTTGGGGCGATGGGACCGCTCTTCATCGGGAATGGGTTTCGGCGCATTGATATATTTGACTTGCAGATGGGGCAATTGATGGGGAATGGGCTCAGCGATGGACAGATCGGTCTCCAAAATGGCCGCTTGCGCATTCACGCGGGCCGAATCGAGATTTCCGATGATCTGGACAGTTCCTCCGGCCTCCGCTCGCATCCATTGGATGTCCGCGACGTTGAGTCGGGAAAATTCCCCATCGAACTGAAAGGGAAAGCGGTCGCTCGCGGCTGCATGCCAGGCGCCTTTCAATGACAAATGCCCTTTTTTCTCGCTATCTTGTGCTGTTAGGGAGCGTAAACGAAGCGAATTGCGCTCTCCGATGATTTCCGCCTGGATGTTCTGGAGAGTCAGGCCGCTGTAATAGTTTTCATATCGACCATTGGTCAGACGGCAAAAGCCGTCTATCGCCGGCTGGCTGAGATCGTTCGATAGCGACAGATCGCACTCGCAGGTTCCTTCCAGCCAATGGGCGCCGAGATCGAAAAAGTCGAGCAGTTCATCGATCTGGCCCTTCATGGCCAGGTGGGCCGATGCATTTGCCTGGGTTTGAATGTTTGCATGGAATGGATGCAGGAAAACCGTCATGGGCAGATCGGCTGTTAAAGAAAAGTGCGATGATCCTCTCACTTGCAAACCCAGATCGCACGCCAGCCGGTTATTTTCCAGTTTGGCATCGATGTGGCCGTGGGCTCGCAGGGGATCTGCTTCCTGCAGGTTGGCGATCTCGACATCGAGTAGTTTCGCACGGATCGTTCCTGATGCGCCGTGATTGCCTTCAAAAACATTGGCATCGAGGTCGATCATCCCTTTGACCGAAAGATTGAGCGGATTGATCGATAGAAAATCGATTGGAAAGTGATCGAGGCGCAGGCGTGCCGTTGTATCCTTGGCATTTTTGTCGATGCCGGCTTCCAATAATGCGTCGCCGATTGTGATCGACAGATCTTTTAATTGCATCACTTGCGGGCCGGCTTTGAGCGAAGTGGGGTTGGTCAGCTTGAGTGGATGGCCAAACAGAGATCCAGACATCTCCTGGAGCTGAATGAAAAATTGCGGCTGATCGTAGCGCCATGATCCATCAATGGCCAGCTCGAATGGATCTTTCCAAATCCCTTCCGCTGCAAACTGAATCGGCCCCCCGCCGTCCGTACTCGTCGTCTGGATGGTGGCCGTTTCCATGAGAAGCGTTTTCCAATGCCCTCGCTGGATCTCGGCATAGGCATGGCCGATCGGGTGAAGGATCGAGCCAGTCAGGTTGGCGTAGAAAAAGGCCTTTTCGATCTGGGCGTCAAAGTAAAACAGATCCGCTCCCTTCATGTCAATTTCGGTCAGCTGCGATTTTGCATCTTCGATTTTGAGGCGGATCGACGCATCGATGCTCCCATAAAAAGGCGTATTCAGTTGATGCAGATTACTGATTTGCGCGCTCAGATCGCCGGTAAAAAGAAAATCAGGGAAGATCGCAAGACGGCCCTCGATTTGGGCGGCGGGACAGTGGACGGACAGATTCTCGATTTGCAATGACTGCATTTGGGGCCAGAGTAGATCGCACTGGGCCTCCCAGGGTTGGCTCAAAGCCGATGCGAGAAGAGTGAGATGGGCGCTCTCTTTTTGGATCTGCAGATTGGCCTGGATTTGTTCGGCATGCAATTGATCCCATGAGAGTCGAGGAGCTGAAAATGATAGAGTACCTACACCTGGCTCGTTCATTTGCAGATGGCCCTGGAATTTTGCGTCCAATAGCGGGAGAGGACTGTGGGGATTTTGCACGCCTAAGCTGAGCGATGTATGGCTGATTTGCCCATCGGCATCGATGGATATTGAGCCTGTGGCGCTGAGATATTCGTTATGGGCATCGATACGGGTAAGATGGATATGGGGCGATCGTTCCCATACTGAGAAAAATTGCCAGGAGCCTTTGGCAAAATCCTGAACAATTTCGGGCGCGGAAACATCATCGATATCGACCTGGCCGCGGATCAGTCCCTTTAGTTTTGAATGAACCGGATAACCGAACATCGCATCCCATGGGCCTTTCGCATAGAAATGAATCTCTCCATTCGCCGTAAACGGCAGATCGATCGGAGAAATGGCATTTAATGATGGCGAGGAGATGTCCAGCTTGAGCTGTGTCTGACGGCTTGGGCGCAAATAAAAGGCGAACTGGGCGTTGGCATGGGCCAGTTCGGGAAAGCGGATATCGAGTTTGGCAAACGCCATGCGTAAACGCCGTCCGATCTGGATCTGTCCGTCAATGTCGGCCTTGAATGCGATGTGGGGAATGCTCACGCGGGTCAGTTTTAAGTGGGGAGCATTGAGCTTCCAGGCGATCAATTTTCTTTTCGGCCGCTCAATCGGCCCGGTCGATGTCGGTCCCGGCGTCCAAGCGATTCCATCGGCGCGCAACTGCGTGAAATCGATCTCTTTTTTGAGGAGGCGAAGCAGGGAAATCTTTGCCTGGAGCTCATCGATGGCGATGACATCATTGCCCGGAGATTGGAGATGGATGGAGCGAAGAGTTAATTCGTTGGGAAGAGCGCCTTCGATCTCTTTGACGCTGGCCTGCCAGCCGTTTTCTTTCAGGGCCTCGGTCAGATAGGAGAGGATTTTTGCCTGGCCCCAGCGGCTATGCATCGCGATTAGAAAAATGCCGCTGAGAGAAAAGAGCGCCAGCAGGATCACCCCGATGACGAATACCCATTTTTTATAGTTCATAGCCATTCCTAAAAACATTGCCCGATGCTTGCATATACTTTGCCCCAGCTGTCGAGGTTTTTGCGTTTTTCGAGAGGAAATCCGATGTCGAGTCGTAGAGGGCCGAAAAACGTAAAATAGCGCAGGCCTCCGCCCACCGATTTATACCATTTCGCATGGACTTGGGGCCATTCGTTGTGAGTAACGGTTCCAAAGTCGGCAAAAGGCACGATTCCGATGCTTTTCGTGACGCGGAAGCGCAATTCGACGGTGGTGAAGATGGCCGACCTGCCGCCGGACGGCGTGTCGCGATCCGTCTTGCCTCTTTTGCGCGCCAGCGGGCTGACGGTTTTATAGCCATATCCGCGCAAATCGTCCTCCGAGCCGCCAAGAAACAGTTTGGGCAGCGGGATTGATTGTTGCTTGGCTCCGGCGATCGATCCGAACAGCGCGTGGAGAGCCAAAATGACTTTTCTTTCTTTCGTCAGCGGAATATAGAAATTGCCGGTGAGCTTTTGCTTCACATAGCGAATGGATTCATCGTTCATGGATTGATAGGGCGTTCCCGAATAGGCGATACTGAAGCCTTTTGTCGGATCCAGCGGGGCGTCGGCTGTCGAGTATTTGAAATAGACAGGGAGCCCCAAAACAAAATAATGGCCGTTATTGACGCTCTTGTGAACGCTGATGTATTCGCCTTTCAAGCCGATGGAGCCCGTGGCGTTTTCATTGAACTGGCGCTCGATGCGGTTGGACTCGAGATAGGTAAATGCGCGATACGCGACAATGTTTTCGCGGCTGGCCAGTCCCAGAGCGCTCAGCTGCTGATCGATCCGGAAAAAGTCGGGTTTGCGGTATGTCATTGTCCCCGCGACGAAACGCTTGGACACGTTCCCTTCCAGGCTCAAATACTCTCCCATGCCTCGCAGATTGCGGTGAGTCCAGCAGATTGTGCCGCCGGGCCCGTCGACCGTCGCGTAGAACAAACCCACACTGATGCTGCGGTGCTTGGCTTCTGCCAGACGCACCTTCATCGACAACTCGCCGGCCTCGTCGAGCTCTTCGGCGTGCGTGATCATTACAGAGCTGAAGAGATCGCTTTTTAAAAGGCGGCTTTGGGTCGCATCGACGAGATCCATGTTGAAGACATCGCCCTCTTTCCACTCCATTTTGCGCTCGATGAAGCGGGGATTGACGGTTTTCAGCCCGAAAAATGTGATCGGCCCAAACTTGGCGAGAGGTCCTTCCTTGACGCATACACCCGCATCGACTTTTTTACTCTCCATATCGACGAGGACGCGGCGCTTATCGATCACGGCCAGAGGATAGCCGCATCGCGCCAGTTGAACGAGAAGAGCTGATTCGGCATTGATGATCGACACTGAATCGGCGGCCTGGCCGATGTGGAGATTTAGGGATTTTAATGAAATATCGCTACAGCGGGGGACGGGATGAGAGTTGGGGCAGTCGCCATAAAAAATCTCGTAGGACGCTAACGGATAGACGGGGCCGGGGTGGATTTTGAAATCGATAGTGATTGAGCCGTCCTCGCTGATGATGTCATAGTCGATCGATGCGTCGTAATAGGCGTAGGCCTTCATCACCTGGAGTAGCTGGGGGATGTCTCCTTTGACGCGGTATTGCAGCCCGTTGAACGAGGCGGGCGGACGGTTCTTGAGTAAGATCAGATCGGAGGCGTTTTTCAGCTCTTCGAGGACATCCGGACGATCCAGTCCCGAAAAACGGACGTCGTATTGCAGCTTGGCCGCCCAAATGCTCAAAGGAAAGAGAACAAGTAAAAAAAACGGTCGTTTCACTACTGCCGCTGCATTGCTACCATCCCGGGATATTGCAAAAAAATATTTGACAGGTCAAGGCACAATTCGATAATCCCCAGGCAGCTCTTATTTTTGGGGAGATTCTTCGTCGAATTCAATAGGGACTTCCCGCCAGGTTTGCAGGCGCCGGATCTCGAGCTGTGGTATGATGGGCATTTATTGGTGTGGTGAATTTTTGGGAGGTAGTCATGATAAGGACAAAAGCATTATTTTGCATAAACACTAGTATTGTGTCTTCTGTTACTCGAGGAACTAAATCAGCCGATAAGTCACCTCAGCGTATAACAAACATTGTCAGCAAGAAACTCCTAGATGGGGGGCAACATATGAGATCAGAGTCTAGAAAGCCTACGTCGTTAAAGCGTGATGCGAAGCTTCTGTCGTTGGAAGAGTATATAATGAAACATGTTGACTCTTTCGAACAATATTTGGCGAAATATCAATCTTCTTTCCCAGATCTATCCGAGGAAGAGCATAAAGAACTTCATCGAAAAGAGAGTAGCTGCAGATACCGAAGTTATATACGAGCAGAAACCACAGGAAACGATCCCGGAACTATATTTTAGTAGTAATGGTTGGTGAAATTTGACTGCAAAAAAGACACGTCCCGCCGAGAGCAAATATGCGAGGCAGGCGACCCTAAAAATTGCTATTGATGATGAATTCGGTGTTTTTCCCACAGGGACAAAAAAAGGCGCGGGTTTATCCGCGCGATTTGTTGAAAAATCCCCAGGCGGCTCTTATTTTTGGGGAGATTCTTCGTCGAATTGAATAGGGATTTCCCGCCAGGTTTGCAGGCGCCGGATCTCGAGCTGCGATTCGGCGAGAAGAACCTTTTGCCCTTCGACCTCGACGAGATAGAGCATGGATTTGGGGCTGATCATCCGCTTTTCGATGATTTTGATGGAGTCGGTACCGACTCCCTTTTTAAGCCGTGTCTGAATGAGGCGTCGTAAAAACCAATATGAGACGAAAAGCAGCGCGATCAGTGCGAACATCGTCAAAAACATTTTTATGATGGCCGAGCCGTAATCGCCGGGTGGAATTTCGGGAATGGGAAGCTCTTGTGAGATCGGATCGCCATTTGCATCGGCGGAAAAAACGGTTTTGCCAGCTAGCCAAAAATACATATGTTCAAACCATGAATTGTGAATTTCGTATATACTTATCGTTCCTATGAGCCAAAAAAACAATTACTTTTTAGGTTGGATCGCCCTCGACGTCGACGGAACGATCACTCTGGAGACATACACAATCCCCGATCCGGTCGTTCAATATTTGCGCAGCTGCGTGGAAAAAGGGTGGCGGATCGCGATCGTAACGGGGCGGCCGATGTCATTGGCCCTGCTGCCGCTCAAAACATTTGATTTTCCTCACCTGGTTTTGGCGCAAAACGGAACGATCGCCATGGAAATGCCCGGGAAAATCCATCTATTCAATCAATATTTCCCCGCATCGAGCCTTCGAAAAATCGAGGATGCCTACGAGGGCACTGAGGGCGATTTTGTCGTCTACAGCGGTTATGAAAATCGCGATATCATCTATTGGCGTTCCAAAAGATGCACATCCGAGCAGGCCAAATATATCGAAATGGCGGGCCAGCTCTATGGAGAAAAACCGGTCGCCATCGATTCTTTTGACGAGATTGCCCCATCGAGCCTCCCTCTGGTCAAATGCTTTGGAACTCTGACGGAAATGCAGAGAGTCGATAACAATCTGCAAAAAAACGGACTTTTTCATACTACGCTGATCCGCGATCCCCATATTGAAAACCAGTATCTTTTGCTCGTCACGGATGCACAAGCATCCAAGGGGCTGTCGCTGAAACGGGCCATTGCCCGGTATGGGGATCCTAAAACGGTGATTGCCGCGGGCGACGATGAAAATGATAAAAGCCTCTTGGATGCGGCTGATATTAAAATTGCGATGGCCCATGCGCCTGAAAGCCTCACGAGCATGGCCCATTTCATTGCCCCGCCCACTCGTGAGTTTGGTATCGTGACAGCTCTTGAAATGGCCCTCAAACATGGAAAATAAGGCCGCTGCTTTTGGACGGGCCCATCAAAGCCCGCTGACTCGTTTCGTTCATTTGTTCGATGGCGAGCCGCGGCTCGATGCCATCCCTGTTTATGAGAATTTCTGTTTTGCCCTCGCTCTGATGCGCCTCAAGACGATGGAGGGCGTTCAGGAGGGCAAACAGCTGTTCGAACGGTTGTTTCCTTTTCAGGCGGGCAGCCAATATCTCTGGGCCGGCCATTTTCCCCTCTATCTGCACGATTATCCGCGCTGCTATAGTCCGGTGCAGTCATTGCGTATCGCTCCGGTTTTGCAGATTTTGCTTAAGCATTTCAGCCACGTTCTCGATGCGGCATTTAAAGAGAGGGCCTGCGCTGTTTTACAGGCGCTGATTGCATCGGCAAAGAGCCGAAGGAATGAAAAACCGTTCGAGCCGCTTTGGGAAAGGCGCTATCAGGCGATCCTCGGGCAGGCGATGCCGATGGCCGGCGCCCAGACATCGGCTGAATGGGGCGAAGAGCTCATTACGAATCAGCTGCTGGGTCTTTCTTCCCATGAAATTTTGCGCCTCGTGCATCCCAACCTTGGAGTTTACGTCGGCCCGGGTTTTCAGGAAGGACAGCCGCAAGGATCTCTTTTGGAAGCGTGTGTTTCTCACACGGCGCCCTCCGCCTGTATGCCTCTTCTCGAGCTGGCGCTTCTCGATCCGCCGATCACTTCATGGCCTTGCTGGTCGGGGCATGTGAATGGATGGCGGATCTGCCAGAGGCCCGAGGATGCGTTGGGTTTTGCCGAGCAACTTTTACCCGGATCCGAGCGGATGGCGCTGCGCTATTTTTGGAAGGGAAAAAATCAGCTGCACAGCCTAATGATTCCAACAGGAAAGTGCGGTGTGGCGATTGAAGAAAAAGAAAACGGAGTCCAGGTTTTGTTCGATCTGCAGGAAAGCAATCCGGAAGATCTGTTTGAAACGATGGTGTTTTGCGATATCTCCGATGAGACGCAAATCTTAGTGAATCAGAAAAAAGCCACGCTGTTTTTACCTGGCGACGAGGTGTCGATTCATACGCCCGACCGCATCATTCGGCTGACATTCGCTATCCACGAAGGAAGCGGGGATTTTTGTGGGCATATCAGCCGCTCCAACCGGCCGGTTCAAAGAAAAGACGATGGATATGAGGCTTTCGACTGGAGAATTGCCTTGCGCACCCTCAGGCGCTCTCAGTTTTTGCTCCTGTCGCTGAATGTGTCTTTCTCTTTAATCAAATGAATCAAAATTCCACTCAAAAAGAAAAAGGCAGCAGATAGAAGAGTGGAAAACCAAATTGAAAGATTTGAAAGAACGCCAACGCTTAAACCAATAACAATAAATGAAATAGCAAAAAGCGAGCCGCACCCTCCCATCAATTTCCCCTGTTCTTCGCTGGTTACTTGGTTTGATAACATTGCGAGAAGCGAGCTAAAAGCTAAACACTCAAATACTGAAAAAACAAAAACAACAACCCACTGAATCTCTTCTATAGATCGTAAGAAAAATGATAGACTAATAAAAATCCCACTAATGATAAATCCCCAAAAAGAAGTCATGCGTAAAGAAAAAAACTGCATCATGAACTTCTGGAAAAAAAGAGGAACCAAGGCAAAACCTATTCCAAGCACAATAAAGAAAAAGGAGATTTGCTTTGGAATAAAATGATATGCTTCATGCAGAACCAGCGAAATTGATTGAAAATAAAAACCCCAAGCAAATTGAAAGGCCAAAAACACTATGGCCAATCTTCTTGTTCTTGGGTCACGAAAAAGAAAAGTAAAAGATGTCATGAGAGAGAGCCATAATATTTTATGTGCTTTTCTTTCGTGAGTTTCTCGAAAAAAAACAGATAGACAAAATACATTCAAACAAGAAAGACATGCCGCAAATATGAATGGCATTATAACGCCAAAAGATACCGTCACGCCACTTAAAAACGGCCCGACAATTGATCCAAGGGCAACCGCCAATATCATATAAGACATGTTTTTTGCTTTGTCTTCATGACTGCTTTTATCGGCAACAGCAGCTTGAGCGATTTCGAAACTGCCCGAGAAAAATCCTGAGCAAAAACGCATTAATATAAAGAATATAAACCATTTTTGAAGTACTGCAAGCGCTGTAAAAGCATATATAATAGCGTTACATGAAAGAGATGTAATTAATATTTTCTTTCTCCCGATCCTGTCGGAAAAAGAACCTAAAAAAGGAGACCCAAAAAATCCTCCTAAGGACCAAACTGCAAGAACGATGCCATAGGAAATAAAAGAATCAACTCCGTTGTAAAAAGGACTGGTTGTTGAAACAACCAGATTAGGTAACAGAGGTAAAACAAGTCCGACTCCCATTATATCCATAATAATGGTAAACATCAATGTAATGAGATTTGAATAGGGTATGGCCTTCATTTTTTGTCTGTGCGATCAGTCGTTTCTACCAAAATCTCATCATTGATGATTAATTTATAGTTTTATTCGTGTTTAAGCAGTGCTAAAAGCATTGCTCTCACTTATGAACGCACTGCTTGCCTGGAGTCCATCCATTTCCTCAATTCCCTCGATGAGAAAGTCCTGTGATCTCTGCTTCGCCTGCCTTGCTATGGCCTAACACCACATGACCTAAAAAGTCACTTAATGGAAGGTGTTTTTTAACCCATTTAGAGGATAAATGTACCGTGGAGCTTTCGAGCTAGCGCAATGCTTCGATTTATTATTTGACAGCTCCTGTGCGCCACGAACCGCACTTATCCGGGCTTAATTGACAAAACATAGTGGATATTATACTATCCATTATATACGAATAAACGATATAGTAGATACAATGGCACCTCTTAACTTATATACTCCGCACGAGGTTTTGCTCCAAACAGCCTTGCGAGCCAAAGAAAAAAGGCTTTTTCTGAATTTGTCTCAGAAGTCGCTTTCCGATCGTTCTGGTGTGAGTTTTGGTGTGATTAAAAAATTCGAAAAAACCGGAAAAATCTCTTTGGAGTCCCTTCTGAAATTAGCCTTTGTTTTAGAGGCGCTCAATGAATTTGCAGACGTGTTTAGTCCAAAAACATTGGAATCGTATTCATCCCTGGATCAGCTGCTTAAGCGCAAATCGAGAAGAAGAGGCAGAAAATGAACGATTTTACTCAATCCCTGTTTGTCGATTATTGTTCCACTCAGCCGATTGCGATGGGGCGGTTGGCCTATATGAATCGGAGAATTGCGTTTGAATAATGCAGTAAAACAGAGAACGCATCGGGAGAGAATTCCGAGAACTCAGCAAGAGTTGGCTAGAGGATTGCGCTCAACGCTTGCAGGACTCCAGAAGGAACCAGAAAAACGATTCGAAACTTGTTCAATGCTCTGGCAGTTCGTTATGCTGCCTGAGTCGCCTGTTTGAATGCCGGGTTAGTAATTCAAAAAAAGCTTAATGAAAGAAAAATTCAACGGCCCTTTTTGGAAGCTCTATAGGAAGAAGAGGCGCACATTGGGTAAAGGTGCAATAATAAATTCATTTCGTTACAATATGTTTTTGAGGCTAGAAATTAGTTTGCAGGAGTTGCTGCCAAGGTCAGGGCTATTGCATGAAGAATATCTTGACATGCTCTGTTCATAGAGAAAAACATGATAGGCATGATCGACGAAGCGTCGGCAGGATGAACAGGATAAAATTATATTATCCTGCATATCCTGCCGATCCTCCCGCGAAGCGGATCCTGTTTTTCTTTTCAAGCAATTTATCATGCAATCTCCCTGCTGCCAAGGTGACTTCATGGTTTTAGCTTCTAACCATTCAGGGAAACTGTGGCTAAAAAAAGCACTATAGCTTCTTTTTCATCGATTAAAAAGAGAGCGCTGCCTGTTTTGAAAAAACACGATGTAAAACGAGCAGCCATTTTTGGATCGTATGCTCGTGGAATGGCAAATTCGAAAAGTGATGTCGATTTTCTGATCGAATATAAGGGAAAGAATAAATCACTTTTTGATCTGGTCGAATTAAAGTCGGATTTGGAAGAAACCCTGGATCGAAAAGTTGATGTGATAACATACGCTTCTATTTATTGGAGACTTCGTGAGCGAATTCTGGCTGAACAGGTGATTATTTTGTGAAAAAAGATCCCAAAGTATTTATTCATCATATATTAGAATCTATCATGCTTGTCGAGAAATATACAAAAAACAAGACGCAAGCTCAGTTTGAGTGCGTCAGTTGTGGATATAAAAATCACGCCGATGTGGTTGGCGCGATCAATATTTTAGAGCGAGGACATCGCTTATTAGCCTGTGGAGAGTCGGTAGTTTTAAACCACTCGAAGAAGCAGGAACCCGCCGAAGTGAGTCAGTTAGCCTTTAACTGAACGCCATAGGAATCCCCTTCCTGCAGGAAGGGGAGGATGTCAATGACAAAATATAGTGGATAGTCACCTGTTTGAATGCTGGGTTAGTAATCAGCTTTAGCTTGAAGCGCCTTTATTTGGTGTTGCCAATTTGACCTTAATTGTTCCAGCTCATTTTTTTCTGAAGTCGTCGAAGTTTTTGACATTTGAGCAATCGCTGCATCCGCACGCTGCACAGCTTCTGTTAAAAGCCTTAATTCTCTTTCTTTAGGAGGCAATTCCCGCAGTTCTTTTTCCCACTTGAACTCAAGGAATTCAGGCCAGTATTTATCGAGTAACCCTGTACTGAGATTAGCCGTCATATGCGCCCCTATAGACGCTGCTAAGCCCAGTTTCGCTCGAACTACTCCAAAACCGATACCGGCGAGCGATGATATTGTAGCTGGGAAAGTTCCGCCCTGTTCATGATTGAAATAATGAAGTAACCCAAAGCCAATTCCCGATCCCACAATAGAAAGAACTGATGCCTGTGACAGCCCTAAAAGGGATGGCGCTGCAAGCTGATGGAAGCAAAAAACCATTCCTAAGCTAGCCATCGGTTGCAATAGGCCTCGAAAAACAATCTCTTCAAAAATGGGCGCTATAATAACCCCGGGGACAAACTCTTTGTCCAACATTTCAAAAGCCATGACTTGAGGACCATCATCTGGGTCCAGACTCGGTTTTACTTCTAGGCCGGTCATGAGCATGCCAACTTTCTGCGCTGTGGTATGCCAAGCAAATTCTGCCAGGCCGAAACCAATACCCATTCCCACAGCCTCGAAATTTTGCCAACCTACCAGATTACCAATACTTAGAGACATAATAATCACCTTTTTTGGATTTCACTTTGCCCTATTTCTGAGAGCTGTAGTTCCATCTGGCCTATAATCAGGTGTTTGCCGTCGGATGCGCTTTGGCTGTTGAAAGGCTGTCTACAGCCATCCCCATTGCATGAAGGCCGTTGTCGACAAACAGGATGGATCCCGTGATCGCCGAGGCGAGAGGGGAGCAGAGAAAGACGGCGGCATGGGCCACTTCTTCGGCATGAAGGTCTTTGACGAGCGGGGCATTGGCCTTTGAATAGGCGATCATGTCGTCGATCATGCCGATGGCTTTCGCCGCTCTGCTTTTCAATGGGCCGGCAGAGATCGCGTTGATGCGGATATTCCACTTGCGGCCCGCTTCCCAGGCCAGCGTCCGCGTGTCGCTTTCGAGAGCGGCTTTGGCCGAGCTCATCCCGCCGCCGTAGCCGGGGATGGCTCGCTCGGAAGCGATATAGGTGAGGGACAAGGCAGAGCCGCCTGTCGACATGATTGGACCAAAATGCGAAACGAGGGAAACGAACGAATAGGAAGAGGCGCTCAGTGCGCTGAGATAGCCTTTTCGCGAAGTTTCAAGCAGGCTCTTGGTCACTTCCGGGGCGTTGGCCAGCGAATGGACGAGAATGTCGATATGGCCAAAGTCTTTTTGAATCTGTGCGGCCACTTCGGAAATCGTATAGCCGGACATTTCGCTGTAGCGTTTGTTTTCGCGGATATCTTGCGGGACGTCATCGGGCCGATCAAAGGCGGCATCGAGCGGATAGATTTTTTTATATTCCATCATGCGGCCGTCGGATAGTTTTCTCGATTCATCGAACTTGCCCATGGACCAGGATGTGGTGAAGATCTTGACGATCGGAGTCCATGTGCCGATGAGGATTTCAGCGCCCTGTTCATAGAGAGCTTTGGCAATCGCCCAGCCGAAACCATGATCGTCGCCGATGCCGGCGATAAAGGCCCGTTTACCTCGAAGATCCTGTCTTGTCATAAAAATCCTTTACTTGTCTGATTGGCTATTAATTTTATCCCAGAAAGGCTTGGTTGTCCAAGGATCAATTTTTCCCTTGTCAACCACATGGGAAATTCGCTATAGGTTAAGCGGGTATCCGTAATTGTTGGGGGAGATTGAATGAGAACGATCGCTATTGTCAATCAAAAGGGTGGGTCCGGTAAAACCACGACCGCAGTGAATCTGGCGGCAACGCTGGCCGAAGCGGGAAAAAAAGTTTTGCTGGTCGATCTCGATCCCCAGGCCTCTGCCTCGCTTTGGTATGGTTTTAAGGAAATGGGCAAGGCTCTCTATGCTGTAATGACTGAGGACGCTAAGCTCGAAAGCGCGATCGAAAAGAGCTCGATTGACAATCTCGACATCGTTCCTTCATCGCCCCTTTTGGCTGGCGTTGAAAAAGCTCTTTCGAACGAAGTGGCATCGGAAACGATTCTGAAACACAAGTTTTTTAAGATTCCCAATAAACCGTGGGACTATTTGTTGATCGACTGCCCGCCGACCCTTGGCATTCTCTCCCTAAATGCATTGACAACAGCGAACGAAGTGCTAGTGCCGGTCGAGGCGCATGTCATGGCCCTTCATGGCCTCGTTCAGTTGCTCAAGACTATCAGCACGGTCAAACAGCGACTGAACCCCGATCTCGAGATTGCCGGTATCCTGGCCTGCCGCGTTGATAACCGCACCAAACATTCCCAGGAAGTGCTCTCCCAGCTGCGCTCTCGATTTGAGGGAAAAGTCTATCAGTCAGTAATCCGCGAAAATATCCGGTTGGCTGAAGCACCTCTGCATTTGAAGCCGATCACATCCTATGCGACCTCCTGCAACGGCGCCCAAGATTACCGCAATCTGGCGAAAGAACTGATCGGTCAGGAAAAGAAGGCTACTTTACCTTCTTCTTAAGCACACTGCGCCGCCAACCTTCAGCGGTGAGTACCCGATCGACAGTGTTTTCTTGAAGAGTTTTTGTCTTGGCCCGTTTTTTTTCAGGCGGTTTCTTTCGTGTAAATATGCCCATAATACCACCATCTTATTCTATCCGGAGGCACACGTCAATCATCAGTTGAAGGTGGCCTTAGCACCGACAACAAGAATTGTTGGCTATGCAAATCCAAGAAAAGTCTAAGTCTTCCCCGATTCTCCTCTGATTGATTATAATCTTACTTATTGCTGATCAAGTATTTGTAGTAATTAATTGACGTCTTTTCGTTTAGAGGAACTGACTATGATAACAATCCATCCAAAGTTGTTTTTCCGGGCGGATTAGTGATCGATGATCCGTTCATCTATATGGCGTGGGGAAAGAATGATAAAGAGATCATGATCACGACGTTTGATCGGGAAAAACTACTGGTTTCAATGGAGCCGATGCAAACGATTGTAGAATGACCTGCATTTGACTATACTGATGGGTGTATGGAACATTATCAGATTTCCTATCTCGGCGATCTCCGATGCGAGTGCGTACATTCCAGTGGCGCCCGATTGCAAACAGATGCCCCCAAAGACAATGAGGGGAAAGGGGAGGGGTTTTCCCCGACCGATCTATTTGCAGCGAGCCTGGGGACTTGTATGCTGACGGTCATGGCCATCACAGCGCGTCATCTCGGCCTGGATCTTCATGGAACGAGCGTGGACCTTCAAAAGGAAATGTCTTCGAATCCGCCCCGCCGTATTGCCCGTTTGATCGTTCGTTTTCGCTGTCCTGGCCATTTTGCTCCATCAGCCATCAAAAAACTCGAACAGGCCGCCGTCCAATGTCCCGTACACTACAGCCTGCATCCGGATATCAAGCTGGATATTGATTTTCTCTGGGGCGTGTAACATTATGCGCTATAACAATTTAAAGGCCTTTGAAAGGCAGATCGCCGCAGCATCCTCGGATCAGCGGGGACGGCTATTTCTCATCGCGCAGGCCGATGATTTTGAGCGCAGAAAAGCGATCGATACGACTCTTGCCTTCGTGGCGGCGCCTGATGCGTTCGTCAGCCGTTTTTTGGGAGAAGATGCGACGGTGCGCGCAGTCATGGATGCGCTGAACAGCCCGGCTCTTTTTTCACCGGAGTGCGTCGTGGTTGTCGATGACGCGGACAAAAAATTGATCGATGCGCTTTTTGCTCAGCTCAAAGGTCCATTGTCGTTCGGCTACTTACTCTTGGGCGTGAAAGGAAAAATCAGTTCCAGTTTTGCCGAAACGCACGGCATTGTCCTCGATCTGATGGAAGAAAGGCCATGGGAAAAGGAAAAGCGCTGGACGGAGAAGCTCCACGAGAAAGCGCGCGCAGCGGGAAAGCGCCTGGCGCCGGATGCCGCCCAATGGATGATGGAGCGATTGGAAAAAGACGCGGCCGTTCTCGATTCTGAAATGGACAAGCTCGTCTGTTATTGCGCCCACAAGTCCTCAATCGAAAAGTCTGATGTAGAAGAGATCTGCTCGGCCAGCCGTACCCATACTCTCTGGCAGATCGCCGATGAAATGGTGTGGGCGAAGATTTTTCGCTCGGATGCGGCCGATATGCGCGATCCGTCATTTTTCCACGGTCTGCTGCCAAGTCTGCGCATGCAGTTGAACATCGGGATGAAAATGCACGATCTGCACTTGAGCCAGGTCCCTTTTTCTGAATGGGGAGCCCATTTTCCCAAGATCTGGCCCAAGACGCTGGAAAAAAAGGCGCAAACCGCTCAGCGCCTCGGATCTACCTTTTTTCGCGACGGCCTTGATCGCCTCTTTGAAATCGAGCTGCTGGCTAAAAACAGCGCCGCCCCGCTCGATGCCATGCTCGATTTTTTCCGCGTACGGCTTATGTCATGAGCGAACCTTTATTGTATCTATTGCCCAACCTGCTTGACGAGGAATTGCCTCACGAGCCATTTCTTCCGATCAGCGTGGCTAACGCCGTCTTGACGCTCAATGGCTTGATTGCAGAAAGTGAAAAGAGCGCGCGCCGGTTTTTGCGCCGCTTTGTGGGTCACGATCAAATGGCTGCCATGCCTATTGAATTGCTGAACGAGCATACCCGTATCGAGGATATGGCCAGACTGCTTGACCCCATCGCAAAAGGGCAAGTCTGGGGGATTGTGTCCGATGCGGGGCTCCCCTGTATTGCCGATCCCGGCGCGCCCCTGGTTCGGCTTGCGAATGAGCGCGGCATCCGGGTTGTTGCGATTCCCGGCCCCTGTTCTCTCATCCTGGCGCTTCAGCTCTCCGGCCTCAATGCCCAGAGATTTGCGTTTCACGGCTATTTGCCGCGCGACCGCGAGCCTTTGCTGCAGCGGCTGCGGCATCTGGGAAAGGTTTCATCGCAAGACGATTCGACACAGGTCTGGATTGAGGCGCCTTATCGATCGGCCAAAATGTTTGAAGCGGCACTCGAGGCTCTCCAGCCTAATACGGCGCTTTGTGTGGCTTTGAGCCTCACCTTAGCGCGCCAGCGTGTTTGTACACGCAAAGTTTCCGAATGGCGAAAACAGCCTATTTCCATTGAAAAAGAACCAGCGGTTTTTCTGGCTACGCATTAAATAATATTATGTCATTGAGTGCCAGTTCATGGAATCGATTTATCACCGAAGTTAAATTGAGAAATCGCGATATAAGCAAACCGGTTGCTTTTATATTACAGACACATGTGGATCATAATGGGATGTTTGCTGATCTAGCAATGCGTTTTTGTTTTTTAACGCTTTGCAAAACGTATCAGGTTTATATTTGTAGCGTAGTTGATAAAGCAGGCATTCCTGCCGTCATTCATCAAATATCCATCAGCACAGGGCGGAAAATTGAATTGCTGGTTTTTTGCGCTCATGGAACGGATGACTGTATGCAATTGGGCGGCATTTTTACCGAACAAGACATTACGCCAGAGGAATCCGAGGATTTAGATTTTTACGCAAGGATTGTGGCGATTTCATGTCGCACGGGAAACCTTTTGGGACCAAGATTATCGAGGGCATTCAACCGGCCGGTATCGGCTCCAATGACAGACATTCGATCACGGCATGTTTTTGTAGATAGTCACAATGAAATTTGCTCAACATGTCCATTCGTGAAATTTTACCCCGACGGGACATCACTGAGGATCGATCACCCCAACACCAATTGGCAGTATGAATGGGATTATCGACAATATATTAAAATAAACGCAGAAAGCGGCGACGCTTTTGCGCAATTACGGTTTGCCATCTTTCTTGAAAGAAATGGCGAGGGTGAAAAAGCGGAAGATTTTTTTAATAGAGCGGCCGTTCAGGGTTTGCTTGCCGCCCAAAAAAAACTGGGCCGTTTTTATGAGAAGCGAGGCATTTTTTTTGTAGCGGAATATTGGTTGAGAAAAGCGGCGGCGCAGGATGACGTTGAAGCGAAATTGTTGCTGGGCCGTATTATGGATAAGCGCGAAATTGCTCTAAACATGCTCGGATACGTCTTTCAAAATGAAGGTCAATCTGCAATAGCCGACGATTATTTTAGAAAAGCCGATTCTTTTCGTTTGACATTGATCTGTTGATGAACTAGGAAGATGTTATACCGGACGTGATTCAAAAATCGGGAATTGGGCAAGAAGGCGCCCTGAATTTGAGTCAGGCGAAGCCGGCGCCGAAGCAGCCCAACTTCAATTAGTTGGGCGATGCAGGCGGGCTCAAAGGCAGTGGCTGCCGACGTAGCACAAAATCGATTTTTAAAACATGTTCGGTATATTTAGCGGAGGGCGTTCGGATGATTCAGAAGGGCAAAAAGGTATCTCTCGAATACACGGTTTTTTTGGAAGACGGAATGCAGATCGATAGCAACGTCGGCGATTCTCCTTTGATCGTTGTCGTCGGCAAGAATCAGCTTTTTCCCGTTTTGGAGCAGGCGATTATGAATCTAAAGCCCGGCGATAAAAAAGAAGTCTTTTTGCGCGCAGAAGAGGCATATGGACCGATCATTCCTGAGGCTTTTAAAGAGGTCGAAATCGACGCGATTCCAGCCAAGTTCCGTTATGTCGGAGCGATTTTGGGGGTGCAGGATCCGGCCGGCGGCGTTTATCCGATCCGCGTGCATGAAGTGAAAGAGAGCAAGGCCGTCCTGGATTTCAACCATCCGCTCGCAGGCAAGAACTTGCGCTTCAACGTCAAAGTGATCGAAGTGAGCTGAACAACAAATATTTTTTTTACGCGTCGCCGATCATGAGCGGCATGATTTGTAATGTATCGAAAAGTCTTGCGGTTGGCAAGGTGGCTCATCGCTGATCAGATTTTCAGCGACGGTGTCGTAAAAAAGGGTTCCCTGATCGGTCAGTTTCCAGCGATCATGATCCCGCATGAGATATCCTTCGCTTTGAAGGCGGTGCAATTGAGCAATCGTTTCATCGGGAAGCTGCAATTCGCCATCTGCGACCCCGTGCATGAGTCGAAGTTGGATGGCGAGCCGTTCGTTGACATTCGCCGGATAGGGGAGCGTCTCTTCAAATTCAATCGTACTTTCCTGATTGCGCAGTGCGCGAGCGTAGCGCTGCAGATGCGCCACGTTCTTGAAGCGCCGCCCTTCCCAGTAACTGAAGGCAGATGGGCCGAACCCCAAAAACGGCCGTCCGATCCAGTAGCCGGTGTTGTGTACCGACTCGAATCCTTTTTTGGCAAATGCGGAAATCTCATAGCGCGTAAAGCTCAGTTCCTGCAAGCCCGAGACGGCTGTTTGCAAGAGCCGTAACGAATTACCCTCATTCGGCATTGCCTCTTGCACGGCTTTTCTTCTCAAAAAAAATGAGGTGTGCGGCTCGATAGTGAGGTTGTACAAAGAACAATGCTGGATCGGCAATGTTTGAATTGCCGCAAGCGATCCTTGCAGGGATTCGAGGGTCTGATGAGGAATATCGATCATCAGATCGATGGAGATGTTCTCAAAGCCGGCTGCATGCGCCTCGAAAATGGCGTCTTTCGCTTTTTTTGCGCTATGGAGCCGTTCGAGGGTTTGAAGTGATGAGTCATCCAGCGATTGAACACCGATGCTGATTCGGTTCATTCCAGCTCCTCGCAGGGCTGTTAAGCGGGCCCGATCGAGCTTGTCCGGATTGGCTTCGATGGTTATTTCGCAATGGGGGGCTATTTTGATGCCGGAGTCTCTGACTTTTTCGAGGATGTCCATCACGCCGTCAGCGAACAGAGTCGGCGTCCCTCCGCCAAAGTAAATCGAGACGATCCGATGGCTCAAAAATTGGGATTGCATCCGCTCCCACTCGAGCAAAACGCCATCGTGAAATACCGTCTTTAAATCCGCCCTGTCGGGAATGGTATAGAAATGACAATAGGGACACTTTTTTGAACAAAAGGGGACGTGAAAATAAAGGCTAATATCCAAATATTACCAATTGTCCCGGTCAGGATCATCGAGAATGCCCCGCTTCCAGCGGTTGCGGTCGGAGAACGGGTCTTCTTCTTCTTCTTCTTCCTCGACAACGGTTGGCTCTTCTTCGGCAGCGGTACCTGATGCCGTCTCGTCTTCCGTGACCGTTTCCATGTCATACGCTTCAGTCTCCATGTCGAGTCCGGCGTCGGTCATATTTTCGCCGATGTCGGCGTCGGGCAGAGTGTGGGGTTCCGCATAGGCTTGGCGCGCGGGCGAGCGCTTTGGCGTGACGTATTCTTCCAGTTCGCCATTTTCTTTTAAGAAACGCAGCCGCTCCTTTTCTTCCTCAATTCTGGATTTGAGGGTTTTGATCTCTTCCTTGTGTTTTTCAACGTCTTTTTTGGGGACCAGTCCCAAACTCATCCATTGATCGAGATCTTCCAGTTCCGCTTCGAGTTTTTTGAGTCTTTCGCTTTTCATCGTCCCCTATGGATTGATCAGATTCAGGGTGTATGTACAGCCTGCATCGGTTGTCTTCAATCTCTACCTAGCCTAAGTGCGGCTATTCTGTAAAATATTTTTTTTTAAATCACGTTCATTTTTAAAAATTCGCCGGAAACGTCCAGCGCAACGACTCTATCTCAGGGAGATATTTTATTTCGATCATTTTTTAATGATTGGACGAACAGCATCCGCCGGAATTGCCGCTGCAGCCGCAGCCCGATGAGGGACTAACGATCTTGAATCCGGCGCCATGTTTTCCTTCGGCGTAATCGATGATCGTTCCATCCAGCTGGGCCGCAGACTTTGGGTCGACATGGATTTGGATGCCATGCGATTCAAAGACTTGGTCTGTGGTCTGGGCTTGTTCGGAATAGTCGAGGAAGTATTCGTATCCGCAGCAGCCGGAATCCTGGATGCCGAAGCGAAGGGCCCATCCGATTTTCTTTTCTTCCACCAAAATGGAGCGAAATTGCCGCGCGGCCTCTTCAGTCATCTGGATGGCGGGCTCATCCGGCTCGTCTAAAACTGCATTGAGACGAGAGACGAGCGTGTTGATTTGTTCGTCTGTCATCGGATGGGAAGAGAGTTTTTCTTCCAGGGTCAGATCGTGCGATGAGCGGCAGCAAGAGCACTCGACGCCGGAAGCAACCAGCTCGCGCTTCAGTTTGTGGCTTTTGGGACCAAAAGTGTCAAAAATTTCAACAATTGGCATTTTGCGATGGATGCGCTCGTTCACGAAACCCTCAAGTTAAAATTTAATTTTTACTTTGCCGCATTTAATCTTGCATTGGCAGGCTAGACGCTCTCGATCCATTTCTCCGAGAAAGTCCGCTTCAGCCGGGGAGAATTCCGTCAAATTTTCCATCCCGTCCACCACGTCGATCACGCAAGTGCCGCAAACGCCCTCGGTACAGGCGAATGGTACGCCAACCTGCTCGCAAGCGTCCGTAATAGGGGAGCCATCGTCGATGTCGACTTCTTCCTGTGTGTCTTCAAAATATATCTTGGCCATCGTTTTCTTTTCCTAAAAGTAAGAGGGATTTTAGCTCTTTTCAATCGATTTTGGCAAGAGTCAAAAAATGCTTACATGTCTAGTGTAATAAGTAATTATTGAGTTGAATTTTATGTGTGTAGATAGTAAAATTAATACAGCTAAAAACATTAAACCGCAAATAATATGTGTGGGTGATTATGTCGGCGTTAGAAGGGTCTAGATTTGATTTTGCGAGATGTTCCTTGTTTATGACAGATGAAGAAAGTAATGATTTGAGTTCATCGACATCGCTCGATTTACCTCCTGTTCCGCCGAATACGCCAGATAATTCTCGAGAAATCAAAGATTTGACTCTGCTCGCTCGGACGAATCGCGAATGGAAGGAAAGCAGCCTTCCTGATAAATGTTTGGGAGTTGCTATTGTAATTCTTACCCTTTCCGGTTTAATTTACTGTGCTATTTTCGCCCCAGTGATTATTGGAATTGCGGCAGGTATCGTAGGTGTTAAGTACGGGATAAGCACGCTTTTCGATAAGTACGGGAAAAATGATGAGTACCCGATCAGAGTGCTTTTGGAAAAACATCACTTGGCAAGGCGCTTGGATGACCCCTCACCTGAGAGGATCATCGAGGCACCGAGAAATGTGGGTTTAGATGGAAGATCGCATTTAGCGGGTCTTTTCAGGCAAGATAAAATAGCTCCTGCCGTCGTTCAAAATAAGAGCGATGCTGTTTTTGACGAAAGCAATCAAGTTGAACGAGATCGTCTGATTCGTATGGCAAAAACGAGTATGGAAAATCTCCAATCAAATCCGCAAACATACCGAACACGATACAATGGTGAAGTTGTCAATATTGCATCTGAGATTTATGAATTTTCTCTGAATGCCCCAGTCGCTCAATCGCTGGATTTGATAAAGCGCTTAATGTCTGATGCCGATCAAATTGGTAGAGATAAAGTTGCTTTTGGCCCGGGGAGTGCTTTTAAAAATAATTTTTCTCTGCTGCATGTCTTTAAACATGACATAATAGATCCCAGCAACGATGCCCTTATTACTCACGGGTATGTCGATGTAATGCGTAGTGATAAATTTAACGAGATGATTTGTATAAAAATAGAGTATGAGGCTTTTGACAGGATAGTCGGAGTGAGTGATGCTAATCAAATTGCGAACGTAATCGCTACCGTTAAAAAACAGCTGCGTGTTCTTAGAAACAGTGAAGTCATCGATAAGTGTGAGTATAATATATGGCTGTCACAGTGTCTTCTGAATATTAAGAACAGGATTAATATTAATCTAGTTAATGAAGTAACTCAAATGTTGCAAGGGATTCAGGATTTGAAAGAGTTCAATGATTTCAGACATATACTCCCATCAGCTGATAAACAACTATCAGCTTTGAAAAAATTGAAATGTATTGATGACAACGAGCGATATGAAATTCTTTCAGAGCTTAAATGTCTGGTGGCTAATGTTTTCTGTGAAAATTACGATAGATTGAAAAAATCTACCCCATCGACTAGTGATAAATCATTTCTAGATGATATTAAAAATGTTTTGATGTCGCAAGGTTGTGAAATGTTAGTCGAAGAGCAAGAAAGTGAGGAACGATCTGACGTAGAGGTTGGTTGGGCGCGAGACTATTCGAAAGTTTTTGGGAAACCATCACTAACCTTCAAACTCTCCTGCGAAATCGACAATTTTTTGACGTCAAAGGTTATTTAAGAAGTTAGTATATGTTGACAAGATTTATCTATCTAAATTAGATAAAGCACTTTGCACAAAGTTTGTTATTGGCTTTATTTCGTAAAAGTTGTAAAATTAATAAAGCTGAAAGCAATAAACAAATAAAATGGGGTAATGGGTATGTCATTAGCAGTAAGATCTGAACAAGCACAGGGCCAGAGTTCTGTGCTGCCTGAGACGCGAGGCCAACAGCGTAAATGGACTTCGATGACAATGAAAGCGGTTCATCAACTGCATTCGGGTCATAAACTTGTAGGTTATATTTACATTGTTGGGGCAGCTGTCGCGGATATCTTCAGATTTCCATACTATTTAGTATGTTTAGGTGCTAATAAGGTTCGAAATGGGGAATTTTGGAAAAAACGCTCTGTGGCTCCAGTCAATATCCATCCTGAAACGAAAGTTGAAAATTTGGATGAAAAAAATCATCTAATAAATACTGCAAAAAAATTAATGCAATCGTTCTTTGATTCTAGTGGAGTGAACCGAGTGTGTTATGTTAAGGCTATTGAAAAACTAGTTACTCTTATTAAGGATTTTTTCATAAAGGCGAATTCCAATGTATCATTGGCATTGATCAATGAGTTAGTGTTTATTGCTCATACCATTGGCAAATGCAAAGATAGGTATGTTAGCTACACATCAGAATACAGGTTCACTGATGCGTTTTTATATCATATTATGAATGGTCGTAACGATATTTGGACTAAAGGATATTTAGATTCAATGAAAGATTGTAATGCCATCGATGTCGTTTGCGATAATATTGTGCAAGAAGCTGTATTCCTCGTAAAAAGTTTAGAATATGGGGACTATTCGACGTATCGTAACCACGCTGAAAATCAGCTGAGTATCTTGCTTAAACTTCAGTTGATTACGAGTGATAAAAAGAATGAAATGCTATCGTTGTTTAATAGTAATGTGTTTAGTGGATTTATAGATAAAGCAAACGATTTATTGGCGAATGCGTCTGTTGACAAACTTTCTGCCGTATATAATGATTTGGTAAGTAAGCTTGATAATTTGAAAAACAGTGGTGTGATCGACAATGGTCTGATAAATGGTACGATGAAAGAGTTACTAGATCGTTTCAATTCTATTCAACGTACCCACGAAATTAATACTGCTATTAAGAATACTAGGGATGTCGAAGAGGTTCACGGTCGGAACGAAATTTTGTTTAAAGCCGATGACGATCGTGAAAAAATTGATGAAGAAATTACTGGTATTCTATCGATATTGAAAGAAATGAATGTGACTGAGAGAGAATTAGCTGATTTAAAAGAAAAACGCGCCAAAGTTGAAAGCAAAGTGGCTGAGTTAAAGGAGAGGTTGTCAAGTATAAGACCAAATTGTCGAAAAAACGCAGAGTGAGGTAATGAGCTAATACTGAAGCAGCTGCGTATGCATGAGGTTCATCTTTCGGTTCATAAACCCCTCTTCTAATATTAGAAGAGGGGTTTATGAGACATATAGGTTGGGATTTTTTTTTAGTGATTTTATGTTAGTTTTGTGGTATAATTATTATTAAATAATATGTGTGAATATGGCATTGGGTTCATTTGTTGAAGCTGAGGTTTTCAATGGCAACGTAACAGGAAACTGTCTGCTGATTAAAGAAGCGATTCAAGACGCTAAAAACAATAAATATGACATTTCAATTCACTTCGACAATCTTGATTCAGGATCAAAGATCCGTGAAGTTCTTGGAAGGGGATTCAAATATAAGGAGATTCAAATACTGGTTTACGGCTGTTTGGAAGCTCTTGAAACTCATTTGAAACATAATGGCGAAGATCTCGTAATGGATCAATGGGTTTTTGTCGTTCCAGAGAACGCTGAGGGTACTGAGAAGATTTCGCAGGTCTATAAGAAGACGCGGGCGTTTGTTGGTGGAGCTGTGTCTGATGATTCTTGCAAGGAAATATATCCAATTCCAACAGCTTCTTTGACCTGGATGGACGATTCCATTAAAAGATCTCGAAAGCTATGTGAAAACGGTGTAGCTACTGTAGCTGATGCGCTTGAGTTGTTTTCTCAACGATTAAATATACCTGTAGTGATCTCAATCCCGGTAACTGGCGCAAAATGTAGAGAATCTGAAGATCGTTGTGATGCCCACGAAATTAACACTGTTCTTCAGACTATTTGGGAAGAAATTTTGGAAGAAAAACGGCGTAGTTGGATCGAATTTTTGCATGAAGTTGGTATCGAGAAAATTTGCAACGCTGAGACCCTGTCGATACAGAACAAAATGGATAACGCTAAGTTTGAATCAGTTGATTTAAAAAATAAAATCGACGAAATTGAAAACAAAATGCTTAAATTAAAGTTAAATGCTGCAGCAGCTGCGCCTGCTTGAGGTTTATCGTTCGTTTCATAGAACATTTTCACTGAGGGCAAATATTTTGAGGCTTTCGGCCCTAAAAAAACACAAAATCGAGTTGAATTGAAATAGCAATTTTCCCTACGATCCGCGATCCTTTTTGATCGCGAGGCGTATCATGTTGCGTTTTTTTCTCTTTCTTCTATTCATTTCATTTTCGATCTCAGCCAACTCCCATTCTCTGGAATCCGATGGCGAGGATCTTTCGCTATTCCATCACGTCGATGTGATCACGGGCGCCCTGCATCTCAGCGAACAGGATCTTTTCGTCGCGGGCGCTGAGCCGATTGCGCTTCATCGCACCTATTCGAGTGCCCTGCCAGATGATCCATCGGGCGCAGGAGATTGGCATATGCTCGACGATCTCTATCTGTGGATTGATGATACGAGACCCATCGAGCAGCTCTCGGTGGATGGCCAAAATGAATCATTCGTATTCAGCCGCCACGACGGGGGCTCGGTCGTGTTGGAGTCGCCATCGGCGATGCTGACCATCGATTTGTCCGCAGGTCAAGCCGCGCTTATCTCTGCGAGCGGCCTGTGCCGCTTCTATCAAAAAACTCCCAACAGCGCCTGGTATCGACTGACGCAAGAACTGATGCCCTCGGGACGATCCTGGATCTACTCGTACGATGCGTCCGCGCGTTTATCGAAAATCGCCGCCGTCAATCCTTCGCATACCAAGATCTATTCTTTCATCGACATTCTGGGCGATGGACGGATCGTCTCTTCGGATGGCCAGTCGATCGAATACCGCTTTTCCAACGGCTCTCTCGTTTCGATCATTGCCAATCGCCGCCCCCCGGAAGACATCGAATACGGCCCCCAGGACAAGATTAGCGCCATCCAGATTGGCGATAGCGCTCTCAAGGCTCGCTACCTGCCCAGCGGCCAAGTGGAGAGGGTGGAGGAGATGCTGGGCATGGATGGCGCCTTTGTTCCGGCGGCCCAATTCTCCTATTTTCCGCATTTAACCGAGGTGCGCGATGTCGATCATCGGCTCATCCGCTACCATCACGATGGGCGGCGGCTTCAAAAAATCGAATACTTTGATGAAAACGACCATCTCGCCTCCACCACGGCGTTTTTTTGGAGCGGCCCTTTTCTTGCTTGCAAAGCGCTGCTTGACTCCGAGGGTCAGCCTTTGTTTGCCAAGACATTTGCCTATGATGATGGGGGACAGCTGATCGAAGAAAGGCTCTACGGCGATTTGACCGGAGACTCTCATGATGCGCTATCGATCGATGCGACGGGCCGGCCGAGTGGATCTGGCTTTTATGCCAAGCGCTTTCAGTACGATGCGGCGCATCATCTCGTTGAAGAAACTGAAGATGACGGCCCAACGATCCGCTATCAATACCAACCCGGCACGCATCTGTTGGTCCAAAAACTGACGCTGTGCGTTGAAGGGGTGCGCATCCGCGAATTTTTTCATTACGACGACGATCATTTTCTCATCGAAAAAAGCATCGATGACGGTTCAATGCCCGATGAGTCCCATCTGCAAGGCGTTTTGGAGCGCCGCATTACGCGCTTCGATATCGATCCGGATACGGGACTGGTTCGAGCGGTTAGCGAATTGTATTACGATCCCTTCGAGCAACGAGAAAAGCAGATCCGGCGATGCGAGATCGCGTATTCACTGCAAAATCAGATTGTGGCGGAAAAAGTGTTCGATGCCCATGGAACGGAGCGGTTCACGATCCGGATGCGCTACGACGATGGGGGCCGGCTCATTGGCCAGACGCATCCGATGGGAGAAGAGGACACTTTTCTCTACGATGCCATGGGTCGATGTCTGGAAGAAAAGCATCTCGGATCGAATTCAATCACCCATCGCTACGACGGGGCGGGCCGGCGGATTGGCTCGGTATCGGAGCGCGTCATTGAGACTGTGTTTGACGCCAAAGGACGGCCTTTATCCCAGACCGACTCCACCAAACCGCGCATCGATCAGAGCTACGATGCGTTTGGCCGGTGCACTGAGACGCGCTGTCAAAATGGGCCCACGATCCGCTTTGGCTATGATGCGTCGGGCAATCTGGCCCGTTCGATCGCCCCAATGGGAGAGACGACCTGGACGGAGTATAACGCATGGAAAAAACCGGTTCGCATTATTCATCCGGACGGATCGCAATGGCGTCATCGATATAACCGCAGCGGCACATTGGCTGAAACGCTCTCTCCCGACGGCACTGTGACGCGCATCGCCTACGATTTCTTTCAGCGGATGATATCGAAGAAGACTTATTCGTCCGGCCAGCAGCTTCTCGGCGAAGAGAGCTGGAGTTATAGCGCGTTTCGCCTCATCTCCTATACCGATCCGCGGGGACTCACGACTCATTATCGATATGACGGGAGCGGGCGCAAAATCGCCGAAGCAGCGGATGGAAGAATCATTGCCTATGAGTACGATGCGCTCGGGTTTTTAGAAAAAACGCGGGACTCTGCCGGATTGCACATTCAGATCCACGACCTCAACGGGCGCGTCGTGCGTCAATGGAATGAGGATGCCGGAGGGTCGATGGAGAATGAGACTTCGTTCGAGTACGACAGCGAGGGGCGCCAGATCCGTGCTACAGTGAAGACAGACGCCGGAGACGGCGTTGATCAATTCTCATACGACGAGGCGGGGAGGCTGATCGCTCATACGGATGGTGAAGGACAGACATGGCAGTTCCAATATAGTGCCAATGCCAAAACCATCATCGACCCCGAAGGGCGCATCACCGTTGAAACGAGCGATGCCTTCGGCCATCTGACGATGCGGGAAAAGAAATCGCCGGACTATCGGACGCTTTTGACGGAGGAGTTTTTCTATGATTTGTCGGGCAACCAGATCCGGCGGACGGCCAATGGCTGGGAAGCGGCATGGGAATATGACGCGATGGGGCGAGCGGTCAAACAGATCGAAAGCAAACAAAAGACAACACTATACGCCTACGATGCCAAAGGCCGGTTGATCGAAGAGGTGCGGCCCAGTCAGATCCGCCTGCGATTTTCCTATGACGGCCTCGATCGCCTCATTGAAATGATCAGCTCCGACGGATCGGTTCATACGCAATACGAGTATGCGCGGGGACCCGATCCCATACGCATCCATGATTGGGTCCGCCGTCGATGCATCGAGCGATCCTACGATCGCTTCGGCCATATAGTGAAGGAGCAAAATGGCGCGCGGCTCTACGAATGGAGCTACGACGATCTGGGGCGATGCGTATTATTCACGCTGCCGGATCAAAGCCAGATTGCCTATGACTATGCAGGGATGCATATTCGCACCATTCGACGCATCAACACCAACGGTGTTGCCTACTCGTATTCATATGCCGCGTTCGGTCGATGCGGCCATCCGCTGGTTGAGGAGATGATCGGTCGGATCGGGGCGATTCGCTCGCAAAGAGATAGACTGGGGCGCGCGACGAACATAGAGTGCCCGTGGATGAGCGAAGCGCTCGATTATTCGCCATCGGGCTATGTTGCTCGAGTAAAAAACAGCCTGTTCGGCGAACAGAGCTTTGGGTATGACGATCTGGGCCAGTTGGCCTCGAACAAAGACCACTTCGATCCGTTGGGCAATCCGAAAGAATGGACTACGGATGCGCTGAACCGGATTTTGACGGGGCCCAGCGGCCCGATTCTGTACGATGCCGATGGCAACCCCATTGAAATCATCTCGCCCGAGGGAATCACTCAGTATCGCTATGATGCGCTGGGTCAATTGACGCAGATTATCCATCCCCATGTCAAAAAAACGATCCTTGCCTACGATCCGCTCTCGCGCCTCGAATCGATCCAGCAATGGGTCGATCGGGAAGGGGAGTGGACCGAAGAAAGCACGAAGTTTTTTATCTACGATGGCAGCGAGGAAATTGGCTTGATGAATGAACAGGGGGCTATCGTTGAGCTCAAGGTGCTGGGCCGATCGCAAAAAGGCACGTTGGCGCGCGCGATCGCCATTGAAATGGGCGCTCAGGCGTACGCTCCCGTGGTCGATGCTTTTGGCAATATCGTCGCTCTGGTGTCTTTAGATAAGGAACTCGTCGAAACCTATGCCATGAGCGCCTTTGGCCAGGAAAAGAGCCAAGTTGACAAGCCCATCTGCCCCTGGCGCTTTGCTTCGCGCCGAAGTATGGAGAATCTCGTGTTTTTTGGACGGCGCTTCTACGATCCGGCGCATCAGCGATGGCTGACATGCGATCCGGCGGGCTTTCAGGATGGCGCCAATCTCTACGCCTATGCTCAAAATAGCCCCATCAACCGGCTCGACCGGTTCGGGCTCTATTCGGAATACATTTTCCGCATCGATCTTCCGATCGCCAGCCTGCCTCCTCTGAGCTCTGAGCCCACTGTTGTTCAATGCAAGGGGGTGATTGGCGATGCGAAGGTCGATTGGGTCGTCTCCTGCGGATTTTGGCAAAAGCTGCAGTTTTCTCCGGAAGAGCTGCAAGCCGGCATGATCAACCTCATTGATCATTTGGCCGATCTGACGCCGGCGAGCGAGCGGGCGTTTGGTTTGCTGACGTACCAGAACGGCATCAAGACGACGTTCACCCATTTTAACGCGTCCTGCCAATCAATCGCCGACAAAGTGCCTGAAGGAACGCTTCTTCTCGGCCTTCACAACAAGACCAAGGGCTTTGCCAAGGATCTTTTGCGGCTGCTGGATGAATTGAACAGCAAGGAAACGCCCATCGTGATTCAGACGCGCCAATTCATGGGCGCTATGGTCGAGTGCCTGCATAAAATCAACCCCGAGTTTTTATGGGGCCATATTATTCATAGCGAAGGCGGCGCGATCGCCAAACGGGCGATCGAGGGGATGACCTTGGAACAGAAGGGCCTGCTCAGGGAGCATTTATTTCTCTTTTCGCTGGGCTCTGTTCTGCCCATCCCGGAAAATTATGCCAATCATGCGATGAACATTTATTCCCGGCAGGATTTTTTCTGGATGACCAGCTATCTATTCGGCATGGGGGGGTATGGCGTCATGCAGAGTTTTTTAGGAAATCATTGCAATGTACAGATTATTCCCTGCTCCTCAAACTGGAGTGAAAAAGTCCTCTATCTGTTCGACCACGCTTTCTTGGGAGGAACCTACGGCATGGCCCTGGACGATGAGATCAAACAATGGCGCGAGCGGTATCATTTGTATGACGGCCAGAATTAATTTGAAGAACTCCTTCCTAAGGGAAGGAGATTCTTCGACAGCTACTACCCCACCAGGCAAATAAGTGACAAATAGCTTGCTGCGGCTGCGACATATCGATTCTCTATCGTCGTCCATAGTTCTACTATGGACTTCTCTCTCGAACCGCTGCGCTTCGATCTGTCTTTGCCTCGCTCGCGCTCTTTGTCACTTATTCGCCTGGTGGGGTAGTAATGGCGGGCGCTTAAAAGCGCCCGATAAAATAAATAGCTCGGCTAACCCGCCCCTGAAGAGGCGGGATTGCGCTTCGAGCAAGCTGTTCATTCTTATCGCTTGTAGCGTTTGGCTCGGGGGCTGCGCCCAAAGCGTGAAACCATCGAAGCATGTCCGGATCGCGCACGAACTCATCGATTCTTTTTCAAAGCAGATTGAAAAGGAGTTCGATGTCGTATGCATCGGCAGCGGAGGGGCCATGCCGGAGATGATCGACGAGATCGAGGTGGCATTTGCCGCCGATCGTCCGGGGACGATCGAAGAGGGGCGCTCGATTGAGATCCTCGGAACGGAAAAGCTGACCCAAATGATCAACAGCAATGAAGAAATCAGGCCGTACCTGAAAAACTATCCCTTTCCCCGCTCTCGGGCATTGGTATCGATTTCGTACCGGCACAAAAGCCAGCGCCGCCATCCTTCAGGCATCGCTCTCGTTTTCCAGGCCAATGACAAAATCTATTATTGCGTCCCCGATTCCCAAAAAGACATCCTCGTCGATCAATTCGTCGAGCCGTACGAGATGGCTAAAGCTAATGTAAAGCCGAAATTTTAAACCCCAGCACCTTGCCGCTCGACTTTGTAACTTTTTGGACCCGCCTGCCTCGTCTATTTGCTCCCGAGAACAAATATCTCGAGGCCTTTGGGTCCAAAAAGTTGCAAAGTCGAGTTGCCAAACAAACGATTCTCAGGCACTATGATTGGCTTTAAGGAAGGGATTTTTCATGCGACGATCGATCTGTTCTTGCGAGCCGACTTATGCTCTCGCCGGTGATGTTTGTACCTGGAAATTTACTTATACGACGGCGACGCCCCTTCCTAAAGGCACCCGGATACGGTTCGATCTGCAGAGCAAAGGACGCCCGATCGACTGGCAAATCCCTCAGACCAACCTCAAGGAAAAAGCCAACCTCATCTGGGCGGAGATCCCCGGCGGTAAAGTCATTGGCGCCAAAGCGCTGGAAACTCCTTTCGGATCCTTTGAATTCGTTTTGCCCTCCGAGATCAAGGCAAGCGATAGCTTAACCATTTTCATGGGGACCCCAGACAAGGACGTGGCTAAAAAGGGAAACGCCTGCCAGAAAGTGGCTCAGAGACGGCGTCCGTTTATCTTCGCCATCGATCCCAAAGGCAAGGGTGATTACAAGGATTCTGAAATCTTCGCGCTCGACGTGCGCGGAAATATTTTGAAAAATCTGAAAGTCGTCGCCCCGTCGCTCGTTTCGCGCAACAAGCGCTTCGATGTCGTCGTCCGTTTTGAGGACGTCTACGGCAACCTGACTTCCAACGCCCCGGAAGGAACACTGATCGATCTCAGCTACGAACATCTGCGGGAAAACCTCAACTGGAAGCTCTTCGTGCCGGAAACGGGTTTTATCGCGCTGCCCAATCTTTATTTTAACGAAGCCGGACTCTACCGAATCCAGCTGCGCAACCTGAAAACGCAGGAAATCTTTTACTCGCCTCCGATTAAATGCCTAACGGATAGCGTTCTGAGTCTTTATTGGGGGCTTCTCCATGGCGAGTCGGATCGAACCGACTCCGGAGAAAATATCGAAGCCTATTTGCGGCATATGCGCGATGAAAAATCTCTGCAATTTATTGCGACGTCCTGTTTTGATTCCGAAGAAGAAACGTCAAACGACGTTTGGAAAAAGATCGTGCAGCAGATCGCCGAATTCAACGAAGACGATCGCTTTGTCGCTTTGCTGGGATTCCAGTGGCTCGGCGAGCCGAAAACGGAAGGTTTGCGCCAGTTCATTTACACGAAAGATAGTAAGCCCATTTTGCGAAGAAAAGATACGAAAAACAATTCCCTCAAAAAGATCTATAAGACCCACAATCCGAAAGACGTCATCGCCTTTCCCTCTTTCACCATGGGAAAGCCGACTCTTTATGATTTCGACGACTTTAATTTTGAATACGAACGCGTCGCAGAAATCTACAATGCATGGGGCTCTTCGGAGTGTCTGGCGAAAGAAGGCAATTACTGTCCGATCAAAGGATCTCGCAAAGGAATCAGCGAATCGGCCGAAGGATCATTGCAAAGAGCGCTCAATGCGGGCTGCCGCTTTGGTTTTGTCGCGGGCGGATACGACGATCGCGGACCCTATACCGATCTCTTTGACTCCGATCAGGTCCAGTACACGCCCGGTCTCACGGCTATTTTGGCCAAAGAGCACAATCGCTCGGCTCTGATCGATGCGCTCGTCAACCGTTCCTGCTATGCCACGACAGGCGAAAAGATCATTTTGGGCCTTCAGATCGCCGGCTTTTCCATGGGATCCGAGATCGACGCCAAAGTGCGGCCCGGTCTTGAATTCAATCGCCATATCACCGGATATGCGATCGGCACCCAGCCGCTCACGGAAGCCGTTCTCATTCGTAATGGCAAAGATTGGAGGAAATTGGAGATATCGGAAAATGGCGTAGAATTCGCGATCGACGATAGCGATGCGTTAAGCCAGATCTCTCTCGAGCCATCCAAGCCGGAACAGCCCATGTTTGCCTATTACTATCTACGAGTCAGACAGGCCGATGGACATTGCGCCTGGAGCTCGCCCATCTGGGTTTTCCAGAATGCCAGCACCCCGACCAAACGAGTGCGTAAAAAGTGAGTTTAATGCTGTTTTGCTAGCGATCCCTTAAGCCCAATTTCTCTTCAACCATCCAAGTTTATGAACATGAAGGAGAGCAAATCACGGAGTGTTCTTCCCTGTGTGCGACCCATCCTTCGATGAGTTCAATGATGATTTGCTGAACCAGTTTTTCTGAGGGAAGAGTTGGGCCATTTTGGGCTAACACTCCCTCGATGTTTGCCAGCCCCGAATAGACCCTTCCAACGTGAAGTAAACTCTGATAAAGGGGGAGATCTTCGGCGCGATTGGATCCGCAGCCATTGAATGCAAGCCACTCGCTCAGGTCATCCATCGATAACTCGATTACCCGCGATTTGGCCGTGCAACGATCTTCACAAGGCGTGTATACATGAAAAGCGGCATTCTCAATCCACCTCTTGGCTGTATTGGCATCTGGCGCAGCAGCCAGGATGACATCGATCTGCTCTTCCACCATTGAGACAATGATATCTCTTTGAGCTTGGGTAACTTCATTCTTGCGTTTGCCCGCATATTCAATGTTTTTTTCCAATTCGCGAAGTATGGGAGCTATATTTGCTTTATCGCTCACTTGTATTTCCCCATGCTGATAAAGGTCATCGATCATTTGTCTTGCCCCTGAGTAGGGGACCCAGACATGAGTTGCATGATCACAGAGGATCTCGACACATCCATAAGGCGCTACTTGTGCTCGAATCGTATTCGAAAATTTTCCCGATGAAATCCTTTTAAAAGCTCCACTGGGGGATGTCCCTACAAACCACACACTCGGTTCTATGCCTAATACGGCTCCAAAAGCGCTGAATCTTGTTCTCACAAACTCTTTCGTTCTCTCCATGGTCGCCAAACTTGCGCCCACCCAATCATTTGAGGCTGTGGGCGTCTCTCCCTGAACGATCGTCCCCAATGGCGGAATTTCTGCACTGAACGCGCTCGATATCCTCAAACTTAAATAATTTCCTCTTAGTACGCTATTGTCCATACGGATTTTTATCTCGTCAAAAGGATTCGTAACCCGTGTAGAAGAGGCGAGGTTAATTATATAAAAATTTGTCAATCCCGACATTGATATTCTCCTTTGATTTGCATTTTCCAAACCATTGTATGGATCTTAACATTACGGGCAATTTTTGTAGATATTAATCCCCTCGTTGTCGGAACTATAATGGTAGATATTGACCCCCTAACCCTAGTAAAAACGACCTATTTGAGGTGTTTTGTGGAGGTCTTTCAGGATAAGTTAGTTAGATTTTTAAAAACTTTTTTGGGGGGTTGAGGGGCTTCCACCTCAATAATTCCGCCGATTCAAGTTCGAAGTGAGATAAACCTGCAACTGACTTACATCTTTAACGCTCATAGACATGCGCCTTTCCATTGCGTCACCTCTTTTAGTATCAATATCTTGTGATGCCACAGGTGACATTTTAAAATGACGCCTACATATTAATTATACGGTCCCAAAAATGAATTGGCAATAATATACCTATATGGGTATAATCGATCCCAGATCAAGATAGCTTGGACTTCCGCGTGAAACGAATCATATGGATGGGACGAACGCGTTCTGATTTAAAAGAATTTCCGGATCGAGTGCAAAGAGCTGTTGGACACGACTTATGGGGCGTTCAGAAAGGCGAAATACCTCCATCAGCAAAATTATTGAGAGGATTTGGTAGTGGTAAAGTTTGGGAACTTCGCGAAAACGACTCCAGCGGAACCTATCGAGCGGTCTATACAATTGAACGCACTTCTTGCCGCAATCCCACCCCTTTAGGGGTGGGTCTAGGCAAGATATTTTATTCGTGCGGTAAGCGGCGTTAGCCGCACCGCAACCTTAAGCGGAAGAAGAAT
>Ga0206225_1000021_pt1 | contig 33871 bp, 30 predicted proteins | sample MancosB2_FD_155470 | JGI IMG/M metagenome (GOLD analysis project Ga0206225, IMG submission 155470) | Subsurface sediment microbial communities from Mancos shale, Colorado, United States - Mancos B2 | ecosystem: Environmental > Terrestrial > Deep subsurface > Rock core/Sediment | place: USA...
CCTCTATGGAGCGAGATCAAGAAAGAACCAAAAACTATTACAGGCGTTAAAACAGGTAGCTGAAAATGTCTGACGGTTCTATTCGTACATACCAATCGCGTATTCCAGATCATTTTTGTGAGCCTTTGCCGTCTTATGCTAAACTAATGGCTCATGTTGAACATTGTCTATTTGCTGACATTGCAGCAGGTATTAACGCGAACAATCTCAAAGCTTCCTATCTCATCCGGTTTCGTATCACTGCCCGTCAGTTCAATGCGCTGCGCGTTAAAATCGAAGGAAAAATTGATTCGATTCATCAGCTTCGTTTGCAACGCATTGAAATGAAAAAAGACCAGATTTCGGCTCTTGAAAAAACAATTGCCCGTCTTAAAAACAATAAAATTCTTCATCAAAAAAAACGACGGATGGCTACGCTCCAACATCAACTTCATAAACTGGAAAAAGCTCAAAAAGACAAAAAAATCTCTCTTTGTTTCGGTTCTAAAAAACTCTTTCGAGCCCAGTTCGATAAAGAAACAAATGGCTATGCATCTCATGAAGAATGGAAAAATGATTGGAAACAAGCGAGAGCTTCTGAAATTTTTATTCTCGGCTCTAAAGACGAGACCTCCGGCAATCAAGGCTGTACAGCTTCGATTGCTCAAGATGGTTCCCTTACCTTTCGGGTCAGACTTCCCGATGCGTTGATCCCTCAGTATGGCAAATATCTTGTTCTTCCGAATGTTCGCTTTGCCTACGGACACGATGTGATTACAGCTGCGATACGCGATTGCTGCTTAAGACGCGAACTGGGCGCTATCAAGGATCCGTCCTATAAAAATCACGGTCAGGCAATCTCCGTTTGCTTAAAAAAAGACTCCAGGGGCTGGCGTATTTTTGTCAGCACCCATTTCAAACTTCCGCCACTCATTACCAAAAAAGAGAATGGCGTCATTGCTGTGGACATTAACAACAATCATTTAGCCGTTGCAGAAACGGATCGATATGGCAATCCGATCCAATCATTCAATATCTCCCTCCATCTCCACAATGCTTCCAAGAATCAAGCCCGTGCACTGATTGGCGATGCTTCTGTTCAAATCATCGAAATTTGTCGAAAGTCCCAAAAGCCTCTCGTTCTCGAAAATCTCGATTTTAAGAAGAAGAAAGCTCAGATTCGAGAAAAAAGAACTTCCTATTCCCGAATGCTCTGTGCTTTTGCCTATGCATCAATGATTGCTCACCTAAAAAACCGCGGAGCAGCACATGGAATAGAAGTCCATAGCATCAACCCTGCGTTTACTTCTCTCATTGGACGGGTTAAATTTGCAAAGCGTTATGGATTAACCGTTCATTTAGCGGCGGCTCTTTGTATCGGCCGTCGATTTTTAGGAGTTTCTGAAAGAATGCCTCAAGGCCTACGGGATATTCCCGATGGAAAAGGGGGCCACGTCACCCTTGATCTACCTGTAAGGAATCGATCTCGGCATGTGTGGAACCAATGGAGGCAGCTCAATAAGAAATTCTCAGCGGCGCTAACAGCGCATTTCCGGGCGGTGAAAGCCGATCCTGGAGTCCCTCTAAAAGCGACTCTTGTGATAAAAAAGCTCTCGGATCATGTCGGCGAGATTCCGGCACGCGAATCGTTAACCCGACTGCTCGGTTGACGTGTCCGGTTTGTCTATGCGTTTGTGTAGATTTGCCTAGATTTTTTTGAGCGGTATGTTGTCAGTACTGAACTGCCAATGCAGAACATAGCGATTGATTACTAACCCGGCACTCAAAATGGTGACAAATGGCGCATGCGAGGCAAAGCAAGATCAAAGCGAAAGCGGTCTGAACGAGAAGCCCATAGTTTTCGCTATGGGCGACGAGAGAAGATTGATATGGCGAAGCCGCAGCCAGCCAATAGTAACCATTTTGAGTGCCGTGTTAGTAAACTATATTTGGAGGTAAATTATGAATAAATTAGTGGAAAGCGCTACCGTCGGTTTAGTTGTTTATGTCGGGCAAAAAGCTTTAGACTTTTTATCCAAACAACCCAACAAATCGTCAGATCCTCGTCTTAACCGGATACGACAGGCAATGTTAACTTGCCGGAATCTGGTAAAAGAAAATGTAAGCGATAAAACCTGGTTTGTCTTGACCAATGTCTTATTAGATAATGCGTGGATTGCCAGCACCATTCTTACATATCTAGTAAATAAAGGAGAACTGTCAAGGCCCGAACAAAAAATAAATGCTGTCACCGCATTTGCAGCTTTTACCGCCGCTGCCTGGCTGGTGCGTTTTGCTGCAGCGAAAGCATTCCTCGCTTCCAGAAATTACCTCGGGACAAGGAATGTTGGCTAAATGACTTACTAATCCACTCGTCAAATAAGTGAGAAAAGGCGCCAGCGAGGCAAGGCTAGATTGAAGCGCAGCGGTCCGAAGGAGGAGGCCATAGTAGAACTATGGCCGACGTTGGAGGATCAATATGGCAAAGCCGCAGCAAGCATTTTGTTACTTATTTGACGAGTGGATTAGTAACTCGAAAATGGAATTGCGATATCAAGTGTGTGCGCAGTGTCTTGAAAAAAAACATTTATCTTCTGTTTGTTGAACGAGTAAGATATTATGCTATCGTTTTAATGGATGTATATTATGTCAACAACTTTACCTATACCTGACAGCCGCAACCATCGCGAACAAAACACAAGATTTTGTTTACATATAACTCCAATGAAAGTTTCTGCTGCAGCAATAATTATTTTCACAGCCATTTTGACTGTCGCAACGCTACCGCTTCTGCCTGCCATGCTAATTACTATAACTATTTCAGCCGTTTTATATGTGACAACAAAAAAAATATTACAGATTTTTGGCAAAAGCTTAAATGGTGAACCGCCAAACCATGGGCTGACTACCACCACCGGCGTCTGTGCTCCCGTTGCAAACCACCTTGGAACACAACAAGTTAACCAACCTTTTGAAGAGATACCAGCCATGCTTGTTACTTTACCTTCCTCAGATAACGTCGAATACATAGCCCCTGCAGCCGAGGATTTTACAACCCTTTTGCGGCTGACCGGCAGTTGTTTTATGGGTAATGATTATGATTCTGAACTAGCAAAGGGAATGTTTTTAAGGCATCACGAAAGCAAGCAACGATGGAAATGCGATGTTATCTTTTATACAAAGAAAGAAGGTCAAGAATATTTTGCTCAAAGATCATGTCATCCTTCTCAGAATTCGACAGATCCATTCTGGCAATTGACAATGTTAATAGATGCGATTGGTCAACGGTTAAAGCGCAGTTACTCAGACAGGATCTTTTGCGACACTTTACGCTTACAAGAGATGGGCTGCAAGCTAAAAAGTCCAGGTGATACAAATGCCCTTGTCCTCTTTTATAATAGAGTTAATAGTACCCTTCCCGCTTCAATGCCATTGGTCGATACTATTTTAGAAGGTGGCGGGAGTTCCCATGTCGTTGAATTGGACGAGACGGAGGAGGAGATACTATCCCTTCCAGACCAAACTAGCGATATCAAAAAATCAGTTCTACTTGCTGCTCGCGCCGTGTTGCAAGGGAGAACGTTTAGAGGCATAGAGCGAAAAATTAATGAGAACTTATCTTTTATCACCGATAAGAAAGAAGTGGAAGCTAAACTGACACGCCCGTTTGACACTCATGAAAAAGACCCAGCCTTGTGGAATATTATCATTAAACCACATGCTTCAGGATGGTTTAGTTGCCTAAGAAATCGCCCATGTGACAAAGTTGATCCAAACTATCTCGATAACCTAGAAATCGTTAATGCCATTTTTTCTTCCACAATAAAAGATAAAGACCGTCAATTGCTATCCAGCCTCTTAAAGCAAGAGCGCACGATTACATTACAAGTGTCGTTATTTTTCCATTCCATTCGATGTACTGTAACAAAAGGCTGCGCTTCTGAAGATAAATATACCCCCTCTCAAAATAATGGAGTTGATTATGTACCCACTTTCTGCTAATAGATTAATTTAAAGGCGCATCGATCAGCAATGTAACAGGCCCGTCATTGATGAGATGGACCTGCATTTTTGCGCCGAAGAGGCCCGTTTCCACGGTAAGGCCGCTCTTTTTGACCTCTTGAACGAAGGCGTCATAGTACGAGCGGGCGATGTCTGGCGGCGCAGTCTCGGTAAATGAGGGCCGATTCCCGCTTTTGCAATCGGCATAGAGAGTGAACTGAGAGACGATCAGCACGGATCCCTTGATATCGAGAAGCGACAGATTCATTTTATCCGCCGCATCGCTGAACATGCGAAGCTGGGTGAGTTTCTTCGCGAGATAAAAGATTTGATCCATCTTGTCTTCATGGTGGGCCCCAAAAAAGACCAGTGCCCCGCAACCAATGGAAACGCTCCGCCCCTCAGTGTCGACGCGCGCGCTCAATACTCTTTGAATCAATAGTCTCATTGGATTAATCGTCTTGCCAGCGATTGATCCGCTGCTCCAATTGATGCAGCTCATCCATCAGCGCCTTCGGGAATCGGGATCCGAACGATTCAAAAAAGCGCTGCAGCTCTTGGACCTCATTCATCCATTCTTTTTGATGCAGCTCAAATAAAGGCTCGATGGGAATATTGAGATTCGACAGATCAATCGATCCCATCATGGGAAGATGGCCGATCGGGGAAAGCCCTGCTTCGCAACGATCGGTGACGCGCTCAAAAATCCATTTGAGCACGCGGACATTATCTCCAAATCCGGGCCACAAAAATTTTCCGTCATCGCCCGTTCGAAACCAGTTGACTGAGTAGATGCGCGGGGCATGCGCCTTCTGCAATCGGCGCCCCATCGCCAGCCAATGGGAAAAATAATCCCCCATATTATAGCCGCAAAAGGGCAGCATCGCGAAGGGATCGTGGCGCAACTCCCCTGTCTTGCCTTTGGCCGCTGCCGTCGTTTCCGATGTCAGGCTAGCGCCCAGCATCACCCCGTGATTCCAGCTGAACGATTCCAGCACGAGCGGCATGACGCGATTGCGGCGGCCCCCGAACAGAATCGCCGCAATCGGCACCCCGCACGGATCTTCCATTGCCGGGCTGGCGATCGGACATTGTTTAGCCGAAACGGTAAAACGCGAATTGGGATGGGCCGCGGGTTTTCGGCTGGCCGGATCCCACATCACTCCCAGCCATGATGTGAGATGGGCGGGCGGCGGTGATCCGATGCCCTCCCACCAAACGTCTTTGTCCGGCGTCAATGCGGTGTTGGTGAACAGAGTATCATGCTCAATCGTCCGCATAGCGTTGGGATTCGTCTTCATCGATGTGCCCGGCGCCACGCCGAAAAAACCGGCTTCGGGATTAATCGCATAGAGCCTTCCGTCATCGCCGATATGCATCCAGGCAATATCATCCCCCACGCATTCGACCTTCCAGCCCGGCAGAGTCGGCGTCAGCATCGCCAGATTGGTTTTGCCGCAAGCGCTGGGAAAAGCAGCCGCGATATAGATTTTTTGTCCCGCAGGATGGGTCAGCCCCAAAATCATCATGTGTTCCGCAAGCCATCCCTCGTTCTTGCCCAACACAGACGCGATGCGCAGGGCCAAGCACTTCTTGCCCAGCAAGGCATTACCGCCGTAGCCGCTGCCAAAGGAATAAATGCTCTTTTCTTCCGGAAAATGCGCAATCACCCGCTCTTTCGGATTGCACGGCCAGAGCGTGTCCTTTTCCCCTTTACTCAGAGGATGGCCGACCGAGTGAAGCCCCGGTATAAACGGTTGATCGCCCAGATGATCGAGCGCAACCTGGCCCATGCGGGTCATGATCTTCATATTCAAAACGACATAAGGAGAATCCGTAATTTCAACGCCGACGCGCGAATAACTCGACGCCAGAGGCCCCATGCAATACGGAATGACATACATCGTCCGTCCGCGCATGCAGCGGGCAAAAAGAGATAGAAGTTTCTTTTTCATCTCCGCCGGATCGCGCCAGTGGTTCTGGGGCCCGGCGTCTTCTGCATGTTTGGAACAAATAAAGGTACTCTCTTCGACGCGCGCCACATCATCGGGATTGGTATGGCACCAGTAACTGGCTGGCCGTTTTTTTAATGGCACCAGCACGCCCGCCGCTGTCATCTGATGGGCGATGCGGTCGTATTCCTCTGCGCTGCCATCGCACAGATGGACACTCGATGGCTGGCATAAAGCGATTTGTTCTTCAATCCATTGAATGAGGAGGCGATTTTTCGTCCATTGGGCCAAAGGAACATTGAACTCCATCGGACTACCCCCAAAAAATAAATTTAGAATGACTTTTTCTTCTTGTACTTGTCGAGATATTCCAGCGCCTTGCCAGTGCCCAGGCATACGGCGAGTAAAGGATTCGGCGCGACAAAGACAGGCAGGCCGGTTTCTTTAATGAGGGCCTTATCAAGGCCCTTCATCAGAGCGCCGCCGCCGGCGAGCACCATTCCTCGCTCGACGAGGTCTGCCGCCAATTCAGGGGGGCACTTTTCCAGAGTCAGTTTCACGCTTTCGATGATTTGCTGAATCGGTTCCGCCAGACATTCGCGGATTTCAACAGAATTGATTCGTTTGGTGATGGGCAAACCCGCCACCTGGTCGCGGCCGCGCACTTCCATCTCCAGCTCGTTATTGCCCATAGAATAGGCTGAGCCGATGGTCATTTTAATCTCTTCCGCGGTCCGAGGGCCGATCATGAGATTGTACGTGCGGCGCATGTAGTTCATGATGCAGTCGTCGAATTCGTCGCCGGCGATACGCAGCGATCTCGATTCGACAATGCCGCCGAGAGAAATGATGGCGATTTCCGTCGTACCGCCGCCGATATCGATGATCATATTGCCGGACGGCTCATGGACCGGCAGATCGACGCCGATCGCAGCGGCCATGGGCTCTTCAATGAGAATTACTTCCTGGGCGCCGGCATGCAGGGCCGAATCTTCAACGGCCCGCTTTTCCACACCGGTGATTCCGGAGGGAACGGCGATCAGGATGCGGGGGCGGAACAGACTGCGAGCGGGAGTGACACGCTTGATGAGAGCCTTGAGCATCCCTTCCGCAATCTCAAAGTCAGCGATGACGCCGTCTTTCATCGGGCGGACGGCATGAATTTTTCTAGGCGTTTTTCCCAGCATGGCCTTGGCCTTATGGCCAACCGCGAGAACTTCATTCGTCAGGCTATCGACAGCGACGACCGATGGCTCAGCCAGAACGATCCCCTTGCCGCGCACAAACACAAGTGTATTGGCCGTGCCGAGGTCGATCCCGATATCGCTGGAAAATATACCGGAGAGCCGATGCACTTTCTTGAGCGCGAGATGTCTTGCTTCATCCAGCCAATGCCGCACATTTTCGTACGTCGAATTGCTCATATTTTGCTCAAGTCTGTAGGAGTTCTAGAACATCTTCCCAGGTCAATTTCGCAATAGCCTCATCATCGCAGGAGACAACTTTCTTGACCAATCCTTTTTTGCGCCTCTGCATCTCGACGATTTTCTCTTCGATCGTGCCGAGCGTGATCAGCTTGTAGGCGGACACCGAATTTTTCTGGCCAATGCGGTGCACGCGGTCGGTGGCCTGGTTTTCCACAGCGGGATTCCACCACATATCGTAATGAATCACAGTGTCGGCGCCCGTCAGATTCAAACCGGTGCCGCCGGCCTTCAAAGAAACCAGGAAGACGGGAATTTTGGGATCTTCGTTGAATTCCTTGACGATTTCAAGGCGGTTTTTGGACGATCCGTCGAGATAGCTGAACGGAATGCCTCTTTGTTCGAAATCATCCCGCATGATCCCCAGCATCCGCGTGTATTGGCTGAAAATGACCGTTTTGTGACCGCTTTCGACAAGGGTCTGTAATAATTCCAGAAGCATTTCGTATTTGGCCGAATCGCCGGGATCGGCCTTTTCTTTCGCAAAAATCGCGGGATGGCAGCAAATCTGCTTGAGGCGAGTCAGTGTGGCCAGGACGTGGATTTGCACTTTTTCAAATCCGTCGCGCTCGACCAATTTGACCAGCTCGTCGCGCGCCGATTGGGCGTAAGATCTGTAGAGATCCTGCTGCACATCGGAGAGCTGGCAGTGATAGACGATTTCGGAGACCGGGGGCAAGTCTTTGAGCACATCGGCCTTCATGCGGCGCAAAATAAAGGGAGACACCTTCCGGCGCAGATATTCGATGTTTTGCACATGCTGCACTCCGGCGACCCGAATGTACTTTTCCATAAAGCGATCGAAGCTGCTCAAAAAGCCCGGCATCAAAAAGTCCATCAGGCTCCACAGCTCTTCGAGCGAATTTTCGATCGGCGTACCGGTCAATATCAGCCGGTGGGCCGCCTGGATCATCTTCACGGACCTGGCATTGCGCGTGCCACGGTTCTTGATATGCTGGGCTTCGTCCAGAACGGCGTAGGCAAAATTAGTCTGGCTGTAAGTCTCGATGTCTTTTTGCATCAGCGTATAGGAAGTGATGACGATGTCGAAGTCCGCGATTTTGGATATGGTCTTTTTGCGGTTGCCGGGAACTCCATCGACCACCACGACCTTCAATTTGGCATTGAATTTATGCAGCTCCTCTTTCCAGTTATAGAGAAGCGAAGTGGGGCATACGATCAGGGTATGAGAGCCCTTGTGCTTGTTGTGGTGCTGGGTGATGGCCGCGATCGCCTGCAGCGTTTTTCCCAGGCCCATATCATCGGCTAAAATACCGTTGAGATACATCATCCGGAGACGCTCGAGCCAATGGACTCCTTCCACTTGATAGGCTCTCAGCTCAGCGGTGAGCTCCTTCGGAATCGGAGATGACTCAAAACGAGTCTCGCCGAGCATCTGGCTGCGAATCTGCAGCAATTGAGGCTTCATAACGAACTCGACCGGCAGGTTGTTGAATGCCTGGGGATCGATCGTCGCGAGGTTCCATAAGGGTCTTTTTTCGACAATATCATCGAGTTTCTTGATGCCGAGCTCGTCGAACAGCTGGACGAGCTTTGCGATCTTGTCCAGATCGAGGACGAGAATTTTTGAAAAGCGCGATTTGGACACCTGGCGGGCAGCGTCAATCTCAATGTAGGAGCGCTTCGCGCCAATGCATTCCCAGAGAAGATCCAATTTGACGCCCTTCAATGAGCCGTCGACTTTTAAATCGAGATCGTAATAGCCGACCGAATCGCTGGCGTCGAGAACGAGCTTGAACGACGTTTCTTCGTAAATAAACTGGTCGAGCAAATTCTGCGGGCACTCGAATTGCACCCGTGCCTGATTGCGGGGAATGGTTCCCGTCATGAACTCGACGATCTTTTTTTCCGTCTTCGCGACAAACGCAGAGGTCTGCGGATTGTAGACAAAATCCTGGAACAGCTCTTCGGCAATAGCCCTTTCTTCCACAAGATTGCGGGCGACAATGCCATCTTTCGAGACAAATGCGGTCAAATCATCATAAATGAGTTTGGAAGTGATCGACGGCACCTCGTGGCCATCGTATGAGAAAAATAAGGTCGCATCGAGCTCGCCATCCAGATAGGACAGATTGCAGCGCGCACCCAGTTTGCCGGCATAGGGCAGGGTCACAAAATTTTCGATGACCTCGGCATTGGCGATCTCGGCAAACCGGCGCAGTTCAGGCATGGCGTTTTCCACGAAAGTGCCGAAGAGCGGCTCCGGAATCGTCATGTCGGAGATCTGGGGCAAATTCAGCAAGTGCGTCCGCTTGATATGGGGCGAAAAACGATAATAGGTATCCTGCACCAGCAAGCCGGGCTGGGCGCATTCAAAGAGAATTGCTTCTTCAATATTCAGCACCTGGTTGTCAAAAACCAGTTTGGGCCGAATCAAAATCTTGGCGGCAGGCGGCTCGATATATTCCAGACAAAATCGCAATGCCGCGCTGTTCGGACAGTAGCGCAACGGGGTTTCCAAAGATCCCAGGAACAGACAGGGCAAGATGGGCTTTTCGTCGTCCTCGTCACTAAAGTTGCGAGAAGCGCTGCAATGCATCGCAAATTCAAAGGTCTTGGCGAGCATCATGCCAACGATTTCCGAATCCAGCTGCGCAACCCTGTGCGCGCGATCGCCGACAGCGGCGTCGCTGAGCTTGGAGTGGTCGAGGATGATCTGCAAAAGAGCCGATCCGGCCGAATCAAAGCTCTTGGTCGAAAAAAACAGCTTGCGGCCGCCGACAAAGACCGGCTCTTCGTAGCGGACCGACTCCATAAAGCCTTTCAAATAAGATATTTGTAACGGTTTGGAGCGCTGCGGCAAACGGAGGGCCAGCTGATATTCGACCCTACTTTTCTTGGCGGTTTGCAATGATTGGGGATTGATAATGATCGCCAATTCGGCGGCGGCCAGCTCTCCTTCTTCTTTCGGCAGGAAAAACGGCGAATTGGAGAGAATATCGGCCGAGGCGCAATATTCTTGCAGAACCTGCTTTTGATAGCGGGCGTCCTGTTTGACGACTTCTTTGCTTTCCGCCGCTTTAATGGTCGCGAGGAGCTCTTTTTTCTGAGCGGTATCGAAAGCCCCGTTTTTGGAAATATCGGATTCCTTCGAAAACTCGACGATAAGAGAATCGATCCTCTCTTCAAGATGGAAAATCAGAGCCGCGAGGTGAACGCAATCAAATCGGCTGGGACAATCGCAATTGGTATGAACCGCCTGGGACTCAAATCGATCGATTTCGATTTCGCTCTCATATGCGTTATCGAAATTCCCCAAAATTTTTGCGCTAAAACGGATTGTTTCGGGTTCGAGGCGGATAATTTTTGCCGACACGATGCGTTTTTTATCATGTAAAGCGCGCCCTTCCTTCAAAATGGCTGAAGAAAAATCCTGTTTCAGTTTACGGAAGTTGAGCATGCGCGATTCTCCAAGTTGGCCCGAGCCGGCATGCGAATCTTCTCATTTTACGAGGCAAGAAGTTTCGAGGGCAGGCTCGCCAATGTAGGGGTTTTACATATTTCTCATTAGTCCCGCAACCAAAAAATAATTTTATTCCGGACGCAGGAAGATTATGTTGCCTCTTGATCATAAAAAACCAATCGCCTAAGATGCTCACCTTTGATTGAAGCGCGCATTCGCGGGTGTGGCTCAGTGGTAGAGCATCACGTTGCCAACGTGAGGGTCATGAGTTCGAATCTCATCACCCGCTTCATTTATTAATTAATTTTCAGAGGTTGTAGTGCCAAAACAGTCATCGCCCCATAATCCGCCGTCGGATATTTCAGTGATTGTCCATCGCAAGCCTGCCTGCCGTATCGAACTTGAGGTAAAAGCCCCTCCCGTACTGGTGGCCAATGCCCGGAAAGACGCAATCAAAAAAGTGGGCAAGGAAGTGACCTTCCCTGGTTTTCGCAAAGGCCACGCCCCGGAAGAGATGATTCTGAAGAAATACCCTTCTGCCGTCGAGAGCCAATGGCATAAATCGATCGCCGACGCGGCGTTCGGCACGGCTCTGCAGCAGGCGCATGTACCGATGCTCAACACGAACTCCCCTGTTAGTTTCGATTTGAAAAAGCACTCCCTGGAAGATGGGGCGGAGCTGACCTTCTCCTTTGATACGGAGCCATCCGTTCCAACGGTCGACCCCAAACAGTTTCACCCCCAATCGGTGAATCGGCCTGATGTGGGCGACAAGCAGGTCGACGAAGCGATCCATCAAATGCGCTTTTACTATGCGGATTGGAAACCCGTGACAGAGCGCGGCATCCAGGACGGCGACTATATAATGATTGATCTGGATACCCTGGAAGACCCTCCGCAAAAAGTGTTCGACCATATCCGCTTTGAGGTATCCAAAGCGCGCATGGCCGAGTGGATGAAGCAACTCGTCATCGGGGCTAAAGAGGGCGATGTACTCGAAGGAGTGACTGATCTCGATGCCGATGCGTCCGAGACTGAAAAAAAAGAATTTACACCGAAAAAGGTGCGCCTCCAGATCCATAAGGTCGAAGAAGCCTCCCTTCCTGAAATGGAAGATTTTGCCCACAAAATGGGCGTGAGCGACGTCGCTGCGATGCGCGTCTCGATTGCCGAAGCGCTGTTTCGCAATGCAGATGAAAAAGGACAATCGCAGCTTCGCGACCAGGTGAATGATTTTCTGATCCATCAATATGCCTTCGAGCTGCCGCTTTCTTTGATCGAAACGGAAAAAAATCACCGCAAAACCCAGCTGCAAAACGATCCCAAACACCGCGAATCGTTCGAAAAGCTGTCTCGCGAAGAGCTAAAAAAGCTCGATGAGAAGATCTACACGGAATCGGATCAAGCCGTCCGGCTGTTTTATCTATCGAGGCAAATCGTGCGCGACGCAAAAATTACCGTCACTCATGCAGAAGTGCAGCAGGAAGCGGTCGAGTCAGCCCACGCGTTCGGCAGAAAAATTGACCCGGCTCATTTAAACAAAGAGATTTTTGCCCTAGCCCTTTCAAAGGTCATTTTGGCGAAAGCCCAAAACTACATTCTGGACAATTGTTCCAAAGATCAGCCGGCCGCCGTCGATAGCGGGGCTTCGACAGTATCAGGATAAAATACCTTGACCTCTGAAAAGAAAAGACCCTATAAGGTGAGACTGGAATCGGAGATATTTTCATGTCATTGACCCCCTATGTAATTGAAGATACCGGACGCGGCGAGCGATCCATGGACATCTTTTCCCGCCTGCTGAAAGACCGCATCATCTTTCTTGGAATGGATATTACCGACCAGGTCGCGAACGTCATCGTCGCGCAGCTTTTGTTTTTGAAGATGGAAGACCCCAAAAAGGACATTAACCTCTATATCAACTCGGCCGGAGGCAATATCACGGCCGGGCTGGCCATTCTCGACACCATGCTATTCCTCGGATGCGACATCAACACCTATTGTATCGGCCAGGCCGTTTCCATGTCAGCCCTGCTGCTGGCGGCAGGCACCAAAGGCAAACGCTTCGCTCTGCCCCATAGCCGCATCATGCTCCACCAACCGTACGGCGGCATTATGGGCACTTCCGAAGATATCGCACTGCAGGCGAAAGAAATTCTGAATCTGAAAAAGATCACCGCTTCTCTGGTTTCCCGCTTTACCAGCCAGCCCATCGAAAAAGTGCTGGAAGATTCCGAGCGCGATTTTTACATGGATCCCGATGCAGCCCTGAAGTACGGGATCGTCGATCACATCGCCCGTCCGCCGGAAAAGAGCAGCGAGCCGACCCGCGAAGTACTCATCACTGCCCCATAAAGAGAGATATGCGAAAAAAATCTGATGGAGTCCCGGCCACCTGCTCATTCTGCGGACGCACGGAAGATCTCGTTGAAAAACTGATTTCCGGCCCGAACGCCTTTATATGCGATAAGTGCGTAACCTTGTGCGTCGACATCATCCAGAAAAAACCGGTATCCTACGATATCAAGCTTCTCAAGCCCAAAGAAATCAAAGCGCATCTCGACGAATATGTCATCGGGCAGGTATCGGCCAAGAAAACGATTGCCGTTGCCGTCTATAACCATTATAAGCGCATCCGCTCACTCTCGAAGCCGAGCAACATCGAGTACAGCAAATCCAATGTGATGCTGATCGGACCGACCGGTTCGGGAAAAACACTTTTGGCCCGCACGCTAGCTATGATCCTGGCTGTGCCGTTTGCTATTTCCGATGCGACAACTTTAACTGAAGCCGGTTATGTCGGCGAAGACGTTGAAAACATCATCCTGCGCCTGCTCCAAGCGGCTGAATATGATGTCGCGAAAGCGGAGCTCGGCATTATTTATGTCGATGAGATCGACAAAATCCGCAAAACCACGTCCAATGTCTCGATCACGCGCGATGTATCGGGCGAGGGCGTTCAGCAGGCCCTGCTCAAGATCGTCGAAGGAACGGTGGCGAACGTCCCTCCGAAAGGCGGGCGCAAGCATCCGAACCAGGAATACATCAAAGTCAACACGCAAAACATTCTCTTCATTGTGGGCGGAGCGTTCGGCCATCTCGACAAGATTGTCGCCAAGCGCCTGGGAAAAAGCACGATCGGCTTTGACGCCGCAACGAAGCGTAGCTTCGATGCGCAAGAAACCAATTACCTTCTCTCGAAAGTCGAGCCGGAAGATCTGATCCAGTTCGGGATGATCCCGGAATTCGTCGGGAGATTCAACAGCCTCGCGAACTGCAACGATCTGACGGTGGAAGACCTCGTGAGCATCTTGACGACGCCGAAAAACGCCGTGATCAAGCAATATCAGGCGATGTTTCAGGAAGAAAACGTCAAGCTGGAATTTTCTGAAGAAGCGCTCCTCGCAATGGCTCAAAAAGCCAAGGATACGGGAACCGGCGCCAGAGCCTTGCGCATGATCGCCGAGAACATGCTGCGCGATCTGATGTTTGAGGTGCCGTCCGATCCATCGATCCGCGAAATCTACGTCGAGAAAGAGTGCATCACCGGCAATCAAACGCCCCGCATCGTACGGGATCGTTCATGAAAAAAGGCTATCCATTGTAAGAGAAACATCTACCGTATCAAAATATCCTACATTCTGCTTTGTTCCATATGGCGCAATTAGCGTCAAAAACACACTCTTTCTAGTTTTTGTATGTGCAATAAAAAGGCTTTTTTTCTCGCGCAAATCTTTATCACAAGCTTTGTTTACAAGAAATTCATCATTGCAATATTTAATCTCACATAAATTAATACAGTTATCAGCACGATCGATGAGCAGATCAATTTGCACTCCCCTTTCTTTGCTTTTTCCATGGGATTTATAACACCAACCAGAAGCATTTGTTAATACACCTGTGATTCCGAGCGCATCTTTGATGTTTTGCAAATGTTTAAGACACAATATTTCGAATGCATAACCCGCCCAGGATTGCCCCATTGGACTGTTGAATATATTCATCCAAAATTTGTCATCGCGAGTTCTCAAATTGATTTCTTGTGATTTTTGCAACCATTTAAGATGAAATAATGAGTATTCATCAACCAATCTGTATCGACTTTCTTTTTTTTGCTTTCCAAAATCTTTCACCGACAAGACGAAACCCGACTGTTCGAGCTCTTCGAGAACCATATTCATCCCCCCGCCCGCAGACAAAGATGTAGATTTAGCCATTTCAGTCTTTGTCATCCCTCCCGGACGTTCAGCTAAAGCCTTTATAATACTGACATGACGTTCATGATTCTCGAACAGAGAAGAATAGAGTTCTTCAAACTCGTCTTCCAAAGGTCCATCAAAACAGAGATGGTTAACAACCTGCAGAGCTGACTGACCTTTTGAAATATAATTAAGATATTTTGGGATACCGCCGATCGCCATGTAAATATCGATGACCGCCTTGCGATTCAGATCGACGCCCCTATTTTTTAAAAATTCTTCCGTTTCCCTGAGATCAAAAGGGAGAAGGCGCATATCAGCTGTCAATCGCCCATGCAATCCTCCTTTATCATGGACAACTTTTTTGATCATCCATGAAGCGGCTGAACCGCAAACAATCAGAATAATCCGGTTATCCTCCGACATATAACGATTCCAAAAATGATCTAGATCTTCCAAAAAACCAGAACGAGGCGTAGCTAACCAGGGAAGTTCATCAAGAAAAAGAATCACCCGTTGAGGATCTTTTCTCGATTCGATGGCCTTTCTCAATTGTGAAAAAGCCTCAAACCAATCTTTAGGCGGCTCATATTTTTTAGGTTTAAACACTCTGGAAAATTCTTCTGCAAAATTTTTAAGCTGTTTTTGTGTTTTTGCATTCTTTACTCCCGTCAAAGCAAAATAAAGCCCTTTAGTTTTAAAAAACTCTCTTATCAGAAAGGTTTTGCCAACCCGTCTCCGGCCGTAAACAGCTAAGAATTCAGGCTTTCTGGAATGTAAAATCCTTTCCAACATTTTCAGTTCTTTAACCCTCGCAAAAATCGCACTCATCTCGCCTCCTTAACAACATCGCAGAATCCCCGAAAAAAAATAGAATTCTGCAGATTTAGGCTAAATTTAGCAGAATCAATCAAATATAGCAACATTCTGCAACCTTTATCAGCTATGCGATCAATGAAATAAATTTCAAGCTATTGGTCATTTCTTGCCCCCAAATGGAATCATTTTAAATCGGCGTATTTTTTGTCCTTTGAACAGCTTGCTCGAAGCGCAATCCCGCCTCTTCAGGGGCGGGTTAGCCGAGCTATTTATTTTATCGGGCGCTTTTAAGCGCCCGCCATTTGCTGTCGAAGAAACGTGTATGGTGCAACTGGGCGCAAGTGCATCGCGGACAAGGCACCATCATTTATGCGGGAGATGAAGAGCAAAAGCGTATTCAGGGACGGTGTTACCGTGGCGGTTACTTTAATGGCCGTTGGACGGCCCTTAGTGCCTCCAAATCCGCGCACGAAAAGGAGCGGATCGGACATTCCCGTACAGGCCGTACCTTTCGAGAAAGGGAGCGAGTCGAACGCATTCCCTCACATCGAACTCTGGGATAGACCTAAAAAAATCAAATATTTCCGGAAGATGCGTAAGCCGTGTGCAACGACTCAATCCAAGTTTTTTAAGAGCCGCGCATGAGCTGATCGTCTTGGGAATCGCTATCAGCCTGCAACAACCGCTCAGGTCAAGCTCATTCAGAGCAACCAATGAACCGATTGCCTCGGGAAGCGCTGCGAGACGAATGCAGAGACTCAAATCGATCTTTTTCAAAGCTCCGCAAAACCCGATCGCCTCAGGAAGCGACGTGATCCGCTGGCGTCCATTCAGATCGAGCACAGGTTCGTTTTCATCGAAACACTTTCTGATTTTTTTTGCTACATTGACACGAGGAACATATTCAAGAGTGCCTTTTTTTTCATTACACCAGGCGATTAAACCTTCTTTAAACAACGCCTCTTTCGGTGCCGTTGTTCGCGATGTTGGTTGTAAAATCACCGCCAAATTACTGACCTTTTTAGACATCATGGCCGATGACGGCATATCGGAAGAAATGCTCTCTAATTCATCTTCATGCAATGACTCCCTTCCTATTGGACGGCGGAAGAAGTTTCGCGCTTCGCTTAAATTCGAATTTGAACGTTTCGGCTGTAACGAAGGCGGTGCCGCATTGTTGGATCTGCCATGAAACACTCGCCGGGCCGCTGCATATACACTCATGAAAATAACGCTCACTCCAATCAGCGTAATGGCAGCAAACCTGTGGCTGGCAATCGTCCCCGCAATAATCGCGCCGTACTGGACCAGAGGTGCGCCGGGAATGAATAGCAATCCAGCAACAGCCGCGACCAGGACCACCGTGCCTGTCACGGCAACTATTTTTACAGCGCGGTGATTCCAGAACGATTCCCTCGCCGTCTGTCCGCTCACGGATCCAGGCTGAATTTGTGATTGTATTGCCAATGACATACTAAAGCGCTCGTCGTTTGTCAGGAAGATATCATAACAAGTTTGAGCTCTTTATCAAATCATTTTTTTACATACTCCGGGCACAAAGTCGAGATCAACAAATCTGTGCATTCATTTTATTTTGCAGAGCCGTCAAGTTAGGGTTTACAGTTCCCTGCTCATATACACCTTTCAACGCATCGGAGCTATCCCAGGCAGAGATACTACCCCTGACTGTAAAAAGGTGACTCTTTCCATCAGAATGAGCCGTAACGATAAACCCTGAACAGTCGGTGTCAACATCATCTTTATGCACGACGCTAGGAAATCTTCCACCAATGATAAAATCACATCCTTCTTCAACATTTTGAAGTGTTTGACCGTCGATCCCGCAAAAAGTCTTGATATCACTTTTATAGTGAACATCGCGGCATAGATGAAACATGTCAGTCGCATTCCCGTAGAAAGCTTGATAAACCGAATAGAGGGACGTGTCACCAGATCCGCACTGGAGTGTTTGTGAATCTTCGCCCGGAAAAAAAGTCTTCAGAGTGATCGATTGCGCGTATGTGACTGCCAAAGATTTCACCTGATCGAGATAAGTTTTATTGGAATCTGTTTCATTAAAACTTACTGCCAGCTGATCCAGTTTCTGGAATTGGGGAGAGGAATATAATTGATCGAGAGTAAAGAGCGTTTGAGCGCGATCAGTCATCGAAGCCGTATCATTCGTCAGCGTGGCAACGACCGCTTTCGCTTGATTCTGAATTGATAGTTCATCGTCAAATAATTTAAAGGCTTCAGCTAAACTCATCACAGGTTGAACGTACATTTTTCACCTCTTTTTTATTTATTAGAAACATTCCTATTATTGAAGAACTCCTCCTTGAAAGGAGGAGATTCTTCTTCCGCTTAAGGTTGCGGTGCGGCTAAAGCCGCATACCGCAGGAATAAAATATCTTGCCTAGACCCACCCCTGAAGGGGTGGGATTGCGGCAAGAAGTGCGTTCAAACGCTTCATCAAACGAATGAGTCAGCATCTCCCTATTTTTATTATATAACATCCGCATTTAATTGTCATCAAAAAATTACTAAGGCGTCGTAAGCAAATAAGTGTTGCATTTAGTGGCTTTAGAGAGGTGCAAATGTGAACGATCGCGACGAGCGGGATATTTTCTAATATCTCCGAGGAGCGATCGTTTACAGATGGGCTTCTATAATGGCCGCAAAATGAAATAGTTATTTGCTTACGACGCCTAACCAAGTAAAGCGGGGTATTGAGCTGCCGAACTCGCCATCTGCGTTTTTACAGCAGCATCGAATTCCTTTATCGCCTCTTTGGTATCACCATCTTTCGGGATTGTCGTATAAAACTGCTGGGCGTCTGAGACAAATTGAGTTACGAAGCCCTTAATTTCATCGCGCATCGCGAGCGGCAATCCTTTCATCAGCTCTTCAATCTGCGGATGAGCGAGAAAGTTCGTCACCCCATCAGAATCATCACGATGGCGCACCAACTGGCAAAGAACCAACTCCAGCGGATCTCTTTGCGAATGTAGAGCGAGTTCGCGGCATAGGTGACTGTAGTTTTGGGGATCGGAGACACTCAGAAGGGTCATATCTTCTGCTAACGTTCTTTTCGCATAGCTGAACATTGACTCATCAGGCCCACCTTTGAGGAGTTTTTCTTTGAGAGATCTCCCTGTTCTTGTACGATCCAGTACTGCCACAATTTGTTGGGTTTGCTCGACTACTTCGCTAATCGATGGATTATCTTTTCCAAACAACAAGGAATAAACCATTGCCGGTTGATAGCAATTTTCAAGTTGACTCTTGAAATAATGAAGATGATTGAGAACGATTTGCTCCTCCCCCGCCGAAGCAGCACCAACCATTTTACTTTGCTGCCCGAGTATCTTATGATCGATTGTTCGAACAAGTGCCTTCAAGAATTGTTCCAGCATCCAATTATCAAAAAGACGACGCTGAATCTCTGAGTAAGTTTTGCCATCAATTTGGAATCCATGTTTGATGAAATCATCGAGAGTCCATGTGCTAATGGGTTGCCTTCGCATCAACTCTGAAATCTCCAGACAGGCTCTTCCGCCAGAATCGCCGCGTTCGTGTTCACCGTAATTAACCCAACGCGTGGCATTTAATTTCATTTTCTCTTCAAAGGTTTTTACAATTCCACGAAGAGCTTGAAGAGCCTGTAAATCAGAAGAGTCCTTTCGCAGATTAATCGTCGTACCATTCTTCAACAACACCTCGCCACCCTGTATATCAATCGTCACGAAGTCATTATATTTATTCTTCAAATCGTCCACATATTTATGATATTCACTAATAAGTGCATCATCCTTCGCATCTTTCAGATTCAACTCTCGAACAAAACGGCCCCGATTCCCTTTCGCGTCTATATATTCAAAGCACTGATAAATAGATGAGTTTTCTTTTGCACCCACTGCTCTCGTTTCAGCGAGTGAACCTCTAACTACCCTGTCGGTCTTTACAACTGTGGGAGAAGGCTTTTCCGAATCAGGAACGGCAGCTCTTTGTAATGGATCAGCACTAGGTATTATAGTTACATTGATAGACATATCATCACCTATTAATTAATTCTAACATAAAAACTCGTTTTTTATAAGAAAATTCAGAACTATACGGCACTACAATAGTGGACATCACCCACTGACCCTCGTTAAAACGACAAGATTAATCATAACCCACTGAACTGAAGCATTTAAAGATCAACAGACACAGAGCTTTGCTATCTAATCCCCTTAACCAAAGGCCAACAAACACACACAAACCACTTACCATCAACATATTAACAATTACTCACCAAGTTAAAACATTATTAACTTGCAAATTTATTAAATCTTTAGTAAAATAGTAGTAGAAGTACTAAGCACTACAATGGTTAATAAAGGAAACGTAATATGGCAACCGATGTATTGAAACAAATTGAAGAGCTCTTCGAGAATCCGGATCAATTTTCCCCAGAGAACATGGAAAAGCTTGTCAACGAGACAGTTACGTTCTTTAACGACATGAAAATCAAGCTAGAGTCGCCTGACCAGAAGGTTCGCGAAGAGGCGCTCAATGTCGCCTCCCAGCTGAAGGCAAAGCTCGAAGAACAGGCCAAGACGTTGTGCAAATCGATCGGCATGGACCCTGCGGCGCTCGAGTCCTATATCAATACCCCCAACAACTTCTCCACGGATGAATGGCAAGCCATGGAAAATGCGAAAACCGAGATTGCAAACTACAAAGCATCACTCGCGAAAATGGAAACGGGCGAAAAATCTCCGGCCGCCCGAGCTAGAAAAAAGAGACAGAAAGCCGTTAAAGAGTGGATCGTCGGCTAATCATTTATTATTAAGAATTATTCAAAGGAAATAAAAATGGAAACTAACGCAATTCAACCCAATTTTCTGACTCCTGTTGATAGCTCTGGAACGAGCCAGATAAATACCGGATTCATCAATACCGAGATCCTTAAGTATAACATGACGTCGCACTCGGCCTCACTTCTCAACGAAATCGCCTCCAGTCCCGCTACTTCCTGTGCAGCCGTTTCCGCCGTTGGCGATTCATCTCCAACAATAAACAAATATGACATTCAGGCTGCTGGCTTAATGGCTTCGATCAATAACTTGTGCGGGCAGGTGTGGGTGAGTGGGGACCCCGCTTACGCATGGCTGCAGGGACAATTAACGGCTCTTTCGGCATCAAAAAATTTAGACAGTCGCTATCAGACGATGGTGACAAGCGCTCTAAATATAGCACAATCCGGTCAGTGCGATCCATATGCTTGGAAAAAATTTTGGAATCCGACAGATGGATCCATCCCTCCTTTCACCTCGATTAAAAACGATATAAGTACTTTGATCCAAAATAATCCAGCTGCCTTGATGATCGATCAAAAGGACGATGACACAATGTTCGCCATGTCAGAGATTTTTTTTGAATGCAGCATGTCAAACGACACGGCAACTCAGGCGCTCGCCAATAGTTTTTTTGGTTTTTCGACCGAAGACGTGCCTTTAAACGATGCTTATATTTATTATGCTAGATTTGTCGCCAACTACTTATTGAATAACATAGCAAACCCTAATCCCCCTATGAATCCTAAATGTAGTCTAACCTATGCAATAGCCTATTTGTTTCCTAAAACTAACACCACTCTTCCCAGTGCTCTTAAATTTATTAATGCATTATTTGCTATCGGCCTAGAGATTGATAAAGAACCCTCCCCAACCTGGCCAACCGATCAAGGCGACCCGAATACAAACAGCAAATATGCCCACATTGCATGGAACGAAACTCTTAACCCGTAATGATTAATGGTTAATAATCAAAATAAATAAAGGATTAAAACATGTCTTATACATCATCCGTTCAACCTACCGGGAATCTTTCGAGTTCCTATAATGCCGGCAACTCCGATGACAACAGCTTGCCCGATTGGTTCAATACTGATCTTCCGAGCCAGTTTATTGATAACAAGAACCACAATCTCGACTCCGGCATCATGACTAAACTCGAAATGATGGTGGAATTCATGAAAGACAACCCGGCGAACCTCGCTGCGCCGCAGACATTTGTACTCTTTTTGAATCAAATTGCCGGGGCCGGTTATTTAACGGACACTAATTCAGAATTATATCAATACCTGATCTCAAATCCAATCAGTGCTCGCGGAATACCAATCTATGATGAATGTATCGCGGTTTTGTACCAGCAGATGGCAATGAGCACCGGGAACAATGACGGTACGAATAGCTATCTGCAGGGCCTGTTTGGCGGAAAGGACCCCATGTCGATTGACATTCGCCAAACGATACAAGAATGGCATGATGATTATTCCACCTGGTCCAAAAATTACGCTACATACGGCGAACACGGCTTGCAATGCGCGTGGGGTTCTTACATTCAAAACTCCAATGCATCGGACTGGAAAGTGGACTTCCTCTCGACCTCGATCGATGATCTAATAAAACAATTCAAAAACAATCCGATGATGGCAGTGATATTGATCATGATATTGTTTGGCTCGCTCTTCGACGACCAATGTGTCCAGCAAGTGGTCGGTCTCGGCAAAACGGGCGATTATCTCAAGGACCAGTGCGCCGTCGTTGATCAAATCCAGTCAGCCTGGACCAAAGGCTTTCCTGTTAACACTCCAGACACCGACCCCACAGACGCTGTGAATTTCATGCAATCTCTCCATCAGCTGGACGCGAATATATCGAATCCTCTGAATAGCGGTTCGGATCCTCGCATCGATTCAAAAACCCGATCCATGGTTGAAGACAACCTGAAAACGATCTGGAATGAACAGACAACATATGCCTCCCCCGATGGTCATAAGTGGACGCTGGATGAACTGTATAATGGGTATTATAATGGTACTAGTGGCTCGCCCACTTATTTTCCAGGCGGCTCCGCTACATCTAACGCTGCATCTCACCAGCAGTTACTCAAAGAAATCAGATTAATGCATGACATACAACCATACGATCCAGGAACAGGCAAAGGCGGCGGACTGCCGGATCAGTATAAAGAAATAGAGAACGCGCTCAAGAGCACATCCCAGGCGTTCTCCGACGAGTCGCAGACCATCACGACAAAAGCAAACCTGATCAAAGGCTACGACGAAGATGACCAGAGTATGCTGAGCAAATTCCTGAACGGCGACACAGGCATTGTCGGCCTCAATAAAGTCCTGATTAATAACCAGAAATCCTCGTAAGAGGCAACACTTTGACCCGCCCTGACAATGGGCGGGTCTGAATAAAAAAAAGGAGAATAATATGTCTCAAATAAATTCTACCGCCTCATTACCGGATGCCAGCACTTATATTGCGAATCTGGGCTCGCCCGGGGGTTCCGACGGATCGAACGGAAAGCCTTCATTCGGGCTTGGAGCCGCTATTCTCGCACTGTGCGGATGGATCGATAGCATCAATGATCTGCAAAAATCGACCGCCGACCAGACACTCTGGTTAGCCCAACAACAACAAACGATCGCAGACAATGAAAACGCTGCATTGGCATATGATGAAGGTCTTATTAAGAACTCTTCTCCCGATGACAAAACGTTGCAACAAAACATTAATAAGTACAACACAGACCAGAACCGCTTCCAAAACAACACCACCACGGCAGAAGGACTGTCTGAATCGACAGAAAACGAGGTGAGCGATTTGGGCAAAGCAACAACAGGCGGCTACCAAAACATGAGTTCGGTCATCGACATCATGACCAACCTCGCCGCCAACTTAAGATAATAAAAAAAATAAGGAACTATTATGGCCACTGCCGAAAAAATTGATTTTATCCCTTATTATCTGTCAGCGCCAGCTCCGGATGTCGTTCTCAAAACACTGCGGGGCTCTGACACCGCCCGCCCGGAAGACAGCCATGCCGCGCCCACTTCCAGGATGCGCGCGAAGATCACCTCTTCGGCGCCATCGTTGCGCGCCAGCGGCTCGACCGGACAGGACGGCGCTATTGATGCTCTGATCAAGACTTTCCGAAAAATAATCAAGCAAGAGACAGATCCCGATCTCAAGGCAAAACTGACTCAAGCGCTCGATGCCCTCAAAGCATTCGAGGCCGATCCATCGTCCGCCAGCAATGGCATTCAGACTTTGCTCGCATCGATCGGCCAGGCGATCGACCAGGAGTTTGCGGCCTATCAATCCGATCCGAGCATGCAAGCCCTTTTCACCCAGGCCAAAGAATCAGTGGCCAACGCCCAGGCAGCGGCGAAAAATCTATCGAGCCGGGATCCAAACGATAAGGCGAGTGAGAATTACTTCACCGCGATACTCCAAATGATCTCCGCTCTATTAAATCTACAAATCACGGTCACCCAGGTTCAGGCCAATAAAATGTCAAACTTCTCGGCCATTTCAAACGTTGCTCTGACAGTTACCACGGCAGATGGCAAAAAAGCCGTAGATAAAATGCAAGAGTACGATGACAAACAGGCCCAAATAGCACGCGATAATAAAATAGACAAGTGGTTGAGCTTCGGATTATCAGCCGTTTTCACGCTCTGCTCAATATTTATCGGGCCCGCTGCTTTTATCATTGCTCTCGCCCTCATGAGTGTGACGACAACGGTGTTTTATCCCGATTCAAATGAAAGCTTGCTGGGCAATGGCATCCATCTATTTGCGCCTAATCCCAGCCCCGCTGTCACATTTTGGACATCTCTAGGGGTCTGCGTTATTGCTACAGCAATGGGCATTGGTCTGGCGTGGGGTTTAGATTCCGCCATCGCCAAAGCCACTACTTCGGCGATCGTTGCGGGAGTCGGAGAGGGCTGTGAGAGTGCGGGCCAGAGTGTAATCACTAATCTGGCCGATATGTCTGCCTCCGTCGGAGATGAAGTCGAAATGACCGCAATGGATGATGTTAGTAGAGTCGCAATATCTGGAGTCGAAGAAGGTGGAGTCGAAGAAGGCACCGAAATGATCGAAACCGAGGCGTCTCGTCTGACCAATTTTTGTAAAAACTCTTTGAGCGAGATCGATGATGATAGCATAGCGCCCACCGCATCCGCCACATCGTCAGGGGCCGCGGCCGGCAGCGAAACTGTTGGCGCATCGGCGAAAGCCGCCGCACGGCAAGGCATGAAAGCGGACTTAATCCGCAGCGAAACCTGCTCTTCCTGGAAAGCGACCGCCTATCACGCTTTCGTACAAAGCGCGCTCATGACGAACTTGCCCATGGAAGGGGTGACCGCTCTGATTGAAATTAAAGCTATTCCCGGCGACGAAGATACCAAGAAAAAATGGGAAATGGCTCTCGGAATAATTATCACTATAATCCTGGTCTTTTTAGCTACGAAATTTATTTCACCACCCCAGGGCAACGCGGGTATGGTGATCGCCAACAACGTGTCTAATCTCGCAAAAACATCAAAAGCCTTTGGAGCCCTCAACTTACTCTATCGCTTAGCCTCAAGCACGCTAGTAAAGACGCTTCTCACCAGCGCACTCACCATCGGCAGTTCGGTTTGTAAAATACTTCGTGGAAAGGCGACATGGGATACGGGCACCATCTATAAAGAACTGGGCCCCATACAGGCTGAACTTCAAGTGATGCAGCAAACCCTCAATAGCACAACTCGATGGATCAAAAGCTCAACAGACAGCGCCAAAGCAGAAATGAAAGGACTGTCTGAAGGCAATGCTCGTTGGATAGAGCTAACGCAGCCGTTTGAGGTCGCCGCAAGGGTTTAATAAAAATAAATCAATATAACAGGAGGAAATTATGGATCTTTCAACTTTTCATATGGGGCCGGGTGCATCAATCTCTCAATTCGAGAGCGGCATACTCGAAGATTTAATCCAAATCATGCTCGATGCTAATAAGAATCAGCAGCTGACGATGCAGGAACAGTGCGACTCAGCCAACAGCATGGGCGATGCCATCAAAAGTTCGTTTAACGAACAGGCAGCTTCTGCTGAGGCAGACGCAATAGGAGCAGTCGGTGCTGGATGCTCTGGCCTCGCGGTGATGACCGCTACCATCGGAACGACTTGGAATATTCCCTCGAAAATATCGAACCTTGAGGAAATGACCACCAATCTCGAAGATCTTAAAATAGCAATTACTCCACCGCCAACGCCAACGACGACCTTGATAGCTGCCGAACCTGCTGCTCTCCCCCCAGATAAAATTTCCTCACAATTTTTGACTGACACTCGCATCCATGTAAAGTTGGAATCGGATGACATCGGCGCTTATGCGCCGTTCAAGTGTAAGCCAGGCGATTTCACAACCGATTATCTACCAACTCTCAAGGCTAATTGCGTCGGCAAAGAAGTCGAAAAGATGAAACAAATCGATGACATGATCGGTAAATTGAAAACGGATAAAGCGACTCTGCAACATTACGAGGAGAGCGTCCGGTCAAAGGGACAGAGTTTTAGTACAGCTTTGAATTCCCTGGGCCAAGCATACGGTCAGTATTTCAGTAGCGATCATCTTAAAAATCAAGGTCAAGAAAAATACCTTGAAGCGATGATGAAAATGGTGAACGATTTCACCCAGCAAGCGCAGACGACTGCTTCGAAAGATTATGACAACAATAAGCAGCAATTCAGCAGCGTCTTGCAGTTGATGGATGCCCAGGTCTACGCCAACAGCGGCTATCGTGGATAAGCAATAATAAGTGTTATTTTCTCCTTTCCTTGGGAGCCGGCAATTGTCGAACGCCGGCTCTTTTTTTTCTGGTTCATTTCCCCATCCGTTATCTTTCACTTGTGGGATTTACCACTCCCGTGAATAATCAGACTCGAGGCGGGTCGTGCTTTGCTTAGGTCCGGTAGGAAATGATATTAAAAGAAGCCATCGAGCATCTTTCGCAAGAACTCGGCGTAGAAATGCCGAAACCGGATCCGCAAAAAGCGTACCTGTTCAAGATTAACTCCAAGGTGTCTGTGCTGATCCGCGATTTGGCTCCCGGATTTTCGCTCCACGCGCAAGCATCCCCATGCCCTGCGAACAAACGGGAAGATCTGTTTATGCGGCTCATGCGGGCGAATTTCCTGGGCCAGGGCACCGGCGGGGCGCGCATCGGACTCGATGCCGACGAGAAATCCTTGACACTGAGCCAGGGCTTTCCGTATGAAATGAACTATCCTCACTTTAAAGAGAGTGTGGAAGATTTTGTCAATTATGTGGTTTATTGGCGCGAAGAGATCGCCCAATTTGAGCGGGAAAAATAAAAATCCATGCCAGCGCATTTAATTGCTATCGAAGGCCCCCTGCTCGGGCAGGTCTTCAATTTTGATGAGGGAGATGAATGGATTGTCGGACGCGATCCCGATGAGGCTGATTTTGTCATCGAAGATGGCCAGGTTTCGCGCAAACACGCCCGGATCACCCGGACGCCGGACGGCGTTTTCATCCAAAATCTGAGCCGCCCCAATCCCACGCTCATCAACAACGCCCCCATCAAAGACAAAACCCTTCTCAAAGAAGGCGACCAGGTCAAAATCGGCGATCATCTCTTCTCTTTTTCCCTGAAGGCCGCCCCCAAAGAGGGCAAATTGCCCAAGCGGGGCAAAAAAAAGAAAAAAGCGAAAGGCGGCTACGAAGATATTTTCGGCGATATCGAAGCGCCCAATATCCCCCCCGAGCCGGAACCGATCATCGATGCGGCGATTGAAAAGACCGAAGAGCCCCCCGTCCCGGAGGCGGAAAAAGAAATCGCCCCATCCGCCTACGACACCATTTTTGAGGATGCAGGCCATGAGGCTGAAATGCCCTTCAACTTGCTCGCAGAAACACCGCTGGTCTTGAAAGTCGTCGGCGGCCCGAACGCCGGCGCTGAAATCGGCCTCGAAAAAGGACGCAGCTATACCATCGGCAAGGATCCGAACGCCTCCGACATCGTCTTTCAGGATCTCAGCGTATCGCGCCACCACGCCAAACTGACCATTACGCAAGACGGCCTGCTCGAGCTCGAAGATCTCGGCTCCAAAAACGGGACGATGGTCAACAATACCCCCATCACCGAAAAGTGCGCGATCACCTCGCAAGACACCGTTTCCATGGGCACGACGATCTTCATGATTCTGGATCGCGAAGCCGCCCAGGAGACCATCTACGCGCCCAAGATGCCGCTTTTCGAAGAGTCCAAGCCGCCCGAGGTGCCGGCGCTGGCGGTTGAAGAAGCGCCCAAGCCCAAAGACTGGAAAAGCCAAAAGATTCCCGGCAAGCATCTCATCTTCGCCGCTTCGTTTCTGGTGATGTTTTTCATCATGTTCTTGAGCTTTTTCTCATTGTTCAAGGCCGATCCACTCGAGCTCGCCGTCAAAGCGCCGCATGAACATATTAAGGATGCGCTCGCGAAATTCCCCGGCGTGCAATATTCATTCAACCCGGCCAGCGGCAAGCTCTTTTTGGCGGGACACATCCTCACGTCTGTCGACTATCAGGAAATGAAATACAATCTGGGACTGCTCGAGTCCGTCACGAGCACCGATGACAATGTGGTGATCGACGAATTCGTCTGGAAATCGATGACCGACGTCCTGACCGCCAATGCCGGATGGCGCGGAGTGAATATTACCTCTCCCGAAGCCGGAAAATTCCTCATCCACGGCTATGTGCAGAGCACCGACCAGGCCGCGCTGCTCGCCGATTATTTAAATGTGAATTTCCCCTACCCCAGTAGGCTCGCTAATCAGATCGTTGTCGAAGATACGCTTAACATCCGAATCCAGTCCCTGCTCCAATCGAAGGGATTTGGGGGCGTGGCGTTCCAGCTGACGGTCGGCGATTTGATGCTGCTCGGCCGCTACAACGAAAAGCAGGAAAATGAATATAAGGAACTCCTCTCCGAGCTGAGCAAGGTCGAAGGGGTCCAGTCCGTGAAAAATTTCGCCGTCGCCTCGCTGCCATCGCAGGCCAGCATCGATTTGACACAGCAATATAAGGTGACGGGCAGCTCGATGCACGAGAATATCGGATACAGCGCGATCATCAACGGGCGCATGTTCACCATCGGCGATGCATTGGATGGAATGAAGATCTCGGCCATCGAGCCGAATTTGATCCTTCTAGAAAAAGATGGATTGAAATATAAAATCGACTATACCCGATGAGGGGAAAGGAGTCAGAATGTACGGACTAGAAAAAGGCAAGAAAGGCCCTGGAAAATTCATGTTCGATCTCGAAGTCGAATTGAAGGAGCGCCCCGGCCGCAGCAAAGAGCTGCTGTTGAAAGCGGAAAACAGGATCCAGGAAATTAAACAAGCGCTAAGAGTTGGTGCGAGCGATAAGGATTTCGATCAGTTGGGAATTCTACTGCACGGCTACACCGCTCTTCAAAAAGCCATCAAAAAAGCAGCGAAATAGGGGCTATCAATGAAAACAAACGACACTTCATTATCGTTTAATTCGCTCATCTCTAATTACAAAAAGTTGCAAGATCAGCTGTTACAACAGGTGCGCTCGCTCGCGAGCAAGATGAGTTCGGCCAATCCGGGCCAGTTCATCCTCGTGCAATTTCAGATGAGCCAGGTGACGCAGGTCGGCGAATCGATCTCGAACATGATCGGGCAGGTCAATTCGGTGATCAACAACGCAGTAAAAAACCAACAATCACGATAAAGGCAAGTTGAGGAACTATGGCAAATTGGAAAGATTACAAAGAGGACTGGATTCTCTTTCTCGAATGCGGATTCATTGCCGTCAACCAGGCGGACGAAGATTCTGCGATCAAGCTGTTCAAAGCAGCTGCAATGCTCAATCCAGACAACACTTTACCCACGGTCGGCATGGGCTATTTGCATTTGCATAAACTCGAGCTCAAGCAAGCCTGCAAAGCGTTCGAAGATGTGCTGGCCAAAGAGCCAAAAAATGAAATGGCCAAGACACTGCTCGGCATTTGCATGAGCTTGAACCCGGCGTCATTGGACAAAGGCGAAAAAATCCTGCATCAAACGCTGAAGTCGCATGACCCCATGCTCAAAAACCTCTCCAATACCGCGATCGACTTCGCCGAGAAGTTTTTGAAAAAGACGCCGACGCCTGTCCAGGGCCAAAAAAAAGCGAAGTAACGCGAGTAGTGCAACGGAAAAACGATGACGATACCGTCTGACAAGTCTGATCCGATCTTTGGCAATCAGCCCATCAAGCCAGGGACGACCACGCCCCAGGCACCGGGGGCGGATTTCCAGAGCTTTTCAACGGCCGCCCAGCAAGCTCCGCCCAAGGGTTTTCAGGCGCAGGCTCCCTCGGCGATCCCGGGAGCCCAATACGCCGTGCAGACGGCGGGACCGTCTCTCGATAGCCTGATCTCCCAGATCGGCATATCGCAAGACAGCCTGGCCAATGTGAGGAATCAGCTGGGCACGAAAGACCTGCAGTTCAGGCGCTCGCAGCAGCATCTGCTGCGCAACAAGCTGTCCGACGCCACGACCCACCTGCGCGCAGCGAATGCGAAACTGGGCGTGGAGACGCCGCCGATGCCATCGCAATCCGGAGCGAAGCCGATCGAGCGCTTTCTCGGTTACGTGACCGACGGCGAAAACCAGCTGGCAGCGGCCCAGCAACAGATCGAGAATATTTCCAAAAAGGGCATTCAGATGAATGCCGGCGATTTTTTGCTGGTTCAGGTCAAGCTGTCGCAGGCCCAGCAAGAGATTGAATATTCTTCGTCCTTGCTCGGTAAAGTCGTCGATTCACTCAAACAAATCCTGAACACCCAACTATAAAAAATGAATGGAACAAGGCCCTTCCTTCGATAACCTGATGAGTCATCTGGAGGATGTGGAACTCACCACCGTTCACGGACGCATCACCGAAGTGATCGGCATGTTGATCCGCGCCGTCGTTCCGCAAGTGAAAATGGGCGAGATCTGCCTCATCAAGCGGGACGGCGAACCATTGATTGCCGAGGTCGTCGGATTCACAAAAGATGAAGTACTTCTGTCCCCCGTGGGAGACATGAAAGGCATTGGCCCGTCCTCGGAAGTGATCCCCATGCGCATGCCCCTGCACATCAAAGTGGGGCCCAATCTGCTCGGCCGCATTTTGAACGGCATGGGCCAGCCGCTCGACGAAGACACCAAAGGACCGCTCGTTCTCGAAGAGAGCTTTCCCGTCATCAATACCCCGCCCGATCCCCTGAAGCGCCAGCTGATCCAAAAGCCCATTTCGGTCGGCGTGCGGAGCATCGATGGCGTCCTCACGTGCGGCAAAGGCCAGCGCGTCGGCATTTTCTCCGCGGCCGGCGTCGGCAAATCGACTCTGATGGGCATGATCGCCCGCAACGCGCAAGCCGACATCAATGTGATCTCGCTCATCGGCGAGCGCGGTAGAGAAGTGCGCGAATTTTTGATCAACGACCTCGGGACGGAAGGGATGAAGCGCTCGGTCATCATCATCTCGACCTCCGATCAGGCCGCCCAGATGCGCATCAACGCCGCTTATGTCGGAACAGCGATTGCCGAATATTTTCGCGCGCAGGGCAAATCAGTCATATTGATGATGGACTCCATCACGCGCTTTGCAAGAGCGCTCAGAGAAATCGGCTTAGCTGCCGGCGAGCCGCCCGCCCGCGCCGGCTATACGCCGTCTGTTTTCGCGATATTGCCGCGCCTGCTGGAGCGTTCCGGCAACAGCGAAAAGGGCTCCATCACGGCCTTTTATACGATCCTGGTCGCCGGCGACGATCTCAACGAGCCGATTGCCGACGAAGTCCGTTCCATTCTGGACGGCCATATTATCCTGTCAGCGGATCTGGCGCGCCAATACCACTATCCCGCCATCGACGTTCTGGCCTCGATCAGCCGCGTCTTGCCGCAGATCGTGGACCGGCCGCATCTCGATCTGATCGGCAAGGTGCGCGAAGTGCTGGCGAACTACAAGAAAAACGAGCTGCTCATCCGCATTGGCGAATATAAGCCTGGCTCGGACAAAAACGCCGACTTCGCCCTCAAATACATCGATAAAGTCAATCGCTTCCTCAAGCAGCAAATCGACGAAAAGTCAAGCTTCGAAGATACGCTGCGCATGCTCAAAGCCCTGTTTGTTTAGTGGGAGTTTACATTGTTTATTTGCCCAGAGCGGCCATTGGTGGATTTGGCTCGCTTTTATCATTACAAGGATAAACGCTAACTCGGCCTTTGCGATTGCGCGGCTTTGTTTTCACAACAATATCCACATCTTTGCCTAGCTCCACAAGAAAATGAATCAAACGCTCAACTGAATACCCTCTAAATTGACCTCTTAATAACGCAGAAAGTTTGGGCTGAGTAATTCCCAGGACTTCAGCGACAGCGGTTTGAGTCAGCTTTTGTTTCTTGATTGTCTTGCTTAACTCCATTACCAAAATGGCTTTTGTTTCCATTTCTTTAAAATCTTTATTGCCCAGCTCCTCATAAACGCTCTTGACGCCTGTTTTTGGGCGAGTTTCTGCACTTCCTTCTTTATTGGCTTTTTTCTTTTTCATTTTTCTTTTCCTCTTTTAGCATCCAAACATTGTAATCTTCCTCAGAGAGCTTCAATCGACTTTTAATTAACTCTATATCTTGTTTGCTTGTTTTTATTCCATGCGTGGATTTTTTATGAAATACGTGCAACACAGCAATTACTCCCTTAAAGCGCACCGTGTAAACGCCTCTATACGTTCCACCTATGCTAAACACAACGATCTCCAAAACGTTTGCGCTACCGAATCCTTTAAACGGTTTTGCTTTTTCACTTTTCCCGCCCATTTGGGCCTGAAATAAGGCATATCCTATCTCATCTTGAGCCTCACCCACTAAAGATTGGAGGTCTGGCTTAGAGGAGCCAATCCAGAGAATTTCTTTTTTCGCTTCCATACGTTCGCTCATCCATTTCTAATTATACCCAATATTGGGACTAACAATCAACTATTTCTAAGGTGCTGATACACTGTCTCCCCACTGATTTTGTTGGTTTGGGATAAATTTAGCTCATTTTAATTTTTCATTTTTCATGTACCTTGCTACAGTCTATTTTTTTGGAGATCTATGGATCCGCTGAATTATCCGCTCGAGCAATTGATGCAGATCAAGAAAAACCGCTTCGATCAGGCGGTCAAAGTGCTCGAGGAAAAAAAAGTGATTTTGGAAAAAGCGTACGAAAAACTCTACGAAGTGACCCAGGAGCGCGACTCCGTCCTGCAGCACAAGACGGACAAACTCCAGCAGCTGCGCGATGCGTTGGACAAAGGAACGACGACAGACAAGATTCAGCAGATGAAGATCTATTTAAAGATCGTGGATGAAAAGCTGCGGGAAAAGCAAAAAAAGGTCGTCGACCAGAAAGCGAAGGTCGATTTGGCCCAAAAACTCGTTGATCAGGCAACGGAAGATCTCTTTCAGCGCAAAAAAGATCTCGAAAAACTTGAAATGCACAAAGCGGAATGGAAAAAAGAGGTTCACTACTGGACTGAGCAAAAGGAAGCGGAACAGCACGACGAACAAGGTTCATCGACGCATCTACTCCGCAAACGGGACGCTGAAAAACGGGATAAAGAATGAAAGGGATCAAACACGCTCTCGTTAGCGCAAACACAACTGATATACAAAGGCTTGAGATTTTACTTTTCAAATAGCAGAAAGATATCCTACACTGTAGTACAATGAATACAAAGATTCAAATAACCGAAACCACGGCGTTTTCAAAAAAATTGCCGCTTTGTTGAATCGGCATAGTCTTTTGCAGGACGATTACAACGACCTTAAAAGAGAGCTGGCTGAAAATCCAGAAAAGGGGACTGTCCTGACAGGAACTGGCGGCGTTAGAAAAATAAGATTAAAATCTGCATCGAGGGGAAAGAGCGGAGGCTTTCGGGTTTGTTATTTTTACTATGTATTTAGGCAAACTATTTACCTGATTCAGGTTTTTCAAAAAAACGAACAAGAAAATTTAAGGGATCGTTCAAAAATAACTTTTAGCGTTCTCGAGGGAAAAATCGATTTATCTATTGAGAATTTTTCCTTGCAGAGAGAAACAAGACTCTCAGCTGCGGAAAAATTCTCAAAATCTAAACCG
>Ga0206225_1000022_pt1 | contig 30327 bp, 25 predicted proteins | sample MancosB2_FD_155470 | JGI IMG/M metagenome (GOLD analysis project Ga0206225, IMG submission 155470) | Subsurface sediment microbial communities from Mancos shale, Colorado, United States - Mancos B2 | ecosystem: Environmental > Terrestrial > Deep subsurface > Rock core/Sediment | place: USA...
TGTCGAAGACAGGCTTGAATACGCCGGATTCGACACTACAACTTGAAAAGAGCCTACGAGAGGTGTTTAAAGATTCGACACTACATCGTTGAACTTGGGTTATTAGAGAAATACACTGAGTTTAAGAGAACTGAGACGCCGAGGCGCTGAGGCCGCCCATGTTGAGCGAAGCTCTACATACGAAGCAGCGAAATTTTCTAAGAAAGAAGGGCGCTTAGAAACTTGGCGTTAATTAGTCCCCTTCTTTCTTAGAAAATTTCGCTGCTTCGTATGCATGCATTTGCAAACATGGGCGGCTTGTATCCCTTACTCTTATGTATTTCGCGTTTTTTCTTCCTCTGCGCCTCGGTGTCTCAGTTCTCTTAAACTCAGTGTATTCCTAAAAAATTAATGAGCGTGTGAATGGCTCGATTCATTACGGCTTGGGTTCGATCACCTCGACCGTTTCAAAATTTTTAGCCCGCCGGGTCTGGAAATAGATCAGGACAGGAGCTGCGATAAACCATGAAGATAGCGTTCCGAACACAACGCCGATGATCATCACGGCGGCAAAACTGAAAATGGACGGTCCGCCAAAAGCGATGAGCGCCATCAAAACAAGCAGCGTCGTCAACGATGTGATCGATGTGCGGCTGAGCGTCGCATTGAGGGCGTGGTTCACGATCACCGGGATCGGCTGGCCGCGCATCAGGCGCACTTCTTCGCGGATCCGGTCGAAGACGATGATGGTGTCGTTGAGCGAATAGCCGACAATCGTCATGAGAGCCGCCACGGTATTCAAATCGATCTGGATCGGTACCCCGAAATAATAAAGAATCCCGATCAGACCGAGCGAAATAAACACGTCGTGGATCACGCAAATGATCGCGCTGGCGGCATAGGCCGATTCAAACCGGATGGCGAGGTAAATGAAAATGCAGGTGAAGGCGAGAGCTAATCCGATCAAGGCGTTATTGCGCATGCTCTCCGACATCTGTCCGCTCATCGCTGTCCAGTTCGTGTCGATTTGCGACAAACTGGCCCTGGTCAATGAAATCCCACTTTGCTTGAGGGTTTTCAACGTCCATTGGACGCGCGGATTGTGTTTGCCCTCTTTGGCTGCATCGCCGAGATCGTAAAACGGCTTGCCGCTCTGTTCCATGCTCGTCGAAAACAAGACGCGCAGATGATTCGATGGGTTCAATTCGCGGATCTGGAAATCGTGCGCAGTGAGTCCGTGTTTGATCAAGGCGTCTTCGACAGCGGCGGCATAATGGCCGGATGCCACTGTCTGCGGCTGGATTTCCATCGTCACGGCAAAACCGCCGGTAAAGTCCATTCCGAAAATGGTCGAACGGTTGGCAAAAAAGAGAGACATTCCCACGATAATGATCGCAAAAGCCACAGCAAACGCCCACTTGGCTTTTTTGAGAAAATCGATGGAGGAAGAGCGAATCCAGTTCATCATCGTCAGTGTTTTGTGAGCCGGATTGCGGATCCACAATGAAAAGTAGGTCCTAGTCATGAAAAGGGCTGTAAACATCGATGACGCAATACCGATAATCAGAGTAATTGCAAATCCCTTGATCGGTCCCGCATCGAAATTGAGCAGAATCAACGCAGCAATAATGGTCGTGACGTTAGAGTCCAAAATGGCGCTGAAGGCTTTTTTATAGCCCGCCTGGATGGAGGCGCCCAGCCGTCCGGAGATGGCGAACTCTTCCTTGAAGCGCTCAAATACGAGCACGTTGGCGTCAACAGCCATCGCGACTGTGAGGATGACGCCGGCAATGCCGGCTAATGTGAGCGTCGCGTGCAGGTTTTGCAGCGTGGCCCACATGATCAGCAGGTTGAAAAGGACAGCGGCGGTGGCGATAAGCCCTGAAAAGCGGTAATAGGTCAGCATGCAGACGATGACCAGGACGAGGGCCACGAATGTTGCGACAATGCCCTTGATCCGGTCGGATTGGCCCAGTTCCGGACTGACGTTCTTTTCGGAAAGGATATGAGGCGTAAATGTGAGCGATCCCGCTTTCAAATCAGAGGCGAGCTGGTTGACTTCCCTTTGCGAGAAGTTGCCGGAAATCATCGCGCTGTCGCGCAGCGCGGAGCTGAGAGTCGGAGCGCTGATGACGGTGTCGTTGAGGACGACGGCCATGCGCCAGCCCTGGCCGTGAGAGAATGCCTCATTGGCGGTGCCGACGATTCGCTCTTTTGAAAACTGGTTCGTCCAGGCATGGAGCTCATCGCGAGGATTGAGCTTTTGCCCTTCTGGGTTGATCGTCGATCCTTTGACCTCAAAGCTGAGGAAGTTGCCCTTGGATGGGTCATAGGCCGAGCGGATGTTCGAGAGATTGGAGCCCTCGAGCGCATAGTTGCAGAAAACGAATAGCAGCGGATGGGTCTGATTGTGCCATTCGCTGAAATCCTTGCCGCGCATGATGGCGATTTTTGAGACAGAATCATTGACAGCGGTGCAGCAATAGGGATTGTTCGGAGGAAGCAGGCGCAGTCCGTTTTCATACAGGATGCGCGCGGCGTCGGACTGGGGCTGCGGGGCATTCGGATCGAGGGTGTCGCCAAATAGATGCTTCCAGGCGATCATATTGATGCTCTGGGGGTCTTTGCGGTTCATAACGACCGCTTCGTTCCACACTTCCTGCAAAAAGCGATTGACGACATCGGCGAGCTGGGAATGGGCGGTTGAAAACTTTTCGTTGACGACGTGGAAATACATCGATGAGGCTTTCACGAGCTCGGAGGCCGACATGGCTTGCGATCCGGGGAAATCAAGCACGATGTTATTGCCCAAGCGGCGGATGGCGACTTCAGAAACGCCCATCTTGTTAACGCGGTTGAATAGTTCGTTGATACCCTGTTTCAGATCGGATTCATTCGTTACGAGGCGGTTGTTCTGGTCCCTCAGCTCGATTTGAACAGTTTTTCCGCCGGACAGATCGAGGCCCCAGCGGATGATTTTGCGATCATCGCCGCGGAAGAGTTTTTTGAAGGAGAGGCTCTGATTGTTCCAGAAAACGCTTTTCGTTGGCTGAGGAACATCAAACCGGCTGGCCGGCTGCAGGCTGACCTGTGCGGCGGCGTATTCGTCTCTCCACTTCAACAGATCTTCGTGAATGCAGGTGTCGATGCGGTTTTCGGTTAAAATTCGCTGTTCCCGGTCTGAAAATTCCAGTACGGCAAAGCGCTTCGAGCCCTTGGCGCGGAAATCTTCGCGCGTCGCGGCTATTACGTTTCCAAATGCGTCAGCGCGCTCAAAGACGTAGTCGCCCGCAAAATTTTGCGTCAGGGAAATCGATGAGCCGGGATAGCCGAGAAATCCGTTGCGCTGAAGCAGGGATGCTAAAAGCGCAAAATCGGATTGCAGGGAGCGTGCAGCCTCGGTATTCGGCGATCGGTTGGCTTGGGCCAATATGCGGTCTAATCCTTTGGCAACGACATAGATCGAGCCTTTTTTCAGCTCTTTTGGAGCCTGGGCGCCGTCCGACGCGGGAGCATACAGGACGAGGCACAATTTCTTTTGCAGAGGATTCAGGTTTTTGTAGCCGGCTGAATCGACAATGGGGAAATGAACGTTAAGCAGATCGGGGTGCAACGGATGCCAGTGCGTGCGCAAAAGATGTGAAATATTTTCCGATTGCTGTTTCGCGAGCGGCGCGAGCTTAAAAATGAGAAAACTCTGCGCGTCGGTTAGTGAATGAAGCGCCAGCGAAAAATCCTTGGCTCCCGGCGTCCATGTCTCGTCCGAAAGACGGGAGATTCGTGCCATCTCATTGATGAGCAGCTGTTCGAGGCGATCTTTTTGCACGCCGGTCCACTCTTCGCGCAGCTGGACAATATCAGGCTGAAGGGTGAGAGATATTTTGCTTTGCTGACAATCGATGGCGAGGGTGCCGAAAAAGGGGCTGAGCGTCTGCAAATCCATGGCCAGCAGACGAGCAGGGTCTTGCGTGGCGTTCTTTCGGAAGCCGTCGAGCGCCTGCTTGTAGGCGAGCGGTTCATGGCCGGATTGGAAATGGGCGAGCTGTTTTTTGAGAAAGGACGCGGCCGAGGCGAGGCTGGATCCTTTTTTCTCGATATTTTTTAGGGTTTGCGCGCCGTTTTCGGCGAGAAATGCCTCTTTGGATTTTTTCTGCAGTTGCATTTTTTCGTGCTTGAGGCGGTCGCGCAGGGCGTCCATGGCCGAGATGAGCCGCGATATGGCTTGCGATCGGTCCTTGAACGTGCCTTGCGTTAAATGGGCGCAAAAACGGGCCTGGATGGTTTCGTTGCCTTTAAAAAGAGAGGCGATTTCCTTGATTTGAGATGCTAGATTCAGCAAGTATTCATCGGAGTTAGCCGGTTGGGCTAAAACGGCTTGCATGAGCAGGGCGTTTTCGCTGGTTCCAGCAGCGGCGGCAGCAATGGTGGCGGCTCGATCGATGATCAGATCGACATAGGTGGGCGATAGAGCGCCGTTGTCGAGAAGCCGGGTCGTAAAGGCAAAAGAGCTGGCAATCGAGGTCTCGTCGAAATGAATGGGAATGCGCCGCTGGACCATGACCGTTTTGGAATTTCGGTCATCGGGCAGAATCGTGAGTTGGGAAGGAACGAATGGAATCAGGGAGCCGGCGCGAGGAAGGGTTGATCGCAGGCGCTCTGCATCATCGGATTTGGTCAATTGAACCTGTATGAATTGCGGGCTGTCCTTATCGATAGCGATCGAAGCGGGTTTAATGCGGAGCAGATCGCAATAGGAATGGAGCCAGGCGATGGAATCTTTTTCCATCGAATTGAGACGATCGGCGATCGATACCGCCGCCTTCATCCCTTCTTCCTGGGCGACAGGAGATTTTAGGGGCTGGGCATAGTAAAAGATCGTTGGAAGAATGTTGTAGATCGTCAATGCAATGACGGTAAAAATAAGGACGAACGGCCACTTTTTCTGATTTTCCATAAGATATCGCAAAAATTTTGGTTCAATGTAGTATAGATTATCTAGAGTTTGGCCATTTTTTCATAAAACTATTCTCGCGAACTCCACTGTTCGCTATCATTGATCTCGACTTTGTACATTTTTCGAGGTGTCTGTGACATCAGTTGCAGTGATTGGAATGCAGTGGGGCGATGAAGGAAAGGGAAAGGTCGTCGATCTTTTATCCGAATCTGCTGTGCATATCGCTCGGGCCCAAGGGGGCAATAATGCCGGTCATACGGTCGTTGTGTCCGGAAAGGAATACCGGTTTCATCTCATTCCATCGGGGATTCTCTATCCCCATACCCGGTGTTATATTGGCGGCGGGACCGTCATCGACCCTAAATCGCTGATCGGCGAGCTGGATTCCTTGCGCCACCATGGTATTTCCTTTGAAAAGAGATTGTTTATCTCTCCCTACGCTCACGTGATTTTTCCCTATCACCGGATTTTGGATGAGCTGAATGAAGGGGTCCATTCCATCGGGACGACGAAACGGGGCATCGGCCCATGCTATGTCGATAAAGTCGGCCGCCGCGGTTTAAGGATGGCCGATCTGATTGCCCAGGACACTTTTCGGGATAAATTGGCCAAGACATTGCAATGGAAAAACCTGGAAATCGAACGTCTTTTCGGGCATAAGCCTTTGAGCCTCGATGAGATCAGTGATGAATATGCCGCATATGCCGAGCAGTTGGCTCCCTTTGTCGCTCCGGTGGAAGAGATGCTGTTTCGCGCCGGCCGCAACAATGAAAAAATTCTTTATGAGGGCGCTCAGGGATCTCTGCTCGATGTGACGTTCGGTACATATCCGTTTGTTACTTCATCTTGCACGATTGCGGGAGGCGTTTGTTCCGGGCTTGGAGTGGGGCCATCGAGCATCGATCGCGTCGTCGGCGTCACGAAAGCCTATACGACCCGGGTTGGGAACGGCCCCTTCGTTACGGAACTGTCCAGCGCTGAGCTGGGCCTTTTTCCCGATCATACGGCGGCGCGCGAGATCGGAGTGACGACGGGCCGCAAGCGCCGCATCGGCTGGTTCGATGCTCCGCTAGTGACCCATACAATCCACTTGAACGGAGTCGATACGCTGGCCATCATGAAGCTCGATATTCTGGGTGATCTGGATGAAATTCGCATTTGCGTCGGGTACAAGATCGGGAAAAAGCAAATTCACACGTTTCCCGCGATGATCGAGAACCTGGCCCTTGTCGAGCCCATTTATGAAACAATGCCAGGATGGAAGTGTCCCATCGGATCTATTCAGACGTTTAACGATCTGCCGCATGCCGCGCGCGCCTATGTGCGCCGGATCGAAGAGCTCTGCGGTGTGGAGGTGAGCCTGATTTCTGTGGGTCCGGGCCGAGAGCAGACGCTGTGGCAGGGCACATTTTTTGAAAAGGAGCCGGTATGATGCCGACGCCGCCTCTTTCTGCAGATCCGGCCGAACGCAAAGAGGTTTTTTCATCTGAGGAGCTAGCACAGGTGGATTTTACGAGGGTTCCGCGTCACATTGCCATATTGATGGACGGGAACCGTAGGTGGGCGCGGATGAAAAAATTGGCCCCCATGGTCGGCCATTGGGAGGGCGCGGAAGTATTGGACCATATCGTGCGGGCCGCTGTCCAATTGGGAGTGAAGACGCTGACCGTGTATGCTTTTTCTACGGAAAACTGGAACCGTTCGGACAGCGAAATCGAATCATTAATGAATATTTTCGAGATGTATCTTTTGCGTAAAAAAGAGATGATGGTCAGGGAGGGAATTTGCCTGGATGCAATTGGAGATTTGACCCGTTTGCCATCGAGAGTTCGCTCGGCATTTGACCAAACACGGCAGGCGACGCGGAACTGTCAAAAAATCAATCTGATATTAGCCCTTAATTACGGCGGACGCGATGAAATCCGGCGGGCGATTTTACAGATTCTTGAGCGCAACGATGAGAAAAAGATTCTTCCCGAAGAGCTGACGGAGCATTATATTTCCCAGTTTCTCGATACCAAGCGTTGGGGCGATCCGGAATTGTTCATTCGGACCAGTGGTGAATTGCGTGTCAGTAATTTTCTCTTATGGCAACTTTCTTATAGTGAATTTTATGTGACTGATGTGCTTTGGCCGGCTTTCGCGCCGAAAGACCTGCTGCAAGCCGTTATCGCATTTCAAACCCGCCAACGACGGCTAGGAGGGGGATGATCAGATGTTGAAGGATCTTGGACGCAGAACCGTCGCATCAAGCATTGCGATCGGTGGAGTGTTTGTTTTGTTATATTTTGCCAATGTATCGTGGGTTCAATTTTTTTTGGCTGTGATTGTTGCCGCACTATCGGCCGTCGCTGCTTGGGAATATGCCCAGTTTGCCAAAGCAAAAGGGGGTAAGCCGAAATCGCCGGCGCTGATTGCGTTAAGCTTCCTGGTGACTTTTTCCTTTTTTATCTCGGCTCGTGATGTTCATTTACAATGGGCGCCTCCCACGATGTTTTTGCTGGCGATACTGATTCTTTTCGCCCTGCATTTTCGGGAACAGGCCGGAGCTGTTATCGATCTCGCTGTTTCCACTTTTGGCCTTCTGTATATCGCTCTACCGATGGGGATGATTCTGGGAATATTGGTTTTTTCCATGGCCGATGACGGGCGCATGTGGGTCGCTTACCTGCTCGCAGTGACCAAGATGACCGATATGGGGGCGTATTTTGGGGGGAGTTTATGGGGCCGGAGAAAATTGGCTCCGCATATTAGCCCAACCAAGACGATCGAGGGCGCTGGATTTGGTTTGTTTTCGGCGTTAATGGTCAGCTTCTTCTTTCATATTCTTGGCGAATCGATCCCATCTCTGAACTTTCATCTCGCAACCGTTGAATGGGTCTCGTTAGGGATCGTTTTGGGCTGTGTGGGTCAATTTGGAGATTTGTCGGAATCGCTGTTAAAGCGCGACGCCAATAAAAAAGATAGCAATATCTTGCCCGGCCTCGGTGGAATATTGGATGCGGTCGATTCGCTTCTTTTCAACGCGCCGATCATCTATTTCTATTTAATCGCTGCAGGAAGTACGACTGTTTGAACGGGATAGATTCTTTTATGATTATCGCAATCGATGGGCCATCCGGCACAGGAAAATCAACCGTGGCAAAAGGCGTCGCCCAGCGTCTGGGATACATCTATTTTGATACCGGTGCAATGTATCGATGTTTTGCTTACAAAACGCTGCTAGAAAAAATTGAGCCGACGGACGAAGCCGGACTGCGCCGCCTCATTGAGCAATTTCAGTTTGACATTCAGACAGATCCCGTTGGAGAAAAGCATTATCTTGTCAATGGCCTCGATGTGACGAACAAGATCCGCGTACAGGAAATATCTAACCTTTCTTCGCAAATTTCCATTTATCCATTTGTTCGCCAAGCGATGGTGAAGATTCAGCGTCGCTTTGGACAGCAGAGGAATGCCGTTTTTGAAGGCAGGGACATGGGAACGGTCGTTTTTCCCGATGCCGAGCTGAAGATATTTTTGACGGCCCGGCCGCAAGTGCGCGCTGAAAGGCGTTATCGGGAGCTGCTTTTGAAATTTCCGGATCTCGCCAATACGGTGAGCGAGGAACAGATCCTGCGCGAGATCGAAGAAAGAGACTGCAAGGATTCAACGCGCACCGTTTCTCCTCTTCGGCAAGCGAAAGAGGCGATCCTGATCGATACGTCCGATTGCAATGCGGATGAGGTCGTTCAACGCATTCTGGAGCTGCATGCGCATGCTCTTCAAAAAAAAGGCCGGATGAAACCTGCCTATCGATGCGTTTATTGGACCGTCCGCACGATATTGAAATTGTTTTATCGATTGCGCATCTATGGAATATCGCATTTTCGACCGGGATCTGCCATTATTGCGGCCAATCATGCCTCGTTTTTTGATCCTCCGGTGATTTCCGTTTCCTGTCCTGAAGAGGTGCACTTTTTGGCCCGCGAGCCGTTATTCCGCGTGCCCATTTTGGGGAGGGTGATCCGGATTCTCAACTCGCATCCTGTTTCGCGAGACGCATCGGACGCCCATACGTTTCGGGTTCTGATCCAGCTCTTGCAGGAGGGAAAAAAAGTGATTTTGTTTCCCGAGGGCAGCCGGACTTTGGACGGAGGCCTGCAGCCTTTGGAAAAGGGGCTTTCATTTCTGGTCTATAAAGCGCGCTGCGCCATTTTGCCCGTATATGTCGATGGAACGTTTCGCGCCTGGAAAAGGGGGGCACCTTTTCCGAAGCTCTGGGGACGAATTCGCTGTGTTTTCGGCTCTCCCATCGAATGGGAAGAGTTCGAAGGGCTGGACAAGCGAGAAGCGATGGAAAGGATTACGCAAAGAACGGAGCAGTCAATTCTCGCTTTGAAAGATTGGCTTGAAAAAGGCGCCCAGGGCGAGCCGCCGTAAAACTTGCGGCGTTGGCGTCGGGACATGTTTACTCAAATCTTTGTTTACTTAAAATTATTTGAATCGCTATAGTCCTCCTAAGATTTCGTAAAGAAATTGTTGAGCTTGGGTTGGAGAGAATTATGGCGTTTGGCAATCTTGTGACAATGATATGTTCGAAAACGACTCCTTGGTGGGATGAGTGCAGCTGGCGATGCGCCCGGAAGGGTACCTATTGCTGGAACAACACGCCCGCCTACTGGTTCGACTGCGATCCATTCACGACTCATCCGCGGAAATACGCTTGGGTCCGCACTCTGTCGCTGAGCGATTGGATGGCCAAAACTGTGGCTCTTGCAATGTTGGCCCGGATCTCTTGTGTGTTTGCGCTGATGAGTTTGGCGCCGTCAGATCTTTTGCAGACAGCAGAGCAGCGAGCCGCCGATAAACTGAATGTCAATCATCGACTTTCTACAGACATTCGAGATCCCGACGAAGTGGCTGTCAAGATGTTTGTTGGATAGTTCCCATTTTAATCCGGATGTTGTAATCCCCGTGGCGGGGCCGTTCATTGGGATGAGCGAGAGGGTTTGTCCGGGAGTGCAATGCAACCGGGAGGAGGGCTGCAGAGCGAAAAGCAGTTCGTTTTCCGTTTCCAAAGTAATGCGGCCGGGGTAGCGCGTCAAAATCAGGGCGTTTGTCAGCGAATGATCGATTCTTAGGCCCCATCCCCCAAAAATCACCAGGAAATCGCATTGATCGATTTCCGATTCGATGGCGACTTCCAGGTCTGTCTTGTCTTTGTCTTTCTGCAATTGGGTCAAAGGAACATTTGGATAGTGCTCGAGAAGAGCCGGTGGACAGGAATCGAAATCCCCGCAGATTCGATCTGGGGCAATTCCTATGGCATGGCAATATTTCAATCCACCGTCGACTGCGACGATCCGCTGACATGTTTTGATTTTTTCGACAAGAATGGCGCTGTTTTGAAATTCGCCATTTGCAATGAGCGCGGTTGTTTTCACCGATTACCTATAAAATATGCGGCCAAGATGATTTGAACATCCACCGGGTTGCCCCGACTAGAACCTGAATCTAGCGCGTCTGCCAGTTCCGCCATGGCCGCAAAGATAATGGTAAGTATTATAGGAGTGTTTCTGTTTTGCTACAAGCAAGAGCCATTGCTGGGAAAAAAATGTGGGCGGCGTTATCCTATGAAGTGCTTAAACTGGGAGAATCTATGTCTGACAAGGGATTAATTAAACATTTGACAGATGACAGCTTTAAAAAAGAGGTTGCCACGGGCGTGACCCTCGTTGATTTTCATGCGGATTGGTGCGGGCCGTGCCGTATGCTGGCGCCTGTGCTGGAACAGCTCTCTCTAGAAATGTTGGGAAAAGCCTCGATCGCCAAAGTCGATATTGATAGCGAACAGAAAACAGCCGCCGAGTTTCAGATTACTTCCGTGCCGACCTTGATCCTTTTCAAAAATGGCAAGGAAGTCAACCGCTTGATCGGCTTGCGCAATGCGGAAGCGGTGAAAAACTTTTTGTTGAGCGCTGTATAGTAAAATGCGATTTATTTTTTTAATGATTCTGTTCGTGGTGGGCTTTGGCATCCTGGCGCATAGTAAGGAACAATGGCCCTATTTGCAGTGGATCGGCCATCTTCCGGGCGATCTGTTGGTTCGCAAGGGCGAGGCGACGATTTATTTGCCATTGACAACCTCGCTCATTTTTAGCGGGGCCCTGTCTCTTTTGCTGAGCAAATGGTCGCGTCCTCATTAACTCGACTTCGTACATTTTTAGGGCCGCCTGCCTCGCCTATTTACCCTCTGACGTTTCGACTTCCAGTCGAACTAGGCGTTAATTTAATAAGGAAGGGGATAGTCAACCCCTTCCTTATTAAATTAACGCCTCAGAGGGTAAATCCATCGAGGCCTTCGGCCCTAAAAATGTACGAAGTCGAGATTAAACCAGCTATACCGCGCTCCGTCAAGTTTTGTGAATTTGAACTTGCTGTGACTTTGCCAAATTGATCCTCCTCGTCGCCCTTCCCATTGAGGGAAGGGACTTCTCGTTCGGAGCGCAGAGCTTGAAGAACTCCTCCTTGAAAGGAGGAGATTCTTTACTCCGCTTAAGGAGGCGGTGCGGCTAAAGCCGCATACCGCATCTCATAAAATAGCTTGCCTAGACCCACCCCTAAAGGGGCGGGACTCTAGGCAAGCAGTGCGTTCAATTTGGCGTTGTCTCGCAGCGCCCAAATTCACAAAACCATCCTGCGCGCGGTATTGTTTGCCGGTACGCTTCATAGACCGCGATCGAGACGCTGCAGGACAAATTGAGGCAGCGCGCTCCGGGTCGCATGGGAATTCGGTAAAAATGTTCGGGCCATTTTTTCCAAAACATTTCAGGTAGGCCATTTGTTTCCGAGCCGAAAATCAATTGATGGCCGGGGCGGTAATTGGCCTGGGTATAGAGCGACGGGGCAATGGAAGAAAAAAAGCAGAAGGGATTTTTTGTTGTTTCCAAATAGGCCTCGAGATCGTCGATCTCCAAAACGCTTGTATCTTTCCAATAATCGAGTCCGGCGCGCTTCAGATGACGGCTGGCTGTGCTAAAGCCCAGCGGCCGCACCAAAATCAATTCTGATCCGGTGACGGCGCAGGTGCGCGCGATATTTCCCGTATTTTGCGGAATCTGGGGTTGATAGAGAATCACTTTCATCGGATGGCATCGCCAGTGCGTATCACCTCGTCTTCGGCATTCGAGGCCGCCTGCGCATCGGCGGAAGCATCTGCTTTTACCAGCTCCACTTCGAAGATGATCAGGGCGTTGGGCATCGATAGGCCATGAGGTCCGTACGCCAAATCGGGGTGAATGTACAAAGTGCGTTTTTCTCCCTCATGCATCCCGATGATGCCCTTGTTGAACCCGGCAATCGCATCGTCCAGAGAGACGAGCTCTTCGCCGGAAGATGAGCCGAACGTTTCCCCGTTGAGATAACGGCCCTTGAAGCGCATCAGAGGAGAGTTGTATGGCTGCACCGCGTTTCCGGAACCGGCTTGAACGATCTGGTATTGAACTTTGCCATTTTCCAGGCTCACGATCCCTTTTTTCTTGAGATTGTTCTTTAAAAATTCATTCGCCTCGGCCAGATTTTTTTCGGCCTGGATCTGTCGGGTTTCTTCTTGCAGCTCAGCGAGCGCCTGAATGCACTCTTCTTCGGATAGAGCGTTGCCGCTTCCCGTGCTGCTGTCTTTCATACCCTTCACCAGGGAGTCCATGTCAATCGGCAATCCCATCGATTGAAGGTTTTTTCCGATCAAATGACCCATTGCTTCCGAAAGTTGCGCGATATCGGGCTTTTTTTCTTCCTCGCCAAAAAGAGGAGCCAGGAAAATAAACAGAATTGCGAATAGAGTCTTTCTCATATTCTTTCCGCCTGTTTTTGGTTGATCGCGACGAAGTAATCGATCAATTGATCGAGAGGAATCTCTTCCTGGCGCCGCGATTCGAGATGTTTGATTTGCGCAGTTCCTTTCGCTAATTCTTCCGACCCCACGATGACGCAAATTTGAGCGTTTAGCCGCGTGGCATTTTGCAGGCCGGTCTGGATTTTTTTGGCTTGAAGATCGATTTCAGCAAAAATTTTGCGATGGCGGCATTCCGTTGCGAGAGTAAAGCAGGTGCGCCTTGCTTCGTCGCCCAAGGGCAGCCAATAAACCAGCGGCGCCGGTTCTTTGGGAAGGGGGACGCTCTGGGCAATCATCGTCTGCAAAATCCTCTCGATCCCGGTGCCAAATCCAACGCCTGGCAAATCAGGGCCTCCGAACGTGGCGATCAATCCGTCGTAGCGGCCGCCGCCTCCCAGCGCATTTTGGGCGCCGAGCACATTGGCCGTCACCTCGAAAACCGTTTTGTTGTAGTAGTCGAGTCCGCGGACGATCCGATCATTGACGCGGTAGGGAATCCGGCATGAATCGAGCAAGCGCTTGAGTTCATTGAAGTGTTCGAGAGCTTTTTCCGATAACGAGTGTAAAATCGAGGGGGCTTGTTTCAGAATGTCCCGGTCTTTTGGGTCTTTGGAATCGAGAATGCGCAGGGGGTTTTTTTCGAAACGCGACTGGCTGTCTTCCGACAATTCATTGAAATAAGGCCGCAAAAATGCCTGCAAGGCATCGCGAAACGATTGACGGGATTCCAAATCGCCAACCGAATTCAATTCCACTGTCAAGTTTTGCAGACCGAGCCGGCGGTATGTTTCACAGAGCAAATCAATGACTTCTGCGTCCTGGGCGGGACCGGCGACGCCCAAAGCCTCGACGCCAAATTGGTGGTGCTGCCGATAGCGCCCGCTTTGCGGCCGCTCGTAACGAAACATCGGGGCAATATAGAAAAACTTGTGGACGGGGCCCAGTTGCGCGAGATTGTTTTCGACAAAAGCTCTCATCACGGATGAAGTGCCCTCCGGCCTGAGCGAGATCAAGCGGCCGCCTTTGTCCTCGAAGGTAAACATTTCTTTCATGACGATATCGCTGGTCTCGCCGACGCCGCGGTCGAATAATTCGGAGCGCTCGTACATCGGGGTGCGGATTTCGCGATACCCGTAATCGATGGCTGTTTGACGAACGATCTGTTCCACGTACTGCCAAAGGGCCGAGAGTTTCCATGGTTCATCTGCGCCGTAGGGAAGGATGTCGAATGTTCCCTTGGGAATTTGATATTTCATTTTTTCCTCGCGCCTCTAATATATGGAATTAATCTTAATATACTTGAGAAAAAAACTCCCAAGGAAATTGCATGATAAATTGCTTGAAAAGAAAAACAGGATCCGCTTCGCGGGAGGATCGGGCAGGATGTTCAAGATGCAGGGAGGCCCTGCAACCCAAAAATCATCCTGCCCATCCTGCCGACGTTTCGTCGATCTTGCTTATCCTGTTTTTCTCTCTATGAACAAGTCATGTCAAGACATTCTTCATGCAATCGCCCTCAAAAAACTCCTTAGTTTCCTTTCGCTCGATTCAGTATCTGGATCATTTCATCGAGCATACCCGACCAGCGGGACAGCAGGCTGGACTCAGGTTTTTTTTGATGCGCCAGCGTGAGGCGGCTGATCATCTCCATGTAGGGAAACGGCAGCCATTTCTGACCGGCATACTCCGTGAGATAGTAGCCAAGCGAGTGCACGGGGTCGTCGGGGTAATGTTGTAATTCCTTCAGAAAAGCGCGCATCTTGATGGAAAGCGGCGTCTGGCGGCGGAAGCGCACAACGTCTTCGAGTACCTGATCCCAGAGCAGGGAAAGATTATTTAAAAAGGCTGAGTCCTGTCCGTGGTCCTCCATTTTCAAAATTTCTATGGCGGCTTTCAATTGTGCTAGGTGTTCCGATACTTCGCTTTCTGCAGAAACGGCCAGACCGTGATCGGTTGTCTCTTCAAACAGGTCGAGAAATTTTTTTAATAGCAATATCAGATAGGCGACGATGGCGGATTTGGACTTGAGCTGAAACTTTTCGCTCCCTTCGGATGTGTCAGGCATGCTTTTGTCTTTTTGGATTTCGGCAATCCGGTATTTTTCAAAAGGATCATAGGGGCCGCGGTTAGATGGTGGTTGGGAGGAGCTGGGCATATTTTCCTCATGCGTAAAAAATTTTTCCTTGATCGTAATATATAAATGAATTATTCGTAACAGCGTTGGTAAAAAAACATCCAGATTGACTGGTATTGAATAATTCACTTGTAATTAAGTTTTTGTTTTTAATAATTCAATTCGAGCGAAAATAAGTTGACAATCTATGGTGTGCAGTTATAACCTATTACCGTTTATTATTTACTAGGGACTTTATGCGACTACTCGATTTTTTAAAACCGGCTCCTTATGTTGAAGAGATTCAAGATGAATCCCTTGTAAAAAAGAACTATCGCTATTGGCGGCTGCGGACATTCGGTGCGATGTACATCGGCTACGCCTTCTATTACTTCACGCGCAAAAGCTTTACCTTTGCCATGCCGGCGATGCAAGACAGCCTGGGAATGGATAAGTTTCAGTTGGGACTCATCGCAAGTATTCTCAGTATAACATATGGCCTGAGCAAATTTTTGAGCGGCATTGCCGCTGATAAGTCCAACCCCCGCTATTTGATGTCGATCGGGCTGATTCTTACGGGAGTCTTTAATCTGCTTTTCGGTGCGACATCGACCTGGATCTGGTTTGCTATATTCTGGGGATTGAACGGCTGGTTTCAGGGTTGGGGCGCGACGTGCTGCGCTAAGCTGATGACTTATTGGTATTCTCAATCGGAAAGAGGTCGCTGGTGGAGTTTTTGGAATACTTCTCACAATTTGGGCGGCGCTCTGATTCCTTTGCTGGCGGCAGGATGCGCTGAAGCGTTTGGATGGCGGTATGCCATGTTTGCACCGGGAATTATTTGTATCATGATCGGCGTTGGTATGATTTTTCTGATGCGCGATACGCCTCAATCGCTCGGATTGCCACCCATAGAAAAATTTAGAAACGATTATCCTTCCAAAGGCTTTTGCGACGACAAAAACGACATATCCGTCAAACAAATTTTGTGGGATTATGTATTGACCAATAAGTTTATCTGGACGCTGGCGATTGCTAATTTGTTTATTTATGTGGTCCGCACAGGCCTCAATGATTGGTCGATGATGTATTTAAAAGAAATCAAAGGGTATTCGACCCTGATCGCCGGCTCGTGTGTTTGCTGGTTTGAAATCGGCGGATTTTTTGGCGGTCTGGCTGCCGGTTGGGGATCGGATATGATTTTCAAGGGCAAAAGAACGCCGGTTAATGTTATCTTTACATGTGGCATTATTGCCAGCATTCTTGGATTCCGGATGTTGAGCGGTTACTCGCCCGCGCTCGATAGCCTATATCTGTTTTTGTTCGGGTTTTTCATCTTTGGACCGCAGATGCTGATCGGTCTTGCTTGCGCTGAGCTGGCTCATAAAAAAGCAGCGGCAACGGCGAATGGTTTTTCCGGATGTTTTGGCTATCTCGGAGCGGCCATGGCCGGCGGGCCTTTGGGCGCACTGACCAGTGCCTGGGGATGGGAGAGTTTCTTTGCTGCGATGATCGGCTGCTCGGTGATTGCGATGGCCTGCATGCTGCCGCTTTGGTCACTGAAGTCGGCTCCTACCGTTGCCGAAGAAAGGGTATAATCAGTTCTTGTTTTGCATCAGAAGCTCGTTCTCGATATATTTATCGAAAACGAGCTTCTTATGTCCGATGCCGAAGATGTGAATTCTCTCTGGATACCTCTCAACGTTCATTCCCAATTTTCCATTCTCGATTCCACGGCTTCCGTTCAGGCTCTGGCCGAACGGGCCAAAATGTTTGGAATCCCCGCTTTGGCTCTGAGTGATCAGGGCAATCTGTATGGAGCCGTTGACTTTTTCAAGGCCTGCAAGGGATCGGGCGTCAAGCCGATCATCGGATGCGAAATTTGGGTCGCGCCCGTGAGCCGCCTGGAAAAAAAACGCACGCCGGGCGTTCCTTCGGGCTATCCGATCGTTTTGATTTGCAAGGACATGATCGGCTATCGCAATTTGTGCAAACTCTCTTCCTTCGGATTTTTGGAGGGTTTTTATTATCAGCCCCGCATCGACAAAGAACTGCTGGCGGCGCATCGCGAGGGGCTGATATGTCTGTCCGGTCCGTTCAATGGCAGCGTGGCCAGCATGATTGCTGCGGGGCAAGAAAAAGAGCTGCGCGCCGAACTCCTCTGGTATCAGCAACTTTTCGGCGAGGATTACTATTTCGAGCTCCAGCGCCACAAGATGAGCGAAGAGCAGATCCGGGAAGATGGCATCGATCAGGAACAGTGGCTATTGCAAAAAGTCTGTGATGGCGCGGCTGTGCAGGAAAAAGTGAATGGCGTCCTGCTCGAGCTGTCTCGGGAGATGCATATTCCGGTCGTCGCCACCAATGACATTCATTATATCGAAAGAGAGGATTGGCAGGCGCACGAGATCTTGCTCAATATCCAGTCGGGCGAGCCCTGTGAAATCTGGGAGCGCGATTCGCGCGGGGTAGCCAAAAGCCGGATGCTGAATCCCAAGCGCGAGACGCTCTTGACCCATGAGCTCTATTTTAAATCGCCCGCACAGATGCGTGAGCTGTTTGCCGATGCGCCGCAGGCGATCAGCGAAACCGTGCGCATTGCTGAAAAATGTACGCTTGAGCTCGATTTCAAGACGAGGCACTATCCTGTTTTCATTCCTCCGGGCCTGAATGAGTCAAACTGTACGAAAGCCGAGCGCCTCAAGGCGGCGGAGCGCTATCTCTACGATCTCTGTTTGCAGGGAATCGAAAAGCGCTATACGCCCGAGCGGTTGGCTCGCGTGCAAAAAAAAATCCCCGATAAGGATCCGCGCCGGGTCGTTCGGGAGCGCTTCGATTATGAGTTCGACATTCTCACGTCCAAGGGGATGAGCGATTACATGCTCATCGTCTATGACTTCATCGACTGGGCCAAGCGGCGCGGCATTCCGATGGGTCCGGGCCGTGGTTCGGCGGCGGGATCGATCATCGCCTATCTGATCGGGATCACCGACATTGAGCCGCTCTGTTTTCATCTGATTTTCGAGCGCTTCATCAATCCCGAGCGCGTGTCGTATCCTGATATCGACGTCGACATCTGCATGGACCGCCGCCAGGAAGTGATCGACTATACGATCCAGAAATATGGCAAGGAAAAGGTCGCTCAAATCATCACGTTCGGAACGATGAAAGCGAAAATGGCAATCCGCGACGTTGGCCGCGTGCTGAACGTGCCGCTGTCCAAGGTCAACGATATTGCCAAGCTGGTTCCGGAAGATCCTACGATGACGCTGGAAAAGGCATTCCAGATGGAGCCGGAGCTGGGCCGGCTGGTGGCATCGGACGACGAGGCGCGCCGCGTATTGGAAATGGCAAAAAAATGCGAAGGATCGATCCGCAATACCAGCACCCATGCCGCCGGATTGATCATTTCCGCCAGCCCCATTACAGACCATATTCCTGTTTGCACGGCGAAAGATTCCCACATGATCGTCACGCAATTTGCGATGAAGCCGGTGGAAAGCGTGGGGATGCTTAAAATCGACTTTCTCGGTTTGAAGACGCTGACTTCGATTCATAAATGCATCGAGTCGATCGTGGTGAATACGGGCCGAAGGATCGATTGGAGCAATCTGCCGCTCGACGACAAAGCGAGCTTCGAGTTGCTTAATCAGGGAAAAACGCTCGGAGTGTTCCAGCTCGAGTCGGGCGGCATGCAGGATCTCGCCAAGCAGCTGCATATCGATACATTTGAAGAGATCATCGCTGTCGGTGCTCTTTACCGCCCCGGTCCGATGGATATGATCCCCTCGTTCATCAACCGCAAGCACGGGCGCGAAGCCATCGACATCGATCATCCTCTCATGAAAAGCGTTCTCGAGGAGACCTACGGCGTCATGGTTTACCAGGAGCAGGTGATGCAGATCGCCAGCCATCTCGCCGGATATTCTCTGGCGGAGGGCGATGTGCTGCGCCGCGCGATGGGAAAAAAAGACAAGGAAGAGATGGCGCGCCAGCGCGAAAAGTTTTTGTTCGGCTGCGCGAAAAAAGGCATCGGTCCGGATGTCGGGCAGATTATTTTCGACAAGATCGAGAAATTCGCCTCGTACGGCTTTAACAAATCCCATGCGGCGGCTTACGCCTATTTGTCCTATACAACAGCCTATTTGAAGGCGAACTTTCCGAAAGAGTGGCTGGCGTCTTTGATGACGTGCGACCGCGACGATCTATCCAAAGTGGCGAAATTCATCCGCGAAGCGAATGCGATGCAGATTCCGATGCTGCCGCCCGATGTGAACGAAGCCGGCAGTGAATTCACCGCGACATCCAAGGGCATCCGCTTTGCCATGACCGGGATCAAGGGTGTTGGATCCCACGTAGTGGATCTGATCATCGAAGAGCGCAAGAAGGGATTGTTTGCCAATCTCTATGAATTCGTTCAGCGCATGGACAAGACCAAGGTCGGTAAAAAGCAGATCGAGCTGCTGGTCGATGCCGGATGTTTTGATTTTACTGCGTGGTCGCGCGACGCGATGCGACAGAGCCTCGATGCGATGTATGAAGAAGCGTTCCGCGATCAAAGAGATGAATCTCGCGGCGTCATGAACCTTTTTTCTCTTCTGGAAAAACCTGCCAATCGTTTTCAAACGCCGCCTCCTGTGCCATTGCCGACATCCAAGATGCAAATGCTGCAAAGGGAAAAGGAGCTGCTGGGTTTTTATTTGACGGGTCATCCGATGGATAACTATCGCCAGCAAATGTCGAGACTTTCTTGCGTGCCGTTTCGGGAGTTTGAGAATATGCCCGATGGCGCGATTGTCCGCGCCGCGTTCGTCGTCGAAACCGTTCAAGTGAAAATTTCAGCCAAATCGCAGCGCAAATTCGCCATATTGATCATCGGCGACGGCATTGAGCGCTTCGAGCTGCCGGTCTGGTCGGATCTCTATGAGGAGAAAGGCGCTCTTCTGCGCGAAAATCAGTTGCTCTACGGCATTTTGCAGATCGAGCGGCAGGAAGGGGTTCTTCGATTGCAGGGGCGGTTTTTAGAGGATTTGACCACAGTCGATGAGGCGAAAGTGCAAGCCTGTGGCGATCTGTATGATCGCCTCAAGGTTCCGAAATATCAGGGAAAGCCCAAGGATAGTCAAAGGAAAAATATGAAAACACCTGTGATTGAAGCGCCTGTGCCGCTGCTCCGCATCCGCGCCGATGCGGACCGCATCCGGCTGAGCCATATTCTGGCTTTAAAAAAACTGTTTCGCGAATGCCCGGGGAAATCGCGCATTGAAATTATTTTTAACCATTCGAACAGCGCAGTGGGGGCCGTGCATATCGACGCCTCGTGGGGCGTAGCATTGGATCGCCCATTCAAGGACAAATTGCAGGAGATGGCGAAAGCAGCGCCGATCGCATGGGAATTTGTTTAAGAATAGGCCATTGACAGAATAACTGAAGAGTCCCTACCCTTATTACTTTCTCAAGGATTTAACCATGAAAATCGCCGTTTTTTGCCTATTAGCTATATCTTCTCTGGCCGTCTCACAGGAAACGCCCGTCCTGGAGGTTCTCCCGCAGGATGTAGAAGAAGTGCAGGGACCCTCGGTTCAGGAGTACTACAGCTTCATGCAGGAAGCGATCGACGACGAAGATTGGTGGTCGGCGATCGATTTTGGCGAAATTGTCATGTACCATTTTCCGGAATCGCCCTTTGGACAGGAGATTCCCTATCTGATCGGAATGGCCTATTACCGGTTGAACCAATATGAATTGGCGAACACCTCTTTGAGCGAATATTTAAAAAATTCGACGAGTCCCAAGCATTTTGAAGAAGCGATCGAAATGAAGTTTTCGATCGCCGAGTATTTTCGCGACGGCGGAAAAAAGAGGCTCTTCGGCTCTCATAAGTTGCCCGCGATCATGCCGGCGAAAGAAGATGCTCTGAAGATCTACGATGAGGTCATCACGACTCTTCCCCATCATGAAATCGCCATCCGCGCCCTTCTGGGCAAAGCCGAGGTTCAGGCATACATGGAAGATTTCAAGCCGAGCATCGAGACGCTGCAGCAATTGACCCGCCGCTTTGCCAAGCACGATCTGGCCGCAGAGGGCTATTTGCAAATCAATAAAGTCTATTTGCAGCAGTGCCAGACGCAGCATCTCGATCCCAATCTACTTGAGCTTGCCGAAGCCAATCTGCATAAATTCCAGTTGTCATTCCCTCGCGAGCCGCGCATTGCCGATGCCACAGAAGCTCTGCGGGAGATGAAAGAGATCTATGCGAAAAGCATGCTCGACACGGGAGAGTTTTTTCAGCGCAGAAAACAAAACGATGCTTCCGCCATTTATTTTTCTCGCGTGATTGCTAAATATCCCGATACGAACGCCGCCGCCCTTGCTCGTGAGAAACTCACGACTCTCGAGGAGAAAAGCAAGTTTTAACGGGGCGATTTTATAGAAAAGAACAGGATAAACAGGATCGACGAAGCGTCGGCAGGATCTGCAGGATGAATTTTTTATTCCTGTCATTTCCCTGGATTCGTCAGTGCAATGGTTGCCTGGTTTTGATTTGTTTCATGTTCACGGGCTGCGGATATCGATGGAGCGCGGAAGATGCGTGTCGATCGATCAGCGTTCCCTATGTTTCGGGGGATCAGGATGGCGCTTTGACCGCCGAAATCATCCGGCGATTATGCAGCTCTCCCCATATCCGCGTCTCTTCCGACGCTCCGGACCGGCTGGCCATCGCCATTGTCCAGGAAGGGGCCGATTCGATCGGCTATCGTCGCGATCCGCAAAAAGTCAAGGGCAAGATTCGCAAAAACCTGGTCGCCAACGAAGAGCGCAAGACGATGACCGTTGAGGTCTCTTTGTTTCGAGGGTGTGCAGAAGAGCCGGTTTTTGGCCCGCAGCGGCTTAGCGCATATATTGATTACGATTACATCGACGGGGATTCGATCCAGGATCTGGAATTTCAGAATTCTTCCGGTCAGACGGTCGTTGTTCTCCCATTTTCGCTCGGGCAGCTGGAGCCGCAGGAAGCGGCCCAGGAAGCCTCCAACCGGCCACTATACGAAAAACTTTCCCAAAAAATTGTGGATGTTGTTAATTCGCAATGGTAGGTCAATATGAAATCGAGAGTTTTTTGCGCAGCTCTGGATGAACTGCATGAAATGCTGCAGTGGATTCGCAGCGAGGCGGCTCAGATGGGGTTTGGGCCCTCTGACTTATATCGGATCGAGCTGGCCGCGGAAGAAGCGATTGTGAATGTCATCCATCACTCCTACTCAAAGAGAGGCGGGGAGATCGGCATTGGCATCCAATCGCAGCCGCACGCGATGCAGATCGAGATCACCGACTCAGGCCAGCCGTTCAATCCGCTCGAGCAAAAACCAAAACAGGCAGGAGCTACTCTGGAAGAAAGAGAAGAGGGTGGGCTGGGCATCGTTTTTATTGAAAAATGCATGGATCAGATCAGCTATGAGCGCAAAAATAATCGCAATGTGCTGACCCTCACCAAAAATCGCAAATAAATCGCAAGCCGAGCGACAAACTCGGCTCCATTGAGGTTTTAGAGTTTAAGCAGTTTGTTGACGATTAATAGGTGTGCCCATCACAGGTAGTTCATGTTCTCTTATATATTGACGGACGTTAGCTTTGAGGTTCTCTTCAGCGTTAGAGGTATTATCCATGCAATACCAAACAGTGGCAAAGGCTCCGATGGCTAAAATTGCGACGCTGGCGACGATTGTTGCAGTGATCAGCCACTGAACGGCTAACATCCCTGCGGCAAATGCAGTCACAGCGGTGGCGAGTGCACAGCCTGTGAGTATGAGAATGTTTCGATTGCGTGTAGACTTCTTTTCGAGAATATCGATATCTTGTTCAGCTATAGAGTGTAACGCGTCTTTTTCTGCCTCAGGAATGTTCTGCGATTTTGGAATTTGATCTTTAAAGTCTTTGGCAACTTTCAACCGTTCATTGATTTTTTCTCTATCTTCTATCACAAACGCGGCGAGGCCTGCAATAATGATAAAAGCTATTCCGCCCAGCCAAGCGGCGGCGCTTGCTCGATCTGCCTTGCTATTTTCGTTTTGATATTGACGAGCTTGCCTTACGCCTTCGGCGGTGCCAACAGGCTGCTGGTGAGATCCACCGTTTCCCATTGAGCATGGTATGAAGATAGGTTCCCACGAACGATAGTGATTACAGTAAATAGTTTGTGGGGGAGCATTCCTGGGTTGTTGTTGATCTTGTGGCTTAATCTGATAATATTTTACCATGTTTCTAAAATAATTTTCTGATGAAGTGCATGACATAATGAAAGTCTCCATTTTTATTTCCGCGTCAGATGATAAACAAATCGCAGGAATTGCGCAAACTAAAAAAATAAATATTAACACCAATGCAAAGTCTTTATTTTATTTGTAATGTGTTGTATCTTGTGGGGGGGTATGTTATGATGGTTTTCAAATAAAAAAAGTGGAGGTTATTATGGCTAGTGTTACGAAAGTTTGTTCTGATTCTTGTGTTCAGACTGATGTAGATATCCATTCGGTTGTTGATGCAGCTAAAAATGGCAAAATGGATAAATGCCGCCTGGATAAAATAGGTTATATTTTTGCATTCGTAACAGCGGTTCTCCTTACTTGTGTGGGAGCGGGGCTCGTGGGTATTGTTGTGACAGGTGTTTTAGCACCCAACTATGTATCCCTGTTCTATGCTGCGATGGTGGGTGGTGCTTTTACTTTTATAATTGGCATAAGTTCTATAATAACTGGCATAAGTTCTATACACCGTTTGTACCAAAAAGCCGTTCAAAAACTCTAACTCGATGCGAATAGCGGTCATTCACACTTTTCCATCGAAGTAATCGTGGCTTCCGTTTCGAGAACCTCCAACAGGAAATGCTGGAGGATTTTCAACACATAGCGCGGCGTGTTATAGACGCCGCACGTCGTAAAGACAATTTCGAGGTTCAGTTTACTGTGGTTGTTGAGCGCCAGCAGGATGTAGGTCATGGGCATGTCCTGTTCCATGCGGGGAACAATCCAAACGACGAACTGATCGTTGAATAGAGTGACTTTTTCGGCGCTTTCGATGACATGAAAATATTGCGTGAGATCTTCGCGATCGACCTGATCGTCCTGAAGCGTGGCTAATAGTCCTGATTCCTGCAGAAAGCGTAAATCCACATGAATGATGCCGTCATGGGCGCATTTCGGTAGATCGCCCATAAATCTTTTGTATGCCTCTTCGATCTCAACTGAATTCAGCATGGCTTCCTCTTATTTCAAAGACTATCCCGTAGTTTTAGTGTAGATAATTATATTAAGCCTGTCAAGTTTTATATCAAAGTAGTACAAAGCGTGTGTTTTAAATTTGGTTTGTGTCGTGTTGTTTATGTATGGATTTGTGGGAGTGGCGATTTTTCTGGATAAAGTGGGTTTTGACCAGAAGAATGATCTCGGATAGAATACGGCCCAACGACCGATGGAAGAAGGATGAAATCAATTCTATTTTTGATCGCTTTTTTAATTTCTTCATTGCAGGCCAAGCATTTACAGGTTGATGTCAGCGCAAAATCAGCGGTCTTGATGAATGGCGAGACCGGAGCCGTTTTATATGAAAAAAACCCTCATGCTCCGTCTTATCCCGCTAGCATTACAAAAGTTGCGACGGCCCTGTACGCCATGGAGGTCAAACATGCGGATTTGTCTCGGGTTGTCAAGGTGAGCGCTGAGTCGGTCCGAATGAAAACCGCCCAGCGCGATCCTTCGAAAACGCCTGCCTACTGGTTGGAGTCCGACGGAACGAGATTAGGGCTTTTGAGGGGAGAGGAGATTTCTCTCGAGTCGTTGCTCCACGCGTTGATGCTTCAATCGGCCAATGACGCCGCAAACGTGATCGCCGAGTCGATGTCCGGCTCGATTCCCTCATTTGTGAGTGAGTTGAATGAGTATCTCAAATCGATCGGATGTCTTAATACCCATTTTTGCAATCCCCACGGTCTTCATCATCCGGAACATCAGACGAGCGCCTATGACATGTGCCTGATTGCGAAAAATGCCATGCACATTCCGAAGTTCCGCGAGATCGTGGCGAAATTATCGTATGTAAAGCCCAAGACTAATCTGCATCCCGAAGAAAAGCTGAGGCAGTTCAATCACTTGCTTAGACAGGGACGGTTTTTTTATCCGAAGGCCATTGGTATCAAGACGGGCTACACATCGCATGCGCAAAACACGCTCGTGGCGGCGGCGCTAGATGGGGACCGGACCTTGATCGCCGTCGTCATGGGATGCGAAAATCGCGAAAATCGATATGTCGATGTCAAAAAACTCTTCGAGGCGGCCTTTCATGAGCAAAAAATTCATCAGACAATGTTCAAGGCAGATAGCAGCTATTCGCGAGCAGTGGCGGGAGCGACGAGTCCGCTCACAGCCGCTTTGGAGCATGAACTGGCCATCGATTATTACCCCGCGGAAGAACCCGATCATCCCAAAGCAGAAATCCGATGGACGATTCCCGCCTTGCCGATCCATGCCGGACAAAAAGTCGGCGAGCTGCGCCTCATCGATGCCCACGGCACTCTTCTGAATTCGACAGCGCTATTGGCCCGGGAAGAGGTGCAAGGATCATGGACCTTCATGATTAAAGATTGGTGGAGCCGTCTGTTTCGCTGATTTTGTTAAACAATTGCATCCATTGTTCATAGGACAGATCTTCAGGTCTTAACGTCGCAAACTCTTTGTATTGAATCGACAGGGTTGAGCGCAGCATTTTGCGGCGCTGTTGGAATGCGCGGCGCACCATCGCCGTAAAGCGCTTGGGATCATTCATGAGCGGCGCATGGAAATCGAGCCGGATGACGCATGAATCGACCTTGGGCTCGGGATAAAAGCAATGGCGGGAGACCTTCACGGCGATCGAAGGGTCGGAGTAGGTCTTGAGGAAGATTGTAAACGAGCTGATCTCTTTTGTTCGGCTCTTCGCGACGATCCGGTCGGCCATCTCCTTTTGGACCATGAGAAAGGCGCTGGAAAATCGAGCATAATGATCGCAGAGGCGCTCGAGAATGGGCGAGGTGATGTTGTAGGGAAGATTTGCGACGACTTTGACAGGCGGCAGGTCTTTGAGCAGGGTGTTGAGTTCGATTTCCAGAAAATCGCCCTCGATCACCTGGAGGCGCTTATCGATCTGCAGACGAGGAAGGGCGTTGGCCAGACGCCGGTCTTTTTCGACGGCGATCACGTGGGCGCCGGCTTCGAGCAGGGCTTCGGTCAGGGCGCCCGGGCCGGGGCCGATTTCCAGAACACAGTCTCCGGGCTTAATGGCGGAGGCCTTGACGATCTTGCGCACGATATTCGCATCGATGAGAAAATTTTGCGATAGGCCCTTTTTGGGCAGCGCGTCGATTTGGTTCAAAAAGGCGAAGAGCTCATTCGGATTAGCTAGCATTTTTGACAACGGCTCATAAAGTCAGATAGTGCAAAAACTCATTGCCCATAAAATTGAGGTAAAACGGGCCCCGCTTCGGGGATTTTTACCTCAACTATATGAGCAATTGCCATTATTGCATACGAAAGGGCTGCAGATCATCCGGTACGGTTTCCTTGATGCGCGCCGGGTCGAATCCGTAATGCTTGCGAAGCTTTGTCATGTAATGCTCGGATTCATGAGCGACGGCTTTTTGCAGCAGTTCGTTTTTCACCTGGCTCGCCACCGTTTCAAAAGGAAGAGCAGGATGGTCGGTCTTTTGAGCGAGATAAAAAATCCTAAATACCGGCTTGTTGTCGGCGCGGCTGATCTGGCTAAGAGGCTGGCTATAAGCGCCGGCATTGAGTGAGGACAGCGCCGTTTTGTGCGATTCGGACAATTCCAGATCTTTTACTTTGAATTCGTTCGAGATTTGGAGCTTGCAGTCAGAATGTTCGCTTTCCCATTCCTTTAGATCGATCGCTAGTTCAGGACTCTGCGCAGCTTCCGTCAGATGGCGATGGATTTCTTCTGCGAGAGACTCGTCGACTCCATCCCCCTTGAGAGTGACGACGCGGTATATCCATTCCTGATAAGACGGATTCTCGCTCAGATATTGGCGGTAGCCGTCGCGGATCGCTTGCGGGCTCACAGATTGCAAGGCTTTTGAATGAACGTAAAACCAGCTCATGCGCCGAACGATGAGTTCATTTTTGATGAGTTTCCAGGCGTCTTCAAAGGTGAGGCCGGCTCGATCGAGAGAGACGATCACATTGGGACCGAAACGGCTTTCCAGTTCTTCACGGATCTCTCCGTCGGAGAGCTTCACTTCCTTGTCTTGAGCGTCAGCGAGCATCAGCTCCGTATCGATCATTTCCATGAAGACCGGGCGCCAGGACGTTGAGTAGAATTGCATGCGCGCCTGCGGAGAATCGGCATACTGCGGATAGTTTTGATGCAGTATCATATCCATCTTCTTCATGACATCCATCACGGAGATCGTGGTTCCGTTGACTTTTGCTAAAAGAGTGTTTTGCACCGAGACCTTTGGTTCGGTCTGGTACATATTCAAGTCAGCAAATATGGTGCTGGCCAAAAACAAAACAAGGTAAATGATTCTCATAGTCTCTATTCGATGATGATTGGATGCTAGGATAGCATAGTCTAGATTTTCTTGGTAAACACGGCGCCAAAAAATCCGTCTGGGCCCCCCGTTGTGGGGAGAATGCTCAGGTACGGCTCAGAGAGCTCGATGGGAAAATTTTTTAGAAAGTAGCTGGCTTGCTGCTCATTTTCGCGCTCAAACAGGCTGCAGGTCGCGTAAACAATCCGCCCGCCGGGTCGCACATAGGCCAGCGCCTGACTAAAAATTTCTCTTTGATCCTGGACCAGCCGGTCGATCTGGGCGTCATCGGCTTTCCACTTCATATCCGGATTGCGGCGATAGGTGCCTGATCCGCTGCAGGGTACATCAGTCAACACCCAGTCAATCTGATTTTTTAATGAGGTCAGGCGGGGATGATTCGGCGGTAAAAACTGCGCGTTTTGAACCCCAGCGCGGCGCAGACGCCGGCGGGCTTCGTGCAAAATGTTGGGGCGGATGTCGTGCAGATAGATTTGGCCGCGCCCGGCCATGTTGGCTGCGATCGCGAGAGTTTTTCCGCCGCTGCCGCTGCAATAATCGAGGATCTGGTCCCCGATTTTGGGCCGCACGAGATCAGCAACTATCTGGCTGCCCTCATCCTGAATTTCAAATAGCCCCTGTTTGAATTCGGGAAACTGCGTCAAGGCAATGCGCTGCTGGAAGCGGATGCCGGCTTTGGCCATTGAGCAGGGCTCCACAGGGTATGTTTTTTCCCAGGATGCGAAAAGCTGTTCGCGCGTCGTTTTCAAAAGATTGGCACGGACGGTGAGGGGCGCCGGTTCATTCAAAAGCCGGCAGAGGGCGAATGCTTTTTCATCGCCGTGGGTGCGGGATAGTTCCTGAAAGAGCCACTGGCTGCCCCCGCTGCGTACCCATAAGGGAAGATCAAGGGGTAGTTGGTCCCTGTCGAGCCGACGCCACAGATCGTAGCGATCTTCCCAAGAGGACGACTCCTTGCCCAGCACATGATCCAGCAGCTCTTTCCAGCGCATCAAGGCATAGGCGCATTCGCCTAAATCGCGACGGTCATGAGCCCCGATGCTTTTGTGGGCCCTCAAATAATCGCTTAACGCGCAATCGAGAGGCTGCGTTTGGTCGTCGAAGCGGTGCAGGAATGAAAAAAGATGTGTTTCACGGAATTTACGGTACATTGTGCCATATAGTTTATTGGCTGATCAGTTAATTTTCAAAGTTTTCTTCAAAAATGGTTCAATTTTTCTCTTCAATTGCGTCTATTGGCTTCTCAATTTAAAATTGACGTTTTTTATTAAGCTGAAGCGACATATGAATAAATATTTGATTCTGTTTATCCTTTCCGTCATCACCCTATCTGCCAATGAAGACTTATCGGTAGCGACCCTCGCTAACGATCCCTCCGTCATCATTGGAGGCGCTGTCAATGCCATCACCGGCGAATTACTCGCGCATGAAGAAGACCTCACGATCCAGGGCGCCGAACCGATCCATATTTCTCGAACCTATCTCAACGGGTCGTGGTCGTTTGGTTCATTTGTGTTTGCATACGAGCGATCAAAACATACATGGGTCGTTGAGGAGCCCAACGGCGGTCAGATCAAATACGAAAAAGTGGATACAGTCAAAATTGACGGTGTCAAATACATTCGATGTACGCCGAAAAATCTTAAAGAGGGCTTTTCGAATACGGCGATGGGAGCGATCTCGAGCCGCACAAATTTTAAAAACAATTACATTCTGATCGAAGAAGAGAAATTCAGGCATTTGATCGTCCACGCGGCGGATGGCACCGTTCGCGAGTATAAGAAAACGCCAATCGAAGATGACGACGATGATTATGATATCAAAGGGTATCGGCTGGTTTCCGAAAATCTCCCGAATGGCCATACGATCCGCTATGATTATGAGGAAAAGCAGCATAACCGCATGATGCTGACGAAGATCCGCAGCATGAACGCATCGATGAGCAAGGTCTTTGCCCAGGCCGACATCATCTACGATGATCCCAAGTTGAAGAGCAAAACATTCACTGTGAAGGGCAGCGATGGCCAGACGGTCCGATATGGTTTTGAGTGTGATCGCAAAGGCGTCGCATCAGGCCAAGTGAACGCCATCAGTTCCTCTCAGGCGCCCGATACGAGTCTGGAATATCGAAGTTTTGACAGCGATTATTCCCCGCTAAAGATGGAGCATTCATGGTTTTGCCGCCTTTTTTCGATCTCGGATCCCTGCCATCGGCGTCTGCAGGCCGACTATTACAATAAGACGATCGATACAGTTGCCAACCGGACTGTCAAGATGACGGACTACTATTCGATCGAACCCTATGTAGTGCCCCAATACGTGGAAGGTTATGGATGGACGACGGTTGTCAAATATGATGAAAAATTCTTTCCGGATGCCAATCGATGCAAAGTCAAAACTCTTTCGGCTCCGGTCGGCTCCGAGGGTGCTCTATGTCCCGTCTATTCGTTCATCTACAGTCCACATCGAATCGATCCTTCTGGAGAGCGTCACAATGACGACCAGCATGGATCGGTTGAGGTTTTCGATGTCGATCTCAATCGAACGGTCTATTCATGGGGCGACGATTTTCGCCTGCAGGCCATCGAGCGGTTTTCCAAAGACGGCCAGTTATTAAACAAAGAGCGCTATTGTTGGGGCTCGGGTCCTGATCAGGCCAATCTGATCTGCAAGAGCTTGATTAATGCCGATGGGACGGTGATTACCTGTGTTCGCTACCTGTACGATGCGCGCGGCAACGTCATCGAAGAGAGGCTTTATGGCAATCTCTCGGGTGTGGGACCATCTCCTGTTATCGGCGCAAATGG
>Ga0206225_1000023_pt1 | contig 29708 bp, 26 predicted proteins | sample MancosB2_FD_155470 | JGI IMG/M metagenome (GOLD analysis project Ga0206225, IMG submission 155470) | Subsurface sediment microbial communities from Mancos shale, Colorado, United States - Mancos B2 | ecosystem: Environmental > Terrestrial > Deep subsurface > Rock core/Sediment | place: USA...
GAACCAATGGAGGCAGCTCAATAAGAAATTCTCAGCGGCGCTAACAGCGCATTTCCGGGCGGTGAAAGCCGATCCTGGAGTCCCTATAAAAGCGACTCTTGTGATAAAGAAGCTCTCGGATCATGTCGGCGAGATTCCGGCACGCGAATCGTTAACCCGACTGCTCGGTTGACGTGTCCGGTTTGTCTATGCGTTAGCGTAGATTTGCCTAGATTTTTTTGAGCGGTTAGAAAAACCAGGCTAAAATCCGCCACAAAGGGAAAGCGTGGTGGCTTTAGGGTCTGCTATTTTGATGATCCAGGACGGGGAGAATTGTTCTTACTGAAAATTTATCCAAAAAATGAAAAGGAAGATCTCTCAGCAGATGAAAAGAAGGCGTTGAAGGAATTCTCAAATATGGTCAAAAGGAGATAAGCATGAGCAAGTTTTACGAAGACTTAAAAGAAGGATTTGAAGAAATCATTGCTTATAGAAAAGGCAAGATCACACTTCGCTCAGAAAAAATTGAAATACCAGAGCCACCTAAAGCATACAAAGCAAAAGACATTAAAAATATCAGAGAAAAAAGCGATTATTCTCAGGGTGTTTTCGCTGCTATTCTAAATGTCAGTGTTAAAACAGTTCAATCTTGGGAATCCGGAGAGAGGGTGCCCAGCCACGCAGCTTTGCGCTTGTTAGAATGCGTTGACAAGGGGTTTTATCGGCCCAAGCTCATTCAAAAAAGAACATAAACGGTCAGAAAATGAATGTTTTGCATAATTCGGCAATATTTACTTGAAATTCAGTTCCCGTTTTGCTGAATATAACTATCTTTAAAAAAGGTTGGTTATGAGTGCAAAATACTCGCTTTCTTTAGACATCGTTTTTGTTTCGATTGTTGCTGCCTTGAGCGGATTTTTATTCGGCTATCATATAGGCATTTTTACCGGAGCGCTGATCTTCATCGCGGAGCAGTTTCAGCTGACGTCGTTCGAGCAGGGGATGCTCGTGAGCATTATTCTCGTCGGCGGCCTGGTGGGAGCCCTGTTTGGCGGCCTTTTATCGGATTATCTGGGGCGTAAACGCACGCTTTTTTTAACCGTGCTGCTTATTCTGATTGCTACGTTTTTTCTCTATGATGCGAAAGATTATCGCATCATCATGTTCGGACGCCTCATTACGGGACTGGCGATTGGCATTGGCTCGGTCACTGCGCCTCTATATCTCGCCGAGATCGCTCCGAAGGCCCACCGGGGCTCTCTCGTCTCCTTGAACCAGCTCATGATTGTGACGGGTATTCTGGTGTCATTTTGGGTCTCCTACATGCTGGCCGCGGATGGCGATTGGCGCATCCTGTTTACGATCGGACTGATTCCCGCCGCTCTTCAATTAATCGGATTGTTTTTCATACCCGAGTCGCCGGACTGGCTGATGGGCCAGGGGCGCAAGGCCGATGCGGAAAAGAGCCTGCGCCGTTTGGAGATGGATGCAAGTTTTTTAGAGACGAAAAGAAAACAGGATCTTCCGACGAAAAAACGGTTGGCAGCTCTTCTCGATCCATCGGTTCGCTCGGCGTTGATCGTGGGCATCGGCATTAGCGTATTGCAGCAGATCACGGGGATCAATACGGTCTTTTTTTACGCGCCGCATATTTTCAAACTCGCGGGATTTACTTCGGCCAAAGCGGCCATCTATGCCACCACATGGGTCGGTATCATCAATGTCTTTATGACCGTTGTCGGATTGTGGCTGATTGACCGAATTGGGCGGCGCCCTCTATTGCTGATCAGCTTATCCGGCATGGCTCTTTCTCTGGCGCTGTTGGGATCAGCTTTTATTTTTTCGGCTCATGGAGGAGCGTTGGCGATTGTCAGCCTGATGGTCTATATCGCCTCGTTTGCGGTGGGCATGGGAATGATTCCCTGGCTGATGATCTCCGAGATTTTTCCACTCGGCATCCGTGGTCGTGCGATGGGGATCTCTATTTTCTCGAACTGGACGGCCAATTATCTCATCGCATTGACTTTTCTGCCCCTGATCCACGCGCTTGGAATCGGACAGACGTATTGGTTATTCATGATCATTTGCATGGCTGGCATTTGGTTTTCCTGGAAAAAAGTGCCCGAGACACGAGGCAAAACATTTGAGGAAATCCAAAAGTTCTGGCACAAATAAATTATTATGGGGGAATCTATGAACTATGCCGAGATCGTGTCGCTATTGGGCAGCGAGTCTGAATCGCTTCTGAAGCACGTTTGCAAAACCGTTTCGAAAGATCAGCTTCACCTCCCTGGCCCCGATTGGGTCGATCGGATTTTTGCACCCTCTGACCGTAATATCCGCACATTGCGCAGCCTCGAGCAGCTTTTTGAGCATGGCCGGCTGCGCCATACGGGCTATTTGTCGATCCTGCCGGTCGATCAGGGGATTGAGCATTCCGCAGGCGCTTCATTTGCTCCGAATCCGATCTATTTCGATTCGGAAAATATCGTTCGCCTGGCCATTGAGGGCGGCTGCAATGCCGTCGCATCGACGCTCGGAGTATTGGGCAGCGTAGCCCGCAAATACGCTCATAAGATTCCATTCGTTTTGAAGATCAACCATAACGAGCTGCTCTCCTATCCCAACATTCATGACCAGACCCTGTTTGCTTCCGTTCAACAGGGCTACGAGATGGGGTGTGCCGCGATCGGAGCGACCATATATTTCGGCTCGCCGGACTGCCGGCGGCAAATTCTCGAAATCAGCCGCGCCTTCGAGCAGGCGCATCAATTGGGGATGGCGACGATATTGTGGTGTTATTTGCGCAACTCAGGGTTCAAGACAGCCGGCGCGGACTATCATGAAGCGGCTGATTTGACGGGCCAGGGCAATCACCTCGGCGTGACGATCGAAGCTGACATCATCAAGCAAAAACTGCCGCTCAATAATGGCGGATTCACGGCCATCAAATTCGGCAAGACATCGGACGAGGTCTATTCCAAACTCTCATCCGACCATCCGATCGATCTGACTCGCTATCAGGTCATTAACAATTATTTGGGGCGCATGGGGTTGATCAATTCCGGCGGGCCTTCGGGGAAAAACGATCTCGTTGAAGCGGTGCGCACCGCTGTCATCAATAAGCGCGCGGGCGGCATGGGATTGATTTCCGGGCGCAAGGCGTTTCAAAAGCCGATGAAAGAAGGGGTCAAGATTCTGAACGCGATTCAGGACGTCTATCTCGCCAACGAAATTACGATCGCATAGAGAGTCATTATTTTCACGGAAACGGGCGGTTGGGGGGGCGGAACGTTCCCCTCCGTCTGGATGGAGATAATGATTCGTTTTATTCAACGTTGATTTTTATTTTGTGTTTTCGGTTAACATGAGAGCGTTGTTACCAATGCATGAACGTGAGGAATTGTAACTATGGAAAATTGTTTTTCCGTCAATCAATGTGGAATATTTTATTTTATATCCATAATCGCTGCAGCGTTGATCGCTTCAATTTTATTAGTTGGTGGGCTTTCTCTTCACGACAAGACGAAGTCTGTTTTTCCCTTTAAGCGGAAAGTTATTTTGAGTGTATTCCTTCTCATACTGGGAGTTAGAGTCGTTTATAAAGTTATAACAATCAGTTTTATGTAAAACGGCGGTTCGAAACCCTCCCAAATTTAGACTTCAACTACCTAGTCTAGAAGGGACACGAGTATAAAAATCCTCCTTGGAATTTTTTTTAAATGTTGGCTGGAATGTATAGAAGGCATGTAGAGATATTCTCAAGCAACGAAATTACGATCGCGTAGAGAGTCATTGTTCCCACGGAAACGGGCGGTTGGGGGGAGGAACGTTCCCCTCCGTCTGGCTGAAAATGCCGAGGATGCTTCCCGACAGCCAGTGATGCGTGGTTTTTTGCGCTGCCAGAAGAGCTGCGATTTTTGCCGTGGCCGATCCCGTGGCGAGGCTCGGGTTTCGGGTCGATCCCGTGAGGGGGATTTTCAAGACATATTCCGCAGGCAGGTTTTTGATTCCGAAAGAATTTTTCAAGGTCTCGGCCGTCAATCCTAAAATCATGTCCATCTGATCGTCGATCAAATTGATATTTCCCCACGTGCAGATGCGAATTGATTCATTGATCAAAGCGTCCATGCGGCCGGTTTTTAGCTCGCCATTGATGAAGCTGAATTGCAGAGGGGTGAACCAGACATCGATCATCGACCCAGAGGAGCTGCGCTCTTTGAGCAAACCGATCAGGGAAGAGAGCGCTCCTGTATTTTGGCAGTGGATCCGGCCCATTTCGAGAGTGCCCTGGCCGATTTGCAGATGCTGGAGATGAAATGATGAAAGCGGACAGCGAAAACGGCTCGGCTCGATCCGCAGATGAAGAGGGGATTTCGCCTCGATCCCAGTGATGAAGAGCGGATTGATGTCCTTCAAGATCCAGACGGATAGTTCCGGCGTCAGGCGAAACGTCGCGATCACGGGCTGGCGGATGGTCAGATCGTCGTTTTCAAGATTGCCATGGACCGTCAAGTCCAGATTGGGAGCATTGAAAGTAAGATCGATCAAACCGTTATTTTCGCTTTTGGAGGCAGAACCTTGCAGATTGATTGTATTGCCGAGGATTTTTATCAGAAGATTTTCATCGAACGAATATCGAGCGCTGAGAATGCGCCCGATTGCAAGCGTTGGAAAGTCGATCAGTTCGCCGCGCAGGGAAAATTCCTTGAATGCATCGCTGAGTGATTTTATCTGGCCTTGCAGGGAAAACGAGCCGGGGCCGGAGTCTTGCAAGGATTTTCCGTCAAAGGCGATGTCGGCCGATCCCTGATGCAGCCGCACGCTTCCTTGCATCGCATCGAGCTGGACACTGGGAAATTGCGCAGATGTTAGGTGAAAGGAGCCGTTGACGATGGAGGCATCGCCGTGAATCCGATGCATTTTTTTCAGCTCGAACAAAGACAGCATTGACCATAGCGGGACAGAGACGCGCAGCTCGTCAATCGATCCGGTCAACTCTTCGCTATGAAAAGTTAGATTGGAAAATTGCTGCGGACCGAACCAGGAAAGGGTCAGTTTGTCAGCGGTGACCGTTGTATGTGTTTTGGATTGAATGGACTCCAAAAAGAAACGCTTGCCGCCCGCCGTCGATGCGATTTGCGGAAAAAAAACGATGAAAAGAAGTACTGCGGCCAGAATCGCGAGCAATTGCTTGTTGGGGCGTATCATAAACTCTTCAATAACCCATAGCGAAGTATTCGCGCAAGTATACTGTGTACGGGCAGGTCTTTAACTTTTTCTTCGGCGTCTTTTGCGCCCCAGCGCATTGCTCGTTCTTGCCAACTTTCGCAAGTTGGCTGCAAACTCCGCCCGCCAAAAAGTTAAGAACCTACCCGTGCCCAGTATAGATCACTCAACGGTCACTGATTTGGCCAGGTTGCGGGGCTGGTCGATGTCGCATCCGCGGTCTTTGGCGATATAATAGGCAAAGAGCTGGCCGGCGACGATGGAGGCAAACGGCGCGAATGGATCGATGGACTCGGGCAGCCAAAAGATGTCGTCGGCAATCTCAATGATTGAGTGGAGGCCTTCCGGCGCGAACGCCAATATCGGCGCTCCGCGGGCCTTCACTTCCATGAGGTTGCTGACGATCTTATCGAGAGTTTGATCATTGGAGCAGAAAGCAACGACCGGAAAGTTCGGGCAGATCAAAGCAATCGGGCCGTGTTTCAGTTCGCCGGCCGGATAGCCATTCGCGTTGACATAGGAGATTTCCTTGAGCTTCAGCGCGGCTTCCAGACAGGTGGGAACCATATAGCGCCGTCCCATGAAAAAAAAGTCGTTGTATTTGGCATATTTTTTCGCAATCGTCTGGAGCAGGCTCGATTTTTCGAGAACCTGCTGGATGCTGCCTGAGATTTTTCGGAAATGCGCAAAGTATTTACGCATTTCGCCGTCGCTCAGGCCTTTGAGACGGGCGATGTGAAGGGCAAAAAGAGCTAATACGGCCACTTGCGAAGAGAACGCCTTGGTTGAGCAGACGCTCATTTCCGGACCGGCTTTCAAAAAGATCGTGCTGTCGGCCTCGCGGCTCAACGTGGAGTTGACGACGTTGCAGATGCCGAGAATGCTGCATCCGCGGCGCTTGGCCTCGCGCATGGCGGCGATGGTGTCTGCCGTCTCGCCGGATTGGCTGATAGCGATGACAAGGGTGTCAGAGGCCAAAAGAGGGTTGCGGTACCTCGCCTCGGAGGCGATCTCGACAGAGGCATTGACCCTCGACAGATCTTCAAAAAACATGGTTCCGATCCAGCCGGCATGAGAGGATGTGCCGCAGCCGAGAAGCCAGATGTTGCGGATCGATTTGAGATATTCATCGCTAAAGTGAAAGTTCTCGAACTCAATGCAAGCGCTCTCGTCATTCAGGCGTCCGAGGAGGGCTTTTTGGATCGTGGAGCTCTGTTCGTAGATTTCCTTGATTAAGAAGTGCTCGAAGCCTTCTTTGGAGGGCGCCTGGTAATTGCTCTCCAGCTTCTCGATTTTTTTTTCGATTGGTTTCAGAGTGGAGTTGAAGATGCTGATTTTCCCCGCCTCCACTTGAGCGATCTCGTCGCCTCGTAAAAACATGACATTGGATGTCGAGGGCAAAAAGGCGTTGGGATCGGATGATACGATGGATTCGGTGTGCTGATCGTCGTATCCGATGGATAATGGGCTTTCGCGGGCGGCTGCGACAATTTGGCCGGGGTGGTTGGAATGAATGATGGCGATTGCAAAAGAGCCCTGAAGCAGGGGAAGGGTCTTTTGAACCGCATCGAGTAGATCGCCGCGGTAGAATTGGCCAATCAGCTGGGCGATCACTTCAGTATCGGTTTCGGAAGTGAAACGAACGTTTTTTGATTTCAATTGATCGCGGAGCTGACTGAAGTTTTCGATGATGCCGTTATGAACGAGCGCCAGCGATGATTTTTCGTCAAAATGGGGATGGGCATTTTGATCCGTCGGCTTGCCATGCGTGGCCCAGCGCGTATGGCCGATGGCAAAATCGAGTTTTAACCCCTCGCTGAGAATCTTTTTTTCCAAACTGGCGATTTTTCCCGCTTCTTTGCAGGATTTAATCTGTCCCTCGTATAGGCCGGCAATGCCGGCCGAATCATACCCGCGATATTCGAGCTGTTTCAATCCGCCGATGCAGATTTTGATGGGATCTTTTTTGCCGACATATCCAAAAATTCCGCACATACATTGCTAACCAGTTCGATTTGGCTAGAGCTTAATGGATTCTAATATTTACTTCCTCGCGTTTCCTACGTCTTTCAGCTTCACGCCTTTGGCGAGGTTTAGTTCGATTTCTTCGAGCGTTATGCCTTTTGTTTCCGGCACAAACAGATATACAAACGCAACGGCTAATATGCAGAAGAAGGAAAAGAGGAATAAGAGCGAGGATGTCCCGAACTGTTCCATGAACGTCAAAGAGTAGCCCATCAAGAGGCCGGCAAAGGTCCAGTTGACCATTGTCGTGATCGTGATACCCACCTCGCGAACCTTGAGCGGGAATATTTCAGAGCAAACGAGCCAAGCAACCGGACCCCAGGATACGGCAAATCCGAATATGTAGACGATCACAGCCAGCAACAAGACTAGTTTGGATCCGCTGCCAATTGTTGCAGGATCTGCGCCTTTGGCAATGGTTAGAAAAGCCAGTCCGGCCGCGACCATCGTGATAAACATACAAATTGCGCCGACATAGAGCAATTTCTTGCGGCCCCATTTTTCAACGAGATAAATGGCCGGGAAAGTGAAAAGCATATTTACGGTCGGGACGGTCATCATGGCAACGAGTCCTTTCATGCCGGCATAGCCAAAAATTTCGGGAGCATAATAGATCATGACATTGATCCCGACGAGTTGCTGGAACATTTGGAGCAACACCCCGACGATGATGACTTTGAGGAAGTATCCCTTGAAGAGGATGCTGGCCGAAAACTTTTCTTTGGCGGAAGAGGCGAGAGTATATTCGATTTCCTTGATTTCCAGATCGATTTCAGCCTGTGTATTCATGGTCTTGTGGAGCACTTTCAGCGCTTTGTCTTTTTTTCCTTTTAGCATGAGCCATCGCGGGCTTTCAGGAAGAGCGAACGTTCCAATAAACATAACGATTGCAAAAAGCCCGATCACAAGGAACATGATCGGCAGAGCATGCTGAGAGTTAGTGATCATTTTAGCGATGAATACGTTGGTGAGCGAAATCAAAAATATTCCGATCGTGATCATCAACTGGAAGAGCGTGCCCATTGAGCCGCGGATTTTTGCCGGAGCCGTTTCCGATAAATATAGAGGTACTACAAAAGAAGCGATACCAACTCCCAACCCAAGGCCGAAGCGGCACAGTTCAAGAATTGCGATGGGAGGCAGCATAGCTGAGATCAGTGAACCGGCCGTGAAGACGAACCCGGCAAAAATCAGACTTTTTTTGCGGCCGAAATATCTAGCTAGCAAGCCCGAGAGCAGGGCTCCGAGCACTCCGCCCGTTGCGAGCACGGCTGAGTAGTTCTCCGCTTGAGAAGTGTCCAGATGGTAATCTGTTTTAATCGTATCGAGGGCATTGGCGATAAATCCCTGGTCAAGGCCGAACAGCAATCCGCCTAATGCGGCGATTGTACAAATGATGTAGACGATAGTTTTGTACTTACCGCTGTGTTCCGGGATTGAGGGATGTTTTGAATAGAATTGCTCATCACTGGCCATATAATTCTCCTTAACTGCGACAGTCTTAATTTTTATTTAACAAGGAGATATATTATTTACCAACATTTATTCGGCGCGGGCCATGATAGCCAGGAAAAGGGGGATTTCGCGACGCGCGAGATTTTCCATTTTGGCCTTGGCGCCCTCGCTTGTTTTGTCCGAGCACCATTCCTCCATGGAAATCACGGCAAAATGGTTATTTTGTAAAAAGCGAAAAAAATCGCTGAGAGAGTGGTGGAAAGAATAGGTCACGCTGTCGGAACTGTCTTGGGACGGGCGCATCTGGATCGGGATCTTCATTTCTGTCATATAGCGATTGATTCGGCGGTATTGAAGCTGGCTCTTCTCATCAATTCCCCAGCTGCTTTGCCGCGGGATGCGGAAGCAGGGATGATTGAGAACGATTAGCAGTTTTCCACCTTTTTTTAAATGCCGCCGAGCCTGCTGGATGGCCCTTTCAGGCTCTTCCATATTTTGGAGCGAAAGAATGAAAGCGGCGCAGTCAAAGTCCTTTTTTTCAACGGGTAGCAGCTCAGAGGTATCGGCTACGATCCAATGGGCCTGGGGATGTTTGGTGTGCTGCCTGGCTCGTTGAATGAGGGATTTTGATGCGTCGACGCCCCAATATTCGGCGTTTTTGGGAAGGACGCGGGCTAGCACGCCCTGTCCGCAACCCAAATCCAACACGCTAACGGCGCTTTTTTCAGAAATGTTCAACAGCCGGAGCACGCTCGGAAGAATGATCGATTGATGGTAATAGTGTCCGTCGTCGCCGACGAGTCCGGAATACCAGCCCTCGACGTTTTCCCAGGATGTGGAAGATTTCTTTGCCATATATCGATTATATCGTGACTGAATAATATACTTATTCAATTTTTCTCTTCAATTGCACCAATCCGTTTGGCGTTTTATAATCGTCGTTTTTTATTAAGCTGAAGCGATTTATGAACAAATATTTGATCCTGTTTTTCCTTTCTGTCGGCGCTTTATCTGCCAACGAAGACTTATCGGTAGCGACCCTCGCTAACGATCCCTCCGCCCTGTCTATTCGTTTATTTACAGTTTTCATCGCGTCAATGAATATTCAGAAAAAACACAAAAAGAAGGGTCTGTCGAAGTCTTTGATGCCGATCTCAATCGAACGGTCTATCAATGGGGCACCGATCTGCGCCTGAATTCGATCGAACGATTTTCTAAAGACGGTCCGTTATTGAATAAAGAGCGCTATTGTTGGGGATCGGGTCAGGATTTGGCCAATCTGATCTGTAAGAGTATGATCGATGCCGATGGAACGGTGATTTCTTCTGTTCGCTATCTTTACGATGCGCGCGGCAATGTCACTGAAGAAAGACTCTATGGCAATCTCTCCGGCGTGGGACCGGCTCCCGTTCTCGGTGCAAATGGCATTCCCATTGACAATGGGACGGAAGTCTATTGCAAACGCTTTCGCTACACTTCCTCCGCGCCGAATCTTTTACTGGAAGAGTCGGACGACTCCGGCCGCCGAATCGTCACCGACTACTTGCCTGGAACAGATCTTCCCGTTTCGCAATTGACCTATGATCGCGATGTGCTTAAAGCTAGAAAGACATTTGAGTACGACAATGATCGCGTGCTCATCCGCGAAGTGACCGACGATGGCGTTTCGCAAACGATTCGGCGCATTACTCCCATCGCTCAGGCGCCCTATATCGGCCTGCCGCACATCATCGAGGAATCGTATGCCCAAGACGGGCGCGAACAACTGCTAAAAAAAACGGTTCTCACCTATACGACAGGTGCAAAAATGGTTCGTCAGGATGTCTACGATGCCCAAAACGCTTTGCGATTCAGCATCGAGATGGCGTATGACGGCAAGGGCCGGCTCATCGAGCGGACGAATCCTGCGGGTCAGCGGGAAACATCGTCCTATGACCCTTGCGGCAATCGCATTCTCACGCACGATTTTTCCGGCCGTTTGACCCATACCAGCAGCTATGACGCTTGCCATCGGCCCACGCTCATCCAGCATCAGGGCGATGATGGCATCATTCAGAATCGACGGCTCGGATATGATCTGCTAAGTAACCTCGCCTCAGACATCGATTGCAGAGGCCATGAGACGAAAAATATATACGATGCGATGAACCGGCGGATTGAAACCCGCCTGCCTCAGCGGGTCGGTGAGAAAAAAGAACTCATCTCTCCTGTTTGTCATAGCAGCTACGATGGCGCCGGACGAGAAATTCTCCATACCGATGCGATGAGTTATACGACAAAGACTTCGTATAATGCCTATGGCAAACCGATTCTCGTGATCCATCCCGATGGCGGGCGCGATGAATATACCTACAATCTCGACGGCATTCTCAAAACCCACATCGATCCGCAGGGAACCTCCACATCCTTTGTCTATAATGCCTTGCGGCAGATCACGCAAAAGACGATCTCATCGGGGGAGGGGATTTTGGCTGAAGAGTATTTTGAGTATAGCGGAAACAATCTCATCGCCCAGATCGATGCCGAGGGGAATCGAACTACCTACACCTATGACGGTGCGGGCCGGAAAATCGCCGAGGAGTGCAATGGCGAGAAGACGGCATTCTCCCATGATTCCCTGGGACGTCTCCATCAAACGCAAACCGGCGATCTATGCTCCGTCACAGAACACAATCTCCGTGGCCAGGTCGTTGAAGAGAAAAAAATGTCAGCATCGGGTGATCTGATCCGCCATGTGCAGTATGAATATGATGCGGCTGGCAATCGTTCGGCCATCATCCGGTTTGTCGCGGGGCAAAAAGCGCAAGAAACGATGAAATACGATTCCATGAATCGGCTCATTCAAAAAACGGATGCCATCGGCCATACCGAAACGACTGCCTGGCAGGATCAATATTCCAATGCCTATGGTCAAAGAGTCTTGCAAACCATCCATACCGATCCGATGGGCCTTGAGACCATTGAAACAAAAGATACGCATGATCACCTGGCAGCTTATGAAAAAAGAAATGGGTGTACGCTCTCGCGGCAGGAAAAATTCTATGACGCCGATGGACGGCCTGTGCAGCAGATCGATACGGTCTTTACACCCGATGGATCATCACATGACGTCCAGACCCACTGGGAATATGACACCCGCGGCCGTCTGACATTGCTCACCGAAGCCGATGGCACGCTCGACGCTAAAACGACGCGGCATCTCTATCAGCAGGACGGCAAGCTCTCGCAAACGATCAAGCCGGATGGGACTTCGCTTTTTTATGCCTACGATGGCTTGAGCAATCTGGTGTCTTTGCACTCCTCCGATGGAACCCTCAGCCATCAGATGGCCTACAATCGGCTGAGCCAGCTTGTGCAGAGCGACAATATTTTACGGACCTATGATGCGAAAGGGCGCATCCTGAGCGAAACGTTTCCCGGCGGATATTCGCTGGAAAATACGTATGATTTGCAAGGGCGGCGGATCTCGTGCTCGATACCTGCTGCCAACTGCCGGATCGAGCACTCCTATCATGGCCTTGATCCTCAAAACGTTCAGCGAAAAACCTTCGATGGCCAAGCTCTCTATACGCATCATTATTCATCCTATGATCTATCCGGCAATCTCCTGGAAGAAGAGTTGATTGACAATAGCCGCGTGCGCTTGACCATCGATCCACTATCGCGCAAAACCAGGATCGACTCGCCGCATTTTATTCAGGAAGCGGTGCAATTCGATTCCGCGGGCAACATCACCCGCATGGACACGCAAAACGATAAGAGCGTCTATTTATACGACAAGCTTTACCAGCTCACGTCGGAGTCGGGGCTTTTCGCTCATGAGTATGCGAACGATTCGCTATATAACCGCCGGCAAAAGGATCAGGAGCGCATCCAGGTCAACGATCTCAACGAGGATGTCTCGCATTTTGAATATGACAGGAATGGAAATCCGATTCGCCAAAACGACACTCGGTATACTTACGACGCGCTCGATCGCTTGATCCGCATCGAATCGCCTCAGCAACGCCAGGATTTTACTTACGATTCTTTGCATCGCTGTCTCACAAAAACGAGCGTCCAAAATGGCGTGTCGGAGACGCGGTATTTTCTCTATGATGGGCAAAACGAGATTGGAACATTTGATGAAAGGGCGCAACTTCAGGAGCTGCGCGTTCTCGGATCAACCCCTCATGCTGAAATCGGTGCCGCTATCGCCATCGAGTTGCAAGGAAAGGCGTATGCTCCGATCCATGATCTGCCTGGGAATATCGCCGCACTCGCTCCTCTCGATCACGGCGCTGCGGCCATTTATCGCTACAGTGCGTTCGGTGAAGAAAAAATTGATGGATCTATTCTCAGTCCCTGGCGATATTCTTCCAAGAGAAGTGACGCAAGTACAGGTCTGGTTTACTATGGCCGAAGGTACTATATGCCGATGTTGGGGCGATGGCTCACACCCGATCCGGCTGGCTTTACGGACGGCATGAATTTGTATGCCTTTGTCCATAACGATCCGCTGACGCATTTTGATGAGTATGGGTTGTGGCTTGAACCAAGACCTCCCGGTACGTTCAACAGCTCGCAAGGATACCAACTCATGGCCAATTCATGTGTTGATTTGTACAGCAATCCTCGTGTTTGGGGAGGTGCGCAGGCATTGGGAGGGCTTGTAGCAACCAACATTGGTATTGGGATAACGGGCACGGTAATTTTAGCACCCTTCGGATTGCCTTTAACGGCATACGGCCTTGACCATTACATAGCAGGGATGAACACCGTTTTCTCCGGTGTACCGAGAGATACTTTCACTACTCAGCTCCTGCACAAAACCGGCATGTCTCTGGATACAGCGCGCTTAACGGATTGCGGCTTAGGGATAGGTTTAACGGGGGTGGGAGGTGCAATGCGAGTTGCCGCCAATCAGGGAAGCCAAGTAGCAGCGTTTACTGCTTTCCAGCGGCCTGTCACTGCCTCAACAGCTCAAGAGGCGAATTTATTTGCTTCAAAAGGCCTAACCATTGTTCAGCAAAAAAGTCTTTTTATATCTGCTTCAAAAGCATACGATCAAAATTTAACTCAGTTAGCACATTCTTTTTCTAAGCACGCCGGTAGGTATCCTGAAATATGGGGAAAGATAAACGGACCAATGGATAGTTGGCATGGTCAAGCTCTTAATCAGTTGAATGATATTTGCAACGCTCCTGGTTCATTTGCAAAGATTATTGATCCCAAAACGGGATTAACATGGATTGAAAAAAGGTTGCCAAGTGGAAGTGGGGTTAGATTAAATCAAGATTATACATTTAAAGGGTTTGTGGACTGATTATGACTGATCATTTTATTGAAATTGTTTTTAAAGACGTTTCTGTGGAAAAAATTGAGTCTTTAATAAAAGATTTAAGCTTAAATGGACAGAGGGTAGTGAGTTACAACATTACCTGTAATTCTGTAAAAATTAGCTGGGATACGGATAAGTCAATAGAAAGAATTTTTACAGATAATAATAATTTTGGATTATTTTTAAATTTAGACGAATTGAAAAAAGATGGAATTTGCTTGCCAAATTGCGGAATAGCTGTCTATAAGAATGAAAATGAAATTAATGTGGAACTGAATTTTCGACTGTCTGACTTAAAAAACTTCAAGACAGATAATTTGGTGAAAAAGTTAATGAAATTATCTAAATCTATTGCTGCTCAATATCATATAAATGATTATTTTTGTGGGCTTGAGCCAGCTCAGGATATAGAGACAAGGCTATTTTCAAAGGAGCAAACTGGTCCTCTTTTTCTCAAAGAGTAAAAATCTGACCATCGCGTTCGCTTCATAAGCTCGTCCCACCGTTTTATCCCAGGGAAGGACAGGATAAGCAGGATCGCAAGCGGCAGGATAGGCAGGATGACGATGAGTTTTTTTGTACTCGAGACGCCTTTTGCCAAAATTCACTAACAGTCCAACGTGAACATTGGTAACTGCCAAATAGTTAATCAGTTAGGCCTGATGCATAGCCAGCAAATGTTCACCACATTTGAAGAACTCCTCCTTGAAAGGAGGAGATTCTCCTTCCGCTTAAGGTTGCGGTGCGGCTAAAGCCGCTTACCGTACGAATAAAATATCTTGCCTAGACCCACCCCTGAAGGGGTGGGATTGCGGCAAGAAGTGCGTTCAAAAGCTCGCTTCGCGTTGTGCTCATCGTTCGTTGGAAGCGAGTACAACGGGAATGGCTCGTATCAGAACGTATTGCGAAGAAAGAGCCAAGAGAACATGATAACTAAAATTTTAAAAAACATGCGATCTTCTGACGAAAAAGACTTTGGCCGCTCGATTGGCGAATACGCATCCGATGTCGCTACGGTAGTGTCTATGCAATCGACCATCGAAGAGGCTCTGCATTCCCTGCGGAAAAGTCATGTAGATCAAAAAATTGTTTATTTCTATGTCGTTGATGATAAATATCATTTGAAAGGCGTTGTCTCGACGCGGCAACTGCTATTGTCCTCAATGCATTGCAAGGTCAGCGATGTGATGCAGGATTGGGTGGTGAAGCTGAAAGTGAGCCAGACTGTTCGCGATGCTTTAGAATTATTCGACCAGCATCCGCTCCTCGCGCTGCCTGTTGTGGATCATGATGGCAAGCTGCTCGGCGCGATCGACGTTCAGATGCTGATGAAAGAATCGCTGGATTTAGCCGATATCCATAACCGCGCCGCCGTGTTTCAGATGATCGGTTTAACTTTGGAAGATGGGAAAAAATTCCCGCTTTTCAAGAACTATCTGCTCCGGATGCCCTGGCTGCTCTGCAATATTTTTTCCGGTCTGATGTGCGCTGTGATTTCGCGTTGTTATGAACATGTCATGATGGAATATCTCATTTTGGCGTTTTTCATGCCGCTCGTTTTGACGGTGACGGAGTCGGCAACCATGCAATCGATGGCGCAAAGCCTTCAGCTTTTGCGCCGCCCGCGCTTCAGCTGGAAAATCGTTTGGATGAAAAGCGTTCAGGAATGGAAGGCAGTCGTCATGTTGTCGCTTAGTTCGGGGATTTTGGTCGGGCTAATTTCGCTTCTCTGGGATGGACGCTTACTTCTTTCCATGATCATCGGATCGGGAATCGTTCTTTCTGTCATCTCCTCGGCTCTGTTTGGAACGATTTTGCCCGTGATATTATTTCGGATGAAGCTGGATCCAAAAGTCGCTTCGGGGCCAGTCGTTCTCATGATCACCGACATGGTGACGATCGGACTATTTCTCTCCTTGGCCGCCTACTGGTTAGGAGCTGTCTAATAATAAATTGAACCATTTGGCTAGCGTGAAAGCTCGTAGAATCGACGATCGCAAGTTGATCCGTATTAATGCAATACGAATCAACTTGCGATCGTCGATTCTACGAGCTTTGACGCAGCGAAATGGTTCAATTTATTATTAGACAGCTCCTTATTATGACGCAGCTGCGGATGGAGTTCTTTTCCATTCGGGTTTGCGCATCCAATAAATGAGCAGCGGCAGGCCGCAGAAAAAGATGCTCCCGCCAATTAAAATGGATTCATAAAGGGCTAGACTTCCCGTTGCGAGCTGGCTTGGAGGAATGAACGAGATAATCAGGGCAAAAATCGAGCTGCAAATGCCGAGCCCCGATACGATCCACATTCCGATCATTCCACCCGGTACGCGGTAAGCGCGCTCGACATGCGGTTTGATGTAGCGCAGGCGGATCGCGCTGATGAACATCAGGATATACATTATCATATACAGCTTGGCCGCCATAGCAATCAGAATCCAATAAGATGTGCTGATGTTCGGCATATATAAAAAGATTAGAGACAAAATCGAGACGATGATTGCCTGGAGGATGAAAATGGCAACAGGCATTGAGTTTTTGTTCATTTTTTGCAAAAGCGGCGGAAAATCGCCATCCACGGCTGTGGCTAAGAGACCGCGGCTCGGCCCGACGATCCATGTACTCATCATTCCCAGAGCGCCAAAGGTGACAATGGCTGCAATGATGGGAATCGCCCATGGTATTCCAAAAGCGGTGAAAATAGCGCGGAAAGCCTCCATTCCTCCGGATGTCAGCTCGATGGAGTTATGCGGTACGATCGTCGCAACAGTGACGGATCCCAGAATCGAGAGCGTAACGATCATTGCTGCCGATAAAAAGATCGCCTTTGGATAGTCTGTTTTTGGATAAGCTGCGTCTTTGGCATGAATGGCTGACATTTCCAGGCCGCTCAAGGAAAAGATAAAGCCACTTAAGAGCACCAGTTCCTTGAAGGATGAAAGGTCAGGCAGGATGGATTTAAAGCTAAAATCAATCTGTGAAGGAAGCCCCTTAAAAAGCCATACGATGCCGAGGATCAAAATTAGAGCAATGGGAAGGATCGTTCCAAAAAGAGCGCTGATCGTACTGATCCATCCGGAAATCCTCATACCGAATAAACTGACTAAGGTCGCTGCCCAAAATGTCGATAGAATGATGCTCAACAAATAGATTCTGTTTTCAGCGAGCTGGGGCATGAAAATATACGAAAACGTCGCCGCGGCAAATGAGAGAATCGTCGGATACCAAAAGACATTTTGGATCCATTGAAGCCAAATCGCTAAAAAACCCAAACAGGGATTGAGCCCTTCCTTGACCCATGTATAGACGCCCCGGTCGGACCAGCCCGATGCTAACTCAGCCGAAACCAGAGAGACGGGGATGAAAAAACAAATTGACGAGAAGATCAGGAAAAAGACCATTGCAAGGCCATATTCCGCCATGAGAGCAAAATTTTGAATATTGCAGATCGCCGCTACATTGATCATCGCAATCATCCAGGATGTCAATACGCGTTTGGTTTGCATAGGGCTCAGTTTAGTGGATGATCAATAATTCATTCCATGAAGTTGTGTAGCGGGGGGAAACGAGCTTTCGTGCGCTTTGCCAACTGTACTCGGCCCCCTCGGCCGCGAACCGGACGGCATTTTTGTCATAGCGGCGGTTGATTTTGTCAATGGTTTCAATCAACCGTGTCTTTTTGGGATTTTCCTCTACTGGCGCCAGCCAATCGGTTTGCCCGGTCCCTTTGTCTGTAAAATGGCCGATGAGTACTCCTGCTTTCTTATATTCAAGCCCTGGTCGAACAATGCGATGCAAACATTCCTTGGCCAGGCGGATCAATTCAGGCGTGTAGGCGGTGGGGTTTGGCAGATCGACGTGGCAGGATGGTCCATAATAGGGCTGGATAAATGGGCTGGTGGCAATAAAAACGGATAAGAAGGCGGTCAGACTTTTTTGGCTTCGAAGTTTTTCGGCGGCCTGGCTGACAAAGGAAGCAATGGCTTCTTCCAAAGCGGCCTTTTCAGTTACCGCCTGTTTGAATGACCTCGAGCAGATGATGGATTTTTTCTTTTCCGGCACATTCTGGCAGGAAAAACAGGGAGTGCCGCGTAATTCCAGGGCGGTGCGGTAGCCCGGAGTGCCCAGCCATTTCTTGATCGCGCTGTCATCGCAATCAATCAGCTGAGCGGCGGTATAGATCTGTTTGCATCGCAAACGCTGGGCGAGAGCGGCGCCGATTCCCCAGATGTCTTCCAGCGCCGTTTTTTCGAGCTGGCTTCGTATCAGAGCGGGGTCGATCAATACGCATACGCCATTTTTCGCCGCATCTTTTTTGGCCATAACGTTTGCGATCTTGGCCAGGGTTTTGGTCGGTCCGATTCCGATTGAAACCGGAATGCCGGTCCATTTCTTGACTTTTTGGCGCATTTGCAAAGCGTCATCGCCCATCTGCTGGTCCGAAGAACTTTTTAGCTCGAAAAACGCTTCATCGATGGAATAGATTTCCATATCGGGCGAGTAGCTTTCCAGCGTTTGCATGACTCGATGGGACATGTCGGCATATAGTGCGAAATTGGACGAAAGCATCTGGATCGATCCGCGCTCGACATGATCTTTATATAAATAGGCAGGATCTCCCATCTTGACGCCCCATTCTTTGGCCTTTTTCGAGCGTGCGATCACGCAGCCGTCATTATTCGACAATATGATGAGTGGTGCGTCGGAGAGCTTTGGATTAAAGACCTCTTCGCAGGAGGCGTAAAAATTATTGCAGTCAGCCAGAGCAAATATCATACAGCCTGATGGATGATATAGGTAACGATGCCCCAGACTTGAAAGTCCCAATCTTTTTCGATGCGGAGGGGAGGATAGTTGGGGTGTTCGGCTTCGAGCAGCACTTGATTGTGTTCGATCCGGATCCGTTTGACGGTAAATTCGCCATTGATGGCGGCGATGACGATGCGGCCGTCAGTTGCCTCCAGCGATCGGTCGACGATCAAAATGTCTGAGCGGTGAATGCCAGCCCCCTTCATCGAGTCGCCATCGACGCGGACGAAAAATGTCGCAGCCGGATGCTGAATCAGGTGTTCGTTGAGATCGAGTTTTTTTTCCATATAGTCATCGGCCGGCGATGGAAATCCCGCCTTGACCGGTGCCAGAAACAGGGGAAGGGCGCAGGGCGTTTTGCAATCAGGTTTTAAGATGGTCAGTTCTCGATTCATGATTTTAAAACATATCCGAGACGCTGAAATAATTCCATGGCCGTTTTTTAGATAAGTAGACAAAAATTGTTGTTTGTTTATAATTCAAATAATTTACTTTATAATTAATAAAAGAATGAGGAAGTGATGAAAACGATTTGTCTGAGCATGATTGTAAAAAATGAGAGCAAGGCCATCCGGCGTCTGCTCGCATCCGTCAAGCCGATCATCGACAGTTGGGTGATTTGCGATACAGGATCGACCGATGGTACGCAGGCGATCATTCGCGAAGAGATGAAAGATATTCCCGGCGAATTACTCGAGCGGCCGTGGGTCGATTTTGCCTATAATCGAAACGTTGCGCTCGAATCGGCCCGTGAAAAGGCGGACTATGTATTGATCGTCGACGCAGATCACGTGCTTGTTGTGTTGGATTCTTTCGACAAAGAGAGCCTGGGGCAGGATTTTTATTTGTTAAAATTGTCTGACCATGGATCGGATCATTACCGGCCCATGGTCGTTAGCAATGATCCGGGATGGTATTGGGAGGGAGTGATTCATGAAACACTCCTTCACCCACGCCGGATGCAGGGAGAAGTGCTGAAGGATCTGTATATCGAATGCGGTTCCATGGACGGGTGCCGCTCCCAGGATCCCAAGAAATATTACAAAGACGCTGAAGTGCTGGAAAAGGCGATTCTGAAAGATCCGGGCAATAGCCGCTATTATTTTTATCTGGCGGAAAGCTACGAACGCGTTCATGAATACGAGAAGGCGTTGAAAAACTACGAGATCAGAGCCGAGATGGAAGGCGAGCCTGCAGAAACATTTTGGACGCTGTTTAGCATCGGCTGCATGTACGAAAAGCTCAAAATGGAGCCGGAGATGGTGATTCGCAGTTATTGCAAAGCCTATGAATTTGATTCAACCCGTGCAGAGCCTTTCCATCGCCTGGCGATCTATTTGATGAACATGGAATGTCCGTCGCTGGGATTGATGATTGCGAAATTTGCTCTCAATTTAAAAACGCCGAATGTGCTGAATACCAATTATTTTCCGTGGGTCTACAACTGGGGGCTGAATGCCGTGGTGGGCGATTGCGCAATGAAACTGAAAATATTCGATGAGGCGCAGGGGGCATACCGAAAGGTGCTCGCTGTGAAAGAGATTCCGGCTGAAATTCGGCGCCGGATCGAAGTCAATATGCGCCATATTCCTGTGCAGCGGGGCAATGTACCCAAAAACGGCGGGATGAAGGGATCCAAATACGGCTTTCGCTGAAAATTTACTGTTTGGCGAGGCAAGCTTGACTTTGCAACTTTTTGGACCCGCCTGCCTCGTCTATTTGCTCTCGTATGACGGGGTCGGTTTTTCTAAAGCGAATCGTCCAACAGAGGGTTTCTTTTTTTGGGAAGATCCTCACCAAAGATCTGTTTCGCCTTTTTCATGGGATCGAGCTCTGTGGAGTCGGGAGGCTTTTTGATAGCGAAATCCTCGCAGAAATTGGCCGCGTCGCGATCGCGAATAAATTCTGTTCCCGGCACGAGGCACTCGTTGGGCTTGCCCGGGGCATAATAGCGGCAGTTTTTGCATACATGCAGATCGATTCCGCAGTAGATGCAGGCGGCTCGAAACGAGAGTTTCGAGCCGATGTCGATTTCGCGGTGGCATTTCCAGCATTGGATCATAAAAGACCTCTATTTTCTGCTTCTGACGGGTGCGCGTTTTGCTGGTAATACGTCCTTCGCAGGAGACGCGCCGGTTTGGGGACGACTGCCGGAGGTGCCAGGTTGAGAAGGTGTTCTTCCTAGTCCTTTAGGAGCTTGCTTGACTGCTTCCAGATAGCTTGGTATAGCACTTCGGTCGTCTCGAGGAGAAGAATTGGAAAGTTTTCTGTCATAAGAATAGAACTCACCCACCGTGCCGCTTAAGGGGCGGCGGTTTGTGGGAGAAAAAGAATAGGTAGTACTGGTTTCCTGTTGTATATCTTCGCTGGATTGTTTCCGTCGTGGCGGCGGTACGAAAATGGTCTGGGTACGGGGGAGGGGGGCAACCGGAGCGCGAGGCGAGGCGGATGTATCGCGGGCGACATCGTTTCTTATTGGAGGAGGGCTGATCGCCTCTGTTCCAACCGGAGCGCGAGGCGCGGCAGCAAAGTTCGTGTCTGCTACACGAGGCGGTACGAATGTATTGCGGGCGACATCGTTTCTTGTTGGGGGAGGGCTGATCGCCTCTGTTCCAACCGGAGCGCGAGGCGCGGCAGCAAAGTTCGTCGCTACAGGAGGCTGTACGAATGTATCGCGGGCGACGTTGTTTCTTGTTGGTGGAGGACTGATCGCCTCTGTTCCAACCGGAGCGCGAGGCGCGGCAGCAAAGTTCGTGTCTGCTACACGAGGCGGGGCGAATGTAGGGCGGACGACATCGTTGAACCGGCTCTCTCGGCGTTCATCTCTGAGCGGTTCCCTGGTAAGGGGAATGCCTCGAGCGGGACCCTCATGTGAACAAGCCCTGTCAATCAACAGGGCGCATCCAACGAATAGAGCGCTCATTGCTAGTGCAGGGAGTACTAATGGCCTTGTCGCATACATGACGAGAAATGCGAGCGCCGTACAAGCGATCAGCATTATTCGTCGAGAAATGGTGTTTGTCGATCGCAAAACAGTAAACGGCCTTAAACCGCCCTGAGAAGTGGGAGAAGTAGGGTTCATACTCAAATCCTTAAATTTGTTTTGCGCGGATAAAATTATCCATGTTCGAATTGATCAGAATATGGGGGCATTTTGAATCCCACCCGGTGTTGACGCCGGTGATGATGTAATCGTTGATGGCCCACTTGTTCAGGACAAAGCGGTCTCGGGAAGAAATTGTCCAGCGCGACTGATCGGACAGAATGACGATGCCTGCATCGTAATCCAGCGCGGCGATATAGCGGGTGTATTCTCCGCCGACTGCTCCGGCGAGGATAGGGCCGCGGGAAAGATTCACAGCGACAGATGAGCCGAGGTTTTTGTTAACGATTTTGTATTTGTACGATGAAAACCAGTCTAGGTTCTGCGTAATGACAATTGCATCATTCGTCAGCCAATCGCGGATACGGAAAGCTTCATAGCTGTCAATTTGCCAGATGGATCCGTCTTCGATGACAATAGAGTCCTGAAAGGCCGATATAGCATAGATAAAATGACAGCTAATCGGATAATAGGTCACATAGCCGCCATCCCAGAAATATCCAGCCACTTCTTCACTGACAGGATCAGTCGAAGATACGGGCGGCATTTCTTCAGATTCCATTACCTGGCTCTGTTGGACTAGCTCGTCGGTTGAAAGTTGGCGCTCGCCTACAGGAGCATGCTCCTCAGCGTTAGCAAAAACAAATGGCAAAATAAGCAAGGACAACAAGAATTTCTTCATAAACTTCCCAGTGTTTGATAAAAAGGGTATGAAGATAGCAATCGCTTTTTTTTTTGATAAGTAAAATCAGAGAGCCGGCCACCCAAACTCCGGAAAAGGACGGGGTCTTGAGTTTTCCTGGCGGCTAAGAAAGGAGATGAAAACGATGATATACCGAACATGCTTCGAAAATCGGTTTTCGGCGGCGTCAGCAGCCACTGTCTTCGAGCCCGCCTGCATCGCCCAACTTATTCAAGTTGGGCTGCTTCGGCGCCAGCAAGCCTGGCTCGAATTCAGGGCGCCTCCTTGCCCAATTCCCGATTTTCGAATCACGTTCGGTATAAAACGATTAATAATGAGTTTCTTGTTGTGCGGTGTGGGACTGTCTGCATATTCGAGGCCTGATCAGGTATCCATCTATGCCGGTGCGTTTGATCTGTTGCGCGATTGGCATCGCACTTTTGAGATGGGAGTGGAATACAAATTCGCTCAATCGTGGTCTGGGCCAATCCATTTCCTTGAATTCCGCCCGCTGTTGGGGATCATGGCAAATGCCCAGAAGAGCACCTACTTGTACGGCGGAATCAATTTCGATTTGTACCCGGCGGATTGGCTCGTCATTGCTCCAGGATTTGCTCTCGGATGGTATCATCAGGCAGAGGGTAAAAATCTCGGATTTCCAGTGGAATTTCGCACGAGCATCGAAATGTCTTGGCAATTCCCTAACTCAAGTCGCTTAGGCGTCCGATTTTATCACCTTTCTAACGCGAACTTCTCGTCGAGAAATCCCGGTGAAGAGTCTCTTGTTCTGATATATGATATTCCAGTTAAGTGGAGGTGTATTTGTGATTAACGTAACTAAACCGTGCGTGTTTAAGTGGTTATTATTTAAAAAGTGTTGATCATTTAATGTATTAATACTACATTGAACTCAGGTGACGCAGGCGAGTTCGATGAGCCAGGAATTACCATTTGATCCTTTTCCATTTATTTCCGATCCGCATCGACAGACGATATTGAGCTCGCTGATCAATTTCTTTTTCGATCCCTCGTCTGAGCAAATCGTTGTCGATTTACCGGATAGCGATAAACTTTCGCTGGAAATTTCGACGCCGGATGGATGGAAACCGACTGATTTAACGGTGATCATGGTGCATGGGCTATGCGGATCGCACCGCTCGCCGTATCTTGTTCGCATGGTGAAAAGACTCAAGCCGCTGGGCATCCGGACGGTTCGCCTGAATTTACGCGGCTGCGGATCAGGCAAGGGAATCGCTAAACAGATGTATCATAGCGGCCGCAGCGACGATATTTTTGAAGCGATCAAGGTTTTGAAAGCGCAAACGCCTGATTCTCCGTTTGTACTGATCGGATTTTCATTAGGCGGGAACATTGTTTTAAAAATGGGCGGAGAATTAGGCGCTATGGGAAAGGAGTTTTTAGCCGGCCTGATCGCGATCAGCCCTCCGGTTGATTTGTATTCCAGCGTGATCATGCTGGGCAAGCCTGAAAATTCCATCTACGAAAGATATTTTATCCGCATGATGCGCGCCGATGTCCACTATCGGCACCGAAAATTCAAAGATCTTCCGCGAATCAAGCTGCCGAGGGATATCAAGATTCGCGACTTTGATCAAATTTATACCGCTCCGCAGTATGGCTTTCGCAATGCGGACGATTACTACAACAAGTGCAGTGCAGCCACGGTCATTTCAGAGATTTCGGTTCCCTGTAAAATACTGCTCGCCGAAGATGATCCGATTATTTCAGCCACTTCGCTCGATGCGTTTGCATTGCCAAAATGCGTCGATGTATTCAAGACGAAACAGGGCGGTCATATGGGCTATCTGGGCAATCCGACGGACGGCAAGGGCTTATATTGGCTCGACGCGCTTCTCATGGACTGGATTGTTGGGTTTAATTAACAGGAACTTCCGTTGTTCTCTTCGCCGCGAACTCCTTGTTCAGAGAGCGCACGGAGAGAATCCAAAAGAGCGCCGTACAGGCGATCAGCGGCAGCAGAAAGTTGGTGATGGAGAGGACAGATCCAGTGCCGGCAATCTGAATCAGCGCGACTTGAATCCAGGCGGCTCCGGACTTGCCCAGGCGGCCGCCGATCACGTCGATCGCAGCTTTTCCTTTGATTTTTGATTCCTGGTCAAGTGGAATATACGCCATTTCTTTGGTCGCGTCGAAAAAGGCGTACTTGCTGACCTTGCTGGAAATATTATGGAATGCGCCGAGCATGACAATTAGCATGAGGGGTGTCATGCCGAGCGGAGTGATGATGGGCGCCAGCCAGCTCTGATTGAGGTATACCGTTAGAAAAACCACCGCTCCAGTTCCGACAATAATCGGGGGAACCTGAGCGCAGAAATGCCAGCCGAGAGACCGGATAATGACGCCGCTCAGCATGGTCGTGATGCAAAGTGAACAGATGCCGACTGATGAGCTGATCGATGCCATAAATGCTTGGTATGCCCCTGTATCGGGGTAAGCGAGCTTAAGGTTGGCTTTCCAAGTGACTTCGACGAGATTCATCGTGAGGCCATAGGCGACGACCATCATGGCGATGTATCGCAGATATTTTGATTTGACGATCAGTTTCAGGCTCTCGCGCAAAGACAGTTTCGTCTTTTCTCCTTCCAGCGAAATATTGTGCTCTTCAGGATTGAAAAATCGCCTGTCAGTGAGAATGTAGCGGTTCAAAAACCAGTACAAAGTCATGATGATCAGGCCGAAAACGACAACGTAGCAGGTGAGGTGCTTGAGCGCGAAAGGAAAGTCAGCGCCGATGAATTTGCGGGTGTAATAGCAAACAAGCGGTCCGGTGAAGATCTGGGCGAGATCGCCGCCGGCGATGAAAAGGTTGTAGTAGCGTTTGGCATCGTTAAATTTGGAGATGTGGTTAACGAAGCCCCAGAAGAGAAGGAAGATCACGATTCCGCCCCAAAGTTCGGCCGTGACGAAGAATAGCGTCTGCATCCAGTTGCGGTAGATGGCGATCCAATGCGAGTTTTCCTTGCCTACAATGCCAAGGAGCCAGTCAGCGGATTGGTGAGGGGAGAGGGCGTCCAGATTGGGATAGAGCACAAAGCCATAGAGAGCGACAAATGAAATGAAGATCAGGATAATGCTGTAAAAAAGTGTTGTGCGGCGAAAACTGTTGGTCAGTTTGGAATAGAGCAGGGTGGCTCCCAGGGCGATCGGCAATACAATCCATCCCTTCAACACCGGAATGACCTCGGCACCCCCGCCTCGCGAGGTTACGACGAATCCGTCCTTCATGGCTGTGAGAATGCCATAGGTGAAAGAAATGAAAAATTTCATGAAGAGAAGAGGAATAATCTTCTTTAATTCGAACGCGTGAATCGGCCACAGGCGTTCACGCCACTTACTGAATGTAGGTTTCGCCTCAAGCGCCATCAAATAATATCATCTGAATCCTTAGAATTTATATACCATACGGTTCATAAATGTCATCAAAATTTCAGTTAAAGAATGTCTATGATGGGTTTTTACCTACGGTTTGGTTTATAGGGGCCAGTGTTGGCAAGCGATCGAAATGATACACTTTTGAAAGGACCTCGCGCGTTTCGTGGAGACCAGATCACGGGGAGGGGACGCGAACTCATGTCGATCGATCTCTTTCTGACCATTTGTAATTGCAATAAATTCTGTCGTAATCCCAAGAGGTATTTTACTTCGGGAAAATTGGCGCACAATGAGAATTGTCTTCTGTTGGATTGAGTGTTTGTCCTTACTACTTTAATTGTTCCATTAAAATCGATGGTCAGTTGGACCGTCGCATTACCTCTGTCCCCTTTGAAATGGACGATAAATCTGTGTGTAGGTTCTTCATTTTGAATGAAATATGTGCCTTTTTTTTCATACCAGAGATCTTGCTTTGCTTGAGACAACTGGGATTGATCTGTGATAAGGTTTTCGCATTCAATGGCTCTGATCGATTGAATAATGTTTATAAATGCTGATTGAGGAACTCGTTGAATGCTAAATGTTTGAGATATTTCATTCAAATTATTACAGGGTGGCATATTGTAACGTTGGTTCGTATTCAGGTCGATTCCTGCCAGCTGCTGGTTCATAAGACCAAAATATTGCACATAATAATTTGTTTTATTTGTCGACGCCTCGTAGAGAGCGCTGGTACAAGCGACAAGCCCAGTCGGGGTTTTGTGAAACACTGACCAATGCGATTGCTGTCCAGAATGATCTAATGGCCAATGAGGAGCGATTGAAAAACATTTCATTGCTGTGTTTTCATCGCAAACAGGCAATATGTTTATTTCATGTTCCAGAGACGAAACGGGAGTCATTTATTTTACCTCAACTGTTGGTTTGTTTGTTAATTATAATGCAAATGCTAGTTTTTGTTCAATGTATTGCTAACTCGCGATTGTTAAAATTTTTATTATAATCATTTTGCCTGAACGCACTGCTTGCTGCAAGAAGTGCGTTCAAGGAGGAGTTTCTTCAAATTCCAGGGCGATCGAGTTGATCGTATAGCGGAGCTGTTGGGGAGATAACCGAAAAACATGGCCTAAATGGCTGTCGCACGCTCGGCAAAGAACTTCGTAGCGGCGAAAAGGCAAGCTATGGTCTTCCTTGATCCAGACGTGATTTTGAACGATTGGCTCGCGAAAACTGGGCCAGCCGTTTTGGGCGTCATATTTGGCAGAAGAATGAAACAGAGCCAAATGGCAGGCGGCACAGCAATAGGTTCCGTCTTTGCTGTGATAGAGATATTGGCCGCTAAAGGCTCTTTCCGTTGCTTTGCGGCGCGTAACGCAATAGCGCTCGCTTCCCAACGCCCTGCGCCATTCGTCATCGCTATGCGTGACTTTGGTGCCATCCCAAAGAACTAGCGCCGCAGCGAAAAGGAATACAAGTTTTGAGTAGATCATTTTCTTCCCTATATACGTTCCGATGCGTTACTGTAAAGACTATGATCGAATCCGAGATTGAAACGAAAGTCTCTTCACAAACCGTTTGGCAGGCATGGAAAAAGGCCCATGCGATGGATGCGACTTTTTTGCCCGGGCATAAAGGCGCGCTGAAGACGGAAGGCGGAAGCCGTTTCACATACCGGATTCTCGATGTTCGCGATGGAGAGAGTTTCACGATTCTTTGGAAAAGTATGTTTGTCCGGCTCATTTTTACTCACGCAGTCATCCCTCAGCTGCGAGGCGCGAAAATTTCGTACCGCGTCCAGATCAAGGGCTTTTTCGCTTGGCCGGTTCGGTATTTTTTAAGTGAAAAAATCCGGCGGAATCTCAAATCGATTTTAAAGTCGCTCGTTAAGGAATTAGAATCGAGTCGATAAGCCGACTCGTGCGATTCCCCCTCCCCAGAGTGAGTTGCCTGGCAAATAGCCGTTCGATTTTGCGCCGAACTCTCCTTCGACGCCAAAACGTTGATTCCAATGATAAAATGCCGTGATCGAGAGAGCGGCGCCAAAGTGCATCCTGTGGAAAAGGGCAGGGGCGTAAAGGGGAACCAAGGGGTAGTCCATGGCCTCATCGAGCGGCAGCGATCCAGGGCTCAGTAACATTTTAGGTTGGCGCCAAAGATCGCATCGCAGCCCCATTTCCCACTTTCCCCGTTTATATAAAACAGGAAGAAATACGCCGGCGCCGACATACCTGTTGCCGGCATGGCGGCCACCTTTTATGTACGCGTAATAAACTCTTCCCTGATTCGCAAAGTAGTTTTCCCAAAACACTTCCGGACCAAAGGGAGTGAGCCCTAAACGGGCGCTGCATAGATAGCCGACATTACCGATTTTGATCATAGGGATCTTGGTGTCTCGGCCGGAGCTGATGTAATGAAACCAGGCCCAGATGCTGTAATAAGCGAAGGGATCCAGGAGATTGATCCAGTTGAGGGCTATAAGGCGTTTGCCGCTGAGATGTTTTTGAGGGTAGGTGCGGTTCAGCCAAGCGAGATATTCATGGATGTCATGGCCTTCCATTTCCCCGTCATCATATTTTCCGATTGTTTTCAGGGAACTGATGTACTCGCTGATATCCGATTGGCACCAAATATACAATAGGCTCTGTTTGGCATCGATCATTCTCGTCGTGAGCCATTTCCATTTCGTAACATTGGCCATGATGGCTGTGGATTCGACGCCGGCCATCGATATGGCCATCTCTTCCGAAGACGTCAACCGAGATGGGTTGAAGTGATATTTGGTGGCTCCACCTCCATAGCCATAGGGCAGAGGAACTCCCAAATCATAGCCAGAAACATAAGCGATCGAATTCCCCAGGCTCCGGATGCGATAGCCGTGCCCGAAAACCTCATGCTGGATGAGCATGGCTTCATAGTTGAGGGGCATGTAAATGGTTAACAGCTCGGTCAGCCGTAACGATCTGGCTATGCTACTCTTCGGGTTGTCAAAAGTGGCTTTGCGAAAAAAACACTCCTCGCCGCGCTCAATCAGACGGGTGCCATATAATAAATTTTCTGAACCGGCAAACGGAGAAAAATCGATATCTCCCATGATCGCATAATCCGCCAGCGGAGCCGCTGATAGGCTCGCGGCAGAGAAAGAGAGGAAGATCCAATGAAAAAGTCTCGACATAAGGGTTTTATGGTAAAGGCCGACGATGTTGCCAAAAGAGCGTGAAACTTGCAAATCATTTTCTGTTAGTGTATCTATGATGGGATTATGAGATGCGTCGGTTACTGTACCGCGGCGAATTACGATATTCCGCGGCTCTATCAATTTTTGCAAACGATGGGCTCTTCGCAGATTTTTCGCGACGTTGTCCATTCCCAGCCCAAAGATGAAAAAGGGATCAAGAGGGATATTTTCTATTTTCCTTACGGCGTTGTCGTTTTTTGGGGCTTTACCGAAGAAGAGGAAAAGCCAAGGTTGGCGGATCTGAAAAATTTTGAAAAAGAACCTTTGTCCAAAACTGAGCTGGATGAGTTCTCTTTTTCATACGGCGACAAAATGAAAATCTACGACGATGAGCCATTCCCGATGAAGAATTTTCCTAGGAGAAAATTTTCATCAGGAAGTTAAATTACCCCAAAACGTCTCTGGGAAGACAATCTAAAAATTCCAAAACCCTAATATTCACCCCAGACAAATTTTT
>Ga0206225_1000024_pt1 | contig 29180 bp, 27 predicted proteins | sample MancosB2_FD_155470 | JGI IMG/M metagenome (GOLD analysis project Ga0206225, IMG submission 155470) | Subsurface sediment microbial communities from Mancos shale, Colorado, United States - Mancos B2 | ecosystem: Environmental > Terrestrial > Deep subsurface > Rock core/Sediment | place: USA...
TAAAAGATTTCCAGACAATTTATCAACGAAAATTTTGATTAGACGTAACTTATTAACAAAAAAAGACTTAAGCTGCTAGACTAAACGTGTTTAAAGAAAGATTAGGCGTTTTCGTGGCGAACTTGGGATTACAACGTCATCAAATTCTTCTGCTTCGACTGAAACATCTGAGCGAGGTGTTATCCTATTTCTCGGGGTAGTTGGTATATTTGGTGTGTCAGATTTTTTTTCTGCGTCGCTCGCCTTGTGGCTCTTCAAGTGATAGGCTTTGGCTGTAGTTGCAAAAGCAACTCCGAGCGCGCAGCAGCCGAGAATGAAAGGCAGCATGCCGCCCGTGAAAATCGCTGTAGCGATTGCGGCGATCGTGAATGCCGCAGTCAGGGCAGAGCCAATTCTGACGATGCGTTTTCCCATCCGGCCTTCATCTAGTGAGCCTGTAATGATTGGGGTCGCTGGTTTTGCAGCAGATGTGGTGACAAATTGTGTAGACATTTTTACCTCTCGTTGAAAAATTATAAAGTGGAAAAGGGGTTGGCCGATTGATCGAAGCCTCCTCCGCGGCGGCGCTGGCGGATTTCCGAGCGGAGGGAAAAGAGCAAGTCCTGGTCAAAATCTTTTTTTTCTGCCCAAAGAAGATACTCCAATGGGATCTCGTCAAAGCGGCGGCCCTTGTGTTTTCCGAGAGGCATGATCTTGATTTTGATGGGCTTTTGGAGTGTCGCCAAGATCTGATCAGTGGTTTGGAACTGCTTTGTCAAATATTTAAAGACCTCGATATTGACGAGCACGTCGCTCATGGCGCGGTGCGCGCCTTCGGGCTCGATGTTGAAATGCTGGCGCAACCGCTCTAACGAATTGACGGGGCTTTCGCCGTAGAGGCGTGCGAGGCGGAGAGTGTCGATGTGGGGCTGCTCGAGAATGGTCGTGGGGATCTGTGCGCGCTTGGCTTCATTCGCGATCAGGGCGATATCGAAGTTGATGCCATGGCCGACAATGATCAAATGGTCGACCATCTCTAAGATTTTCGGCAGAATCTCGCGGATTTTCGGTTTTCCCGTGACCATATCTTGCGAGATATTGTGGATGTCTTGCGATGATTGGGGAATTTCACACTCGGGATCAACCAGCGTTTCAAATGTATTGAGGATTTTTTCAAACGTAAATCGGGCGGCGGCGATTTCAACGATGCGATCCTGCGAGGTATCCAGACCGGTGGATTCGCAATCGATACAGATAAATGTTTGTTCGGACAGCTTCATAAATACCGTGCTAAAATCGACCAGAGACGCCTTCGTGAATCGGGCGCTGTCAGCACATCGATCGGCTGCCCAGGGCTGATCCGTTCAATGATCTGGTTGCGCTGCTGCTCGCATTCGCTCGGAGATAGCATATCGGTTTTTGTCAATACCGGCAAAAGGGGAATGGACTTTTCACGTGCAAAGCGGACGAGTTCCAAGTCATCTGGTGTGGGCGTACGGCGAATGTCGAGGAGCAGTAGCAGGAGTTTGAGCGATGCGCGCGTATTGAAATATTGGTCGATCGCTTCCGACCATTCCGCGCGAACAGATGCTGGCGCGATCGCGAAGCCGTAACCCGGCAGATCGACCAGCAGGCAGCGCTCTTCATAGCAAAAAAATTGCATGCGCTGGGTTTTGCCGGGAGTCGAAGAAATTTTCGCCAATTTTTTTTGCCCGCCGAGAAGATTGATGAGGGTGGATTTGCCCACGTTGGATCGTCCGGCCAAGGCAATTTCGGGAAGGGGCGCGCCTTGCGGTGTAAGACATCGCGGCCAGGATGCGGGCTCCAGGGCGGAGGCGATGTAGCGCATGGAGCTTTTCATTGGATGACCAGTTGTCGGGAGTGTTCGGAGAGCATCGAAAAATGGATCCAGATCGCTCGGTCCGGTAATAGCGATCCGATGCGCTCCGGCCATTCAATGGCGGTAATTCCGCCCATTTCAAAGTATTCATCAAATCCCATCAGTCGAAACTCCTCGCTCGATCGCAGGCGGTAGAGATCGAAATGATAGACCGGCAGATCGGCAAGGTAGGGATGCAGATACACAAATGTCGGGCTTTGCACCTCGAGAGGCTGGCCATTTAAGCCGCGGAGAAGACCTTTCATAAATGTCGTTTTTCCTGCGCCGAGGCCGCCGGATAAAGCGATCACACAGTGGGGCGACAGCGTCGATGCCCACCCGGCAGCAAAATCCTGGGTCGCTTCGGCGCTCTCGCAGATAGCCTCTATTCGATCTCGACCCATTTCGCAAGGAAGGGTTCGAATTCTTTATGGCGTGACAGCGCCTCGACGAAGGAAGCAATCCGGTCTTCATTCAAATGCTTTTGAATGAATTCCAAAAATGACTCGTCGATTTGATAGCGGTTCTGGTTTTGAACCTCGACCATCGTGAGCGGTTTTGTGTAATTTTTCTTGAAATCGTCAATGACCGCCTGTTTGCTGTTGAATAGCTTGCCGGTGATGGCGGAAGAAAAGACGACTTTTTTCACGGATGCTTTCCGCTCGCTGATGTAATTCTTGATCACATCGGGATCTTCCGAGACAAAAAACCGCTTCGCAGGAAGACCGCCGACGCGCTCCTTGTTCTCCGGGCACTTCGATACCCAGTCATAGATCGCATCCTGCGGATTGGGGTGAGTGTTGTCCCCAAAGACCTTTCCCGTGAAAGGGCAGATATAAATTTTCTTGGTATGTTCATTGACGTTCTGCTGGCCGAACTGGATGGTGATTTCCGTTTCCCGCCAGAGCTTGCCCTGCTTTTCCAGCTTTCCAATCAGATCGTCAAGGCTTCGATAAATCGTTTTTTCCCGAGGGAAGAGCACGGGCTGGATTTCAAATTTTTTCTCGATGAATACCAGATAGATCGTGACGAGATCGGCACTCCGGTTCTTCTTCAAAAACTGGATCAATTCGGTTTTTTGCTCATCGTTGATCGTAAGAGCGTTGGTCATAATGGCTCCGAGTTTATATTTTGCCAGCCCCGTGAATCAACACAGCACGGTAAAATCAGGATGGCGGGTGTGGAAGAAATAAGAAGAACCCCTAATTTAGGTTACTAATATACTCGATGCTCCATTTAACATTCAAGGATCTATGCCCGACTTTGCAACAAGAGGGTCTTTATAGAATTTCTTTGGATGCCGGATTGCGTTATGTGATTGCAGGGCAGTCATTTGCGAAGCCTCCCGCCTTGTGGTCGGCAAAAAGACGCTCTTCATGGAAATCGGTTGATTTGCGGATGGTTACGTGTTATAGTTTTGGAGTTATTTTTACAGATCCTTTACTGAGTGAAAAAGCCGCACAAAAAGAGGAATGAATTCAATGAATACAGGAATATTAGATCAACAAACGCAGGATTCTAAAAAACGCCTCGCTTCGCTAGTTCAGGAAGGGCGTGCGGCATCCACGGTTCAACTCGAGAAGATCCCGGTCAAAGGATATGAACAAGTGATTAAAGTCACCGACAATCAGTCGCAGCTGACGGCGATCATCGCCATCCACGATACATCGATGGGGCCTGCGCTGGGCGGAATTCGCATTCAACCCTATGCTTCATGGGATGCGGCTCTGGAAGACGTTTTGCGATTGTCGAAAGGGATGACGTATAAATCCGCAGTCGCGGAGGTTGGATTCGGCGGCGGCAAGAGCGTGATCATTGCCGATCCCAAAACGCAAAAAACTCCTGAATTGTTGTTCGCCATGGGCTCGGCCATTGAAAAGCTGGGAGGTCAATACATCTGTGCCGAAGACGTCGGCTGTACGACGGAGGATTGCAAAATCATCCGCCGCGCGACGAAATACGTCGTTGGCCTGGCACAGGCGAAGAGCAGCGGCGATCCGGGGCCCTTTACGGCCTGGGGCGTTTTCCGCGGCGTACAATCGGCCGCCAAAAAATTATTCGGCAGCGAGTGGCTCGAGGGCCGCACCATTGCCGTCCAAGGGCTCGGCAACGTCGGCTCGCATCTCATCAACTATCTTTTCTGGGCCGGCGCTAAGCTGATCCTTTCGGACATCGATCCCGTCAAATTGCAGCGGCTGGCGGCTAAATACGGCGCCAAAACGGTATCGCCGGATCAGATTCTTTCAGTCGAGTGCGATATTCTGTGTCCCTGCGCGCTGGGCGGGTGCATCAATGACCAGACGATTCCGCAATTCCGTTGCAAGGCGATTGCTGGAGCTGCCAATAATCAGTTGTTGAAGGGTAGCCATGCGCTGGATCTGAGAGAGCGAGGCATTCTCTATGCGCCGGACTTCGTGATCAATGCCGGTGGATTGCTCAACGTGGCGGCAGAGCTCGAAGAAGAGGGGTACCATCCATCATTTCCCCGTTCGAAAATCCATCGCATCTACGATTGCCTGCTGGCCATCTATGATATCGCAGAGAAAAATAAGGATTCGACGCATGCCGCTGCGATCGCTTTGGCCGATTACCGGATCAAGTATGGCCTCGGCAAACGAATCTTGCCGCCGACATTCCATCACGTGATCGAATAAGGCGTCGTAAGCAAATAACTATTTCATTTTGCGGCCATTATAGAGGCCCATCTGTAAACGATCGCTCCTCGGAGATATTAGAAAATATCCCGCTCGTCGCGATCGTTCACATTTGCGCCTCTCTAAAGCCACCAAATGCAACACTTATTTGCTTACGACGCCTAAATCTGGTTTTGGACATATTTTATTCTTTGTTCAATACTAATGGTTTCTACCAGGTGAGAAGATGGAAACGCTCCAATGCATTTTGAAAAAAAGTTTTAGCCACGCGATCGATCGCGCATTTAAATCGCTGTCGGATACGGACAAACAGGCGGAACTCGTTCCATGCCATCAGGAAGGCTTCGGCCATTATCAATGCAATAGCGCATTGGGCCTCTCCAAGATCCTGAAGAAAAACCCGCGCGCTGTCGCCCAGGAAATCGAGGCGGCTCTCGACCATCAAACGCGCGCCATGTGCGAAAAAATCGAAATCGCCGGGCCGGGATTTATCAATATCACACTCTCGGCGGCTTTTCTGTCGCAAGAGATCATGCACACTCTCGCCGATCCATGGCTCGGCGCTGTCCGCCCGAAGAAAAAACTCAAGGTCGTCGTCGATTTTTCCTCGCCGAACGTCGCGAAGGAACTCCATGTGGGCCACATCCGCTCGACGATCATTGGCGATTGCCTATGTCGTTTATTTGAGTTTTTGGGCTGTGATGTCTTGCGCCTCAATCATATTGGCGACTGGGGCACGCAGTTCGGCATGCTGATCACGTATATGAAGGAGCATGCGCCTCAAGTGCTCAAGGGCGCGAAGAAAACGGATCTCGGCGAGCTGATGATCTGGTACAAAGGCGCTCGAAAACTGTTTGACGCGGATCCGGCCTTTAAAGCGCGCTCTCAGCAGGAAGTAGTGCGATTGCAGTCGGGCGAAAAAGAGGCGCTGCATGCCTGGAAAATCATCTGCGACATTTCGCGCATAGCGTTTCAGGAAATCTACGATCTGCTCGATGTGTTGCTCATCGAGCGGGGCGAGTCATACTACAATCCGCTGCTCAAGGGCGTCGTTGAAGAGCTGGAAAAAAAGGGACTCGTGACGATTTCGGACAATGCAAAATGCATTTTCCTGGAAGGTTTTACCAATCGCGAGGGTCAGCCGATGCCGCTGATCGTCCAGAAGTCGGATGGCGGCTACAACTACGATACGACTGATTTGGCGGCGATACGCCAGCGATTGGTCGATGAGAAGGCGAACCGGATCATTTACGTCGTCGACAGCGGGCAGGGTTTGCATTTTCAGATGGTCTTTAAAGCCGCTGAGCAGGCCGGCTGGTATGATCCGACCCAAATTCCCGTGGACCACGTGGGATTTGGCCTGGTGTTGGGAGAAGATGGGAAGAAGTTCAAAACCCGCAGCGGCGAGACGGAAAAGCTCATCGATCTGCTCACTGAAGCCATCGATCGCGCGAAAAAAGTGGTGCAAGAGAGGCTGCCCGACGCCAGTCAACAAGAGATTGACCATCTCGCCCGCGTCATCGGTATCGATGCGATCAAGTACTCGGATCTGTCGTGCCATCGCACGAAAGATTATACCTTCAGCTACGAGCGCATGCTGCGCTTCGAGGGAAATACGGCTGTATTTCTCTTATATGCCTACGTGCGGATCAATGGCATCCAGCGCAAGACAAGAGCGGATGCTCATGGTCCCGCGGAAACGATTGCCTTGCAGCATCCATCCGAGATTGCACTGGCGCTTCATCTGCGGCGGTTTGGCGAGACGCTTGAATTCATGGCCCGGGATCTGCTCCCGAACCGGCTGACGGATTATCTATATGAGCTGGCAGAGAAGTTTAACGCCTTTTATCGGGATTGCCGCGTCGAAGGAACGCCGGAGGAAGGCAGCCGGTTATTGTTGTGCCAGGCAGCCGCGCGGGTTCTCAAACAGGGGCTAGAAATCCTCGGCCTGCAAACCGTCGAGCGGATGTAGAGATCGGTTATGCGATCCTATGTTTGTTGACAGGGAATTTGGTGTTTGGCTAGCCTCCTGTTGAGAATCCAAGGTTTTGTTCCGAGTATATCATTAGGAGGAAGTCGATATGATTCTTGAGGAGTTGAGGTGGACCCAGTCGACTCATCCCGATATGTTTGGTTGTACCATTGTTCTATAATACCCGGATAGAATAACTCCAGGAGTTGCTGTTGACGAAAAGTTAAAAGTACAAATTCTTTATTGATTATCTTAACATATAAATTCTTTATATCTTCCGGAATATTTTTTGAATCAGAGATAGCTCGCTCTTTCAAAAGATAGATACCCATCATGGCTGTTGGTATGAGGATCAGAAGACCGCTGCCACACAGAATACATAAAATACCTGTTGTCACAATCGTGACTTTGAGAACTGTGATAGCAAGTGCAGCTGTTCCGACAGTAAAACTGACGCCATTTGCGGTCTTGTATGCGGAGGGTGGCGCTACAGAATAGGGCCCTATCGGGTTAAGTTTCGTAGTCATATTACACCTTATTAAGATTATGTTATAATGTCAATAATACCGAGTCGGCAATTAACTTTCAATTAAAATCGGATTTTAAAATATTTATAAATCAGTATTGTATATTTTAGTACCGGCGGTTGGTATATTCACATCAATGTTTTGCTGGGCTGGCCTGCGATTTCCTGAACCAGCCGGGGCACGGCATATCCGGGCAGGTGGTTTCGTAGGTCTTGGATGAGTTGGCGTCCTCGAGCGGCCGACACCTCGAAGTGGGCGCTCCCGTCGACACGGTCGAGCAGATGCAGATAATAGGGGATGATGCCGGCATTGATGAGAGCGCTGAATAAGGCGCGTAGGGTCATTTCATTGTCATTGACGCCGATGGAACTGGATTCATATTGCTTACAATTATAACGACCTAACGAAATATTTTCGCTAATTACAGACAGGTAAACCACTAGTTTGACTAGTGGGCTCCCAGGGCTTGGCCTATAGATTCAGTGAAAATGCAAGACGGTGTGTCTATACTCTTTGCGGGCTTGACGGTCCAACAACTGTTGGCCAACTTGATCGCTCTTTGATTACGTCTTCGATCGCCAAGCTTAACATCTGCCCACGTTTTTCGTACCCAATCAATCATTATCTCTTTAAGCATTTTCCACCTCTGGAATTTTTTAGGTGAAAAATTCTATCAAAAAAAATATTAAAAATGTGGGTAACTTCAAGCCCTTCAGGGGAGGGTCTAGGCAAGCTATTTTATTGGCGCGGTATGCGGCTTTAGCCGCACCGCACCCAAAAGCTGCGTAAAGAATCTCCTTCTTTCAAAAAGGAGTTCTTCAAGGATTGTTTGTGCTTTAATCCAGTTCTTCGTTTTTTCTCTCTATGAACCAGAAGTTGAGAGATTCTTGATGGAATCGCCCTGCGTTATTGCCGATCAAATGTCGATCCAATGGCTATAAGCAATTGTAGGTTATGCAAAAACTTTTCCTGATCCGTTAACTGAAGATCATTGGGAGATCCGAAATCAGTATGTACAATCGGAACATCTAATTGCATGAAGCACGTATGAGCTTGGGGGCAATCTCCCTCAGCATCAGAGATATTAATGTTAGTTCTGACGTCTATGCAATAACGTCCGGTCACAGCGAAAATAAAATCTTCAACCCATTTCTGATCTGTCTTCGGGTTTGTTATGTGCTCTATAAGCCATTCGGTTTTTTTCTTCACAACTTTATTATCACCGACGTACTTGATGCGACCTGCGATTGCTTTCCTATCAAAAGATTTCCCCTGGATTCTCTCGCTGAGGGCCACAGCTCCCATCTTTTGCAATTCTCGCTTTTGAGTGTCACTGAGGGCATTATTCATGCCTTTCGCAATTTCATGAGCAGCAAGAACAGTTTTTCCATACATTTGTTCGAAAGTCACTTCGATGAACTTCTTAAAACCCTCAGGAGGATCTGTATCTAGAAGGTAGGTCTCTTTGATCCAGTTTCTATCCTTTTCCGATATAGGTTTGGCTTGGTGATAAATACCAAGCAAGCGTTTAAGACCATCATCAAATTCGAAACCTTCGCACATTTCAATCAGTTCGGAGCCTGTGATGTGATCTTTTAAAATTGATGGGTTTTGAAGAAGTTTAAAATAATGATCCGGAAATATTCGGCCAGAAATCACTGATTCGTTGACAAAACATATTCCCAAAAGGACACCTAATTCGATCAGCGATTGTATCTCGTTTTCAGCAGGAGGATCTGATAATTGTGGCATTTGATTTTCGATCTTAATCGTTCGAGAAGTGTCTCCATCTAATAAATTTTTAAAAAGTTCTGTAATAAATTGATTTCTAAGTCCACCAACATCAACAGATTCAGTTGGTTTTAAACTGTTTCGCTCTAAATAAACAATTCGCGGAATTGAAGTTGGGAAATTTTTAGCCAACGCGTCCAATATATGCCTAGCCAACGCGCGCGCTATTATTCCTGGTCTTTCTTGAAGAAAGAGAGGATGAATCCGGAGGTAGTCTTTATCCATTATAAAAGATTCAGGTGAATTAATAATTTCTTCACGTGTCAACTTCCGAGGATTTGCAGGAAGCATCGGGATAGCTGCGGAATGCGCTCGAACATATGCCGCGGCGAGCTCCTCGGCGTTTTGCGCGTTAGCGATGAGCGCTTGGCGGTTTTCCAGCGTCAGGATGCCTGCGCTAATCAATCGAGCAAATGCCCTGGCGAGGCCCTGAGCGTATTGCGCGTTAGCGATAAGCGCTTGGCGGTTTTCCGGCGTTAGAATGCCTGCGCTAATCAATCGAGCAAATGCCCCGGCGAGGCCATGAGCGTATTGCGCGTTAGCGATAAGCGCTTGGCGGTTTTCCGGCGTCAGAATGCCTGCGCTATTCAATTGAACAAATGCCCTGGCGAGGTCATTGGCGTATTGCACGTTAGCGATGAGCGCTTGGCGGTTTTCCGGCGTTAGAATGCCTACGCTATTCAATTGAACAAATGCCTCGGCGAGGAGGTAGGCGTATTGCGCGTTAGCGATGAGCTCTTGACAATTTTCCCTCAGAATGTTTGCGCTAATCAATCGAGCAAATGCCTCGGCGAGGCCATGAGCGTATTGCGCGTTAGCGATGAGCGCTTGACAGTTTTCCGCCAGAATGCCTGCGCTATTCAATTGAACAAATGCCTCGGCGAGGCCATGAGCGTATTGCGCGTTATCGATGAGAGCTTGACGGTTTTCCGCCAGAATGCCTGCGCTATTCAATTCAACAAATGCCCCGGCGAGATCCTCGGCGTATTGCGCGTTATCGATGAGCGCTTGGCAGTTTTCCGCCAGGATTTTTGCTTTATTCAATTGAAAAAATGCCCTGGCGAAGTGATAGGCGTATTGCGCGTTAGCGATGAGCACTTGACAGTTTTCCGGCGTCGGGATGCCTACGCTAGACAAGCGACCAAAGGCATCGGCGAGACTAGAGGCGTATTGTGCGTTATCGATGAGCGCTTGACGGTTTTCTGGCGTCAGGAGTTTAGCTCTATTCAACTCAGCAAATCCTCTGGCGAGGCCCCGCGCGTATTCCGCGTTAGCGATGAGCGCTTGACGGTTTTCCGCCAGGATGTTGGCGCCATTCAATTGATCAAATGCCTCGGCGAGGCCATTGGCGTATTGCGCGTTATCGATGAGCGCTTGACAGTTTTCCGGCGTCAGGATGCCTGGGCCATTCAATCGATCAAATGCCAATCCGAGGCCCTGAACATCTTGCGCGTTAGCGATGAGCGCTTGGCAGTTTTTTGGCGTCAGGATGCCTAAGCTAGACAATCGATCAAAGGCATTGGCGAGATAAGAGGCGTATTGCGCGTTAGCAATGAGCTCTTGGCCATTTTGCCTCAGGAGTTTAGCGCTGTTCAATTGAGCAAAGGCCCTGGCGAGACCATTGGCGTATTGCGCGTTATCGATGAGCGCTTGACGGTTTACCCTCAGGATGTTTGCGCTATCTAAAGCAACAAATGCCCTGGCGAGGCCATAGGCGTATTGCGCGTTATCGATGAGCGCTTGGCAGTTTTCCCTCAGGAGTTTAGCGCTATTCAATTGAGCAAATCCAGCGATGAGCGCATGACGGTTTTCCGCTGTCAGGATGTTTGCGCTATCTAAAGCAACAAATGCCCTAGCGAGGCTATTGGCGTATTGCGCATTAGCGGTGAGCGCTTGACGGTTTTCCGGCGTCAGTAGTTTAGCGCTATTCAATTGAACAAATGCCCAGCCGAGGCTATAAGCGTATTGCGCGTTATCGATGAGCGCTTGACGGTTTTCCGGTGTCAGTAGTTTAGCGCAATGCAATTGAACAAATGCACAGCCGAGGCTATTGGCGTATTGCGCGTTAGTGATGAGCGCTTGACGGTTTTCACTCAAGAGGTTTGCGCTATCTAATGCAGCAAATGCCCTGGCGAGGCCATAGGCGTATTGCGCATTATCGATGAGCGCTTGGCAGTTTTTCGGCGTCAGGATACTGTTGCAATTCAAACATACAAATGCCTCGGCGAGGCCATAGGCGTAATGTGCGTTATCGATGAGCGCATCATTGAGCCGTTTGCGAACTGTTGGTTCGATATTGCTGATGGATCTCAAAACATCAAGTCCATGGCAGAGAGAATTTTCGTTACACTCAGATTCGAAAAAAGCTTGATAAACAGATAAAATTCTTTGATCTTCCGGGAGGTGTACGGGATTTCTCTGAGAAGAAAACTGAAATGTGCATTTATTTGTATCTTCTGTTTGTAAACTATATAAACCATCCGGTTCATGAACAAGTATTACAACATTTTCACCAACAGCATTTAAGAAAACGCGCTCAACTTTTTTATCCGGTTTTATTTCAAATCGCGCCAGCTCTCTCAATCGTGAACTATCCAAAGATGAAGAGCGAACATTAGTACCGGAATTAACAGGGTTATTGGAGGACATAAAACATCTACCTTTAGTTAATATCTATATATATATATAAGTTTAACTAAATATCGAATTAAAGTAAATACTTTATCTAATTATTTTATCTAATTAATAATTGTAAAATAGCGATATTATATATTTAAATATATAGAGCTTAATATTTTACATCAATGTTTTGCTAGGCTGGCCTGCGATTTCCTGAACCAGCCGGGGCACGGCATATCCGGGCAGGTGGTTTCGTAGGTCTTGGATGAGTTGGCGCCCTCGAGCGGCCGATACTTCGAAGTGGGTGCTCCCGTCGACCCGGTCGAGCAGATGCAGATAATAGGGAATGATGCCGGCATTGATGAGGGCGCTGTATAAAATGCGTAGAGTCATTTCATCGTCATTGACGCCGTTCAATAGTACGGACTGGCTGAGCAGGGGGATGCCCAATTGCTGCAGATGGCGGAGGGCGTGCAAGATGTCGGAGTCGAGTTCGGCGACGTGGTTGATGTGAAGGACGAAAATGACTTGCTGAGGGTGCTTTGCGAAAATGGAAAGCAGCCCTTCATCGATCCTTTCGGGGATGCCGATGGGAAAGCGGGAGTGGATCCGTATGCGCTTAACATGCGGAATCGCGGCGAGTTGAAAAAATAACTTGCCCAGCGATTCGTTCGATAGTGATAGAGGATCGCCTCCGCTCAAAATCACTTCCTCCATGCGGGGGTCATTGCGGATCTGGTCCAGCTCGCTGGAAAAGTCCTGATTTTGCGTCTCGTAAGGAAAATTTTGACGGAAACAAAAGCGGCAATGCATGGCACAGGCACTAGAAGTAAGAATGAGAACGCGGCCGTGGTATTTATGGAGTAGCTTGGCATGGCGGCGGAACGCAAGGTCATTCACTGGATCTGGGCAAAAATCAGCGGCAGGGATGGATTCATCGATTAGGGGAACGAATTGCCGAATCAACGGATCGTTCAGAGTTTTTTTGGCCATTTTTTGAGCGATGCGGCGAGGCAAACTGAATGCGAATGCAGAATGATGGTGCAGGCGCGCGCGCTGATCGGGGGATAATCGAAGAAAATCGGCGAGATCAGTCAGACGGTGGAAATTTTGCCGCTGGATCTGGCGCCATAATGGAGGAGCGGGATTCATATTGCTTACAATTATAAAGACTTAACGAAATATTTTCGCTAATTATTGAAGGCTTGTTTGTGTTTTAATCGAGTTGTTCGACTTTTGATGTGGGATGTTGGGTTAGTGGTTTCGCGGATGGGGTATGGTTGATGGCTTGACAAAGCGTTCTATATGCATTATCTAGATCGTTTATTAATAGTTGAAACTCCGGTACAAGAGATTGTCTTCTCACCAAATCATTTCTAATTGTTTGATAGCTATCTTCGAGTTTCGTGTTATCTAGCGAATCTATTTCTGAGATATTTACTATTTTAAGAGCATTCTTGCGGATTTTTGGATCTAGTCGGTGTTGAAGAATTGAGGGGGTTGTTCTTGGAAAGTATTTATCCTCAACAAATAGTACAGCAATAAATACTGCTGAGACGGCTGCAAATGCTCCAATACCGTTTATTATGGCGAAAACGGCCAAGCCAACCAAGGGGGCACCCAAGCAAGAAAGAAGAATGCACATTGCTATCAAAGCTACAGCGGTAATTTTTCCAGCACCGGCCAAAGTTGACAATATTTCAACTCGATGTCGACCCCAAAAGGTCTTTATCTGAGTCCCAAGACTTTGTGTATGAGTGGCAGAGCTGGGTGGGGCTGTTGGTGTTGCGGACATACTTTCCTCGTTGCTTGTTGTGCGTTTATTATAAGGGATAGGCAATTAATATATAAGGGCGTTTTAATGGACGCCATTTCATTGCGGTAAGTTAAGTGGTTTGTGTGACGCCACCACGTTTTTCCAACGGAAAACGTGGATGACTAACACGTTTTTCCAACGAAAAACGTGGAAGATTGACACGTTTTGTGAATGAATCGGTTGTTTTTTATATGAAAATTGGTTTATTATAAAGATATGTTACGAGATATATATCAGTTACTTGGAAGCTGGAAGAGCTCAAGCCGACGCAAGCCTTTAATATTAAACGGAGCCAGGCAGGTTGGCAAAACGTATGCTTTGAAGCATTTTGGCCAAACCTCTTATAAGAAGATCGCCTATCTGAATTTTGAAAAGGATGAAAAACTAGCCCAATATTTCGAAGGTACTCTCGACCCAAAACAGCTCATAAAGATATTAAGCATACATACTGAAGTGGATATAGAGCCGCTCCATACTCTTCTGGTCCTGGATGAAATTCAGGAGTGTCCCAAGGCGCTCAATAGCCTGAAATACTTTTGCGAGGATGCTAATGAGTATCACGTTGTGGCTGCAGGGTCGCTTTTAGGCGTAAAAACCGCGGGAGAAAAGGGCTTTCCTGTTGGGAAAGTCAATTTTCTTCATATGTATCCGATGACCTTTTTCGAATTTCTCGTGGCCTTAGGCCAGGAAAAGACATGTCGATTCCTGGAGGAATATCATACTTATGAGCCGATTCCAACGCCCATTCACGAGAAATTAATCCAGCTACTTAAACTTTATTTCTTCATTGGCGGAATGCCTGAAGCTGTTGCTGAATATGTCAAGAACGAAAGTCTGAATGTTGTCAGAGAAATTCAGTTGGAAATCTTAAATGCTTATGAAAAAGATTTCGCCAAACACGCGCCGTTTAATGAGATCATGAAGATCACAACTGTTTGGAAACAGGTTCACCGTCAGTTGGCAAAAGAAAACAAAAAGTTTATCTTTGCTGCGATTAGAAAAAGCGCGAGAGGAAGAGATTATGAAGACGCCATCCAGTGGCTCTCTGATGCAGGACTCATCCATAAAAGCTTTTTGGTAGAATCTCCAAAATTTCCGCTCAGTGCTTATGCCGATAGTAACATTTTCAAGATCTTTTTAGCAGACGTAGGTCTGCTCGGCGCACAAGGTAATCTTTCTCCACAAACCGTCATCGATGGGGATCTTCTGTTTACGGAATTTAAAGGAGCGCTTACCGAGAATTATGTAGCGCAAGAGTTGATAGCCAGGCGGTGCAAAGAGCCTTATTACTGGGCCAGCGAAGGAATAGCGGAAATTGATTTCCTGATCGAAGAAGACCACGAGATCTATCCACTGGAAGTGAAATCCGGACCCAGTCAGAAAAAAAAGAGTCTGATTGTTTATAACCAAAAATATTCTCCCGCTAAACTTATCCGTGCCACAACCATGAATCTAAAACACGATGGCGATATTTATAATTGCCCGCTATATCTCATCTCTCGATTTCCATTTAAATCCTGAAGAGTATACACAAACAACCTGAAAAATCGGTTTTCGGCGTCGTCGTTAGCCGCTGTTTTTGAACCCGCCTGCATCGCTCAGCTTATTCAAGCTGAGCTGTTTCGGCGCCGGCAAAGCCTGGCTCAAAACCAGGGCAACTCCTTGCCCAATTCCCGATTTTTCAGGTGGTTTGTGTATATCCATGGCAGTCAAACCGGGGTCAGCGATTTTTCGGCCAGAAGATGATGCAGGGCGGTTTTGGTTTTTTCCGGATGCTTTTTAGGCTGGACAACGCGGGTGATGTCAGCGCCGAGCGCGGTCAGCTTTCCGACGAGGTCTTCATATCCCCGATCCAAAAAGTCCACATTGGAAATCGTACTGACCTCGGGCGCGAGAAGGGCGGCCATCACATAGGCGAAGCCGGCGCGCAGATCGGGGATGGCGATCTCTTTGGCATGCAGCGGGGAGGGTCCTTTGACGACGAGGCTGTGGTGGTGGTTACATGCGGCGAAGCGGCAGGTTTTGCCGCCGAGGCATTGGGTGAAAAGCTCGATATCCGCTCCCATTTCTTTGAGGGTGGCTGCGTAACCGAAGCGGTTTTCGTATACGGTCTCGTGAATAATGGAGCATCCGGAAGTTTGCGTGAGTAAAACGACGAAGGGCTGCTGCCAGTCGGTCATGAAGCCGGGATGAACGTCGGTTTCGATATGAACGCCTCCTTTGAGCAATCCATTGTGGAAAAATTCGATCCCATTGGGTTTGACGGTGAAGCCGCCGCCGATTTCGCGGATCTTATTGAGAAAAGCGATCATTTGCAAATGTTCCGCGCCTTCGATGAACACGCGCCCTTTTGTGCTGATCGCGCACATGGCATAGGACGCCACTTCGTTGCGGTCCGTCATGATCGTATGCTCGACTTCATGGAACTGATGCGCATGCTGGATGCAGATCGTCCGGTCGACGTCGACCATAATGTTGGCGCCCAGCTTTTGCAAAAAGAGAATCAGATCGATGATTTCAGGCTCGATGGCCGCGTTTCTGATTAAAGTCGTTCCTTTGGCGCGCACGGCCGCAAGAATCGTATTTTCAGTGGCGCCGACGGAGGGATAATTCAGATTGATCACCGCGCCCTTAAGCCCATGGTGGGCGTGAGCGAGATAAGCGCCCTCTTTTTTCATGTCGCGGTATTCGATATGCGCGCCCAGCTTTTGCAGGGCGTTGATGTGAAGGTCGACGGGGCGCGAGCCCAGCATGTCGCCGCCGAGCGTCGGGACGATGATGTCCTCGTCGGTGCGGCCCATGAGCGCGCCGATCATGAGAATCGGAATGCGATTCGATCCCGAGTAGCGCTGGGGTACATACGACGTTTTCAATTCATGCGTGACGATTTCCAGAGTGTGGTTTTTTTTGTCCCATTGAACTTCCGATCCAATCTCACGGCATAAATTGACGGTGATTTCGACATCGCCGATGTTCGGCACATTGTGAAATGTGCATTTCTTGTCCGAGAGCAGCGAGGCGACGAGCAGTTTCGTCATTGCGTTTTTTGCGCCAGCCGCCTTGATTTGCCCTTGCAGCGGTTTGCCGCCTTTGATTTTCAATAGATCGCCCACTGTCCCTCAAAATTACGTATTCGCGAATCTTCAGGATAACGCAAGATTCACATTTTCGTGTATGAAGGTATTAAAAAAGTTGCAACTATCTCGACGGGAATGGTTAGTGGTTTGGTTTTCTTCGGTTATTTAGATTTCCTGTCCTTTATGCATGTAAACATTATGTTGCAGAACATTATGTTGTGTTGCATAATCATTAATAAAGGGGTGTGCCATGAAGTTCGTCAACCGCAGAAAAGAACTGAGTCGCCTGAATAGTCTCTTGCGCTCTCCTACGGCAGGGTTCGCCGTACTTTGGGGGCGCCGGCGTGTCGGTAAAACACGCCTCTTATTGGAGTGGACAGAGAAAAATAAGGGCGTTTATTTCGTAGCAGATGAATCTGCTGCGCCCATACAAAGAAAATTTTTTGCCATGGCTTTTGAACAGACTTTTCTGGGTTTTTCTGAAACAGAGTACCCTGATTGGCAATCTCTTTTCTTGAGACTGGCCAGAGATGCTTCTCGAATCCGGTGGAGAGGCCCTGTCGTGATCGACGAACTTCCTTATCTTATTTCTGAATCGCCAGAACTGCCCAGTATTTTGCAAAAATTTATCGACCATGAAGCAAAAAAGGCAAAGCTTGTCATCGTACTGTGTGGATCTTCTCAGAGAATGATGCAGGGCGCTATTTTGGATGAATCGGCCCCTCTATATGGCAGAGCCGATGAATTGATCAAACTGCAACCGATTGCGATTGGCTATATGTTAGAAGCTTTAAAATTCAAAACCTCCAGAGCCGTTGTAGAATCTTATGCCATTTGGGGAGGAGTTCCCCGGTATTGGGAATTGGTCAGCAAAGCGGCAAACGATCTCTACGAAACCATCGATCGATTGGTGCTCGATCCTATGGGCCCGCTCAATGAAGAGCCCCAACGCCTTCTCTATGAAGAGTCTCCTCCTGCTATCCATCTAAGGCCTATTTTAGATGCGATTGGATTGGGAGCCAATCGTCTTTCTGAGGTGGCGGGCCGCATGGGCGAGCCTGCGACAGCTCTCGGCCGATCTATAGAGAGACTCATTGAATTGGATCTCATTCAACGAGAAATTCCCTATGGCACAGATCCGGAAAATTCTAAAAAAACCCTGTATAAAATTAAAGATCCCTTTCTCCGTTTTTGGTTTAAGATTGTCGCTTCGAGGCGAAGTCTATTTTCTCAAGTTTCTACATCCGTTCGGTACCAATGGTTAAAAGAAGGGCTTGGGGGCCTATTTGCCACCACTTGGGAAGAGCTCTGCCGTTCAGCCGTACCAAGGCTCTCTGAAAATTGGGAGGCCATTTATGGACAGGCCGGACGTTTTTGGCAGGGGCAAGGTCCTGAATGGGATGTCTTATCTCAATCGCCTGATGGACAACATTTCCTCATTGGTGAAGTGAAATGGACTGAGAAAAAACCTTCAGCTCAATGGATCTATAAAATCATTCAAGAACTCAAGAATAAAGGCATTCCCCCAGTAAAACGGCATCCTGCCGCTCAACTGCACTATGTTATTTTCGTCCCCGATAAACCAAAACAGCTTACACTTCCCCCAGACGTCCGCATCGTAGATGCCAAAGAAGTGATCGAAGTTTTGCGATAGCTGGCTCGTTTGCTCAACTCTTGCAAGAACGGTAGGCTTTTGGCATTATCTCACCTTTGTACATTTTTAGGGCCGCCTGCCTCGCCTATTTGCCCCTCCGAGGGTAAATATTTCGAGGCATTCGGCCCTAAAAATGTACAAAGGCGAGATTATGGAAAACATGGAAAACAAGTTCGGCCACTTTCCGATTTATCGCACCGGAATCGGCCAAGACAGCCATCGATTTTTGCCGGCCGATTCTTCGAAGCCGTGTGTGATTGGCTCTCTCATCTTCGAGGGAGTCCCGGGTCTCGACGCAGACTCCGACGGCGATGTTGCTTTGCATGCGATTTGCAATGCGATCACATCCCTATCCGGCGTTCCTATTCTCGGCGGGATCGCGATCGACCTTTGCCGCAAAGACGGGATTACCGATTCAACGGTTTATCTACAGCGCGCGCTCCAGACGCTGGGGAAACAAAAGATCGTGCACGTGGCGATGACGATTGAGGGCAAACGCCCGCGCTTTGAGGAAAAGATCATGTCGATGCGCCGAAAAATCGCCCATTTGCTCAGTGTCTCTGAAAAGCAAGTAGGTATTACCGCGACATCCGGCGATGGTCTGACTGATTTCGGCTGCGGCGACGGCTTGCAGTGCTTTTGCCTTTTGACAACAGTCTTAGTAGACGTCTAACAGATAGCGCTTATCAGCGCGTAGTTTCTTTAGATAGCGCCTTGCCTCGTCATCTGTCATAGATCCCTGATCGATCGCGATCCGGATGAGGGTGGAATCGACGTCGATGGCCATATTTTGGGCATCGCCGCAGACATAGAGATACGCACCTTCCTGCAGCCACGCCCAAAGATCCCGGCGCTGCTCCCACATCCGGTGCTGCACATAGATTTTTTCTGCCGAATCGCGTGAAAAGGCCAAATCGAGCCGCAGCGTTTTTTGTTGGCGCAGCGCTTCGAAAAAATCTTCGTAATAGTAATCAGAGCTGCGATGGCGCTCGCCAAAAAATAGCCAGTTTCGCCCTTTGGCGTGCGTTGAGACGCGATGCTGCAAAAATGCGCGCAAGGGAGCAATCCCGGTGCCGCAGCCGACCAGAATGATCGAGGCGTTCGAATCGGCTGGAAGGATAAAGCTGCGCGATGGCTGAAGATAGATGGGGATCGGCGTTTCGTTTACGATCGCATCGAGGCACAAAAAACGCGAGGCCACGCCGTAGCGCTTGCGACCCCTGGATTCGAAGCTGGCCAATGCCACGGTCAGGTGGATTTCTTCCGGATATTGCACTTGCGCGGAGGCAATGGAATAAAAGCGGGGCAGCTGCGGCAGAAAGAGCCGGGGGATGTCGGAAAGAGGAATGGCGATACGCGACATTTTAGCGAACAGCTCCACCGGACGCATCGGCGCTTCCGGATCCGGTACTATTTGAGTCGAAGAGTGCTCTTGCGCCATTTTGAGCAGAGATGGATGGGTTTTTTGCAGATTGGACGCTCGCGTCAGGTAAGCGGATAGAGATATCGGGGCGTTATTTTCTGGGTCTACGACGAATTCAGAGCCTTTGTGTTGAAGAGCTTGGAGAATCTCGTTCACCTCAGCCGGATCGTTGGACGGCAAAACTCCTACGCAGTCGCCGGGCTGATATTGAATGGCGGAGCCGGCGGATGTCAGTGATAGATGAAACGTTTTTTTCGTCGAGCCCTTCTTGTTCAAAGAAAAGCGCTCGATGATGCGCGAGAAAAAAGGGTTTTTGCGATTGGTCGAGTTCATATTTTCAGTGGACAGAACAGGGTTAAGGAGATACATTGTAATAAAAAGGGATGTCTCATGCAAAAAGCCGCTTTGTTTGTTCTTTTATGGGTCCTATTCAATGGTTGCACCAATAACGACCCCGTCAATCGGCCTTATATCATTTCGCAGTCCCAGACGCCAGAGTTGTCTGTAGATGCCGACGAGTCTCATCTAGAAGCCGAATAATCCTTGCAGTCGCGTTTTTGCCAGCTTTTTTTGAGATGATCCGCCTTTTTATTGGAGATAGAGCCTAGCGTTTCAATCGCTTGCAGCAAGCGCACGCGCGTGCGGTCTTTGCCGAGAATCGTCACTGATTCATAGAGGGAAGGCCCATGGTCTTTTCCCATAATCGTGGCGAATAGCAGCGGCATCAGTACTTTTTTATGCTGCAGTCCAAAACAGTCGGCAACTTCATGGGAGGCTTGTTCAAGTGACGGCCCGGTCCAGTCTTCTCGCTCGTCCAGACTCCAAATGAGGCACTGCAACAGCGCACTCGCTGTTTCCGCGCTAGTGTTTTTCGGCAGCAATAATTCTGGTGTAAGTTGCAGATCGTTGATAAAAAAGAAGTCGCATAGCTGCATAAAGTCGCCGAATGTCTTCAGGCGCATGTGGACGAGCGGCATCAGGCGCTGCATGAATTCGCGCTGGTAGCTCCACTGTTCGATTCGATCCCATAGCTGGTTTTGCGGGATGGATTCGATGATGTACTTTTGGTTGAGCCATTCCAGTTTTTGCGTGTCGAAAAAGGCGCCGGATGTGCCGATCCGCTTCGGATCAAACTGGGCGATAATGTCAGCGATTGAATATTTTTCCCGGTTATCGGGCATGCTGTAGCCCATGAGCGTGAGAAAGTTCATCAACGCCTCGGGCAGAAAACCGCTGTCGCGAAAATAGAAGATCGATGTGGGGTTTTTGCGCTTCGACAGTTTTTTTCCGTCTTTTCCCAGTAACAGCGGCATATGCATAAAAACGGGCGGTTTCCAGCCGAACGCATCATACACGCATATATGCTTGGGCGTAGAGGTCATCCACTCATCGCCGCGCATTACATGAGTGATCTTCATTAAGTGGTCATCGACGATGTGGGCGAGGTGATAGGTGGGAAATCCGTCGGATTTTAAAAGAATCTGATCATCGACGTCGGCCCAGGGACAGGTAATGCGGCCTTTGATCGCATCTTCAAATACACACTCGCCGGTTGTTGGCGTTTTGAGGCGGATCACAAAGGGCTGTCCGGCCGCCTCTCTTTTTCTTACTTCGTCCGGGCTGAGGTCGCGGTATCGACGATCGTAGCCGACATGGAGGCCCTGTTTAGCAGCTGTTTCGCGCATTTCAGCGAGCTCTTCGGGCGTGGCGAAGCATTTATAGGCGGTGCCCCTTTCCAAAAGAATTTTCGCATGCTCTTGATAAATTTTTGTTCTTTCCGATTGGCGGTACGGTCCATAAGGGCCGCCGATATCCGGTCCCTCGTCCCATTCGAGGCCGCACCAGCGCAGGGCGCGGTAGATGTTCTCTTCGTAGTCCGGCCGGCTTCTGGATTGGTCCGTATCTTCGATCCGCAAGATGAACTGGCCCTTAAAATGGCGGGCAAAGATCAAATTGAAGAGGCCAATATAAGCGGTTCCTACATGGGGATCGCCAGTGGGAGATGGAGCAATGCGAACGCGTACTGACATGCATTTACCTGACTGTTATATGCGGTATATTAATGGGGATGAGAATAAGTTTCATTAACTCGCTTCTTTGAAGCTTTTCGATTGCAGGCTCATCAAAAAAATTAAATCCTTGACGACGTTGTAGGCTTCCGTTTGCTGCAAATCGCTATGGCCGAAAAATTCAATGGGCTCCGAGTCAAAATTCTTGTTTTTCAGATCTGACAGGAAATTTTGATAGTTCTTGTTGGCTTCGATGCGGATCTGGGAGTTCGATCGCAGGGTTTCCATAAACGATGAGTAGGTCGTCAGCTTTTGCTGCAGATTGAAGCGGTACATAGGGCCGAGCTGCAGGCGGAGCATGGGAGAAATATCGGCCAGATCGTCCTCGAAGTGGGGTTCGATTTCATCATTGGCCAAAGGAAATTTTTCGAATTTTTCTCCGATATCGAGATAGGAAAGAATGCCCGGGATGACGATGTCGGAGCTGACGCCGACGAGCTGCGGGCTTTTTCCCGAAACCGTATAGTAGCGGCCCCGAGTCACTTTATATTCACCCTGCGGATTGACCTTGGGGTTGTTGATGGGATCCAACGTAAATGTTTGAAAAGTCCCTTTGCCAAACGTATGGTTGTCGCCCATGATGATGGCGCGACCGTAGTCTTGCAGAGTTTGCGCGACGATTTCGGCCGCCGATGCACTGGCGCGGTTTACCAGCACGGCCAGCGGGCCGTCCCATACGGGCCGCCCCTCGATCTCTCTCAGATGCTGCAGTTTTTGCGAACTGTCTTTGATGGAAACGACGATCCCTTTGTTGATAAAGAGCCCCGTCACGGACACGGCCTGAGGAAGCAGCCCCCCGGCGTTGCTGCGCAAATCCAGGATCACTCCTTCGAGTTTGTGCTCTTTTTTGATCGTTTCAAGGGCTTTGCGAATATCGCCGGCCGAAGAGCTTTTGGGGTCCTGGTAGAATGAAAAGAGGCGCAAGTGGGCAATGACGCCGTCGCCAAAGGGCTCTAAATGGGTTTCCAGCCGGCTTTCATCGAGAACAACCTCATTGCGGATCAGCTCCACCTCGATTTTTTCGCTCACCCGCGTATCGCGGCCGCTTTCGCGCAATATTGTTAATACAACCGGTGTGCCTTTTTCCCCGCGGATGAGGTCAACAGCTTCGGTGATATCGAGGCCGATGATCGGTTCGTGGTTGACGGCGATGATTTTGTCGTTGATTTTGAGCTTGCTGCTTTGGCTGGCCGGGCTGTTTTCCAGGATGCGCATGACGGAAAAGCCATCGAGATTATCGCGCAATTGGGCGCCGATCCCAAAAAGGCGCTGCTGCACCTGGATCATGAACTGTCCCGCTTCGCTGGGAGTAAAATAGTTTGTGTGGGAATCCAGCGCCTCGGTCGTCGCTTTCATGACGAAAGAGAGAATCATTTTTTGCCGCTCTTCTGCTGCTGCGAGCAATTCGCTTTCGCGGTTCAGCCGCCGTTTTTGTATGCGCTGCAAAAAAATATTATGGGTTTCTTCATTGAGCTTTTGGGCGATTTCGGATTGGAGCGATTTGATGCGCAGGCAGCGGACGGCGAGTTCGTCCCGCGTCTTGGCAAACTCGATCTCTTTGAACTCTTCGCTTTTCACGCCCGCAGGCAGGGTCTGTTGTTCGATTTCCGACTCGATGGCGTTGCGCCGAATAATCGCCTGCTCCAATACGGAATAAATATGTTCAAACTGGGAATAATCGGCTTTGTTGAATCCATCGAGGACTGTTTGGATCAGAACCTCCGAAGGATGCTCCCATGGGGCAATTTCCTGCTGCAGGAAGTAGCCCTTCGTTGGATCCAGTTCATTAATATAATTCTTTAAAACCCTTTCTACCAGTTCAGGCGTGAGTTTTTTATAGGCTGCATGAGCCTTCAGGATTTCTTCCATTTTCGCTTTAACATCGCGCGGAGCGAGCAGCGGCGCTTTGGATTCAGCGGTCAGGGCCAGTATCACAAAGAGACAAAGAAATAACAAACGATGCATGAATGCCTCGCAGACGGCTAATAGTTAAATGTTTATGGTTTAGGTCCTAACAATACATTGAATATAGCGAAAAGAGGCCCTGTAGATCGAGCTAAAAATGTGGATAGCGAATGTTTGTGTGCGGCGGGGCAAGTCGATTCATCATGTAAACGGCTGCTAATAAACAAATTAACAAGCTTGGTAGGTGGCTAAAATGCTTGTTATAAAATAATTTGTTACAAACACATCAAAATTAGACTCATAAGTAAACAAAAAGTGAATTTTATGGTGTTAATAAATTTACGTGTTTGATATAATAATAATGATTAGCAACTAAGTTAATGTTAATTTATGGAGGAAAGGTAGTATGGACAACGAATATATTTTGACCCGCCGTGATGAGCCAACCAATGAAATGGATAAGGTTGTGTCAATTACTGAGGCGGCTCGTATCAATAATGTGACTCGCCAGGCAATTTATGTGGCGATTAAACAAAAAAAATTAAAAGCATCGAAAGATGCGACTCGTTGGACGATCCATTTGGACGATCTGGCCGAGTACCGCCAAAATAAATATTCTCGTACCAAATCAATATTTAATGGCGAATTGCTGTTTGATAATCTGTTGGGATTTTTTTCAGTCAATCAGGCGGCCAAGCTATTAAATGTGCCTTCGCAGAAAATTTATTATGCAACGCGCGTAGGTTTATTGAAGGCGATTCGCAAGGGCGCAGCTTGGGTCATTCATATTGAAGACATCAAGCTTTACCAAGAGAATTATCTCAATAAGAGACCAAAAGTCGGATAATTTTATGGAGCCGTTCCCGCCGACGTGGGAATGGCTTCGATTTCATCAGAAATTTTGAAATCTTTGATCAGCAATTGAATGCTGGCTTTATTCATAAAAAGATTGACTTGCGGAGTAAAAGCAATCCGCAGAAGCACGTTTTTCCGACGGATTTGATTTTTGCGCTCCGCCAGACTAAACCCAATCCCTTCCAACATCCGATCACCCTGCTCGAGAAATAGCTTTAAATGAATCTTTCCAACGACCTTGGGCGGCCAAATCTGGGTGGCGTCGCAATAGAGAATGGGGGGCGGGTTCTCGTTGCCGAAGGGCTCCATGAGGCTGAGCGATTCCATAAAATCGAAAGTCAGATCTTTGAAGGCGACTTTCGCATCGATGAAGAGCTTGGTGACGACGTCCTGATGATGCAATCGGTTGTTGGCTGCCGCGAGGAATCTTTTTTTAAAAGCGGGAATATCTTCTTCCTTGATCGTCATCCCGGCTGCGAAGTCGTGTCCGCCATAGTTGATCAGAAGATCGGCATTTTCCTTGAGGACGGGCAATAGAGGAAATTCCGGGATTGTCCGGATGGAGCCCTTGCCGATTCCGTTTTCGATCGAAATAATGATCGTCGGGCGGTTGTATTGTTTGGAGATGCGCGCGGAGATGATGGCGATGATGCCCGGATGCCATTGATCGGAATGGAGAATGATCGCCCGATCTTCCAGCATTTCTGGATGGCTGGCCAAAAAGGCATCGACATTTTCCGAGGCTTCGCGCTCGATTTTCTGCCGCTCAATGTTGAACAGATCCAGTTCCTGCGCCAACCTTTCTGCGTCGTCGGGATCGCGGATGAGCAGCAGTTCAACGCCTTTGATCGGGTCGGCGATCCTTCCCAGACTGTTTAATCGCGGCGCCACTTTGGAAGCGATATCGATCGGCGTAATATCGGCCGGCTGAATGTCGCTGACCTGAAACAGTTTCATTAGCCCCACGCGTTTCTGGCGCCGCATCTGTTTGAGCCCATATCGGACAAGAATGCGGTTTTCTCCCCTCAGAGCGCCCATGTCGGCGATTGTTCCGAGAGCCACTAAATCCAGATAGTTTTTCAAATCAATTTTGGTGGGGCTGATCAATTCCAGCTCGATCAGTCGGTTCGTGAGGGCATGCGCCAATTTGAATGCCACGCCGACACCGGTGAGATCGCGATTCGGATAGGTGCTATTGATCAGCTTGGGATTCAGAGTAGCGATGCAATGGGGGATTTTGGATGTCGGCTCATGGTGGTCTGTGACGATCACATCGATGCCGTGGCTGACGACCTCCTCGATTTCTTTGGCGGCCGTGATCCCGCAATCGACCGTAATGAGCAGCTTGCAATTGTTTTTCAAAGAGCATTCCAGCGCGTCGCCGATTAGATATTTTTTTAATGTGTTGCGATTGGGCACGTAGAAAAAAACTTTTGCGCCGACCGTTTTGAGAAATTCAGTCAAAAGAGCAGCGGCGGTAATTCCGTCGACATCGTTGTCGCCATAGATCAAGATCGCTTCATTGCGCTTCATTGCAGCAAGGACGCGCTCGACAGCATTGTCGATTTCGGGAAATAAATCCGGATCGTGCAGATTCGGCAATTTCGCATACAGAAATTCGTGGATTTCCTCCAACGTTTTATACCCGCGCGACACGAGAATTTGCGCCGTGACGGGATGGATGTTGAACTCGGCGATAATCGCCTTGGTCAACTCAGGATTTTGAGGAGGATAAATCCATAGCGGCTCATAGGTGGACACTGGGCTTCTTCTTCATGGTTCATATTTCTCTATGCTAACTTATACAGCCCATTCATTTTGCCGACTAGAAAACAATTTATTAGCCACCGGCTCCCGCTGGAAGCGGGAGCCGCGAAAAATCGGCTTCGCAGATTATGTGAAAGCATTAACCCAAGTTCAACGATTGAGGGTCGAAATATTTAACGCATCTCGTTGGTTATTTTCAAGTTGTAGTGTCGAAGACAGGCTTGAATACGCCGGATTCGACACTACAACTTGAAAAGAGCCTACGAGAGGTGTTTAAAGATTCGACACTACATCGTTGAACTTGGGATAACATTCAGCATCTTCGAAAGTCGATATGGCCGTTATGGATATCGACACGGATGAGCTGCACTTCGATCCAATCGCCGACGTCCACGTCTTGATAACCATGCGTCAAACGGCCCTCGATCGGCGGCTGGGTAATCCGGACCCAGGTTCCCTTCAAAGATGCGCCGGTGACCATGGCCTTGTATCGCTCTCCAACCCGATGAACCAGCATCATCGCGGCGGCGCATTTGACAAGGCGCCTCTCCACTTTCACCGCATCGTCTTCTTTTTCGGTGCATCGCCGGGCGATTTTGATCAGCTCGCTGCGCCGATAGGGAACGGCTTCGCCATAGAAATGGCTCTTCAACAGACGCTGCATGATCAGATCGGGAAATCGCCGGTTGGGCGCCGTCGTATGGGCATAATCGCGCAGAGCCAAATCAAAATGGCCCAGAGCCGGCCCCCCTGCCTCGCCTAATACATATTCGCCGCGGCCCAGCAGTTTAATAATGGAGAGCGACAGATCGTTGAAATGCTCGGGACGGATACGCCGCTGCAACGCAAGAAAATCGCGCAGCGCCTTGACGTTGGGTTTTTGGGGCAATCGCTCGCCGAGATGGCGGGCCAGCTCAACAATCCGGGACCATCGCTTCGGCGTGCGCACGATGCGCCGCATCACCGGCATATTCCACTCCGCCAAATAGCGCGTAACGCAGACATTCGCCGCGATCATGAAGTTTTCAATTAGTTTGTGAGCGCGATTGACGACTTTTTCTTCGACACGAACCACCTCGTTGTTGACGATGACCGGCTGCACTTCGATCGTCTCAAAACCGAGAGCCCCTTGCCCGGTGCGGTATTTTTGAATGCGCTGGGCAATGGCGTCCTGCCGCTTCAACTGATGAAGGATCGGCAATGGCAGAGCCAAAAGAATATCTCGCTCCAGCCAACCGGCGACAGCGTTATAGGCCAGCTTGGCCTGATTGCATACATACGCCGGATAGACATCGGACAGCTCATAGCGGCCATCATCATCAATCGTCATTTCCACGACGACGGCGCAGCGATCCGCATGTTCGTTCAACGAAGTCAGATCATTCGACAGCTTCACGGGAAGCATAGGGAAAACTTGAGTCGGCGTATAAACGGACGTCGTATTTTGCGCCGCATGCCGATCAATCGCTGAGTCTTTTTTTACGATCGCATCGACATCGGCGATGGCGACGTAAATTATCTCTTTCCCATCGAGCTTTTCGGCATAGGTTAGCTGATCGAGATCGAGCGAATCGTCATTGTCGATCGACACCCACAATCGATCCCTCATATCCCGCCATACCGCCGCTGTTCGAGGAGCTGCCGGCACACGAATCTCTTCCAATTCGCTGATCACCGGTTCAGCATAATCGGCGGCCAGGCCTCTTTCCGCCATGGCCTCGCGGGCAATTTCTTCAAGCGTTACGATGGCATTTCTCCTTGCTCAAAAGCGAGCAAATCGCCCGGCTGGCACTCCAACACACGGCAAATCGCTTGCAGCGTGCTGAAGCGAAGGGCTTTTGCTTTCCCCGTTTTGAGAATCGACAGATTCTGCTCCGTGATTACAATCGCTTCGGCAAAATCCTTCGAGCGCATTTTCTTTTTCGCCAGCATCACATCGAGATTTACAATGATCGTCATAATTAGACCGTTGCCTCTTGTTCTTCGTGCATTTTGATCGCTTCGGCATAAATCCAGGAAACGAGCAACACCACAATTCCGATCGCCAGCATCTCCAATTCGTGCAATCCAATGGATATCGATATGTTGCGATGCCCCACGGGATTTCGACAGGTCAAAACCAGGCTGATGCAAGCTGTATAAAACAAATGCGCCACTTGACCCAACACTATCAATCCTCCTGTTTTTTTTAACAGATCTGCGTTTTTCCTCTCAAACAGACGCAGATGTTCATAGGCGCTAAACAACCGGGCGAGATATCCAAGGGCGGCCATCGAAAAGAATAGAGGCAGCAGATTGGCGATAAATCCTAGCAGTTTTTGCACCTCCGTCAAATCCGCCCATCCAATGGGAATATCGCCAAAGGCAGGCAAGGAAGAAATGTGGAGAAAGGGAGCTAAAAATGGATATCCGTTCGTAATCCAGTAGCCGGCTTCCAAAATCGGCATGATCACGATAAATGCAATCGCTGCCCACTTGAGAGCGCCGCTGACAACAACAATCTTTTTCACAGTACCTCCTGTTGTTAAAACAACCATTATTGACATTCGATCATTTTTAGTCAAATAACAATCATTCCGATCAGCAGCTCCTGCTGGAAGCGGGAGAAGCGAAAAATCGGCTTCGCCGAAAAGGTGAGAATATTTTTGGACAAAACTCGGCTATGGCAGCTTTGCCCATGTGTGTGGCTGGTATTTCATAACAGGTTTTTCTTTTCAGTGGTTATTAGAGAATAACGCTGAGTTTAAAAGAACTGAGACGCCGAGGCGCTGAGGCCGCCTATGTTGAGCGAAGCTCTGCATGCGAAGCGGCGAAACTTTTAAGAAAGAAAGGGGCACTTGAAAACCTGGCGTTAATTAGCCCCTTTCTTTCTTAAAAGTTTCGCAGCTTCGCATGCATGCATTTGCAAACATGGGCGGCTTGTATCCTTACACTCATATGCATTTTTTTCTTTCTCAGCGCCTCGGCGTCTCAGTTCTTTTAAACTCAGCGTTTTCCAAAAATTTTAATGAGCATGTGAATGAATCGAGGCATTGGAAAGGCTTAATCTTTCTTAAAAGTTTCGCCGCTTCGCATGCATGCATTTGCAAACATGGGCGGCTTGTATCCTTACACTCATATGCATTTTTTTCTTTCTCAGCGCCTCGGCGTCTCAGTTCTTTTAAACTCAGCGTTTTCCAAAAATTTTAATGAG